>Ga0207668_10002829_pt1 | contig 10163 bp, 10 predicted proteins | sample KBSS43metaG_FD_184323 | JGI IMG/M metagenome (GOLD analysis project Ga0207668, IMG submission 184323) | Switchgrass rhizosphere microbial communities from Kellogg Biological Station, Michigan, USA - KBS S4-3 metaG (SPAdes) (version 2) | ecosystem: Host-associated > Plants > Roots > Rhizosphere... | reverse complement strand
CCGTGTCCCAGCTCTTCGACCGCAGATCGCGCAGCGCGTCCGGCACCGCGTGGCTCACCGGAGCGTTGCTCCACACGAGCTCCTCGCCACTGCTCACGCCGAGGTACGCCGATCCGAAGGTCTCGCCGGGGTTGGGGTTCGATCCGAGCGTGACGTCGAACGGGAGCGTGCGACCATCGCGATCGATGACCAGATGGACGACGTCCTTCGGCTGGTGCGACCGGATCGCGGCGACGAACTGCTCCGGCGTCGACGGCTGGACGCCGTCGATCGAGACGATGATGTCGTTGTCGCGCAGCCCTGCCGAAGCGGCCGGACCCGCATCCGCCACGCCCACGCCGACTCGGCCGCTCTCCACCCGTTGACCGTTGACCGCGAAGACCGTGGCGATGAGCGTCACGGCGATGAGCATGTGCATCAACGAGCCAGCCGTGATGACGAGCAGCCGTCGCGGGTAGCTCTTGTTGCGGTAGGCGCGCGGCTCGTCTGCAGGATCGACCTCGTCGAGGTTGTTCATCCCGATGATGCGCACGAACGCGCCCACCGGGTACGCGCGGACGCCGTATTCGGTCTCGCCGCGCTTGAAGCTCCACAGCTTGGGACCCATGAACAGGAAGAACTGAGTGGCCTTCATCCCGGTCAGCCGTGCGGTGACGAAGTGGCCGAGCTCGTGCAGGAACACGCAGATCAGCAGACCGAGCACGAACACGAGCGCCCACCCGCTCCACAACCCGAGCAGCACCAGCAGTCCGACGATCACGGCCAGGCCGGCAAACGCGCGGGGGCCGCCCGCGGTGGTGTCGCCGTCCGGGTTGTCGGTCCCGCCGGCGAGGATCTCGTTGCGCAGCTTGAGGTAGGAGTTCTCGGTGGGTGGTGGGAGTGACCTGCTCGGTCCGGGATCGAGCTCGGTCATCGTGCGGCCTCACGTGCGGGGGCATGTGCCGGGACAGGTGCCGGGACAGGTGCAAGGAACGGTGTGGTGGACATGATCTCCGTGGTGACGATACGTGCGCGACGGTCGGCGGCGACGATGTCGTCGACGGTGGTATCGGCACCGGGCTCGTAGCGCTCCAGCGCGGCGTCGCAGACCTCGGCGATCTGCGGCCAGCGCAGCCGGCCGGCGAGGAACGCATCGACCGCCACCTCGTTCGCCGCGCTCAACCACGCGGGCGCCGTGCTGCCGATCCGACCCGCGGCGTAGGCGAGCGGAAGGCAGCGGAACGTGGCCGGGTCCGGTGGCTCGAAGTCGAGCCGCCCGAGGCTGGACCAGTCGATCCGGCCGAACGGTGTGCTGATCCGTGCGGGGTACGCGAGCGCGTAGCCGATCGGCAGGCGCATGTCCGGCAGGCTCAGCTGCGCCATCGTGCACCCATCGGTGAACTCGACCATCGAGTGGACGATGCTCTGCGGGTGCACCACCACCTCGATGCGGTCGAACGGGGTGCCGAACAGCTCGTGCGCCTCGATCACCTCCAGGCCCTTGTTCATCAACGTCGAGGAGTCGATGGTGATCTTCGGGCCCATCTTCCACGTCGGATGGGCGAGCGCCTGGTCGACCGTGACGTCGGCGAGGGATGCGGCGGTGCGACCACGGAACGGTCCGCCGCTCGCGGTGAGGACCACGCGGGCGACCTCCCGATCGACGGCGACCGACGAACGCAGGCACTGGTGGACCGCGCAGTGCTCGCTGTCGACCGGCACCAGCTCCGCACCGGGTGTGGCGCGCAACGGTTGCACCACCGGGCCGGCGGCGATGAGGCTCTCCTTGTTGGCAAGCGCGAGGCGCTTGCCGGCTCGCAACGTGCGAACGGTGACCGGTAGGCCGGCGAAACCGACGACGGCGTTGACCACGACGTCGGCATCGTCGGCGAGATCGGCGAGGTCCGCGACGACCTGCGCGAACGGCAATGCGGCTGCGGCGCGGGCGCGCTGGGACGGATCGGCGACGGCCACCACCTTCGGGCGGAACTCCCGCGCCTGCTCGATCAGCGCATCGACCGACGATCCCACGCCGAGGCCGACCACCTCGTAGCGCCCGGCCTCGGCGCGCACGACGTCCAGCGTCTGCGTACCGATGCTGCCGGTGCTGCCGGCGATGGCGACTCGGACTGCCGTCATCGCACCATTGTGTCAGCGCGCGGCGGAGAACCACCCGCGGTGGCAGTCCACACGCGGTGACCTGCGGCTACTTCGTCGCCCAGGGCTGCAGGATCAGCATCAGGTAGTACACCGCCGGCAGCGTGAACAAGAACCCGTCGAACCGGTCGAGCACACCGCCGTGCCCCTTGACGATGCTGCCGAAGTCCTTCACGTCGAGGTTGCGCTTGAACATGCTCTCGGTGAGGTCGCCGAGCGGTGCGGTGATCGAGATGACGATCCCGAGGATGATGAGATCGCCGGTGGAGTTCCATGTGTCGCTGCGGTCGGTGACGCCGACGACGATCAGCGCGAGCAGCGTCATGATCGTGCCGCCGATGAAACCCTCGAGGGTCTTGTTCGGGCTGATCCACTGGCGCAGGGGTGTGCGGCCGGCGGCAGAGCCGATGAACAGCGCGCCCGTGTCGTTGGCGACCACCCCGAGGGCGAGCAGGAACAGCGTGTCGGTACCGATGATGCTCGCACCACGGAAGTTCGAGAACCTGAGGATCGCCGCGCCGAACGCTCCGGTCATGCCGATCCACGTGACGCCGAGCATCGTGATCGCCATGTTCGGCATCGGGTTCGACTCGATGCCGGAGGACGAGATGAACGTGGCGCAGCCTGCGGCGAGCGCGAGGACCATCACGAGCGGGATGGTGGCGTCGCCGTAGAAGTACGCGGCCACCGGTGCACCGGTGCACGCGACGATGCCGGCCACGGTGGCGGGCCGGTAGCCCTTCTCGGTGACCTTGTCGAAGAACTCCACCGAGGCGAGGCCGATGATGACGACGATCACGACGAGCGCCGCGACCGGCTTGATCAGCAACGAGGCGATGAACGCGGCGGCGATGAGCAGGCCGACCGCGACCGCGGTGGGCATGTCCCTGCCGGCCGATGCCGCCGGGCCGGATCGCGACGGCACGGGCGGCCGCCCGCCGCGGTTGACGCCGCGGCTGAGATCGGTGGACGAACGGCTGCGCCCCTTGGGGACCGGCCGGCCGAGGCGATCCTCGGTGGGGTCGGTGCCGATGGTGATGCGGCCGGGCTCACGACGCGGGATCGGCGCCGAGTCGTCAGTGGTCTCGTCGCCGAGCGCGGTGACCGGCACGATCGGCACCGACAGATCGCCCGTCGCCGGCGGGTCGTCGCTCCAGACCGGCGGCTCCGTGGAGAAGGACGACCACACGTCGACCTCACCGGTCGTGTCGGCGGGCGGTGGGGTTGCCAGCGTCCGCGGCATCTCACCGGTGGGCGGCTCGGTCCAGTGCGGCAGCGGTCCGGTGTCGGACGAGCCGAACGACAGCCCTCCCGGGGCCGGCATCTCGCCGGTCGGATCGTCGCCGAACAGCGGCGGGCCGAACTCGCCCTCGTCGCCCTCGGAGCGATCTCGTCGCCGCCACACATCGTCGGTCACGACCCAGCCCCCCGTTCGATCGGTAGGACAGCGCGCGGGGCGGCTGCCCACGTGAGCAAGCTCATACTTCGAGCAGCTCCTGCTCCTTGCGTCCCAGCGCCTTGTCGATCAGCTCGACGTGGTCGTGCGTGATCTTCTCCAGCTCCTTCTCGGCCCGCTCGAGTTGGTCCGCCGAGATCTCCGCCGCCTTCTCCGCCGCCTCGAGGTGCTTGCGCGCGTCCCGACGGATGTTGCGGACCGTGACCCGGCCGTCCTCCGCCATGTTCTTGACGATCCGCACGTACTCCTTGCGCCGCTGCTCCGTGAGCGCCGGGAAGTTGAGCCGGATCACCACGCCGTCGTTGGAGGGGTTGACCCCGAGATCGCTGTCGCGGATGGCCCGCTCGATGGCGGCCAGCGTGTTGCGGTCGTGCGGCTTGACCAGCAGCTGGCGAGCCTCGGGCACCTGGAACCCGGCGAGCTGCTGCAACGGCACCATCGACCCGTAGTACTCGACGTTGAGCTTCTCGACGAGCGCAGGCGTGGCCCGCCCCGTGCGCACCGTCGTGAACTGGCTCTGCACGTGCTCGACGGCCTTCTCCATCTTGTCGATGGCCTCGAGCAGGGTCTCCTCGGTCACGGCGACAGCGTACCGAGGTACGCGCCAGCATGTGGGCACCCCCCACCCAGCGTGGGGAGCGACCGCCACGCGTGCTCGGGCCGGTTCAGGCGAGGACGCCGCCGCGGTTGATGATCGTGCCGACCCGCTGGCCGTCGATGATCGAGACCAGGGCGCCGGGGGCCGACATGTCGAACACGACGATCGGCAGGTCGTTGTCGCGGCAGAACGCGATGGCGGTGGCATCCATCACCTTGAGGTCCTGGTTCATGACGTCCATGTAGTCGATGGAGTCGTACTTCACCGCATCCGGCACTCGGCGCGGATCGGCGGTGTACACGCCGTCGACCCCGGAGTGAGTGCCCTTCAGCAGCGCGTCCGCCTCGATCTCCGCGGCGCGCAGCGCGGCCGCGGTGTCCGTGGTGAAGAACGGGTTGCCGGTGCCTGCCGCGAAGATGACCACGCGACCCTTCTCGAGGTGGCGCACCGCGCGACGGCGGATGTACGGCTCGGCGATGCGTGGCATCTCGATCGCGCTCTGGACGCGAGTCGGTTGGCCCGCTCGCTCGAGCGAATCCTGCAGCGCGAGCGCGTTCATCACCGTGCCGAGCATGCCGATGTGGTCGCTCTGCGTCGCGTCCATGCCGGACATCGCGCCGGACCGACCACGCCAGAAGTTTCCGCCACCGACCACGACCGCCACGTCGACGCCGAGCTCGCGCACCTCGATGATCTCGCGCGCGGTCAGCGCCAGCGTGGCCGCGTCCAGCCCGGAGCCGGAAGCGCCGGCAAGTGCCTCACCCGATGGCTTGAAGACGATCCGCTTCCACCGGGGTGCCCCCATGGGATCAGCCGATCTCGATCTGCACGTAGCGGACGATGCTGGCCCCACCCAGCAGCTGGGCGATGTTGACCTTGTCGTCCTTCGCGTACGGCTGATCGAGCAGCGCGACGTCCTTGAAGAAGCCGTTCAGCCGGCCTTCGATGATCTTCGGCAGCGCCGCCTCGGGCTTGCCCTCGTTGCGGCTGATGGTCTCGAGCGTCTGACGTTCGTGGTCGATCACGTCGGCCGGCACGTCGTTGCGGCTGAGGTACTTGGGGCGTGCGAACGCGATGTGGACCGCGATGTCGTGCGCGAGCTCCGCGGTGCCACCCGCGAGCTCGACGAGCACCGCGTTGACGCCGCGCCCGCCCTGGACGTGGATGTAGCTGTCGAGCACGTTGCCGGGCGCAGCTTCGAAGCGGACGACCTCGCCCAGCTCGATCTTCTCCTTGAGCAAGATCTTCATGTCGTCGAGCTCCTGCTGGCGCTCGGACACGGCGGCCTCGCCCTTCGCGACGACGAGCGCCGCGAGCGTGGCCGCCTCGCCCTTGAACCGCTCGCTGCTGGCGACGAAGTCCGTCTCGCTCTTCAGCTTCACGATCGCGCCAACGTTGTCCTGCACGAGCAGGGCGACCACGCCCTGCGCGTTCTCGCGATCGTCGCGCTTCGCGCTCGCGGCGAGGCCCTTCTCACGCAGCCACTGCTTGGCGGCCTCCATGTCCCCGTCGTTGGCCTCGAGGGCCTTCTTCGCGTCCATCATGCCGGCGCCGGTTGCCTGGCGCAGGCTCTGCACGTCCTTGGCGGTGAATGCCATCTCTCGTCTCGCTCAGCTCTCGGTGATCTCGGTGGTCTCGGCGGTGTCAGTGGCTTCGGTGGCGTCAGCGGTCTCGGCGGCGGCAACCGTGTCGACGGCAGCCTCGACCACGTCGGCATCGTCGGCAGCGCCGGCTCCGTCCGCCGTCTCGTTGGCGACGCGGCTGGCGCTGAGGCGTGCCTCGCGCTCGGCCTGGGCCTGGGCGGCCTGACGGCGGGCGTCGGCCTGCGCCTGGGCGAAGGCGGCCTCGTCTTCGGCCGAACGGCGCGGCGCCGGCGCGGCCTGCGGGTTGCGCTTGCTCGAGATGAACCGGCCCTCCTCGATCGCCTCGGCGATGACGCGGCACATCAGCGCGTTCGCGCGGATGGCGTCGTCGTTGCCGGGAATCGGGTACTGGATGACGTCCGGGTCCACGTTGGTGTCGACGACCGCGATGACCGGGATGCCGAGCTTGTTGGCTTCCGTGACGGCGATGTGCTCCTTCTTGGTGTCCAAGATGAACACCGCATCGGGACGCTTGCCCATCCCGCGGATGCCGCCGAGGTTCTTCTGCAGCTTCTCGAGCTCGCGACCGAGGAGCAGCGCCTCCTTCTTGGGCATCGCGTCGAACTCGCCGGACACGCGCATCCGCTCGTACTCCTGCATCTTCGCGACGCGCTTCGCGATCGTCTCGAAGTTGGTGAGCATGCCGCCGAGCCAGCGCTCGTTCACGTAGGGCATGCCGACCTTCTCGGAGTAGCTGCGCACCGGATCCTGCGCCTGCTTCTTCGTGCCGATGAACATCACCGATCCACCCTTGGCGGACAGGTCGCGCACGAAGTTGTATGCAGCCTCGACGCGGGTGAGCGTCTGCTCGAGGTCGATGATGTAGATCCCGTTGCGCTCGCCGAAGATGAAGCGACGCATCTTCGGGTTCCACCGGCGGGTCTGGTGCCCGAAGTGGACACCGGCTTCCAGCATCTGTCGCATGGTGACGACGGCCATGATCTGCTCCTCTGCTGCGGTTGGCTGCGTGCCTGCCCACGCGCCCGAAGGCGACCGCAACCGGGGAGGCACGAACGGATCTCGATCCGCCAGGGTGACGAACCGGTCGCCCATGCTATCCGCCCTGGTCGTGGTTGCGACAGACCAGCTGCGGCGGCGGCCCTGGGCGGCGCGGGCTGCCGTCGAGCGGGACCAGCCTGGCGCGGCGGTGCCACGTGCCGAGCAACGGCGCCGGATCGAGGTATCGCTCGCCGTCGCGCAGCCCGAAGAACAGCACGTCGGTGGTCGTGCCGATCGCCTGCCCCGCGCGGACGCGGCGACCCACATCGACCGACGACGTGGCGAGTTGGCCGTACGTCGCCCGCAACCCGTCGTCCTGGGCCACCACGACGTAACGCACGCGGGCGACGAGACCGGCGAAGCTGACGGACCCGGCCGCCACCGCGAGCACGACCTGGCCGGGACGAGTGTCGAAGTCGAGGCCCCGGTGCCCTGCGCAGTAGTCGCACGCCGGCGCGTCGAACGGCCGGATCACCCGCGCCTCGACCGGTGGCGCGTAGCAGCGGGCGCCCGCGACGGCCGACGACGGGAGCGTGGGCAGTGCCGCGACGGCCAACGTGGCAGCGGCAGCGAGGCTGCGGCGAACGAGCGTGCGGGCGCGGCGGGCGTGAAGGACCTCAGGGATGAGCGGACGGTGCATGACGACCTCCGAGGACGATGGAACGCTCGGGGGAAGTCAGGGCGGGTCCGAACCTCGTGGCTGAGACCGCTGGGGAAGACGTGGGCGTCAGGCGACGCCGGAGGCGGCGAGGCGAGCGCGCAGGTGGAGCACGGCCTTGGTGTGGATCTGCGACACCCGGCTCTCGGTGACGCCGAGCACCGAGCCGATCTCGGCGAGGGTGAGCCCCTCGTCGTAGTACAGCGACATGACGAGCTTCTCCCGCTCGGGGAGCTTGCGCACCTCGGCGCGCACGAGGCGCTTGACCTCGCTCTCCTCCACCATCGCGGCGGGCGAGTCCGGCGTCTCGCCCGACAGGGACCGCGGCTCTGCGCCGGCGACCAGCGCGCGATCGAGCGGGCCGACCGTCGTGGACGCGATCGCGACGAGCCACTTCTGGAACTCGGTCGCGGAGATCTTGAGGTGGGCGGCGATCTCGTCGTCGGACGGCGCTCGCCCGAGGCGGGCCTCGAGCTCGGTGAACGCCGACTCGACCTCGCGGGCACGGCTGCGCACCGAGCGCGGCACCCAGTCCAGGGACCGGAGACCGTCGAACACCGCGCCGCGGATGCGCGGCACGGCGAACGTCTCGAACTTCACGCCGCGCTCGGGATCGAACCGCTCGACGGCGTCGATGAGACCGAACACGCCGGCGCTCACGAGATCACCGGGATCGACGCTGCTCGGCAGACCGGCACCGACGCGGCCGGCGACGAACTTCACGAGCGGCGAGTAGTGGACGATGATCCGATCACGGGCCACCGGGTCGCGCGACTCGAACCATCTCGTCCACCAGAAGGAGATGTCGGTGACAACGTTCATGCGCGTGGATGTGCCGATGCGTAGACGGTCCGGAGTCGTTCGTTGCTGACATGGGTGTATCGCTGAGTGGTCGCGACGTCGGCGTGGCCGAGCAGCTCCTGCACCACGCGCAGGTCCGCGCCCCCATCGAGCAGGTGCGTCGCGAAGCTGTGGCGCAGCGCGTGCGGGTGCGTCGGCGACGCGGCGCGGCGGTCGACGATGCGCCGGACGTCACGCGGCGTGAGGCGCTTGCCGCGCTCGTTGCCGAACAGCGCCGGGCCCGCGTCTGCGGCCACCACCTCGCGGCGCACGGCGATCCACGCGCCGAGCGCCTCGACCGCCACCGCACTCAACGGCACCCGCCGCTGCTTGCTGCCTTTGCCCCACACGGTGACCGCACCTCGGGCAAGATCCGGGTGGTCGACGTCGATCGCGCACAGCTCGCTCACCCGCACGCCGCTGCCGTAGAGCAGCTCGAGCACGGCGTCGTCGCGACGACGTCGCCACACGGGCTCGTCCTCGTCCGGTGCTCCGTCCAGCAGCACGTCGATCTCGCTCGCATCGAGGACGCGCGGCAGCCGGCCCTCCCCCGCCGGGGCGTGGAGCGCGGTGCTGGGATCGCCGGTGATGTAGCCGGCGCGGCCGAGCCAGCGGAAGTACCGACGCAGCGCAGCGACCTTGCGAGCGATCGAGCGCTTCGCGTAGCGACGAGTGGTGAGGTAGGCCACGTAGCGCCGCAGCAGCGTGCGATCGACGCCGGACGGCGACAGCGCCACCCCGCGCTCGGCCCAGCGAACGAAGTCGCGCACGTCGGCGGCATATGCGGTGACCGTGTGCGCCGACGACGCGGTGAGCGACGCGACGAACTCGTCGAGCCGCCACACACCCGCCACCCGGCCCGGCTGACCGTCCGGACCGTCCTCGGCGTTGGACCCGTCTGACCCTCCGGAGCGGCCGGCGCCGGGGCGCGAACCGTCGTCGCCCGAGTCCGAACCGAGATCCATCACCCCGACAGTATGCAATTTCCACTCATCGTGGGGGTGACCCGACCGATTCGTACCACCCGTCGACCTGCACGAGCCATCCGTGCTGCTCAAGGCGGGCGAGCGACATCGCCGCGGTGAGGAGATCGGTGCCGGCGCGCACCGCGATCTCACCGATCGTGGCCGGTCCGATCGCACAGGCGCGGTAGATCCCGAGGTCGGCCGCCCGGGGCGGCGCGCGCAGCTCGGCGCGGCCCGGCGCGGTGCGGGAGTGATCGAGCGAGAGCGCGAGCAGCACGTCGTCGACGCCGAGCACGGGCGCGGCGCCGTCGCGGAGGAGCTCGTTCACGCCGAGCGCGGCGCGGTTGCGAGCGGCACCCGGCACCGCCATCACCGGCACGCTGCGCTCCGTGGCGAGCCCGGCGGTGATGAGCGAGCCGCCGCGCTCGCGCGACTCCACCACGACGACGATCTCCGCGAGCCCGGCGACGAGCCGGTTCCGCAGCGGGAACCGGTGCGCCTTCGGCTCGGCCCCGGGCGGGTACTCGCTGATCAGCAGGCCCTCCACGGCGACGCGGACCTCGGCGGGCCGCGCCGGGAAGATTCGCAAGCTGCTTAAGCTCATCGAGATGTGAGGTGTAGACATCGCGCGGGAGGCAGTTGTGCTTCACGCAGATGGAGGCAGCCTTGCCGACCACTTCGCCCATCATGCCGCCGGTGCGCATGACCCGAACCGTACCGAGCGCGCCGCGATTGACACTGATGTTTCGGCCCGCCATGAAAAGGTTGTTTACATTCTTGGAATAGAAGCAGCGGTAAGGAACGGGGTAACCATTCTTCCGATCCACCCCCGCGCCGAAGATGGCCTTGGAGATGAAGGGATCATCCG
>Ga0207668_10002826_pt1 | contig 10163 bp, 6 predicted proteins | sample KBSS43metaG_FD_184323 | JGI IMG/M metagenome (GOLD analysis project Ga0207668, IMG submission 184323) | Switchgrass rhizosphere microbial communities from Kellogg Biological Station, Michigan, USA - KBS S4-3 metaG (SPAdes) (version 2) | ecosystem: Host-associated > Plants > Roots > Rhizosphere >... | reverse complement strand
GGCCTGGTCCGGATGATCGGGCACACCGCGGCCGAGTTCGTCGTCGCCGGTGATCCCGACCAGAACGTGTTCTCCTTCCGCGGGGCCGACGCGAGCCTGTTCGCCGACGCCGACCCGGACGGCAGCCGGACCGTCACGCTCACGACGTCGCACCGGCTCGCCCCGGCGGTGCGCCTGGCGGTCGCGAAGATCGGCGCGACGCTGCCGGGCGCGTCGCAGCACCGCAAGATCGTCCCGCCCGCGGGTGCTTCCGGGGGAAACGTGCGGGTCCGCGTGATGCCGACGCCGGCCGCCGAGGCGAGCTGGATCGCCGACCAGCTCCGCCGCGCGCACCTCGTCGACGGGGTGCCGTGGTCGGAGATCGCGGTGCTCGTCCGGTCGCCCGCGCGGACCTTCCTGGTGCTGCAACGCGCTTTGCGCGCGGCGGGCGTCCCGATCGGGTCGGCGACCGAGGAGCTGCCGCTGGCGCGCCAGTCCGCGGTCCGGCCGCTGCTGGCCGTGCTGAAGCTGGCGCCTTCGCCGGAGCTGCTCGACATCGACCTCGCCGAGATGCTGCTGTCGTCGGCGCTCGGTGGCGCGGATCCCTTGGCGCTGCGCCGGTTGCGGCGCGGCCTGCGCCGGCTCGAACTGGCCGGCGGCGGCCAGCGCTCGAGCGACGACCTGCTCGTCGAAGCGCTGCGCGGCGGCGACATCCTCGCCGGGCTGGCCGACGCCGAGGCCGAGCCGGTGCGGCGCGTCGGCGGGCTGCTGCGCGTGACGCACCAGGCCGTGGCCCGCGGCGACGGCGTCGAGCAGGTGCTGTGGCAGCTGTGGCGCGAAAGCGGGCTGGAACAGAAACTGCTGAAGCAGGTCGAACGCGGTGGATCGCTGGGCGCGCAGGCCGATCGCGACCTCGACGCCGTCGTCGCGCTGTTCGACGCGGCCGGCCGGTACGTCGACCGGCTGCCCCGCTCCAGCGTCGCCTCCTTCGCGGATTACCTTGGTGCGCAACAGATCGCGGGCGACACGCTCGCCCCGGCCGCCGTCCCCGCCGACGGCGTCTCGCTGCTGACCGCCCACGCCGCCGCCGGTCGCGAGTGGACGGTCGTCGCCGTCGCCGGCGTCCAGGAGGGCGCCTGGCCGGACCTTCGGCTGCGCGGCTCGGTGCTCGGCGTCGAGCGGCTCAAGGACCTGATGGCGGGCGTCGACGACGACGCCGTGTCCCAGACCGCGCCGATCCTCGCCGAGGAGCGGCGCCTGTTCTACCTCGCGATGAGCCGGGCGAAGCAGACGCTCCTGGTCACCGCGGTGTCGGGCGAGGACGAGCAGCCGTCGCGCTTCCTCGACGACCTGGAGGAGAACGGCGCCGACGACGGTGGTCTCGACTCGCGGATGAAGCCGCCGGGCCGGTCGCTGGTGCTCGCCGAGCTGGTGGGGGAGCTGCGCGAGGTCGTCTGCGACGACAAGGCCGACCCTTCGCGACGGCGTCGTGCGGCGAAGCAGCTGGCCCGGCTGGCCGAGGCTCGCGTGCCCGGCGCGCACCCCTCCACGTGGTACGGCTTGCTCCCGGCGTCCAGCGACGAGCCGGTGCACCCGCCGGGCGACCTGATCCGGATCTCACCGTCCACAGTGGAAATCCTGACGAAGTGCCCGCTGCGCTGGATGATCGAGCGCCACGGCGGAAGCGACCCGGCGCAGCTGGCCGCCGTCACCGGGACGCTGGTGCACGGGCTGGCCCAGGCCGTCGCGTCCGGCAGCACCGGCCCCGAGCTGCAGGCGGCCTTGGACGAGGCCTGGGTGCGCGTCGACGCGGGTGCGCCGTGGTTCTCCCGGCGCGAGCGCCGTCGCGTCGAGCAGATGCTGCGCAACTTCACGACCTGGCTGGAGCAGAGCCGGGCGGAGCTGAAGGAAGCCGGCGTCGAGCAGGACATCGAGGTGGAGCTGCCGGCCGGCGGCGAGGACGAGGTCCGGGTGCTGCTGCGCGGCCGCGTCGACCGGGTCGAGCTGGATTCCGAGGGCCGCCCGGTGATCGTCGACATCAAGACCGGCAAGGTCCCGGTGTCCGGCGCGGACGCCGAGGCGCACCCGCAGCTGGCGGCCTACCAGCTGGCGGTGCTGCTCGGCGCGATCGAAGGCCGCACGGAGGCGGGCGGCGCGCGGCTGGTTTACGTCGCGAAGGCCAACAACAAGACCGGGGCCACCGAGCGGTCCCAGCCGCCGATGGACGAAACGGGCGGTAAGCAGTGGCTGGAGCTGGTCCGCAACGCGGCGGCTTCGGCGGCCGGCCCGGATTACCAGGCGCAGGAGAACCCCGACTGCGACCGCTGCCCGGCCCGCGGCTGCTGCCCGCTGCGGCCCGAGGGCAGGCAGGTGCCCGGCCCGTGAGTCCGCTCGTCATCGCGAACCCGGTCGAGCCCGCCGAACTCGCCGACGCGCTCGGTCTGCACCGCCCGACCCCCGAACAGGCCACGGTGATCGCCGCGCCGGTCGAACCCTCCCTCGTCGTCGCCGGGGCCGGTGCGGGCAAGACCGAGACCATGGCCGCGCGCGTGGTCTGGCTGGTGGCCAACGGGATCGTCAGCCCCGACCGCGTCCTCGGCCTCACCTTCACCCGCAAAGCCGCGCGCCAGCTCGGTGAACGCGTCCGCGCGCGGCTGCGGCGCCTCGCCGGATCCGGGCTGCTGGACCGGCTCGACCCGACCGGCGGGCTGCGGTCCACTGTGGTCGCCGGTGAACCCACTGTCCTCACCTACCACGCCTACGCCGGACGCCTGCTGTCCGAACACGGCCTCCGGCTGCCGGTGCAGCCCGGCGTCCGGCTGCTGTCGGAGACGTCGTCGTGGCAGCTCGCCCACCGCGTCGTGTCCACTTGGGACAACGAGCTGGACACCGACCGCGTCCCGCCGACGGTGACCGCCGACGTTCTCGCGCTGGCCGGCGAACTCGGCGAGCACCTCGTGTCGACCGACGAGCTGGCCGAGTACACGACCTGGATGTGCCGCGTCATCGAGAACGCGCCGCGTGCCAAGGGGCAGCGGGCCGCGCTGCCGCAGAAGCTCACCGAAATCATGGCGGCGCAACACTTCCGGCTCGCGCTGCTGCCGCTCGTGGAGGCCTACCACCGGCGCAAGCGCAACGAAGGCGCGCTGGACTTCGCCGACCAGATGTCCCTGGCCGCCCAGCTGGCGAGCGGGTACCCGTCGGTCGTGCGCGGCGAGCGGGAGCGCTTCGGCGCCGTGCTGCTCGACGAGTACCAGGACACCGGGCACGCCCAGCGCGTGCTGCTGCGTGCGCTGTTCGGCGGCGTCGAGAACCAGCCGATGCCGGTGACCGCGGTCGGCGACCCGGCTCAGGCGATCTACGGCTGGCGTGGTGCCAGCGCGGCCAACCTGCCGCGGTTCACCACGGACTTCCCGCGGTTCGACGGCGAACGCCTGGTGCCCGCGCACGATTTCGGGCTGCTGACCAGTTTCCGCAACCCGCCGGAGATCCTCGACCTCGCCAACGCGATCGCCGAGCCGCTGCGGGCGCGCGGCCTGGGTGTCGAACGGCTGCGGGCGCGCGATGGCGCGGGGCCCGCGGACATCGCGTGCGCGCTGCTGCCGGACGTCCGCGCGGAACGCGAATGGGTGGCCGACGCGCTGGCCCGGCGCTGGTACGCCGTGCAGGAGCAGACCGGCAAGCCGCCGACCGCCGCGGTGCTGGTGCGGCGCCGCGCCGACATGGCCCCGATCGCCGCCGAGTTGCGGGCGCGCGGGCTGCCGGTCGAGGTCGTCGGGCTCGGCGGGCTGCTGGACGAGCCCGAGGTCGCCGACCTCGTGTCGACGTTGAAGGTGCTCGCGGATCCGTTGTCGGGCAGCGCGGCGGCGCGGCTGCTGACCGGCGCCCGCTGGCGGCTGGCGGCCGCCGACGTCGCCGCGTTGTGGCGGCGGGCCGGGGAGCTGTCGAGCCCGGAGAAGTCCGCTTCGGACGCTCCGGAGCTGGTCGTGGAGCGCGTCGAGCAGGCCGGGCTGATCGACGCGATCGACGAACCCGGCGACCCGGCGCGCTATTCCGGCGAGGGCTACCAGCGCATCCGGCGGATCGGCTGGGAGCTTTCCGCGCTGCGGCGCCGGCTCGACCAGTCGCTGCCGGAGCTGGTCGCCGACGTCGAACGCACGATGCTCCTGGACGTCGAGTCCTTGGCGCGGCCGGGATCCGCCGGGCGCGCGCACCTGGACGCGTTCGCCGAGGTCGTCGCGGACTACGCCGAGACGGCGCCGACCGCGACATTGCTGTCCTTTGTGGACTACCTGAACACGGCCGCGCACGCCGAGGACGGGCTCACCCCGGGCGAGGTCGAGGTCGTGCCGGACCGCGTGCAGGTGCTCACCGTGCACTCGGCGAAGGGCCTCGAATGGCAGGTCGTCGCCGTCCCGCACCTGGTGCACGAGGTGTTCCCCGGGCGGCGGCGGTCGTCGTCGTGGCTGCGGACCGCGACGTCGCTGCCCGCGGCGTTGCGCGGTGACGCCGAAGACCTGCCGGAGCTGCGGATCGCCGAAGGCTACGACCGCAAGGAAGTCCAAGAAGGACTGGAACTGCACGAAGCCGGGTTCGTCGAGCGCGAGCAGTCGGAGGAACGGCGGCTCTGCTACGTCGCGCTGACCCGGTCCGAGCACGCGCTGATCGTGTCCGGGCACTGGTGGAACGAGAGCAGCAGCCGGTTCAAGGGGCCGTCGGAGTTCCTGACGGAGATCGCCGGCGTCCTGCGCGAAACCGGCGTCGGGCAGCTCGCCGAGTGGGCGCCCGAGCCGTCGGCGGACGACGGGAACCCGCTGGTCTCGGACTCGCGGACGTCGAAGTGGCCGGTGGACCCGCTGGCCGACCGCCGCACCGGCGTGCAGACCGGGGTGGAGCTGGTGTCCGAGGCGCTGGCTTCCCCCGCCGAAGAAGAGTCCGAAGAGGACGATCCCGACGGCTGGCTGACCGACACGGACGTGCTGCTGGAGGAGTGGGCGCGCAAGGACGACCACGTCCGGCTGGTTCCGCTGCCGTCACGGCTTTCGGTGAGCCAGCTGGTCTCGCTGGCCGAGGACGCCGACCGGCTGGCGACGGACCTGCGCCGTCCGCTTCCGGTGGAGCCCAACAGCTTCGCCCGCCGCGGCACCGAGTTCCACGGCTGGCTGGAACGCCGGTTCGCGGGCGACCAGCTCATCGAGATCGACGACCTCCCGGGCGCGGCCGACTTCGGCGAGGCCCCCGACGCGGACTTCGAAGAGCTGCAGACGGAGTTCGAGAAGAGCGAGTGGGCGCCGCGGGTGCCGGTGGCGGTGGAGGTGACGTTCTCGGCCGACGTCGAGGGCATCACCCTGCGCGGCCGCATGGACGCGGTCTTCGCCGACCCCGACGGCGGCTGGACGGTGGTCGACTGGAAGACCGGCGCGGTTCCGCCGGAGTCCCGGCTCCCGGCACTGGCGGTCCAGCTGGCGGCCTACCGGATGGCCTGGGCGGCGTTGAAGAACGTCCCGGTGGAGCGGGTTCGCGCGGCGTTCCACTACGTCCGGGCGAACCGCACGATCCGCCCGGCCGACCTCCTGGACCCGGAAGGCCTGAGGCAGCTCCTCCGCGACCTCCCCGAAGCGTGATCAGAGAGTCGACACGCGTGATTGAAGAGTCGACACGCGTGGTTGAAGGGACGACACGTCGAGACTTCAGACCGGAGGTCGTGTCGACCCTCCAATCACACGAGTCGGCGTTCTGATCACGCGGGTTCACTGGATGGCGAGTTCGGCGCTGCGGTGGGCCCAGACCGTCGCGCCCGGGTCGACGCGGCTGGGGCGGTTCCCGCCTTCGTGCCCGCACAGGAGGGCGACCCAGTTTCCGTTGCTGCTGCTGTTCACCACGCCCGCGACCGTGATGGGGACGACCAGGGCGCCGTCACCCGCGCTGCCCGCCGCGGCGCCGTTGCCGACCAGTGCCGACGCCGTGTTGAGGACGACGCCGTCGGCGTCGGAGAGCCGGCAGCGGAAGTAGTCGCTCGGACCCCAGTTGACGACTGTCGCCGTCGCCTGCACCACCCAGTTCCCGGTGCCACCGGTGATGGTGGCGGTGGTGACGCCGACGTAGATCCCGGCGGATGCCGAAAGCTCCGTCGTCCAGCCGGACTTGGCGAAGACGTCCTGGGTGGTGCCCGCGGCGGAGGCAGGCAGTGCGCTGACGACACCCGCGGCCGCCGCGCAGGCGGTGACGACGGCGATGCTCCAAAGCGCGATTCGGCGAACGGACATGGGCCCTCCCCTGAAGTGCCGGACTTCCTGCGCAAGACACTAAGGAGGACGGCCGGCGGAAACCCCGGTCGAAAGGGCCGACGATCAGGCGGAGTCGCGGACCTTCAGGGCCCAGGCGACCAAGGGCCATTGCAGGGGGAGACGGCCGAGGGTGATCGCGCGGAGTTTCGCCGGCGCCTGCTTGCGCTGCGCGTCCACCGCCATCTTCACGTTCGCCGGGAAGATGGCGACGAACAGCAGTGCCGCGGCCAGTCCGCCGAGGCGGCGGGTGCGCGGCGCGGCGATCGCGGCGGCGACGCCGATTTCCGCGACGCCGGAGGCGTACGTCCACGTCCGCGCGGAGCCGGGAAGCGACGCGGGGATCTGGGCGTCGTACGGCTTCGGCTTGACGAAGTGCATGAGACCGCCGACGGTCAGCAGCCCGGCGAGGAAGACGGCGGGCCGTTGCGAAGTTGCCATGAACTCATCGTTCCACGCGGCGGCGCGGTGTCCGGTTCGGCTATCCTCCGGGCGTGAGTGACGCCGGCCACCCCCCGCTGCCGGGAGCGGGTGCATGAAGGCCCTGAAGCGGTTGCCGCTGGGCAGTCTCACCGATCGGCCCGACCACGAACTCGTCGGCATCCTGCGGATGCCCGAGCTGACGGTCAGCCCGCTCCGCGCGATCGTCAAGCGGATCATCGGCGCGACACTGGCGCTGCTGGCCACGGTGATCATCGTCTACGTCGACCGCGACGGCTACCGCGACGCGAACGGTGACGGCCTGTCCCTGCTGGACAGCCTCTACTACGCCACGGTTTCGCTGTCGACCACCGGCTACGGCGACATCGCGCCGGCCACCTCGTCCGCCCGGCTGGTGAACGTGCTGGTGATCACCCCGCTGCGGGTGCTCTTCCTCATCGTCCTGGTCGGGACCACCCTGGAGGTGCTCACCGAGCGCTCCCGGCAGGCGTTCAAGATCCAGAAGTGGAGGACGAAGGTGCGCGACCACACGGTCGTCGTCGGGTTCGGCACCAAGGGCCGGTCCGCCGTCAACGCGCTGCTCGGCGACGAGAACGTCTCCCCGGGGCAGATCGTCGTCGTGGACACCGACCAGCAGGCCCTCGACGCGGCGAGCGCGCTCGGCCTCGTCGCCGTGCACGGCTCGGCCACCCGGGCGGACGTCCTGCGCGTCGCCGCGGTGCAGCACGCGCGCGCGGTCGTGGTCGCCCCGAACCGCGACGACACGGCGGTCCTCGTCACGCTCACCGCCCGCGAGCTGGCGCCCAAGGCGCACATCGTGGCGTCGGTGCGGGAGGCGGAGAACGTCCACCTGCTCAAGCAGTCGGGCGCCAACCAGGTCGTGGTGTCCAGTGAGACGGCGGGGCGGCTGCTCGGCATGGCGACGTCGACGCCGCTGGTCGTGGACATCATGGAGGACCTGCTCACTCCGGAATCGGGCCTGGCGATCGCCGAGCGGCCGGTCGAGCCGTCGGAGGAGGGCGGGTCGCCGCGGCACCTGCCGGACATCGTCCTCGGCGTGGTCCGCGACGGTGTCCTCTACCGCGTCGACGCTCCGCAGGCCGATGCCATCGAGCCAGGCGACAAGCTGCTCTACGTCAAGAAGGTCACGCAGGCCGAGAAGATCCAGCAGCGCTAGGCCCAAACGCCCCAATGTGGCGTTGGTTGCGTCCAACGCACCGAACGCCACATTGGGTGCGTTGGACGCACCGAACGCCACATTGGGGCGCATGGGGCCGGGGCAGCGGTGGGCGCCTGGGTTTTGCCCGCGGGATCTGGAACCATGACCAGGTGCCCCCGCGATCCCTCGCCCTGAAGTGGCCCTCGGTGGCGATCCCCGCCGCGGCGGGCGTGCTCGTCGTGCTGCTCGCGTGGCTGGCCGGGCCCGGGCTGCTGGGCATCGCCAACGACGACCTCGGCGCGCCGGTGCAGGCGGAGGTCACGAAGCCGGCGCCGTGCGACAAGGCGGACGCCGTCGAGACCGTGCGGTTCACCGTCGCCGGCAAGACCCACGAGGGCACGCTCAACGGCTGCGGGCACGGCCAGGGCGAGCGGATCGACGTCGGCGTGCCGGAGGTGCTGCCCGACCAGGGCACGGTCGCCGTCCGCGCCGCGGACACGTCGGTCGGCTCGTCGGACGCGCGGCGCCCGCTCGGGCTCGCGCTGCTCGTGTTCGCCTGCTTCGCCGGCGGGATGTACGTCTACCTGGTGCTGCGGATCCCGGCGCGGCCGAAGCCGAAGCCCGCGGCGAAGGTCAGCTGACCTCGGACGACGGCGCCGAGAACGTGTTGCAGTCGGAGATCCGGTTGCTCGTCGCGCCGGCCCGCCACCAGGACGCGTAGTGCGCGTTGGTCCCGTGGTCGTGGCTGCGGGAGGTGTTGTCGCCGCGGGTCTCCTGGTCGTTCCAGGCCTTGTTGTACATGTCGCGGCTGATCGTGCCGCCCTGCTCGACGTGCGCGCCGAGGAACATGCCCGAGAAGCACTGGGCCTGCAGTTCCTTGCGCCGCGACATCTCGAGCCCGGCGGGGCTGTTCTGGCCGGCTTCGTAGATCTTCTGCCAGGCCGCGTCCATCAGCCCGGCGACCTCCTGCACGTGGTGGCCGTACTCGTGGGCGAACAGGGCCAGGTAGACGCCGGGGTTGTTGCCGTACTGGTCGGTCTGCAGGCCGCGGAACGGGACGTACAGGTTGTTTTCGCAGTAGTACGCGGCGGTCGCGATGCCGACCTGGATGGTGCCGCACTCGGTCTCGAAGCTCGCGCCGGTCGGGAAGTGCAGCGCCGGCGGCGTGAACGGCAGGCGGTAGGCGGTGAGGAACGGGCCCCACGCCGCGTCGAGGCACTTGCTGGCCGCGGTGAAGAACGCTTCCGCGCCCGCCTGCGTGCTCTGCCACGTCGGCAGCGTGCAGACGCGGTTCTGCAGGCCCGCGTTCGGGTCCTGCAGGATCGGGTGGTCGGCGAGCTTGAGGACCTTCTGCGGGCCGGTCGCGCTGGGCGTCGACGGTTCGGGCAGGGGGTTCGACGCCGAGGCCGGGGCACCCGCGCCACCGGGCGGCAGCTGCGAAGGAGCGTCCTCGGACGTCGGGGCGTCGCGGTAGTTGGCGTTCGCGAGGGGCGCTTCGGTGCGGTTGAGCGCCACGATCGCGACCAGTCCGAGTACCAGCACGGCCACCGCGCCGAGACACACGCCGACCACCGCCGCCGGGGAACGGCGCCTCGGTGCGGCCACGGTGCGCGGGCGACCCAGCCATGGGAGATCCGGTTGCGCATCCGGCACCGGCGGCGGCTGGACGGTTCCGCGAGGCGGTACCTGGCCGTGGGGCGGTTGCGTCATCTAGGCAGTCCCGAAGGGTCTCGGTACGGACCGGGGGTACCCGATCCACCGTTCAGCATATCGGGGGAACGGGCCCTCTCGCATCCGTCTGTGCGCGGGTAGTCACGGCGCACGGTCGTCACCCCAGGTCTGGCCGGGTGCAACCGGCTCTGAGAGAGTGTCGTCAAGCAGGTACTGCAGGCGAGGGGCTTCGATGACAGACACCGGTGGCGCGCCCGGCGGAGAGGGCGCCGACACGCCGACACCGAGCCAGGGCATCCCCCAGGCTCAGACTCCTGGATCGGGTGAACCCAAGCCGCCGGAAGATCACGCCGAGTCACCGGCGACGCCACCGCGTGGATGGCAGGCGCCGGACCCGCAAGCCACTCCGGCCCCACAAGCCGCCCCCGCCCCGCCCCCGCCCGGTTGGCAGCCGCCGGGCCAGCCGGCCTACGGCGCTCCGCCGCAGTACCCGCCGGGCCCGCGCTGGAACCCGCACGGGCTGGGCAAGCCCGGCGTCATCGCGCTGCGCCCGCTCAACATCGGCGACATCCTCGACGGCGCGATCACCACGATCCGCCGTCAGCCGCTGCTCACGCTCGGCATCGGCG
>Ga0207668_10002824_pt1 | contig 10165 bp, 10 predicted proteins | sample KBSS43metaG_FD_184323 | JGI IMG/M metagenome (GOLD analysis project Ga0207668, IMG submission 184323) | Switchgrass rhizosphere microbial communities from Kellogg Biological Station, Michigan, USA - KBS S4-3 metaG (SPAdes) (version 2) | ecosystem: Host-associated > Plants > Roots > Rhizosphere... | reverse complement strand
CAGGCTTAGAAAGCCCGGACAGCAACTCGTCCAATAACTCCGGCTTGATCTCTCGCGTCATCGTCGCGTCCCTTCCTCTCAAGAATGGGACCCGCATCGCCGCTTACACAAGATATCTGACACCCTCTTGCTCGACGGACTGCCGCTGTCGTGCGGGCGCTCCCGTGGAGAATCTGGCCCATAGTGCATCCTTCCATTGCTGGCTGAATAATGCACCATCAATTCCCGGGACCAAACACCCCGCGATGAAGGTCTGCGTTTTCCAGTGTCCGAACGGTGCCCGAGCCTTCAGGCGCTTGCCCTGAAGCGCCCGGCCGCGCAGCCGTGTCATCTTCGTCGTGGTGGCCGTTTCGTCGAGGAAGACCAGCCTGTGCGACTGCTCGCGCATCCGCGGCTGACGATCGAGCCGCCAGCGCCGCCGTGCCTGGCCCACATCGTCACGCCCGCACTCCGATGCCATCAGGGCTTTTTTTATATCGCAATCCAGCTCCGATCAGCGCCCGCGACAGCGATGCAGGATGCGCCACGACCTTCGTCTCGCGCTTAAGCTTCGCGGCAAGCTCGGTCATCGTCATATCCGGCTGCGCCTCGACCCACCGGACCAGCTTCGCCATATGCGGCGCAAGCTTGCCTGCGCCAGGCGGACGCCCTTGCCGAGCCGGGGCCGCCGATCCTGTCTTCGCCACATGCTGCACAAGCTTCACAGCGCAGCTCGCGCTCACGCCAAACCGGCGCGCCGCATCGCGACGAGAATGACCCGACGATACATGCTCCGAGATCCGGTCGCGCAAATCTTTCGAGTAGGACTTTCCCATGATCCACCTCCTCAACGAGGTGAATCACATCCGCTCCAAAAGGTGAATCCTCTACGCGATTCAGATTTCAGGCTCACCGCTCTAGTACTTATCTGTTAAGCACCACACATCGCGCTTATCCTGTTTTCGTTTGACAAACGGATAGTGGTTCAAAACAAGCGTGACATTCATTACCAGGCGCCACCTGCTTCTGGGTGGCGGTGCCGTCGCTCTGGGCATGCTGAAACAGACGAAAGCATTGGCTGCCCTGACAGATCAGGTTCCTCCGCGCCCCGCTTTGCTTCAACAGGCATTGAGTGCGCTGGAGCGCCACCAGGCGACAATAAAGCATCGCGACGCCATCGGTATCGTCGATTTCAGCCAGCCGTCGCGTGTTCCCCGATTTCACATCGTCGATGTCATGAGTGGGCGGTGCGACAGCCTGCTTGTCGCCCACGGGCGCGGATCCGATCCAGATCATAGCGGCTGGGTCGAGCGTTTCTCCAACTCGCCGGGCTCGGAAGCGTCTTCAGCCGGCGCTTACTTGGTGGGCACCGGCTATTGTGGGAAGCACGGCCGATCCCAGCGCCTGATCGGCCCCGATGCCGGGAACAGCAATGCAGAAGCCCGCGCGATCGTCATTCACGCGGCGTCCTATGTATCGGACGATATCGTTAGGGCCAGCGGCAAGATCGGCCGCAGCGAGGGATGTTTTGCTGTTGCCCAAGCCGATATAATCCATGTCCTCGAACGGTTCGGCCCGGGCCGAATGATCTACGCGGGCAAAATATGACCGACCGGCACAGGACACCCTTTCAGGTCGCCCGCCCTTCAAATTTTCGAGACCCTCGGGGCTGCCTGGATCGGTCCGGTCTCGCTCCGGTGCACGGCGACGGCCTTCGCCCGCTCGTTCGCCAGCAAACCGCGAAGAGTCTTCGCCTTTCCCGCGTCGGCTTCGCTAGCGAGCAGCTTTTCGAACCGCTCGATATTGCTCTGGGTAACAAATTCCTTCATGGACACGGTTCCTTTGGGAACGCGGCCCGGACCTATCCGAGTCAGACGGCGACCATAGCAGGCTTCGCATCAAGGGTCGCGCATATACGCTTCTCGTCGAAGAGCGAATTGCCGGCCTCGTCGCAGAACAGCCTCTCGGTCTTGTCGCGCGCCTGGATCGTCTGGCGGCTCCATATGCCGGCGCGTGTCTCGTCCTCTGTCGCGCCACCCGGCACCTCCTCGGGCCGCTCAGACACTGCAGGCCCGGATGCAGGAGGCTCGGCCGGCAGGGCACCATCTATGCCGGCCGCACCAGGGGCAGCCGCACTCGCGTCCGCCATTGCTGACGCTTCGGCCTGCTTTTGCGAGGCAGCGCCTTGCGCGGAGCCTGACTGGTCGACTCGCCGCGAATTCGCCGCACCCTCTAAAGTCGGCTGAGGAAGGGCGATGTCCCCGGCACCCCCATCGTCGAAGGGAGTCGGGGAAGCCGTCTCGTTGCCGGCCGACGGCCGGGCCGGCGCGGTCATCCCGCCAGCCTGTGCACGCCCCGTCCGATCCTCAGGTCCGCTGTCTCCGTCGCTCACAGGAGTGCTCCCTGCCTCGGCGCATAGGACACGGCGGAGTAGTCGGGGACCGTCAGATTCCAGCGCGGCGGGAAGAGTGGCTGATGCAGCGGCCCCTCACCCGCATAGCTTTGCTTGATGCGCGTCCGCCCGTTGCTGCCGCTCACCTCCGGATGCGCGACCCGGGAATACTTGCTGATCTCGCAGAACAGGTTCTGGCAGTCGATCGGCTGCAGGCGCCGCCCGAACAGGCCCGGAAAGGCCAGCCCTAAACGCGCGAAATGGCTTTCCTGCTCGTCGACCATCATGTGGATCACGGTCTCCGCGTCCAGACCGCCGGTGGACGAGAAGCACTTCGCGATGCCGTCAAGCGCGCCGGGGCCCGCCACGACGAACGACGCTTCTTCGAAGTCGAGCAGCGAGGAGTAGTTCAGGTCAATCGCGTACTGGAAGGCCAGGAACGAGCCCAGGCCGGGCCATGGCTTCAGCAGTTCGTAAACCGCGGCGAGGCTAGACGCCCTCTCCACCCGCGACGAAAGGCCGTCGTCCATCATCGCGGCGAGCAGCTTCAGGTGGTTCCCGTGCTTGCTCGCTGCGCCAAGCTTCGGCGAAGGCATGATGTAGGCCGCGGAGTACACCGCTGCCCCGCGGCGCAGCGCGCCGTCAAGCACCGACACCATCGCGTCCAGGTCGGCGGCCTGCCAAGACACGGGACCCAGCTCGCGCTCGACCAGCTCCCAAGTTTCGATTCGGTTGAAGAGCTTAAAGAGTATGGTGCGAAAGAACAGTTCGGCAGGAGCTTGCGACCTGTCGTCGCGGTACTGCACCTCGCGCATGAGATACTGGCTGACCCTGTCAGCCGCCCGGTAGGTGTTGGTAAAGCGGTAGGAGCGAAGGATCGGATCATCCGTCCACGGCCCCGCCGGCCGAGCGAGACGGTTGAAGTAGACCCTCAGCCGTTCCGCGGCGAACCGCCAGTAGCTGTCGAATACGACCGGCCTCTCCATCTCGCAGCAACGTCCCCTCGGACCGCCGCGGGCCGGCCCGCCACCCCATCCGCTTCCCTCATAACTTTCTCGGAGGCGTTTTCCACTCCCCGATTTGCACAGGCCAAGAACGCCTGCCCCAGGTCCGGATGTTGCGCCTGTCCGCCACGTTCCCGCACGGTACATGCCGTATGGCCAGTATCACTGGCATCAACTTAACGGCCGCGGCGTTCCGGCGACTACAAGGAATAACCGGTTCCCCGAAAATCAACGAAGGGCCGGAACTGCAGTTCAGCGCTTCAAAGCTGCCGGTCTGTCATCCCCTGGTCCTTGGCGTCCACGAGGATCGATGGCAGTCGCGGCTAGCAACCGTACGTCGTCGCTCCTTCTTAAATTTTCATCTCGCAAGGAGCAGGCAGTAGCGGTCCCCTAGCGCTCTGTGGATTTCGATTCCGTTCGGAGGACCCGCAGCCCCGTTGCCGGAGGGGCGTTCACACGAAGCACCACCCGGTGCTTGCTCGGTGATTGCTATCAACAACCTTGATCAGGCTGCCTTTAGCTAAGCATTTGAGAAAATGGTGGACGCACTAGGGCTCGAACCTAGGACCCGCTGATTAAGAGTCAGCTGCTCTACCAACTGAGCTATGCGTCCATTCCCTGTCCGGCGGGGCCCGCCGGGTGGGGAGGCGGCCGGTTAGCAGGGGGTTTTTGGGTTGTAAACCCTGCTCTCCCGGTTTCTTCACTTTTCCGCGGGACGGCCGGGTTTCGGGCGGCCGCGGGATCAGCGGCGGTTGGCGTTGTGGCGGGTCTCGCGGTCGATCGACATCAGGATGCCGACGCACAGCAGCACCGTCATCATTGCCGATCCGCCGAACGACACCAGCGGCAGGGGGATGCCGACGACCGGCGCCAGGCCCATCACCATCGCCAGGTTGATCGCGAAGTAGAAGAAGATCGTCGCCGACAGGCCGCCGGCGACGAGCCGGCCGAACCTGGTTTCGGCACGCAGGCCGACGCGCAGCGCCCAGAGGACGAGGAGCAGGAAGGCGAGGATGATGCCGATCCCGCCGACGAGGCCCCATTCCTCGGCCATGGTCGCGAAGACGAAGTCGGTATGGCCCTCCGGCAGATAGTCGAGATGACTCTGCGTGCCGTTGAGAAACCCCTTGCCGAAGATCCCGCCTGATCCGATCGCGATCTTCGACTGGCTGATATGGTAGCCGGTGCCGAGCGGGTCGCTCTCCGGATCGAGGAAGATCAGCACGCGGTTGCGCTGGTAGTCGTGCATCATCGAGAAGGCAATCGGCGCCAGCGCCGCGACGCCGAGCCCGGCACCGATGAACAGGCGGAGCGGCAGGCCGGCGAGGAACAGCACCGTCACCCCGCCGAACACGATCATCAGCGAGGTGCCGAGATCGGGCTGGGCCATGACGAAGACGAAGGGGATGCCGATCAGCAGCGCCGCCGGCCAGATCGCGGTCAGCCGGCGGATCTCTCCGGCGGGCAGGAGATCGTAGAACCGGGCGAGGGTCAGCACGATCGACAGCTTCATCATCTCCGAAGGCTGGAGGCGGATGATGCCGAGGTCGAGCCAGCGCTGCGCCCCGCCGGCCAGCGCGCCGATCGCATCGGTGATGACGAGGAGGGCGACCAGCACCCCCCAGGAGGGAAAGGCGATCGCCCGCCACACCGCCTCGGGCACGCGCGAGAGCGCGATCGCCATGACGACGAACACCATCAGCCGCGTGCCCTGCGAATACGCCCAGGGTTTCATATGGCCGCCGGCGGCGGAATAGAGCACGACGAGGCCGAAGCCGCCGATCGCGAGGATCAGGATCACGATCCGCCAGCGGATCTCGGCGATGGCCGCGGGTACGAAGGGTGGTCGCATCAGTCGGGTCCGACGGACGGCTCGGCCGCCGCTTCGGGGTCGGCGACAGCGGGTGCGGGAGGCGGGGTGGCTGCGGGGGTGGTGGCGGGAGAGGAAGCTTGAGTCGGGGCCGGTGCGGGCGCCGGCTTGGGATCGTTGCGGGTGCGCCACCGCTCGGCATCGCGCGCCATGCGCTGGGTGATGTCGCCGCCCCATTGCGCTTCGAGCGCCGTCAACGTCCGCATCGCCCGCTCGGGATCGAACAGATAGGTCAGGATGTCGCGGGCCATCGGCGCGGCGGTGACGATATGGCCGCTATGTTCCAGCACCACGGCGCAGGCATAGCGCGGATCGTCATAGGGCGCGAAGCCGATGAACAGCGAATGGTCGCGCATCCGGAAGGGGACGGCGGCGTCGCGCAGCACGCCGGTCCGTCGCTCGGCCATGGTGATGCGGCGGACCTGGGCGGTGCCGGTCTTGCCGGCCAGCATCACGCCGGGCACCTGCATCCGCGCCGATCCGCCGGTGCCGCCGCCGTTGACGACGCCCGACATCGCGGTCCGCACGAAGGCGAGATGAGCGGGATCGATGCCGAGCGGCTCGGCGGGCCCGGGCGGACGGCGGAGATGCTGGGGGTGGATCAGATGCGGGTCGATCGCCCGGCCCGAGGCAATCCGCCCGGCCATCATTGCCAGCTGGAGGGGGTTGGCGAGCACATAGCCCTGACCGATGGTCGCGTTGACGGTGTCGGCAACGGTCCAGGGCTTCTTGTATTTGCGTAGCTTCCACGCCGTGTCCGGCATTGTGCCATAGCGTTGCGAGGCGACCGGCAGGTCGAAGCGCTGGCCCAGGCCGAGCCGCCGCGCCATCGCTGCCATGCGATCGATGCCGAGCTGGCGGCCCATATGGTAGAAATAGATGTCGCAGCTCTGCATCACCGCACGCTGCATGTTGACGCTGCCATGGCCGCGCCGCGACCAGCAGTGGAACAGGCCGCCGCCGACACGGTAGCTGCCGGTGCAGACCACGCTGTGGTTAGGATCGACGCCCGCCTCAAGCAGCGCCAGCGACATCATCGGCTTGACCGTCGAGCCTGGCGGGTAGAGCCCCTGCAGCACCTTGTTGGTGAGCGGCAGATGGTCGTTCTCCGACAGCATCGCCCATTCGGAATGGCCGATCCCGTCTGAGAAGCTGTTGGGGTCGTAGGCCGGCATCGAGACGGTGGCGAGGAGGCCGCCCGTCCGGCAATCGACCACCACCGCCGAGCCGCTGTTGTCGCCCAATCGCCGCGCAGCATAGGCCTGCAGCCCGGCATCGACGGTCAGCTTGAGCGTATGGCCCGGCGTCTCGGGCCGCGTGGTGAGTTCCTTGACCAGCCGGCCGCGGGCGGTGACCTCGGCGCGCTTGGCGCCGGGCTTGCCGCGCAGCCACTGCTCCATGGTCCGCTCCAACCCCTCCTTGCCGACCTTGAAGCCGGGCGTGATGAGCAGCGGATCACGCTCGGCCTCGTACTGTTTGGCCGAGGCGGTGCCCACATAGCCGACGAGATGGGCGACGGCGGCACCATCTGGATAATAGCGGGAGAAGCCGCGCGCCGGAGCCACGCCGGGCAGCTCGGGCATCCGCACCGACACCGCCGCATAGCGGTTCCAGTCGAGATTTTCGGCCACCGGCACCGGGCGGTAACCGGCACCATGGGCAAGATCGTTGCGGATCCGTTCGACATCGTCGGGGGTCAGGTCGAGCAGGCCGGTAAGCGCGGCGATCACCGCCTCGGGATCACGCAGTCGGTCGGGGATGAGGTCGACGCGGAAATCGGTCCGGTTGATCGCGATCGGCCGGCCATGGCGGTCGACGATCCAGCCGCGCCGCGGGGGGATCACCATCGCCTGGACGCGATTGCTTTCGGACAGCGAGCTGTACCGCTCGTTCTCGGCGATCGCGAGCCAGGCCATGCGCGTGCCGAGGAGGCCGGCGACCGTCGCCTGCAGGCCCCCCAAGACGAAGGCGCGGCGGCTGAAGGTCAGCGCCTGCTGCTGCTGGGTGATGATTCGCGGCGGCTTCATTGCCGCAGCCGCCAGCGATCGAGAAAGGCGCAGAGGCGCAGCACCAGCGGGAAGGTCATCAGCGCGACGAGATATTGCGGCACCATCGCCCGCAGCGAACTTTCCGCGCCGCCGATCCAGCCGAGCATCACCGCGCCGGCGATCGAATAGCCGAGCGCCGCGGCGACGATCGCCCATTCCTGCCAGTAGTCGCGCCACAGCAGGCGGGTGTCGATCTGGTCGATCATCAGCAGGCACAGGGTCCAGAGCACCATGCCCGTGCCGAACGGCCGGCCGGTCAGGACGTCGTCGGCGAAGCCGAGCGGCGCGCCGATCCACGCCTGCCACATCTCCGGGCGGAGCAGCCGCCAGCCGAGCAGCATCAGGAAGCCGGTCGGCGGCAGCGCCGGCCAGGGCGCCACGATCGGCAGCAGCGAGAGCGCCGATCCGCCGATCGTCGACAGCACCGGCGTCGCGCCGACCCGCCACGGCGGGGCATAGGGATCGCGGCGGGGCAGCCGGAGCGGACCGATCACGGCTTCTTCGCTCCGGCGGCCGGCGCGGGGAGGAGCGGCGGGCGATAGGCGGGCAGCACCGCGGCGACGTCCAGCCGCTCGGGCCGTGCGAGCGGCAGGGCGCGGGCGCCATCGGCGCCGACCAGCGCCACCACCGCGACCGGAATGCCCGGGGCGTAGAGCCCACCGGCGCCCGAGGTGACCAGCAGGTCGCCTCGCCGGAACGGCATCGGCCCGGTGCCCAGCGCGCGGATGTCGAGGCCGCCGGTGCCGTCGCCGGTGACGATGCCGGGCGTGCCGCGGCGGACCTCGCGCACCGGCACCGAATTGGTCTCGTCGGTCAGCAGCAGCACGCGCGACGCACTGCGGCCGGTATCGAGGACGCGCCCAACCAGACCTTCGGGTGCGCGAACCGGCTGGCCCGGCCGCACGCCGTCGTTGAGGCCGGCGGTGAGCGTGGCGATGCGCCGGTCGCTCGTCGCCGTCGATGAGACCACCCGGGCGACGGCGAGGACGTCGTTGCGCGGCTGGACGATCTTCAGCATCGCGCGAAGCCGACGGTTTTCGAATTCGGTGGCGCGGGCTTCGACCAGCCGGACATGCGCCGCGGCGAGCTGCCGCCTGAGCGCGATGTTCTGGGCGCCCGCGTCCAGATAGGCGGAGACCGCATCGTCGGCCCCGGTCACCGCCATGACTCCGCGGCGCAGCACCGAGGAGACCGGTGCGCTTGCGTCGGTCGCGGCGCCGCGAACGATGCCGAAGCCGACCGGGTCGACCGCAGCGAGGATGATCAGGAACAGCCCGATGATCGCCGCGCCGACCGCCGCCACATAGGCGACGAACAGCCCCAGCTGCGCACGTCGGGAATGGCCGGGGCGCCGCTTGGCGCGGGGCGCCAGCATCGGCGGATGCTCCGGCTCAGGCGGTCTGGAGGACGCCGCGGAAGGCCGGATCCTCCAGGGCGCGACCGGTGCCGAGGGCGACGCAGGTCAGCGGCTCGTCGGCGACGGTCACCGGCAGGCCGGTCTCCTCGCGCAGCACCTCGTCGAGCCCGCCGAGCAGCGCACCGCCGCCGGTGAGGACGATGCCCTGGTCGACGATGTCGGCGGCCAGCTCCGGCGCGGTGTTCTCCAGCGCGATGCGCACGCCTTCGACGATCGCCGAGACCGGCTCGGACAGCGCCTCGGCAAGCTGGCCCTGATTGATCTCGATTTCCTTGGGCACGCCGTTGACGAGATCGCGACCCTTGATGTGGATGACCTTGCCGATACCGTCGGCGGGCAGCTTGGCGATGCCGTAGTCCTTCTTGATCCGCTCGGCCGTCGCCTCGCCGATCAGCAGGTTGTGGTTGCGGCGGACATAGGAGGCGATCGCCTCGTCCATCTTGTCGCCGCCGACGCGGACCGAGGTGGTGTAGGCGAGACCGTGGAGCGAGAGCACCGCGACCTCGGTCGTGCCGCCGCCGATGTCGACGACCATCGATCCGATCGCCTCGGTTACCGGCATGTCGGCGCCGATCGCCGCGGCCATCGGCTCCTCGATCAGCCACACCTGACTGGCGCCGGCGTTGGCGGCGGCGTCGCGGATCGCGCGGCGCTCGACCTTGGTCGATCCCGAGGGGACGCAGATCACGATCTCCGGGAAGCGCATCAGCCGGCGTTGGCCGTGGACCTTGTGGATGAAGTGACGGATCATCTGCTCGGCGACGTCAATGTCTGCGATGACGCCGTCGCGGAGCGGGCGGATCGCCTCGATATTGCCGGGGGTCTTGCCCATCATCAGCTTGGCGTCGTCGCCGACCGCGCGGACTCGCTTGATCCCGTTGATCGTTTCCAGCGCGACCACCGACGGCTCGTTGAGCACGATCCCGCGCCCGCGGATGTAGACGACGGTGTTGGCCGTGCCCAGGTCGATCGCCATGCCGTGGGACATGAACTTGAACATTTTGGTCCAGGAAAGCATCGCTTGCCGATCTCGCTCCGCGTGAGGGCGTCATTACGTTGGGCGCGCCGCCGGAAGGCACTCGGATCGCGTCTCGGGCGGCTGCGAAAGGCTGCCCGTGGGCTAGGGGGAAACACATGTCAATATGGCGTGCGCCGCGCCGCAACACGCTTGCACGAGATGCGTCCGGCGATCGCGACACGCCGGTTCAACACCGCGGCAAACCGGCCTAGGTAGGGGCGATGATCCGCCGCCTTCCCGAGCATCTCGTCAACCGCATCGCTGCCGGCGAAGTGGTCGAAAAGCCCGCGAGCGCGCTCAAGGAACTCGTCGAAAATGCCCTCGATGCCGGTGCGACGCGGATCGCGGTGCGACTGGGCGAGGGCGGCACCTGCCTGATCGAGGTCAGCGACGACGGCTGCGGCATGACGCCGGAGGAGATCGCGCTGGCGCTGGAG
>Ga0207668_10002823_pt1 | contig 10167 bp, 10 predicted proteins | sample KBSS43metaG_FD_184323 | JGI IMG/M metagenome (GOLD analysis project Ga0207668, IMG submission 184323) | Switchgrass rhizosphere microbial communities from Kellogg Biological Station, Michigan, USA - KBS S4-3 metaG (SPAdes) (version 2) | ecosystem: Host-associated > Plants > Roots > Rhizosphere... | reverse complement strand
GCCGGCCCAGTCGCCGAGACCGAGCGGGTCGGCGCCCGCGGCCAGCCGGGGTGCCAGGGTCCGCGAGGCCGCGAGCACGGCGACGTCCGGACGCGCCTGGCGCGCGGCCAGGGCAGCCCATCCGGCCAGGTCACCGCGGGCGACCGCCGCGCGCAGCCGGTCCGGACGGGACGGTGCGACGGCGGCCACGGCTCCGGCGAGCGGTGTCCCGCCGAAGAGGCCGTCGAGGTCGGAGACCGGCCGCGCGAGGTGGGCCGCGTGCGCACGCTCTTCGGCGTCGAGGTCCAGCGGCGGCAACCCGGCGGCCCAGTCCGGACGCTCGCCACGGGCCTCGAACAGCATCTCCCAGGCGCGCGCCACGACCGCCGCCGGCACCAGCGCGGTGACCGGGCGTTCCGTGCAGTCCTGCCAGTGGGTGACCAGGCGGTCGGCGTCCGCCGTGGCCCCGGCCGTCGCCAGCAGCAGGGCGGCGTGCCCGATCCGGTCGTCGACGTCGCCGGTCAGCACGTCCCGGACCGCGGTCTCCAGGTAGGCGTCGCGATCCACCTAGACCTGGCCGCGCTTCTTCCGCTCGGTGTACTCGCGCATGCGCTTCGGGTAGCCGACCCGCGCGACCTCGTAGACCGGGATCGACCGGCGGTGGCCGAACTGCTGCGCGGCCTCGAGGCTGCCGATGCGGCGCCGGGTCCATTCGCCGTCGTGGGCGATCAACACCACAGTGGTCTCCGTGACGTTGGTCTTCGGCTCCACGAACGCCTCGACCCCCCGCCGCGCGGACGCCCACTCCTCGAGGTGGCGAGTGTCCTCGGAACTGGCTTTCCGCAGCGTACCGGCCCGCTGACCACCCTTGGCCCGCCTCCGCAGCGAGTCGAAGAGCCCCACCACGACCACCTCTCCTCCCGAGACTTCCACCCCTCATTATCCCGATGTCCGCGTGTGGTCGGTGTCGCACACCCGGCTAGCTCGCAGCCCGGTCCGGCGTAGTGACAAGATGGCGGTGTCGCGCGCGCGGTTATACCCGGAACGGGCGACGACAGAGCATCACCCCACTGCTTGCCGAGGAGTTAATGAAGTGACCGACACCTCCGCCGACCTCGTGATCCTGGGAGGCGGATCGGGCGGCTACGCCGCGGCGTTCCGCGCGGCCGAGCTGGGCCTTTCCGTCACGTTGATCGAGAAGGACAAGCTCGGCGGGACGTGCCTCCACCGGGGCTGCATCCCGACCAAGGCCCTGCTGCACGCCGCCGAGGTCGCCGACGAGACCCGTGAAGCCGAAGCGGTCGGCGTCAAGGCCGTCTTCGAGGGCATCGACATCGCCGGGGTCAACAAGTACAAGGACGGGATCGTCTCCCGCCTGTACAAGGGCCTGCAGGGCCTGGCCAAGGCGCACAAGGTGAACCTCGTCGAGGGCAGCGGCACGTTCGTCGGCGGCACGACCGTCGAGGTGGACGGCACCCGCTACACCGGCAAGAACGTCATCCTCGCCACCGGCTCCTACTCCCGCACGCTGCCCGGCCTGGAGCTCGGCGGCCGCGTCATCGCCAGCGAGCAGGCCCTCGCCCTGGACTACGTGCCCAAGAAGGTCGTCGTGCTGGGCGGCGGCGTCATCGGCGTCGAGTTCGCCAGCGTCTGGGCCTCCTTCGGCGTCGACGTCACCATCGTGGAGGCCCTGCCGCGGCTGGTCCCGAACGAGGACGAGTTCGCCTCCAAGCAGCTCGAGCGCGCTTTCCGCCGCCGCAAGATCGCCTTCAAGACCGGGGTGCGGTTCACCGGCGCCAAGCAGGACGACAACGGCGTGAGCGTTTCGCTGGAGTCCGGCGAGACCATCGAGGCCGACCTGCTGCTGGTCGCCGTCGGCCGCGGGCCGAACTCGGCCGGCCACGGCTACGAGGAGGCCGGTGTCAAGATCGAGCGCGGCTTCGTCCTCACCGACGAGCGGCTGCGCACCAACCTGCCGAACGTCTACGCCGTCGGCGACATCGTCCCGGGCCTGCAGCTCGCGCACCGCGGCTTCCAGCAGGGCATCTTCGTCGCCGAGGAGATCGCCGGGCTGAGCCCGCGCGTGATCGACGAGAGCGGCATCCCGCGGGTCACCTACTCGCACCCGGAGGTCGCGTCGGTCGGGCTGACCGAGTCGCAGGCGAAGGACAAGTACGGGTCGGACGTCACGACGTTCACCTACGACCTCGGCGGCAACGGCAAGAGCCAGATCCTCAAGACCTCCGGCGGGGTCAAGCTGATCAAGGCGCCGGACGGCCCGGTCGTGGGTGTACACATGGTGGGCGACCGCGTCGGCGAGCTCATCGGCGAAGCGCAGCTGATCTACAGCTGGGAAGCCTTCCCCGAGGACGTCGCCCCCCTCATCCACGCCCACCCGACCCAGACCGAGGCCCTCGGTGAAGCGTTCCTTGCCCTGGCCGGCAAGCCGCTGCACGTGCACAGCTGACGTCTCACCAGCAGAATCCAGACCACGCAGAATCTTGAAAGAGGAGTCAGCGAACGATGGCCTACTCCGTCACACTGCCGGAGCTCGGGGAGAGCGTCACCGAAGGCACCGTCACCCGGTGGCTTAAGCAGGAGGGCGACACCGTCGAGGTCGACGAGCCGTTGCTCGAGATCTCGACCGACAAGGTCGACACCGAGGTGCCCTCCCCGGTGGCGGGCACGGTCGTGAAGATCAGCGCCCAGGAGGACGAGACCGTCGAGGTCGGCGGCGAGCTCGCCGTGATCGACGACGGCTCCGGCGGCGTGCCGGCGTCCTCCGCTCCGGCGCAGGAAGAGCCCGCGCAGGAGTCCGCGCCCGAGCCCGAATCCCAGCCGGAGCCCGAGCCGCAGGCCTCCGGCAGCGCGCCGAGCAAGCCGGACACCGCGCCGGCCGCCGGTGGCGAAGGCACCGAGGTGAAGCTGCCCGAGCTGGGCGAGAGCGTCACCGAGGGCACCGTCACCCGGTGGCTGAAGCAGGTCGGCGACTCGGTCGAGGTCGACGAGCCGCTGCTCGAGATCTCCACCGACAAGGTCGACACCGAGGTGCCGTCGCCGGTCGCCGGCACGGTGCTGGAGATCCGCGCGGGCGAGGACGAGACCGTCGAGGTCGGCGGCGTCCTGGCGGTGATCGGTGACGCGAACGCGGCGCCGAAGGCCGAAGCGAAGCCCGAGCCCAAGCCCGAGCCGAAGCCGGAACCCAAGCCGGAGCCGAAGCCCGAGCCGGTTCAGCAGGCCCCCGCGCCCGCTCCGCAGGCGCCCAGCACCCCCGCTCCGCAGGCCGCCCCCGCGGCCAAGGCGGCCGAGGCGGCCCCGGCCGCCGCGGCGAAGGACGGCTCGGCGGACGGCCCGTACGTCACGCCGCTGGTCCGCAAGCTGGCGACCGAGCACGGCATCGACCTCGCGTCGCTGACCGGCAGCGGCGTCGGCGGCCGGATCCGCAAGCAGGACGTCCTGGCCGCGGCCGAGGAGAAGCAGAAGGCCGCCGCCGCTCCGGCTCCGGCCGCTGCCGCCGCTCCGGCCGCTGCCCCGGCGGCACCCGCCGCGCGTCCGGCGGCCCCCGTGTCGCCGGAGCTCGCGGCGCTGCGCGGCACCGTGCAGAAGGCCAGCCGGATCCGCCAGATCACGGCCACCAAGACCCGCGAGTCGCTGCAGATCGCCGCGCAGCTCACGCAGGTCCAGGAGGTCGACGTCACCAAGATCGCCAAGCTGCGGCAGCGGGCGAAGGCGGGCTTCAAGGAGCGCGAGGGCGTCAACCTGACGTTCCTGCCGTTCTTCGCGAAGGCCACGGTCGAGGCGCTCAAGCAGCACCCGAACGTCAACGCGTCCTACAACGAGGACACGAAGGAGATCACCTACCACGGCGCCGTGCACCTGGGCATCGCGGTGGACACCGAGCGCGGGCTGCTCTCGGTCGTGATCCACGACGCGGGCGAGCTGAGCCTGGCCGGTCTCGCGCACCGGATCGCCGACCTGGCGGGCCGCGCGCGGGCGGGCCAGATCAAGCCGGACGAGCTGTCCGGTGGCACCTTCTCGATCACGAACATCGGCAGCGTCGGCGCGCTGTTCGACACGCCGATCATCGTGCAGCCGCAGTCGGGCATCCTCGGCACCGGCGCGGTCGTCAAGCGCCCGGTGGTGGTCGCGGACGCCGACGGCAACGACACGATCGCCGTCCGGTCCATGGCGTACCTGCCGCTGACCTACGACCACCGCCTGGTGGACGGGGCCGACGCGGGCCGCTTCCTGATGACGATCAAGCAGCGCCTGGAAGAGGGCAACTTCGAGAGCGAACTCGGTCTCTGAGTCGATAGCCGTGAAGGGCTCCGCGCCGGTTGGTGGGGAGCCCTTCACGGCGTTCCGGGCCTGGCTCGCCGGCCATCGTGACGCCGTCTCGGTGGTGGCGGACGACGGCCGGCACCACCTGGCGCACCACGCCGAGGTGCCGCGCGTGCTGGCTTCGACGATCAAGGTCGTCCACCTGCTCGCGTACGCGACCGCGGTCATCGGCGGGCTCGACCCGGAGGAGCCGGTCCGGGTCGGCGACTGGGACGCGTTCCACCCCTTCGAGGGCGACGGCCCGATCGGTGCGGGCGCCCACCACCGGGCCCTGACCTCGCTGGGCATCGCGTGCGACGAGTACGGCGTCGCCCACGACCCCGGGCGGCTCGTCCCGCTCGACGCGATCGCGACGGCGATGATCTCCGAGAGTGACAACGCGGCCCCCGACTACCTCCGTGCCCGGCTCGGCGACGACGCGCTGCGGGCCGCCGCGGCGGCCGGCGGCTGGCCCGGCGCCGACCTCCGCTGGTTCTGCGGCGAAACCCTCCGCTCGTTCTTCCCCGGCGAACCGGACCTGACCGCGCGCTTCACCGGGGATTCCGGGTTCCGGCGGGAAGTCCTGGAGCGCGTCCGGGGCGAACCCGTCCCGGACGAAGCCGAGTGGGCCTGGACACAGGGGACCGCGCACGGCACCGCCGCGCAGCTCTTCGCCTTCCACCGCCACCTGGCCACCGCGGACACAGCCGCCGTCGCGCTCGCACGCCGGAAACTCGGCGACGGCGTGCGGTACAAAGGTGGCGCCCTGCCACGCAGCCGGGGCTTCGGCCTGTCCGCGGGCGCGGGGACCGTCGCGATGTTGTTCACCGGAACGGACTTCCCCGCCGTCCCGCTCGCCGACCTCGGCCTGGCGATCCTGGCCGATCTCCCCGCTTTCGCGCGGGACCTGGGCGTGCGGCCGGAACCGGGATGGGCCACGATCGAACCATGCGAGTACTGATCGCCGGAGCGAGCGGCTTGATCGGGTCGGCGCTGGGCGACCGCCTGCGGCGTGACGGCCACGAGGTCTGCCGGCTGGTGCGGCGCGAGGCGCGCGGAGGCGCCGAATTCCGCTGGGACCCGCCGTCGGGCACCATCGCGACCGGCGCCTTCGAGGGCGTGGACGCGGTCGTCAACCTGGGCGGCAAGCCGCTGTTCCCCGGCCGGTGGAGCGCGATGCGCAAGCAGGAGCTCACCGACAGCCGGGTCGAGCCGACCGAGGTGCTCGCCGAAGCCGTCGCCGAACACGGCGTCGGCGTGCTCGTCAACGCGTCCGCCGTCGGGTACTACGGCCACACGTACGAGTCCACTGTGGACGAGTCGGCCCCGCGTGGCGGGGGTTTCCTCGCCGAGCTGTGCGAAGTGTGGGAAGCGGCGACGGCGGCGGCCGGGGACGCGCGCGTCGTCAAGATCCGGACCGGGCTGGTGCTCTCGGCCAAGGGCGGGCTGTACGGCACGCTGCGCCCGCTCTTCCGGCTGGGCCTGGGCGGGCGGCTCGGCGACGGCCGCCAGTACATGCCGTGGATCGCCCTCGACGACGAGGTCGGCGCGATCGTCCACGTCCTGACGCACGACGAGGTGTCCGGGCCGGTGAACCTGACCGGGCCGGCCCCGGTGACCAACGCCGAGTTCACCCGCGCGGTGGGCCGCGCGCTGCACCGGCCCGCGCCGTGGTGGGTACCCGGGATCGCGCTCAAGGCCGTGCTCGGCCAGGCCGGCGAGGAGATGGCGCTGTACGGGCAGCGGGCGGTCCCGGCCGCGCTGGAGCGGTCCGGCTACGAGTTCCGGCACCGGACCCTGGACAGCGCGCTCGCCGCGGCATGAGTGTTCCGCTGCAACGCTGGCTCGTCGTCGGCGCGGTGCTCTGCGCCGCGTTCGTCCTGCTCGGGCTGAGCGTGGCGCGGCAACCCCTGTCCCTCGACGTCGAGGTGGCCGGTGCCCTGCACAGCGCGTACACCGAGCCGGTCGGGCGGGTCGCGGAGGCCGGCAGCGACGTCCTCGGGCCGGTGCTCCCCTACATCCTCGGCCTGGCGCTGCTCGCGCTGGCGCTGCGGCACCGGGAGCACACCGGGCTGTGCGTGCGGCTCGCCGTCGTGCTGGTGCTGTGCCGGCTGACCAGCCTCGTGTTCAAGCCGGTCTTCCTGCGGGAACGCCCGCGCGACTACCCGGACCTGAGTTACCCGAGCGGGCACGTGACGTCGGTGGCGAGCACCGGTTTCGTCCTCCTGCTGCTGTGCGCGTGGCTGTGGCCGCGGCTGGTCCGGCGGGTCGCCGCGGCCGTCGCCGTCGCGGTGGTGCTGGCGGCCGCCTGCCGCGTCGTGCTCGGGGTGCACTGGGTCACCGACACGATCGGCGCAGTGCTGGCGGTGGCCGGTGTCGGGCTGCTCTCAGCGTGCGCCTTGCGGCTGCTTCCCCCGGGTGACCGGCGTAGCCTCGACGGGTGAGTTCTTCCCGTACCTCCTGCCGCGCCAGCACCGAACCCGTCGACGTCCGGGAGCTCGGCACGATCGACTACGCCGAAGCCTGGGAGCTCCAGCGGCGCCACCTCACCGACCGGGCCGACGGCACCGCCGCCGACACGATGCTCCTGCTGCAGCACCCGTCCGTGTACACCGCGGGCAAGCGCACCGAGCCCGCCGACCGGCCGACGGACGGCACGCCGGTGATCGACGTCGACCGCGGCGGCAAGATCACCTGGCACGGCCCCGGCCAGCTGGTCGGCTACCCGATCGTGAAGCTCGCCGACCCGATCGACGTCGTGCACTACGTGCGGCGCCTGGAGGAGGCGCTGATCCACGTGTGCGACCAACTGGGCGTCACCAGCGGCCGCGTCGAGGGCCGCAGTGGCGTGTGGATCCCGGCCGACGACCGCGGCATCGAGCGCAAGATCGCGGCGATCGGCATCCGCGTCCAGCGCGGCGTGACGATGCACGGCTTCGAGCTGAACTGCAACGCCGACCTGACGGCGTTCGACAACATCGTGCCGTGCGGCATCCGCGACGCGGGCGTGACGTCGCTGTCGTACGAGCTGCAGCGCGACGTCAGCGTCGAAGCGGTACTGCCACTGGCCCGCGACGCGGTCCTGGCGGCTCTCGAAGGCGAACTGCCGGTGAGCGAGGACCGCTGGCTCCCCCGCCCCGAAGCCCCGAAGGCCGCAGGCGTCACCTTCGCGCTCCAGAACTGACCAAACGCCCCAATGTGGCGTTGGGTGCGTCTGACGCACCGAACGCCACATTGGGTGCGTTGGACGCAACCAACGCCACATTGGGGCGCTAGTCCAGCTGCGGCGCGACCTCGGCGGCGATCAGGTCGATCTGGTCCAGGTCCGACAGGTCCAGCAGCTGCAGGTACACCCGCGTGATCCCGGTCTTCTCCCGCCACTGCCCGATCCGGTCGACGACCTCGGCGGGCGTCCCGGCCAGGCCGCTCGCGCGCAGGTCGGTCACGTCCCGGCCGATGACCGAAGCCCGCCGCGCGACCTCCGCGTCGTCGCGGCCGACGCCGATGACCAGCGCCACCGAGCGCAGGATCTCCTTCGGGTCGCGGCCGATCTCGTGCGCCGCCGCCTCGACGCGGGCGAACTGCGCCGCCGCCGTGTCGGCGTCGGTGAACGGCAGGTTGAACTCGTCGGCGAACCGCGCGGCCAGCGCCGGCGTGCGCTTCTTGCCGCTGCCACCGATGATCACCGGCGGGGCGGGCTGCTGCGCCGGCTTGGGCAGCGCGGGCGAGTCGGCGAGCCGGTAGTACCGGCCCTCGAAGGAGTACGTCGATCCCGGCGGCGTCTTCCACAGGCCGGTGATGATCTCGAGCTGCTCGGCGTAGCGGTCGAAGCGTTCCTTCAGCGGCGGCAGCGTCAGGCCGTACGCCTCGTGCTCGGCGTCGTACCAGCCGGAGCCGAGACCGAACTCGACGCGGCCACCGGACATCTGGTCGACCTGCGCGACGGTGATGGCCAGCGGGCCCGGGTACCGGAACGTCGCCGCGGTGACGAGCGTGCCGAGCCGGATCCGCGTGGTCTCCCTGGCCAGGCCGGCCAGGGTGATCCAGGCGTCGGTCGGGCCGGGCAGGCCGTCGGCCGAACCCATCTTCAGGTAGTGGTCGCTGCGGAAGAACGCGTCGTACCCGGCGGCTTCGGTCGCCTTGGCGACGCGCAGCAGGTCGTCGTAGCTGGCCCCTTGCTGGGGCTCGGTGAAAATCCTCAAGTCCACGAAGATCAGCCTATCGAGCGCGCGGCCTCTTCGCCGTCGGTGCGCCGAAGCCGGACCAGCATGCGGACGATGACGTCCTCGATCTCGGCGCCGACCTTCTTCGGATCGGGTGAGCTGGCGATCTCGGTCGCCGCGCTCGACAGCGCGCCGAACAGCAGCCGGGCGGTGACCTCCACCGGGACCGGCTCGACCTCGCCCGCGTCGATCAGCGACTGGAGGCCGGACCGCACCAGCCCGAAGCTGCACCGCTCCTCGGCCTCGCGCCAGCGTTCCCAGCCCATCACGACCGGCGCCTCGTGGATGGCGATCCGCTGGTAGGCCGGGTCGAGGCAGGCCCGGATGAACGCGTTGAGCGCGCCGAGGGCCCGCTCCCACGGCGAGCCGTCACCGGTCATGATCTTGTCGAGCCGGTCGTAGACGAGGCTCTCGACCTGGTCGAACGCCGCCTCGAAGAGGGCTTGCTTGCCGCTGAAGTGGTGGTACAGCGCGCCCTTGGTCACCCGGGCGCGCTTGGCGATCTCGTCGAGCGAGGTCCCCGCGTAACCGCGTTTCGTGAACAGTTCGACCGCGCTGTCGACCAGCGCGGACCGCGTCGACTCGGAGTAGTCGAGTCGTCTGGACCTCATTGTCGCCACCTTCACAACCTTACGCCGGAGGATCTCTCCATACTCATGGTATGTTCGCCGTGTCAGGTCCGTACCGGGAGTATGCCGCAGACCCGCGGTATGACCCGGGCCACGGAAGGGGAGCCCCACGATGAGCTGGACAGACTTCTACCGACGTCAGGAAATCCTCGAAGCCACGGTCCGCCTGGCCGCCCGGAACCCGGGCGCGCCACTGCCGCTCGAGGAGGTTCCCGGTGCCGAAGACCACTTCGGCACCGAAGAGAACGTCCTGGCCGCCCTGCAGTACCAGTGGACGCGAACGTTGAGCGGACGGCTGCGTGCCGAGGTCATCGACCCGGACGACGCCGACGGTCTCGGCGACCACGTCGATGCCGTCACCCGCGCGTGGCGCGCCACCGTCGAGGAGCACGAGGCACTGCGCGCGGTGCTGGACGGCGCCCTCGACCGGCACGCGTCGCTGCGCCGGATGCACGAGGGCGAGCTGCGGATGCTCGCCGTCACCGCCGGGCTGGCCGACCCGCGCGAGCCGGGCGAAGAGATCGTCAAGGTGGGCCGCGCGCTCGAGGCGCTGCTGCGCACGAGCCGCGAACTGCCCGCCCGCCGCCACCCGGTGATGGGACACCTCCGCCGGCTGCTCGCGCCGAGTGCGTAACAGGAGTTAAGTAAGCGCATGACCCAGCGCTGGACCGAAGCCGACATCGCCGACCAGACCGGCCGGACCGTCCTGGTCACCGGTGCGAACTCCGGCCTCGGCCTGCGCACCGCCGAGGTGCTCGCGGGCAAAGGGGCCCGAGTGCTCCTCGCCTGCCGCTCCGCCGAACGCGGCGCGAAGGCCCTCGAGCAGGTCCGCGCGGCCGCCGCGGGCGCCGTACCCGAGCTCGTCCCACTGGACCTGAGCGAGCTCGCGTCGGTGCGCGCGGCCGCCGTGTCGGTGCGGGACCTCACCGGTGACGCGCTGGACGTGCTGGTCAACAACGCCGGCGTGATGGCGACCCCACGCGGGAAGACCGCCGACGGTTTCGAGACCCAGTTCG
>Ga0207668_10002822_pt1 | contig 10168 bp, 8 predicted proteins | sample KBSS43metaG_FD_184323 | JGI IMG/M metagenome (GOLD analysis project Ga0207668, IMG submission 184323) | Switchgrass rhizosphere microbial communities from Kellogg Biological Station, Michigan, USA - KBS S4-3 metaG (SPAdes) (version 2) | ecosystem: Host-associated > Plants > Roots > Rhizosphere >... | reverse complement strand
CTGAAGCGGTCCGAGATACGCCGCCGCGATATCTGGGTGACGTCCAAGCTGCAGACGAGCCTGCAGGGCTACGACAGCACCTTGAAGGCGTTCGACCAGACGATGAAGAAGCTCGAGCTCGATCAGCTCGACCTGTTCCTCGTGCATTGGCCGGCGCCGGCACGCGACCAATATGTGCCGACCTGGAAAGCCTTTGTTGAACTGCAGAAGCAGGGTCGCGTGCGCTCCATCGGCGTGTCGAACTTCCTGCCTGAGCATCTCGAACGCGTCATCGGGGAGACAGGCGTCACGCCCGCAATCAACCAGATCGAGCTGCATCCCAATTTCCAGCAGGGCGCCAGCCGCGACTGGCATAGGCAGCATGGCATCGTAACGGAAAGCTATAGCCCCCTCGGCGGCAAGGGCACGCAATTGCTGGAGCATCCAGTCTTTACGAGTATCGCGAAGCGCCTGGGCCAGTCGCCGGCGCAGGTCATCATCCGTTGGCACCTGCAGCTCGATCTGGTGGTGCTGCCCAAGTCGAGCAAGCTCGATCGGGCTGTCGCCAATCTCGATGTCTGGGATTTCGAGCTGACTGAGGAAGACATGGCCGCCATTGCCGGTCTGGACCGACCTGATGGCAAGACGCTGCCGCATCCGGACGAGCTCAACGATTGATGATGGACAGCATCTCGGCGATGGCGCTATTGGCCTGACGGTCGGGGAGCAGGGCCGGGCCTACGAAAGGAACGGGCATGTAGTGCCCGTCCCCTTCGTATCGGTTCCTGCTGATTGATGGGCTAGAAAACGCCTGTTCAAAGAGGGCTTTGGCCAATCATCGCAATTGGCACGGCCGAGGCCGCAAGCGCTGATTACTTCTGCCGCGGCGGAGCGAGGTCACTGCCGGGGATGTTGGCACCGTCACGATGCAGCACCACTGCATCGAGAAGCGTTTTCGCGACATTGCGCACTTCGCCCTGCATGGCGATGTCCTTGTCGAGCGCCTCATGATTGGTGGCATAGGGCTCCCAGTAGCCGATGTAGCGATCGAGTTCCGCCAGAGGTCCGGCCGGGGCCATTTCCATGAATTTCAACCAGTCGGAAATCGAACGCCTCACATCCTTTGTGCCTTCGACGTCACCATGCACCACAACGGCAAAGAGCCGGCCCTTGAGGTGGCGCGGATAATCCCAGCCATCGAGTTCGACCTGTTTGGCGCGATGGGCATCCTTGCCCTGGGTCAAGGTTGGATCGGGATTTCCGCCGTCGGCGCAAACCATGCGGTCCATCATGGCCTTGAGCGGGCTGGCCACCTGATACCAGTTGACCGGACTGACGATCATCACAGCGTCGGCCCGCATCCACATCGGGTAGATGTCGTTCATCCAGTCCTGCGTCTGGCCCAGGGAATAATTGGGGTAGCAGGAGCAGGGAAAGTGGCAGAGCGCAGCCGCTGTCGAAAAGCAGCTTTTGCAGGGGTGAATGTTGCGGCCATATTCCGACGTCGTGCGGCTCAAATCGAGAATTTCGGTCTCGACGCCGCCGTCCTCGAGCACCTCGGCCGCCATCTGCACCATGCGATAGCTCTTGCTCATCTCGCCGGGACAGGTGTGTTCGCTACGCGATGACCCGTTGATCAGAAGGACACGCCGCTTGCGATCCTTGTTCTCATACTCGGTTTTTGCCGCGTCGATTGCAGACTTGGCAGCGATCCAGTCCTCGGCCAGATCATAGTCGGGGTCGGCGTAGCCGGACCCTGCCTTGCGCGTCCGCGGCGCCTTACGCGAATTGTCATAGGCGTCCCAGGCGGCGTCGGCGATCCTGTCCAGCTCGCTCTGCAGCTGGTCAAAGCCGGGATCGATATATTGGCTTTTGAAGCGGGACTTGAATTCTGCCTTGTCGAGCGTGGGGTCCGGCATCCCCTTGCGGGGCTCCGGTGCGATCAGAACTTTGGCTTGCTGCATTTGGATCTCCGTTGAGCTCCAATGGCAGGGGCGCTGAACGGTTCCGGCTGGAAAACGCATGCATGCCAATCCAAACAGTCAATAACTCCGCCAAGGGCACGCAGGGCTTTACTCCCAGACATCTACGTCTAGGTGCTCAATGTAGCGAGCCAGGGTAGTCTGAGATTTCCAACCGCCCACGCGCATGATTGTCATCGCACCGACACCATCCCTGGCGAGCTGTTGAGCTGCCCCCACCCGCAACGAATGGCCCGAAATACTTGCAGCGAGATCAGCAATGCTGGCACGTAAAGCCAACTTCTTCAGCACGCGCGTTACCGTCAAGGGCTGCAGGTGACGGGGCGATGCCGCACTGCGATAAACAGGACGAAGCAGCGGCCCTCGCGCATCACCAACCACTCTTAGCCAGATAGCGACGAGTTCACTCGTACGCGTTGAAAGATGGGCAACACGTCCTGCGCCGTCAGGATCGTTCTTGGAACGACGCACCAGGACTGAAAGCCGTCCATCCTCCCTCTGCGAAAGGTCTGTGATGGCGATCGAAACCAATTCGCTTCGTCGACACAAGGTGTCAAAGCCTACACTCACTATTACCTGGTCTCTCAGTCCCATCAGGTCATCGGAGCAGGCGTCAAGCAATTGGTCGCGCAGGTTAGTCGTGAGTCCCAATGCCTGACGCGGGCGAGAAGGCTTTGCGCGCCGGGCGCGGCGCCATGCCAGTTTCACCTCCGCGTCTTTTGTCGGATCGGCGAAACCTGCGAGACGATGCAGGGTGCCGATAATCGCGAGGCGGTGACGGATCGTATTTGGCGACAAAGCCTCGGTATGGTCGTCCACATACCTGGCAATGCTTGCAGGCGTAGCGGGAAGCGGCGGTAACCGTTTGCTGCGGCACCAATTTGCGAAGCGGCCGAAGCCGCTCCGGTAACTGCGCAAGGAATAGTCGGAATAGGCACGATCAAGCCGATCCAAGGTCTTAGTCCAGCTGGGCATGGGGCTTGACCTCCGAAACCAGAAGAGGCTCGATCAGATCGTTAATCTCGGCTTCTTGCAGCAGGCGGCGCGTCAAGAGAGCATCGACCAGGACTTCGATGGCCGCGCGGTTAAGGTCTACCAAGGCAATAGCCCGCCTCAACAGGACTTCCAGTCGATCGCCAACACGGGCGCTGACGTTTGACGCATTGCCCTCGCCATGCACAAGGGTGTCATAAAGTCCCCATTGGCTGACCGCGCGCGTCAGAAGACCAGTTGCCATTTCAAGGTCTCGCTGTGCGCCTGCATGCGCGCCTTTCTGACCAAGCACCACGTCTGCTGCGCGCCCACCGAGCAGGGCTGTCGCCTGGTTTTCGACCTCTTCCAGATTTGGGAAGCTGCTACCCTGACCGATGGAGGTCAGGCCGCCCATTCCGCCTGTTGCAATGATCGAAATTCTGCCGACCTCAAGACCAAGAACTTTGGCGACGACGGCATGGCCGGCCTCGTGTTGCGCGACCGCCTGGATTTCACTGGCATCGCGCTGATCGATGGGTGCCACAGCGGCCATCAGGTCACCAAAGGTCAGGCTGCGCTGAGCCTTACGAGCCGTTGCGTGAGCCTGGCGTACCCATGCTTCAATCTGGGCGGGCGTTGCCCCTCTTGCAAATGGAGCCAGAGCTGCAAAAGCGCCGGTGTCGATGTTCGTGCCCTTTGCATAGTGTGCAAAGATCGCAGCGAGTTCGGCCTCGCTGCGCGGGGCTGCCACTGTGATGCGCTGTTCAAGGCGACCCGGCCGAATAAGGGCCGCATCAAGCCGATTGTAGTAATTTGTCGCCGCCAGCAGGAACACCGGCTTTCCAGAGGTGCGCAGGCGATCGATCTGGGTAAGCATCAGATTGATGACTGTGGTCCACCACTGGCGGTCGCGGAGATCAAGCGTCTGACGGTCCGGCAGAGCATCGATCTCATCGATGAGACCAACGACACGGTCTTGTGCCAGCAGCGCGTCGAAATAGGCGGTGCAAGCCTTGCTGACGCCACCAAGATGCCCATCCGAAGAGTTGAACCAGTTTCCGATGGAAATCGGCTCGAAGCGCCAGCCGGCCGATCGCGCCAGGGCGCCGGCGACGAGCGTTTTCCCCGTGCCCGGCTCACCTTCAAGCACCCCGAAGCGCAATTGCCCTGGTGCAAGCGCGCCCGAAGCAACGGCCCGCAGATCGCCGACCATTTCATTAGCCCAATCGGCAAGATTGCCTGGCAGGGGCAAATCCGCGAGCCAGGGCAAGGCGTTTTTGGTCAAGATTTCCGCCGTCTTGCCTGCGCCCAGACTGGTCGACATGTGTTTGAGGCGACGCACGACATCTGCGGGCTTGCTGCCGTTCCGGATGCCAAGAGCGAGATCGGAGAGATCGAGGTTCTCGACATCGGCGTCGACGAGACCCTGCATGCGCTTCCCAGTCAGGAGCTTGACGGCCTGCCGCACGATCGCGGCGCGCATCGGCGGCATGTCGATCCGCGCGTCAATCGACGCCAGGACCATGGCCGGGAGCAATTTCTCGGGATCATGGCAACAGACAACGACGTGATGGCCATTACCAAAAGCGATTCCCAAATGATCGGCGATCCAGTCGTTCGCGTCGCGCTTGACCGTGCCCACGCGGATGGCGGTCACGCCATCATAAAGGTCCTGGATTTCGGCCGTGACGGCCTTGCTCCACTCTTCGGAAAGGGTTTTGACGAGGCCCAGCTTGGGCGTGTCGGACGACAGCGCTTTTGCCATGCCCCTGGTGTCAATACGGGCAAGACAAGCGCCGACCAGCGCAGACGTCGGTGTCTTGTGATCGTCGCCATCCTCGGACGTGTCAGTATTGAGATTGGTAAGGCGCAGAGAGGTCATGATTGATCCTTTCCCGCAGCGAACTAAGCGCGCGGCAATTCCTGGATGTCTTTGAGGTGATGGGGCGCGGTCGCTGCCGACCGCGCAAAAACCTGCTAGTGCAGCAGACCCGAGGGCATGTTCTGGCGTAGCGGCCGCCAGATTTCGGGCTTGAGCCGCGACCCCGTTACAAAGCTTGCGGCGCCCGACGCCGTGTCGAAGGCCACGTCGCGCGTCAGTATGAAATGGGCGCCGTGCGCCACCATGCTTCCATCATGGAGGAGTTCCTGCCGCCGCAACACGACGCCCGCCTGGATCGAAGGCACGGTCTCGCGCCGGATCTCGCTGCCGCCCAGGACATGAACTTTGCCGCCGATCATCCTTGCGGTGGCATGGACGCCACACGAGCGCAACGACAACAAATCCCCTTCGACCAGCTCGCCGGCTTCCGCCTCATCCTGGCCGAGATCATAGGGGTCGGCTTCGGCCACCTCGTCATCGGTATCGAGCCGGGATTTTTGCGGGAAGAAACCGATATCGGCCTTTCCGATTGCCGTGATCGCGTCGCGGACGAAACGGTCGGCGAGGGAAAAGTCGGCCAGACTGACCTCCGCGCCAGTTGGCAAAATCCTGTTGGCAAGGCGCAGCCGGCCGTCCTTTTGAACGGCACGCGCGAGCTGCCGCTCGGCAACCCGGCATTGGGTCGCCGTCATGACATTGTTCTTGTCGACAATGCCCACGAGCAGATCGGGAAAACCGTGATTGAGCAGATGATTGCTGGCGACAAGGCGGCCAGCCAAGTCAGCGGACATGCCGATATAGACGCAGTCGGCATAGAGAGCCGCATAGATGCCAGGTCGCTGCAGTGCTGCTTCATGCCGGAAAACAGCGCGGTCGCTCCAATGGGCGATGAACAATTCGGGCTGCGGCCGCTGCGCCGCCATTCGATTGATGCGCTTGTCGGCTGGCGGGGGGCTATCATGACCACTGGCCAGGCTCGGCTGGTCCACGCGAGAGAAGGCCGCCGGAATATCCCGCCGCAGCATGCTGTTGCTGGTGATCAGGCCCGGATCAATGGCCAGCACGCCGTGATGGACGAGGCTCATCACGGCTTTGGCTGGCGCCGGATGGTTGGGAAGGGCGGCAATGATGTCGCCCATACTCGTCGATCCGGTCTCCTCGACAAGCGCCAGCACCCTGACCTGCGTATCGGGATCGATGAGACCCTCATCGATCAGACCCGGCAGGTCTTTCCAGTGCCGGGGAAGACGGTCGACGAAATCGGAAGCGGGGATGGACGACGATGGGGTCTTGTCGGCGAGCGCGTGCTCGGCCACATTGGCAAAAGCCATGGACTTCTCCTGTTACAACCAGTGAGGACCCGTGGTTAGGCTGCCAGAGTGTTCCACCACTCTGGCCAGCCGCCTCAGTCAATCCGAAGATGACTTGCTCATGTGGAGCGCGGCCGCAGGACGAGACCTCGGGATGAGGCTCGCAGGGACATAGATGGCGCCTCTTGCCGCAATTGCAAACCCCCGTTGTGGCGCCTGTTGGCGCCGAGGTTAACGAAGGGCTCACGGGACGGATAGTGCCTATTGGGGGCAAAGTCCGGTGGATCATCGATGGTGTCGCGCGATGGTCAAAAGCGCGATGCCGTCAGCATGCGTCTTCAGTCCCTCGGTCGCTTCCGTCCAATTTGGTGATCGCGATGCTGATCAGGCTCCAACGGGCTGACCGGTCGTTCAATACTTTGATTGCGGTGGAATTGGTTCGATGCGTCCCAGGTAACGCTTTTCCAGAATTTTGTAGCAAGGGCAACAAACTCTGTGGCGGATGTTCACGAGCCGCCGGTCACTCTCAGGCGGCTCTGGAGGTAAAGTGCCATTTTCTTCCAAGCACATGGTAGGTGGCGTCACTACGACCTCTTCCGCTGCCGAACTGCTGATAGCACTACATGCGCCGGTAAATAGTGGGCCTTGCGAGCACCGCTTGGTGGTGGTGACCAACCAAGGACGTCCAGGCCAAATCGCGCGCCAGTCGCGCCGCGCCGTCGACACTGGCCTCCATTCCCTTGGACGAAATGGCGATTTTTGTTCTGAAGTTTAGCCGCAGGAACTCGTCGACGACGACCTTGCTGAACCCAGGATTGCGGGACAAGCCGCCGCCCAGCACCAGGATTGACGGGTCCAGAATAGTCGCGGCCGTTGCCGCGATACGGCCAAGAGCTTGGCCTTGTAACATCATCAATCGTGCGGCTACGGGGTGCCCCCGCTTGGCTGCATCAAACAAGGCTTCAGCCGAGCTCGGTGGTTCCGAATCGTCTGGCCATTCGTCTGCAGCGCGCTTCACCAGGCCCTGCGAGCCGAACCCATGTTCGATCGCATGGCGTGGGCTGGGCACTGTGCCCAGCCATGAAACGGGGATCTGGGCCAGTTCGCCGCTGGCACCATACCCCCCTCGAATAAGCGCGCCGTCACAGAAAAAACCAAGGCCGAGGCCGACACCCATCTGCATATAGGCCGCGTCGTCGATACCCTGCATTACGCCATCATGGTGCTCCGCTACAGCAGCGCAATTGACGTTGTTTTCGACCAGGATCGATACTGTCGGATCGAGAGCCGCGGCCCTAGAGAAATTGTCCAGCATGGCGGGTGCGGGCAGGGTGGTATCGCGTGCCGCTTCAATATCGCGCGGCACGATTTGGTTGAGCGCGAGGGCCACGGCAAGCAGCGGTCCCTTGCCCGCGACCCGGCCAAGCAATTGCCTCGTTTCCACGCCGGCAAGTGCGTCAGCTTCGCTTGTTGCGCCGCCATGCTGGAGGCTGGTGCGCTCAAGGATCGTGCCGTCGAGACCCTGCGCCACGAGACTGATCTGGGTGGAGCCGATATCGACACCCACGATCCAGCCCGCCCGCTGATTGACGCCGTAGATCAACGTTGCTCGACCTCTCGCACCCTGTTCGCGTCGCAGCTCTGTCACGAGGCCATGGGCGGTCAGTTCAGCCAGCGCCGCCGTGGTCGTGGGAAAACTGATCCCTGTCGCCTCCGCTATGGTCTTTCGTGTCGCTTCACCGCAGCGTGCCAGATGGGCCAGGGTGGACCGAGCTATGTCGGACAAGCCTCCGCCAAGCGCATTTTGCATTCACGAAATCCCCGGCCTGTTTTCCCAGTATCTACACCACGCCGGAGCGCATATCACCTCTTGACGCTTTTATTAAAGTCGATAACTTTAAAAAATAGCTTCAATTGGGGAGTGTGGTTTGCAAATCTATGAAAAGCGTCCTTGGATCGCTGCATCCGCGTCTTATGACGGCCAGGCCCAGTCCCTGATCGACCTCATTCCGCGCGTTTGGTCGCAGATCGAGGCGCTGGCGCCCAAGCGGCCTTCGCGCCTGTCGATTGTCGGTATCGGCGCCAGCCATGCTGCCGCTGCTGCACCGGTCTATCGTCTTCGCGCCGATGGCATCGATGCCTCCCGATTTCTGGCCAGCGAATTGCCGTCCGGAACGGCCACCGGCGGGGATCTCACCATTCTCGTCTCGCAAAGCGGGCGCAGTGCGGAGGTGGTGGAGCTGGCGAGACGCGTGGGCGGTGACACCCGGCTTGCCTTGACCAATTATCATCCTTCTCCCTTGGCCGAGGTTTGTGGCGCCGAGCTCAATCTAGGCAATCTTTCCGACAGCTCGGTCTCTTTCGTCAGCTTCACCGGTACGATCCTTGCACTGGCGCTGCTGGCCGACTACTGGGCCGGGCGCAGTCAGGTCGCTCACTGGCAATCCGTGGTGAGCACGGCAGCCGAGGCCGTCCGAGTGGCAGATCCAGAACTCGATCGGGTTGCCGCCCTGCTGGTTGATCGTCCCAGCGTCGATTTCGTCGCCCCGGCCGGCGCCCTGTCCATCGCCGAGGAAGCCGCGCTGATGTTTCGCGAGGGCCCGCGTCTGATGGCCACGGGCATGGAAACCCGCCAATATCTGCATGGCCCGATGGATGCTGCAAAGAAGGCGGGTCATGTCGTTTTTGGCGGTGCGCGCGAGGCGCTGTTGATCGACCAGCTTAAAGAGCAAGCCGACGCCCTGGTCTATGTCACGGGGCAGGGCGGTGGCGCGATCAAGGTTCCGGCCTGGCTGACGCTCAACCTTCCCGTCTCCGTCGATGACGGTATCGGTTTTTCGCTGGCTGGCTCAATGGTCGCCCAGCGACTGACGCTGCATGCATCGCGCCATCGCAACATCGATATCAACGAAGCCGTCTTTGTGCGGCTCGATACCAAGACCGACCGGGTGGACACGCCAGCATGACGAGACCGTCTCAATCGGTGATTGTCGGCGTGGATGTGGGGGGAAGCAAGACCCACATCCGGCTCGAGGACGCACGGAGCGGGGCGTTGCTGCTCGATCAGACCGCGACGAGCACGCACTGGGCCAGCCTGAGCGACCAGGAGCGCGCAACCACCTTGCGCGACTATGTGGTGGCCACTGTTGGCGATCTGCATGTTGCAGCGCTTGTGGCCGGCGTGCACGGCAATGACAGCCCGGCCCAGCATGCCATTCTCAGCGCGCCATTGCTCGATGCCTATACGCAGGTCGATGTGCTCAACGATTCCCACCTCGTCATTTTGGCCGAGGGCCTGCATTCGGGGACCGGCATTATCGCCGGCACCGGATCCTCGGCTACCGCGGTGGGGCGCGATAGGCGTGTCATGACGGTCGGCGGCTGGGGCTGGGTGCTGGGCGACGAGGGTGGCGGTGCAGGCCTTGTGCGCGAAGCGGCACGGGAAGTACTCGACGCCTACGACCGCGAGGAAAATGACGCCCTGACAGGCATGCTGCTCGACGCTCTGAACATCCGGCATCCTCATAGCCTCACCCATTGCCTGGGTTCGACCGAGCCACGACTCTGGGCGCAGGTCGCGCCGGTGATTTTTGCAGCGGACCTCGCCGGCTCGCCGCGGGCTCGTCGCGCCATAGCCCGTAATGTTGCGGTGATGGTGGAGATGATCGCGCTTTTGGGCCGGCGCGGCGGCGACGTTACGACCATAGTCTGCGCCGGCAGTGTCTTCCGTCACCAGCCAAGGCTGGTCGAGGAGTTCCGCGCCGGGATCGCTGACAAGTCGGCGCAGACGGACAGGGTTGTGTTGCTCAGCGACGCACCGGTTGCCGGTGCGCTCAATCTGGCGCGCGAACGGGCCGGATCAAAACGAGTTCTCGAGGAATTTTCATGACGCAGCTTTTTGCCAATGCACCGGTTACCTGGGGTGTTTGGGGGCCACACAGCCTGCCCGAAGGTCGCGAGCCGCGCGATATCCTGCGGGCCCTGCGCGATGCGGGCTATACCGGCGTCGAACTCGGTGCGCTTGGCTTTTTCGGCCAGACCCC
>Ga0207668_10002811_pt1 | contig 10181 bp, 10 predicted proteins | sample KBSS43metaG_FD_184323 | JGI IMG/M metagenome (GOLD analysis project Ga0207668, IMG submission 184323) | Switchgrass rhizosphere microbial communities from Kellogg Biological Station, Michigan, USA - KBS S4-3 metaG (SPAdes) (version 2) | ecosystem: Host-associated > Plants > Roots > Rhizosphere... | reverse complement strand
CACTGCCCGGGCCAACCGCTGCTACGAGGGCTTCTTGGGAGACAAACGCCTCTACATCGGCCAGCTGATCTCCGACTTCGAGGCCGCCCTCGACACCCAGGACCCGCACACGGTCGAAGAGGGCCGCCAGGCCCTGATCAAGGCCCTGGACGCCGTCGACGGCGAAACCTTCCTTTGAGCCGCTCGATCTGGCAGCGGCTGGGGATTTCGCAGACCCGGGACCGGGCGGAGATCCGGCGGGCCTACGCCAAGCTGCTCAAGGCCACCCACCCCGAGGACGACCCGGATGGGTTCAAGGCCCTGCGCGAGGCCTATGAACGGGCGCTGGCCTATGCTGACAGCGGCACAAGCTACATCGTCGACCTTCCCTACGACCCGGATGACGACGGCGACGACGAGGACCTCTACGAGACCGACGAGGCGGACGACGGCGGCCTTGCCGATGCGCGCCCTGAACCGTGGCCCGATCAGGACCTGGCCTCGCAGCTGGACGAGCACGCCTTCGCCTTTCGCACCCTCTACGGCCTGGTCGAACACCGTGCGCCCAAGGACGAGGTCGCCAACGCGGTGGCCGCCCTCCTAACCACGCCGCAGATCGGCGAGGTCGACGTCCACAACGCCACCGAATGGAGGCTCGCAGAGCTGATCACCCAGAGCGCGCCCTATGCCGACGGGGTGCTGGAGCCGGCGGCGACCTACTTCCGGTGGCGGGAGCGTTCGCGGGCCTTCAATCTTGACTACCGGGTCCGTTCCGCCCTGGCCCGCGAAGACGACCTGCGTTTCCTCGTGCGGGCGAGATCCCCCGGCGGCTGGGAGCATACCGCCTGGCGCACCCTTTCCCGCAGACCCGGCGGCTGGCGGACGATGGGAGCGATCGTGTTCGGCCGGGCGGGCGCGGACGTGCGCAAGATGCTGAACGTCATCGATCAGGAGCGCTTCAGCCTGGAAGCCGACTTCGACGAGGCGACACTGGCCTGGTGGCGTGAGCGCATGTCGCGGCCCTTGTTTCCCGGCTTTGTCTGGCCCTGGGCCATGGCCGCCGCCTTTATCGGCGCGCTGATCGGCTACACCGCCGCCGGCGGCGGGCTCGCGGCGATGGCGGGCGGGGGCGTGGCGGGGTTCCTGACGCTGCTCATCCCGGCCTTGATTAAGGCCTATTGGATCGACAATCCCGCGCACCCCCCCTCCGACGGCTTGGACGATCGGATTTGGCGCCAGATGGGCTGGGTACCTGCAAGTTTTCTGCTCCTGGCCGTCGCCGGAGTGACACCGCCCTCCATCATTCTGGTGGTCGGATGCGTGGCGGCCGCCCTTGGGTTGATGATCTGGTCCTGGAAGTCCAGCGTTCTTCCCAGGGACATTGGCGACCACAGCTGGCTGACTCTGCTGGTGTTCCACTTGGCCCTGCCAATCTGGATAGGCATTCAGTACGACCCGCTTGATCCGCTGCGCTTCTGGCAACTGTGGCTCGTGGTCCTTCTTCTGATCGGCGTGTTCGCGCGCGGCGGCGCGTTCCTTACCGAGACCTGGTTCTCCCGCCTCCTGCGGACCACACGCCTTTTCGCCCTAGCGGGGATTGTCGCCGCGCTCACCGTGTCTGCGGCATTTTTGATCCTCGGAGCAGGCCGGCCCGAACTTGCACGGGCCACGATCGTTTGCGTGACCGCCGCGAGCCTTTTCACCGGTGTCACGGTTTCATACCTGCCGGCGGTGGTAAACGTCGTCCGGCACTACATCATGTGGTTTGGCGCCCTGGCCCTGATCGGCGGCCTTCAGTCATCGGAAAGAAGCCTAGCCATCCTGTTCGGCGGCTGGCTTCTGATAGGCGGAAACCTCGTCCCGGCGCTTGCTGGGCTGATCCAGGAGACTTCCGCGGCGCGCGACAGGAATAGGGCGTGACCTACGTGCCCTCCGCTCTGGGACCGCAACGCAGAAACGTCCGCTCCTCACCGAGGCCGTGTAAAAACTCGGCGGAGATTTTCGATACGTGCACTATAGATCACTCACTGATCGACCGCTGCGCGTCACAGGCCGCAAAATCAAGGTGATCGACGGCCTCGCGCACCTCCTGGGTGACCAAGTCCCGAGTTTCTACACAGCCTCGACCCATAGCTGACCTTGAGAAGGTCCGCTGCTAGGCTGTGCTCATGAAAAATATCCAAATCATCGACGGGGCAGACAACGCTACTTTTAGTGTCTTTCAAGCAACCGACGAGGAGTTCGCAGCGATCTTTCCCGACGGACAGGACATGGAATTTTCCGAGGACTTCCACGAGCGAGTTGGCGCAAACCGTGCTCTTTCGATCCTCACACCCATCTGGGGTCGTCCAATCTTGAAGCGCGATGTCCAGGGTCTCCACGGCACGCTGTACTACGACTGGAAAAGCAGGCGCGAGGGGTTGCCCACCTCCAAACGGGAGGTGGATTGGGACGAACAGGGAATCAATGAGGCGCAGCGGCTGCTCTTCCGAGCCAACAGATAGGTCCGTTAGTCACCCATTGCCGACATCTTCTCTCCGCCGCAAAAGGGAAGGATGAGATACCTCGCCGCTGCGCTGATTGCCCTCATCCCGATGTTTCTATGGCCAGGGGCGGGCGCAGCCGCCACCTGCCCCGGTTTCGTCGACGGCAAGGTTTATCCGCCGGACGTAGATCGGTTCTACGCTATGCGCGCAATCAACATTGTACGGGCCGGGCTAGCGAACGACCAACCAACGCTGAGCGATCTGGTGCTCCAAGAAGCCAAATTCGAAATATGGCGTGGTGATTACACGACATCACCAAGACAAGCAGGTTCGGCTGGCTTGATGGAAATGGTTGCCGACCTGAAGCCGACCGGCTTTCAGTTCGCCACGGTGCGCCCAGGCCCGATCAGCGTCGAGCCGTCCAAGTGTATTTGGGACGTGACCATCCTCTTCCGGACTGAGGAACAAGAGACCGGCGTGACCATGGAGTTCGACTTTTTGGATGGTTGGCTGGTCCGGGCTTCCGGGCGCGAGGTCGAGATAACCGAAGGGGATATCCGCTAACCACCCATTGCAGATATCGAAGGGGACCGATTAGGTCCGTGAATGCTGACCGCCCTGGATGCTCCGCCGGATGCCCTTGACCAAGCCGAAGGATCGTTTGTTGCCAACGTAAGGGAGCACGGCTGGTTTCGGACCGCCGTGTCCGCCGACAGTGAAGGGCCGGGTTTTTCCTACACGACAGGCTTCTGGCTTCACGCCAGTCATCCCGAACTGATCCTGTTCGGCATGCGCGGCGAACTGGCCCACGACGTATTCTGGGATCTATTTCGAGAGGCGAAACGCGGCAAATCGCTGGCTATCGGAAAGCGGACTGACGCCGTGTTCGCAAATCTTCCCGCCTATGCTTTCCGAGTCGCGAAGCGGCACTATCCAGACTTCCTGGGTTGGAGCCGCTGGTTCTATGGCAAGGACGACTTCGAATGCCTGCAGATCGTATGGCCAGATCGCGGGGGCGTTTTTCCATGGGAACCGGATTTCGATCCAGAGTTCGCGGCCGCCCAGCTAGACCTCACTGAGGAGGGCTGGGCGAACGAACTTCGGGGGTAAGGACCGCTTTCCACCCATCTCGGACGTTCGGGACGTCCGCTTAGCGGCCCGATGTCAGCCAGGCGCTGAGAGTTCCAGATCCCACCGCCAGACGGTTCCGGCATCGTCGTCATGGGCCAGGCCGGTTTGCGTGAAGCCCAGCCGCGTCAGGATCCGCGTTGAGGCGCCTTCGGTGGGAAGGGTGTGGGCATAGACGATGGAGACCGCGCCGCTCTGCTTCGCCTTGTCGATCAGCAGCGATGCAGCTTGCCTGGCGACCCCGCGCCCCTCGAAGTCGGGGAAGGTGAAATAGGCGATCTCGACCTGGCCATCCTTGGGCGGGCCGACGAAGCTGCAGGAGCCGAGGATCGCCCCTGTGTCCGCGCGGCGGGCGAAATAGCCGATCCACGGCGCGGTGGCGTTGGTCCGTGCGTAGAGCGCGATTTGCGCCGCGATCACCTGCTCGATGAGCGAAACAAGGTGCGCTGGGGTGGCCGAAAGATCGAAGGCCTCGTCCGTGGTTGATTGAGGCGCGACGGGCTCAATGGGGATCAGGGCGATATTCAAGAGCGTCTCTCAGGAATGCCCGCAGGACGGGTCTGGCCAACCCGTCCGCTACCCCCCGCGGTTCGCCACCAGGTCCGCGACCACGCTCGGATCGGCGAGGGTGGTGATGTCGCCGAGGTTGGAGACATCGTTCTCGGCGACTTTGCGTAAGATGCGGCGCATGATCTTGCCCGAGCGGGTCTTGGGCAGGCCGGGGGCCCACTGGATCACGTCCGGCGCGGCGAAGGGGCCGATCTCGGTGCGGACCCAGCGGATCAGTTCGGTGCGCAGGGCGTCGCTGGCGACCTGGTCGACCTTCAGGGTGACATAGGCGTAGATGCCCTGGCCCTTGATGTCGTGCGGGAAGCCGACGACCGCCGCCTCGGCCACGGCGTTGTGGCCGACGAGGGCGCTCTCGATCTCGGCCGTGCCCAGCCGGTGGCCAGAGACATTGATCACGTCGTCGACCCGGCCGGTGATCCAGTAGTAGCCGTCCGCGTCGCGCCGGCAGCCATCGCCGGTGAAATAGTTGCCGGGATAGGTGGTGAAGTAGGTGGCGATGAAGCGGTCGTGGTCGCCATAGACCGTGCGCATCTGGCCCGGCCAGGAGTCGGTGATGACGAGGTTGCCGCTGGTGGCGCCATGCAGCACTCCGCCCTCGGCGTCGACGATCTTGAGTTTGACGCCGGGCAGGGGCTTGGAGGCCGATCCGGGCTTGAGCGGCGTGGCGCCGGGCAGGGGCGAGATCAGGGCCGCGCCGGTTTCCGTCTGCCACCAGGTGTCGACGATCGGGCAGCGTTCCTCGCCGACCACGCGGTGATACCAGAGCCAGGCTTCGGGATTGATCGGCTCGCCGACCGAACCCAGGAGCCGCAAGGATTTGCGCGAGGTCTTGGTGACGGCTGCGTCGCCCTCGCGCATCAGGGCGCGCAGGGCGGTGGGGGCGGTGTAGAAGATCTCGACCTGGTGCTTGTCGATCACCTCCCAGAACCGCGACACGGTCGGATAGGTGGGCACGCCCTCGAAGATCAGGGTGGTCGCGCCGTTGGCCAGGGGGCCGTAGACGATATAGCTGTGGCCGGTGACCCAGCCCACGTCGGCGGTGCACCAGTAGACCTCGCCCGGCCGGTAATCGAACACCAGTTCGTGGGTCCAGGACGCCCAGGTCAGGTAGCCGGCCGAGGTGTGCAGCACCCCTTTCGGCTTTCCAGTCGAGCCGGAGGTATAGAGAATAAAGAGCGGGTCTTCCGCGCCCATGGGTTCGGGCGCGCAGTGGGCCGGGACCTTGGTCTTGGCGTGGTCGTAGGCGACGTCCCGCCCGGCGAGCATCGGCACAGCGGCGCCGGTGCGCTTGACCACCAGCACGGTTTCGACGCCGGGGCAGTCCTTCATCGCCTCATCGACATTGAGTTTCAGCGGCACGATCTTGCCGCCGCGCAGGCCTTCGTCGGCGGTGATCACCAGCTTGGAGGCGCAGTCCTGAACGCGGCCGGCGATGGAGTCGGGCGAAAAGCCGCCGAACACCACCGAGTGCACCGCGCCGATCCGGGCGCAGGCCAGCATGGCGTAGGCCGCCTCGGGGATCATCGGCAGGTAGATGGTCACGCGGTCGCCCTTGGCGACGCCGTGGGCCTTCAGCACATTGGCCATGCGGCAGACCTCGGCGTGGGCCTCGGCATAGGTGATCCGCCGCGACTCATTGGGATCATCGCCTTCCCAGATGATGGCGATGTCGTCGGCGCGATGCGGCAGGTGGCGGTCCAGGCAGTTGGCGCTGACGTTCAAGACGCCGTCCTCGAACCAGCGGATGCGGAAATCCTCGGTCTTGAACGACACGTCCTTGACCTTGGTGAACGGTTTTATCCAGTCGAGCCGGCCGGCGACATCCCGCCAAAAGCCGTCGGGATCGCGTGTCACCCGCTCCCAGGCGGCCTCGTAGCCGGCGCTGTCCATGTGAGCCTTGGCCGCCCACTCGGCCGGCACGGGGAAAACCAGGTCGTCGCTCAAAACGTCACTCCTAAGGGTCGTTCGCCGCCCGAGTATGAAGCAGACCCAAGCGGGGCGGACAACCGCCATGAGCAGGCGCCGGCGCCTCCTCATGGCGGTTGCGCGCGTCGCCATTTCGCAGCAATGTTGCAAGTGTGAAACCTGAAAGACGGTGACACTCCTCCAACTTTGAAACCCGCGCTGTCAAAGGCGCGGGTTTTTTTCGGCGCCTATACGGTCGGCTGCATGGTCCGATGCTTGAACTGCAAGCCCAAATGTTCCTAATGTGTTCACATGGAGCCCGCTTTGGATCCCCACCCGCTGGACGATGGCCGCAAGATCATCCACGTCGACATGGACGCCTTTTATGCGTCGGTCGAACAGCGCGATAATCCGGAACTGCGCGGCCGTCCGGTGGCTGTCGGCGGGCGCGAGCGCGGCGTGGTCGCGGCGGCGAGCTATGAGGCGCGAAAGTTCGGCGTGCGCTCGGCCATGCCGTCGAAGACGGCCATGCGGCAGTGCCCCGACATCGTCTTCGTCAAGCCGAGGTTCGAGGTCTACAAGGAGGTGTCCCGGCAGATCCGCGCCATCTTTCTGGACTACACGCCGCTGGTCGAGCCGCTGTCGCTGGACGAGGCCTATCTCGACGTCACCGTCAATCTGAAGAACATGGCCTCGGCCACCGACATCGCCCGCGAAATCCGCGCCGCGATCCTGGCGCAGACGGGGCTGACCGCCTCGGCGGGGGTGTCCTACAACAAGTTCCTGGCCAAGGTCGCGTCGGACTTCCGCAAGCCCGACGGCCTGACGGTGATCCCGCCGGTCAGGGGCGAGGCCTTCGTCGCCGCCCTGGATATCGGCAAGTTCTATGGCGTCGGTCCGGTGACGGCGCAAAGGATGAGACGGCTGGGGATCGAGACGGGGGCCGACCTTCGCCGACAAAGCGAAGCCTTCCTGCAAAAGCATTTCGGCAAGTTCGGGCCTTACTATCACGCCGTGGCGCGGGGCATCTGTCATCGCCAGGTGCGCCCCGACCGGATCCGCAAGTCGGTGGGATCGGAAACCACCTTCTTCGAGGACCTGTCGGATCGGCGCCAGATCGAGGACAGCGTCCGGCGGATCGTCGAGGAGGTCTGGCGGCGGTCGGAAAAGGCCGAGGCGCTGGCCCGCACCGTGACCTTGAAGGTCAAGTACGCCGATTTCCAGCAGATCACCCGCAGTCACACCGCGCCCGCGCCGATCGGCGCCATGCGCGATCTCGACCATGCCTGCGCCGGGCTGGTGGCCGGTCTCTTTCCCCTGCCAAAAAGCGTGCGGCTTCTGGGGGTGACCCTTTCGAACCTCGGCGGCGTCGACGGGGTCGAGGAGCCGCCGGCGCAGTTGGCGTTCGACCTGTAAGCCGACAACCCCCGGGCGCCCGTCCTTTCGGGCGCCGCGCGTTGCTCGAAGAAATCTACCCGTTGCAATCTGGTGCACGCTGAACCTTGAGCGTGCACGCGTTCGCCGCACGGCGGTGCAACTGCCCGCGACTCAGGTCGGATACCAATGTTCTCCCAAGACGAGCGGCCCCGCCCGCCGCGTTTCCTGGAGACGACGACATGGCCAACTTCACAGCGATCGTCCTGGCGGCCACCCTGGTCGCCGGCGCCGCGGCGGCGGCGACGCAAACGCCACACGGGATCAAGTTCGGCGCGCCGGGTGAACCGTCCGATCCGGGACCGCTGACGCCGGCGACCTATAGCCTCGAGATCGAGGTGCCCGAAGAGGTCGGCGCGCACCGGGAAACCATCGAGATCGCCAGCCTGGGCTGGGGTGCGACGGGCGCCTTGAGCGGCTGCGCCGGTCAGCTTGGCGCCGGCCGGGCGATCATCGCCGGGCCCGGCGTCGCGGCGAGCGACGGTCTTTATCGCGCCGTCGCGACCCAGCGTCCGATATCAACGGCGACGCTGAAGGCCCGCACCTCGGGCGGCGAGGCGGCCGTCCACGCCGTCACCCTGAGCAATGTGCGGGTCAGCCCCCTGATGACGTCGACGACCTCGCCGGTCGAAGACCTGGCCATCGATTTCAGCGCGGCGAGTTTCGCCGCCGAAGGTTGCTCGGTTCGCTAAGGACATTCCAGGCAGGAATAGCGGACCAAGCGCGCCGCCAGACCGCTCCCCCGGTCTGGCGGCGTTTTCGTGCGCCGTCAGCAGCCAGCACGGTCGGTCGGGGCTAGATCGCTTTGCCTAGATCGCCTTCGACGACCACCGCGTTCCCGTGCGACTGTCCATGCATGAGGTCGAGGATCACTATCGCATGGCCCGGAGCGCCGCTTGCGATGGCCGCCGCCGCCCTGTTCGGCGCCAGCGTGCCGCTTGCGAAATCGTTCGTCGAATCCGGGGTCAGTCCATGGCTACTGGCCGGTCTTCTGTATTTGGCCTCCGGTCTGGGTTTGAGCCTCATCTATCTGGGTCGCCGGTGGCTAGGGTTGACGTCGACTGAGGCGCCCCTACGTCGCGCCGACATTCCTTGGCTAGGGTTGGTGGTGCTGTCGGGCGGCGTCGTCGCTCCGATCCTGCTGATGATGGGAATTCTCTACACTGCGTCGTCCGCCGCCGCTCTTCTGTTGAATTTGGAAGGGCTGGCTACAATGGCCATTGCCTGGCTCGTCTTCAAAGAGAACGTCGATCGACGGCTTTTGATCGGCGCGGCGGCGATCCTTGCAGGAGCGGTATTGCTGTCGTGGCAAGGCGGCGTCGGGGAGGCAGGCATCGGCGCTCTATTCATCGCCGGAGCGTGTCTGTGCTGGGGGATCGACAATAATCTGACCCGGAAACTGTCGTCGGCCGATCCGCTGCAGATCGCCCTCATCAAGGGGCTCGTGGCAGGAGGGATCAATCTGGGCGCGGCGATGTACCTGGGGGCCATTTTGCCCCCGCCGGCGACGATAGCGGCGGCAGCGGCCATCGGCTTTTTCAGTTACGGCGTCAGCCTCGTCCTGTTTGTACTTGCACTGAGATATCTCGGAACCGCACGGACCGGCGCATATTTTTCAACCGCCCCATTCATTGGGGCCGTCCTCTCCGTGTTGATGTTCGGCGAACAGCTTACCACCCCGTTGATCGCCGCGGGCGTGCTGATGGCGATCGGCGTCTACGTCCATCTTACCGAGGCTCATGAGCACGACCACCTTCATGAGCAACTGGATCACGAACATCGGCACGTGCATGACGAGCATCACCGTCACCCGCACGGTCCGGACGATCCGCCCGGCGAACCTCATGCACACCGCCATCGCCACGCGCCAATGCGGCACAGCCATCCGCATTTCCCCGACCTACATCATAGGCACGATCATCCGCATCAGCCTGTGCCGCCGCGACGACGGTCCCAAAACTCAGACCGGAGAATGAGGGAAAATGGTGGACGTGACAGGGATTGAACCTGTGACCCCCTCGATGTCAACGAGGTGCTCTCCCGCTGAGCTACACGTCCGCCTTTTGCTCTGACGAGCGGGAAGTTGGGGGATATATCCCTGGGCCCTGGCGGGCGCAAGGCAAAGTCGGGGCTTCTTTTCGGCTAAGAGCGCGTTAGGCCGCGGCGCACATCCGTTCGACCTCGGCGACGATCTCGCGCAGGTGCACCGGCTTGGACAGAACCTTGGCGCCGGCGGGCGCCTGTTCCTTGGCGGACAGGGCGACGGCGGCGAAGCCGGTGATGAACATGATGCGCAAGTCCGGCTGGCGCGCGGCCGCCTGGCGGGCGACCTCGATGCCGTCGACGCCGGGCATGACGATGTCCGTCAGAAGAAGGTCCCAGCGCTCGCCGAGGTTCTCGATGGCTTCCTCGCCGTCGGCGCAGGAGCGCACTTCATAGCCGGCCCGTTCCAGGGCCCGGGCCAAGAAGCCGCGCAGGCTGTCGTCGTCTTCGGCAAGGAGGATACGCGTCATAAGGTCTGGTCCGGTGCTAAAGTCGGCGCCCCCTGACGCCCGTCGCGCAAACATGGCCGCAAGACGTAAATTGCCGATGAACCGTCTCCCCGCCAGCGAGCCAAGGTTGACCCTTGGCGCGACGACGCCGAATAGTGAATTCATGGACGGCCCTGACGCTCCCTTG
>Ga0207668_10002810_pt1 | contig 10181 bp, 12 predicted proteins | sample KBSS43metaG_FD_184323 | JGI IMG/M metagenome (GOLD analysis project Ga0207668, IMG submission 184323) | Switchgrass rhizosphere microbial communities from Kellogg Biological Station, Michigan, USA - KBS S4-3 metaG (SPAdes) (version 2) | ecosystem: Host-associated > Plants > Roots > Rhizosphere... | reverse complement strand
GATGACTACATTGCATATCGTGAGCGGGATCATGCGCACGGCAGAACTACCGAGGGAATGCTGAGGCAGATCATCCGAGTAGCTAAGTTCTGGCGTGCATATGCTGGAGAGCTGACCGTTGAAGCCCCGCTTACTGACCCATCACACGGCGCACGTAAGCCGAGCCTTTGGTTAGGGCGCATAGGTATGAATAAGTTTCTTCTGCTCCCGTTGCGACAATATCAACATCGACGATGATTGGACGTTCCTGGCCCTTCCACGTCGCTAAGATCTCCGCGGGAACGGGACGGGTTCGTGTTTTCTTGATCACGAGCCCAGGGATGCGGGGTAATGATTCGGTTGCTTTCAATATACAAGCGTTGCCGGCTTCTACCCGGCTGTTCGCGGTAGCAAAAAGCATTGCCGAAGCCGCGATGACCACTTTGATGCGCATAAGTCCTCGGTACTGCAAAAAGCGCTCCAATGCCATGGATCACCAACTATTGGACAAGAGGAAGCCTGATCCGGAACGACGCACCACCGTGATCCCGATTTTTGGCCGATATCTGCCCATGGTGCGCCTCGATAATGGTGCGTGCGATGGACAACCCCATACCCATGCCTTCCGCTTTGCTGGTGAAAAATGGTTCGAAGACCTCCTTTAGTTTTTCATCAGGAATGCCCGAGCCGCGATCAGACACGGATAGCTGGGCAAAGTTCTCAAAGCGCGAAGTCCGGATGCTGATGATCCGATTTTCGCTCGGCGTGTCCCTCATCGCATCGACCCCATTCATGACGAGGTTCAGAATGACTTGTTGAAGTTGGATGCGGTCGCCGAGGATCGGAAGCGCATCGGGTGTAATCACGTTAGCCAGTTCGAACTTCCGGCCAACGGCTAGCGCCGAAAAAAATCTGACCGTCTCTTGCACAACTTCATTGAGGTCGAACTGCTTCTGTTCGAACGGTGCCTTTTTCAGCAGGCTGCGCATTCTTTGGATGACCTCGGTGGCGCGCCGGTCATCATGTAGAATATCGTTCACAATATCCTTGAGTTCAATGATGTCGGGCAGTTCAGCGATGTCGGGGCTCTGAGATTTCAGAATTGCCTCTGCGGTTTCGGCGTTGGCCAGAATAGAGCCGAGTGGCTGGTTGATTTCGTGAGCGATGGAGGCAGTCAGTTCGCCAGCAGTCGCAAAGCGGTTGACATGGGCAAGCTCGGTCATGCGCTGCCGTGACTGCACCTCGGCAAACCGACGTCGACGATGTTCTTGTAGCAGGATCGAGATAAGAACGGCCTGTATCAGAAGAACCATAACGATGGATGCGATCTGCCACGAATACCGCTCCCAGACCGTTGGCTCCCGAAACCAGATTTTGCTCCCCGGTGGCAGGCGGGTCTCGCTGATGTTCCAGCGCTGGAGTAATCGCCAATCGTATTTCGGTATTGAGAAGCCGATCGGTGGAACCTTTATGCCACCTGCCGTCTCGCCTCCCAACATTCGCACGCCAACAGCAGCCATCGGTCGGGCACCCTCGGCCGGTGAAAACATCGGGCCGCCAACAATCTCACCGTTGAAGTAAGACTGGTCGAACGAAAAGATGGGGGCGTTGGCGACCTCGTAGATGCGCTTCAATGGCTCCTTGTCTCCATAGACGGCACCTGTGCCGTCCACCGCTAGCTGCTGATAAAAGATCGCAGTGTGGGGCGGCAAACTCGCAACCTCCTTCAGGATATCCGTTAACGACTGCTCGCCGTAAAAAATCAACTCAACGTTTTTCTTTTGGAGTAGCGGACCCAGTATCCGTTGGTGCTCGCCGGCCCAAAATCGCTCTGGGGGCGAGTTTCCGATTACGATGGCGATGGTTTTTGTCTCCGGTAACAGCCGCAAGATGTTTTCGACAGCAGCGACTTGATCGTAACGCACCCCTGCTACGGCGTCTTGTTTGGACAACCTGGAGTGCTCAATCCGGCGCACTTCGACTGCCGCGAGGAGCATCGGCGTTGTCGGATATAGGTCTGTCCGATGCTGCTGGACGAAGCGACCCGCGGCCGCACCGAAAGCGACGATCAAGTCGGGCGCTCGTTGAGCGTAGAGCGCCTTGAGGTATTCAACAAATTTGGCCTCAGCAGCGTCGTCGCCATCCAGAGCCGTAACGAGGGATTGTTCTTGAATGTTCAGGGGCCAGGGCGACTGTCGGTTCAGTTCTTTCTGAATTTCTCTGCTCCATGCGGCTCCCTGCTCGAAATTCGGGCCGAATGTATGAAGGAGCAGAATTTTTTTCGGCTGAGCGGCAGTTTCGCCCGACTTGGGCTGAGCGACAGTCCCGCCAATTGAGACCAAAAGAACGATGGCGGCGGCGACGCACACATAAGCGAGCCGTTTCAGCCATGCGGTGTGCGATGCGGCCATGCGGCCTCCGTAGGTCGCTATCAGTCCGCCCAGAATTTCCCACCGCCCGATTAGAGCATCCAAGCTAGCTGCCTCACCGGCCCCCATGAGTGCCTTACCAGTACGCTACCACGTTAGCCAACAAATTGAGGGCACTCCCCGTCTGCGGCGTATAGACCACCGGCGTGGGATTGTTCGTGTACCCGAGCCCGATACCGACGCGAATGCCAGGCGCAATGGACGCATTATATGCTGCGGTTATCGACAAATTGCCGCTATGCGCAAGTTGGCCTCGCTGCAAAGCAGCATCGACCAGATAGTGGCTAAAGACATTTCGGGAGACAACCAAGGACACCATATCGCTCGGCCGAGACGGCAGGAGGCCTATGCCGTAAAGGCGTGCCTCGTAATACTCGCTGAAGCGATTGAGATCCGGCGGTGCGTACATTGCGGTGACACCAGCGTACCACCCTCTTGTAGCCTGACCTGCTACCGAGGCCAGTTGGACAAATTGCTGATCCGCCAGAACATACGTTGCGTAATTCCCGGTACTCCGACCGCCAAATTCGAAATCGATATATCGACTTGTGTTGACGATCGGTGCGGCACGCACCCAGGTCGCAAGCTGGCCGGGGGCTGCCTCCTTGCGATAACCAAACTCGTTGATGACGAGAACCCCGCTGTTCGGCGTAGACCAGTTCAGGCCGGTCGGGTTAGAGGTCTTCTCGGCGAAAGGACCGTCCGGATTGCTCGCCACCTGTACGCCGAACTTGTTGTAAAGCCCGTTGGGGCCATTGACCTTGATGTTGATCGCCGGCTTCGTCCAGGCCCAGGCGCTGAGGCCCGCTGCAACCGGAATTAAGCCGCTCGGGCCAAAGATGCTGGACGACAAATTGCCTGCCAAAAACGGCCCCCAATATTCGACGACATTGGCCAGATATCCAACCTTCAGTTCTACCTGCTTGTCCAAGAAGGTCTGATAATAACTGAGTGTCGCGAGGCTCAATGCATTTGGACCGGCGGGCTCCCAAGTGTCATAATTGTAAATTCCGCCAACCACGATCTGCCCATCGGAAATTCCATATCTACTGAGGTCGTAAGTCAGCTGCATCACGTTATTCGTAAAGAAGGTCGGCTTCTGACCGTTGTAAACCTGCTGGCCGAACGTGGTCCGTTCGGCGGGCAGCATGTTGTTGAAAAAGCTGTTGCTGCTGTAGCCGATGTATCCGATCCCGAGGGCCGCAAGACGTGATCGGATGCCTGCGAAATCAGGGTCGATGGTATCCTGCGGGCCGGGCAGCGCTATGGTGAGCCCCTTGATCCGAAGGGACTGGAAATCCGACGTTGGCGTGGCTGGAGCGGTGCCGAACGCGGTACTTTCCGCCACCTCCGCCGCATGACATGTCGCCCGCAGAAGGAACGTGGCACAAATCGTTAGCGTAATCGCCTTCAGCATGGGCTCAATCGAAACTGACCTAAATGTCAGGGGGTCGCAATCATATCCAGCTTATGATGTTTACTGCAATAGTAGCGCAGGTTTAGTGAGACCACGGGCGGTCACGCACCCGTCGCTCACATCTAGAAAATTCTCGAACCAATCGGCGTCAGGATCACACGATCCCCGGCCCAAGGTGCAGACCTTGAACAAGCCATCAACAGGCGAAGGGCGGGTCTATGAGCGCTCTGCCGATACTTTGTTGAGCGGCTCAATGAGCGAGTGTGTCGAGAAGGGCTTTGTAAGAAAAGCGATGCATCCAGAGTCCAGTGCAGCCCTGCGAACGGCAGGGTTATCACTCGCAGTCATATAGATGACCGGCACTGAATGCCCATCAGCCTTGAGACGATGCCTCAGCTCGATGCCTGACCCGTCGTTCAAGTTGATGTCGAGGATGACGCAAACCGCCTTTTCGACATCGGCGTGGTTTTTGAAAGCCTCCGCAGACGAAAACAGGACAGGGGTGTATTCATGCCGGCGGAGCACTCGCTGGACACCCTTCAGCATTCCAGGGTCGTCATCGACGACTAAAACAACGTTTCGATCCTGCAAAGCACGACATCCCTGACCTGTCACCGACACGTCTTGGGGTACCGAAACAAAATCGAACCGGATTTGTTCCGGCAAACTTGCATGCCAGATCGCATAAAAGAGGGATCGCCTATGCCGTCCGTCGGGTAGCCGACACAAAGACGCCGGCTCGTTCGGCAAAGGAGACTAACTCCGCCAAGGTGTGGACGTGCATTTTCTCCATCACCTGGTGGCGATGGGCCTTGATCGTGCGTTCGGCACAGCCTAGCCGCCGAGCGATTTGCTTGTTGGTGTCGCCGCGGATGACAAGTTCAAAAACTTCCCGCTCGCGCGGCGTCAGTGCCGCAACGTGAGCGCGAACTATGTCCAGCTTGCTCTTCAGGCCAAACGTCACTTCATGATTTGCGATCGCTCGCTCAATTGCTTGAAGAAGTTTAGCCGAAGATATTGGCTTGGTCAGAAAGTCATCTGCACCCGCCTTGATGGCCTGCACCGTGGTCGGGATGTCGGGATGACCGGTGAGGAATATGATAGGCAGGATCGAGCCAAGTTCGCTTAGCCGCGCCTGCAGCTCTGGACCGCTCAGTTCCGGTATTTGCACGTCGACGATAATGCAGCTCGGGACACTTTCGCTCGGCAAGTGATCCAGCAACTGCTGGGCCGAAGAATAGGTCGTCACCAGGTACCCAGCGTGCTTCAAGCGACGTTCCATTGCTCGCCGAAACAACGCATCGTCGTCGACAATGTGCACAAACCCCTGCACGTGTCTCTCCCTAAGACAGGGTCTCAGGGTGTTCAAGCAATTGCAACCTAAGCATGTTAACTTGATGGCTTCTATCAGGCTATCCTTGGGCAGGGGGAGACCTTGGAAACATATTTCGGCTCGCATCAACGTGGGGCGGCGATGCGACGCTATGCCCTAGGGATGGACGATTTTCCCGGAAGAATATAGCGGACCCGGTCAGGAGGGCCAACCAAACGAATATGCCGGAGAGCTGGCCGTTGATGCCATTGATGACAGCCTGCTTACTACCTCGTCACCCGACGCACGTGGGCCGAACCTTTGGTTAGTCCCGCATCTGAGTTTTGATGTATTCCATCGATTTGACCGATGCCGGCGTCTCAATCGCGCTTGTATCTACGGTCACAACCTACTTGATCTCAATCGAGGTTTTCGAAGTCTCAACATCAGAACCCGGCGTGCCATAGAGCTCCTTCAGTTGGCGACTTGCTGCCTCGAACTGCGCATTCAGGAACTGCGCTTGAAGTTTTGCAGCTTCCTGAAAGTCACTGCATCGAAGCAAATTTCGTGCATGTTCAAATGCTGCATTCATATTCTGCGCTCCCATTGAGAGGAGCTTTTTCGAAAAGTCTGTTGTCGGATTGGGAACCATTGAGGTCGATTTCTCGGCGGCTTCAATTAGGCGGAATACGCCTTGCTCCGTTTCCTCAATGGCCTTCTCGACCATCTCTTTCACTTGTTCTGGGATTTGCATACTCGATTTTGCCTCAGCCATTTCACAACCCCGTCGCACTTGCCGGTCGGTAGCCTACGGACATCAGTTATTTTTTCTACTCCTCGTGGCATGATGCAAAAAAGCAAGATGTCTCGTCAGTCGAGCTCTTTTAGGAATCTGATCACCGCTGCATCCATGTTCCGTGCTGCGCCAACGCCCCTTCGTAATGCGTTCACCGCATAGAAGTGACGTAGGCTGTACACCAAGCACTCGAAGGCCCCGGCGCGGCAACTGATTCAAAAAAGGCCATGATCCTTGGAGGCCTCGGGCGGCAACGTCCGTTCAACCCCAACCTAGTTCCCTTAGTGCCATTCCAGAATGCCAAATCTTCGTCATGTGGCTGATCTTGTCGCCGGTAAACTGCATCACATAGACGTAATCCGAGTTCGTCTTTTTGCCTGTCGGCTCACACGGACCACCGGGACCGGTATGAGTACCCGAAAAGACACCGTAGGCGGAGACGTTGTTTCGCTCGGTATCAGTGGCAAAGGATCTCACCTCATAGCTGCCGTCCGGCAAATTCGTCATTAGTCCCTTCATCCAATCCGTGTACTCCGCAAGAGTTTTGATGCCTACAAGCGGTTCGGCTTGTGCGGCGAATGTCGCATTCGGAGCGCAGTAAGCCTTGCACCCTTCCCACCCCTTCCCAGTTTCGCAAGCGGCAAAGAAATCGTTGGCAATAGATGTGATCGACGCCATGGACCGTCTCCCCTGCGGGTTTATGTTAAGTTTTACCTCTAGAATTTTGGCTGAGATTAGCGTCTTCGCTGTCGTGAGGTTTGTCACCAATTCGAAATGGGCCTCTTGAATACACGGAAGGTCGCTTGGGTTGACCAAGGCAATTGAGCACATCGTGACCGGCTATACGACCGTCGCAGGCGGCCCTTGAACGAACATCGCATGCGGAGCCGTTCTGTGCTCCATTTCGCAAGCATCCAGGACGAGTTTCAGGAAGGGATCGTATCGTCAAGGCGGCGTTATCAAGACTTCCCAGTCAGCTCAGTTGAATTTTTCCAATCTACTGACGTCGTTGTGCGGTGATCTCCCGGAGAGAAACCGATCAAAGCCTGACACGTCGAACTGGCGACCGGCCGAATCTGTAATATGAACTTGCCAACCGAAGCTTTCCAATAGGCGAGCTTTATCGGCAGTAGCATCTGGGCTGATGCGAACAGTGACGACGCTCTGTCCGTTCTTCGATGCGTGAATGGCGAATGTCATGGCTCCCTGCCGAGTGACGACCATACACCATATTCGGATGGATCCGAGGCGTCGTGATGGCGCAGGCATATTGCATCGCATCAATTGGGCGCCGACGCCATTTGATATCAATTCGTCCCACACACCATCATCCAGCGCCCTATCCGGGTATCCCCATCCATAAGCGAGCACACTAATAGATATATTAGTCTCGAGGCTTATGAAGGGACATAAGCATGACCGTGTAAAGCACGGGCAGCCGTTCATGTCGGCAACCTCTGTGCACGGTGCTGTCTCGTTGCACAACAGATGCAACAGGCCACCAGCTTGGATAACTATTTAGGTGTGTCGTAGAGCGGCTTGCCTTTATCGACGATGTGAACGGTCAAAAGCTTGATCGTCTTGTCACCGATGACTTTGTATGCACCGTGCGGTACGTCCCGCACGTTGAAGCCGACAGCACCAGTCGGAACAGGCAGTTTCCTTCCATCTGGCAATTCGATTGTGCCGCCCTCGAGGAAGTAGTACGACTCCTCGCCGTGATGGATGTGCAGCGTAGCGACTTCGCCGGGTTTTAATTCGGTGATGCTCGTTATCACTTCCATACTTGTTCCTGTCAGGTCTCCTCGTTTCAGCTCCTTTCGAAACGGCGAGTCTTGGGCGGTTGCGGTTGTGACCAGCATTGAAGCCAAAGCAATTCCGAATGTCACCTTCATAGAAATTCTCCTCGTCTCAAAAACGGCGTTAAGTATCGCCTTCAGACCGATAGCTTCCTTCACTCTAGCGGCGAGGCGGTCTTCGGCGCACTGATATTTTCTGGCCTATCCCGCACCGCACACCAATCAGCTCGAGCCAAATTTTCACAGGCGAAAACTTTATCGCTATCGGTAAGGCGCAAGAGTACAATTAGCCCAGCAGCCGAGGAGCCACGCCACCAATCAAGACCACAAGCATCCATTTCATAGGGAGACCTGCGAACACTTTTTCTCTTTCCGATGAGCAAACCCGAGGTGAGCGCGGCAGCGACATCAAATGGGTCCCCGTTCTGTTCGCCTTAAGACTGGCGAAACCGCACAGCACCAGATCGCTTCATCTGCGCGACGTAATTACGAGCGGCCCTGCTTAGCGTCCGTATGGCCTGCCAAGCTTCGGTGGCTTCTAGCCAGGCTTTGGCTTGTTGGAACTTTGTGTATGCCCAGGCGAACGCCGGAATCTTCATCAACTTGTCTCGGGTGAGACTGAATAAGCGCTCAATTAGCACGAGCTTGAGAAGCTCGCCGACAATCAACGTCAGAACGCTGCTCATGATTTGGCCCGTCGCCGCCAGATAGGCTGCTACGGGCTTAACCGGTTCCAAGATGATCACAGGAACTGAAAACAGCGCGAGTGATGGATATGGCCTAAGCGATCTGATCCAGATACGCAATTTCCTGAGCACCAAGTGCTTGGCAAGCCAATCTGACACCGGCTTGGCCACAGCGATGAAAACCGCGTCCACTAGAAAATACACGGCGGCCAGAACGTAACTAATGGGTTTGAGAATCCGGTTCACGGGCCATCTCCGCGGAACTAAAGCCCGAATGGTCAAATTGTTTCATCGTTTCATCAGCAAAAGGGCCACTAACTTATGTCGGGAGGAACAATAATCGGGTCCATGACTAGCATGGGTAATTAAGGAGGACGCTCATGCCATTAAACGAAGAAGCGTTTATCGACCGGCTCGCCATCCGCCATTCAGTCTCCACGGATGCGGTTCGCACAATATTGCGAGCACTTCGGTCTGGCGGTGGCACCATGGCCCAATTCAGCCATTCCGACTTCGGCGGCATGTCGCAGTGGTCACCGGGTATGACCATGGTTGGTGACATGTTCAATAATAGCCTGAAATCCAAACTTGACACCATATGCACGGAATTGGCGGCCTACGTTGCTCAAGCTCCTTCTGAGTGGAGTCGGCGCCGCGAAAGAGAAGAGGTCAGTTATCGCTCGCCGAGGCAGGGGGCAGGTTGGTGGCCCAGCAGTCTCGGAACGCCCAGTGCGGTCGGGGCGCAGAATGATCTTCAGTATGCGGTCTTCCCCAGCACCCGACGACTGGCGATCAAGGACGGCGCCCATATAGAGATTTACGATACTGGCGACCACCAAATCTTCGGCGTGGCCCAAGCGCAAAGTACAGACCAAACGCTGACGTTTACCAGCCAAGATGGTCTCGTCCGGGTCAGCAACTTGCCGAAAGTTTGACAATGCCTATCACTACGTTTTGCAGATCAACCCAACCGTTTTCGGAGCGTCGTCGCCATCAAAGTTGCGGCTTTTCATACAGATTCAGCTTTTCAATGGCCCTGCCAGCACTCCTTGCATCGCAAGGGCGGTCTGGAAGCATATGGTCGCCGTCTTTAGATAAGCAGGCTCAGTCAATGCGTGGTCGAGCATTCTGACAGCGACGGTCCAATGGTATTGCCCGAGTTCTCGCTCAGGCACGTGTGCCAGGTGGTTCGCGGCGTCGCCGATCGTTTCTATTGTTCTTCCGTCCAACAGCGCGAGCGGAAATGACAGCGGTGAGACAATGGTCAGACCTGACAATGCGTCATCCTTAGCTCTAATAGACAGCTACGTGTATGTGATCTTGCCAGCACTTCCGGCGTTGCATTCGTTTCCAATCGCGGTTTTGTAATTCTACCTCTACATTTCGGCTAACCTTAGCGCCTTCGCTGTCTTGGGGTTTGTCACCATTCGAAATGGCCCTTTTTGATACACGGACGGTTGCTTGGGTTGAGACCAAGGCAATTGAGCACATCGTGACCGGCTATACGACTATCGCAGGAGCGGCTCTCAGCTCGCTAAAATGGTCACCTCGAAGTAAGCTTTTCTAGATCTGGTGCTGTGCCACCTCGCTGAAAAACAAGAAGATCAAGGGACGGCGGCTCATCCCCGGTTAGAATTGATAGGCAGGCACATGCCTGCCCACGGTAATGCGTCTGATGATTGAAGAGATGCATCAAGATATCTCCGAGAACCTGCGACTGGGGCATTCCTGTGCTAGTCTTATAGCTGTGCAGACCTCTCAGC
>Ga0207668_10002809_pt1 | contig 10182 bp, 9 predicted proteins | sample KBSS43metaG_FD_184323 | JGI IMG/M metagenome (GOLD analysis project Ga0207668, IMG submission 184323) | Switchgrass rhizosphere microbial communities from Kellogg Biological Station, Michigan, USA - KBS S4-3 metaG (SPAdes) (version 2) | ecosystem: Host-associated > Plants > Roots > Rhizosphere >... | reverse complement strand
CCAAGAAGTATATCGAGGACGGGAACCACGGCGGCAAGGGCTCCGAAGCCCACAAGGCCGCAGTGACCGGCGACACGGTCGGCGATCCCTACAAGGATACCGCCGGCCCGGCCGTGAACCCGATGATCAAGATCACCAACATCGTGGCGCTGCTGCTGCTCGCGGCGCTGGCCCACGCGGGGTGATCGAACGCGGCCCTCTCCGTCCGCGGAGAGGGCCGTTTGTGCCCCAGCCGCAATCTGCTTCGGTGCGGCATCGGTAACGAGGCATGCAGTCGAGCTGGCGAGGTGCGGCCTGGCGGAGTGAAGCGGAATTTCGTGCGCGATCCCGACGACTACTGGATCGAGATCAACGACGCGCTGAAGCCACGATGACGAGCGAACCTATCGTTTCGCTCGGCATCCCGGCCTTCCGGCGGAGCTCGGCTAGTCCGGCTTCTTACCGACCGAAGGAGGGGCACCGTTCCAGCATATCTCTACCGTTCACGCTTTTGCGATCTTAAAATATGATATATGATAATCCTCGCAGAGCTTACGCCCTGCCAATGGAGCGGCGTGACGATGAGCGAAGTTTTCGATCTGGTGGTTCGGGGCGGCACCATCGTCGATGGCAGCGGAGGTGAATCCTACACGGGTGATGTCGGCGTGCGGAACGGCGTCATAGCGGCCATCGCCCCTGATCTGGCCGGGGGCCGAGAAGAGGTGGATGCCCGAGGCTGCATCGTCACGCCTGGCTTTGTCGATGTGCACACCCATTATGATGGTCAGATCACCTGGGAGCACAGGCTCGCGCCCTCTTCCGATCATGGCGTCACCACCGTCCTGATGGGCAATTGTGGCGTCGGTTTCGCGCCCTGCCGCCCGGACGACCGCGATATCCTCGTCCGCCTGATGGAGGGCGTGGAAGAAATCCCGGGCATTGTCATGGCCGAGGGGGTTCCGTGGAACTGGGAAACCTTCCCCGCTTATATGGACGCGCTGGAACAGCGGAACGCCGACATCGATTTTTGCGTCCAGTTGCCGCATTCGCCGCTGCGTGTCTATGTCATGGGCGAGCGCGCCGTGAAGAACGAGCCGCCAAGCGACGATGACCTTACAGCGATGCGCCGGCTGACCAGGGAGGCGATGGAGGCGGGCGCGCTGGGCGTCTCGACATCCCACAGCCCGTCTCACCGCTTCATCACGGGGGAGCCTGCCCCGTCGATCCATACCGAAGTCAAGGAATTGCTGGCGCTGGCAGACGGCCTCCGGGACGCAGGCAAGGGCGTGTTCCAGATGCTGGGAAATTTCCGCGATAGCGCGAGCAGTCAGTTCGCGATGTTTGAGACGATCGCGCAAGCCGCCGGTCGCCCCCTGTCCTTCACCTACGCACAGAACATGGCCGATCCCGATGGCTGGCGGGTGACTTTGGGGAAGCTTGAGGAAGCCCATGCCAAGGGGCTGGAAATCCGCGGTCAGGTGCTTCCGCGCCCGGTCGGCATTCTCATGGGCCTCGATCTGCTGCTCCATGCTTTCTCGTTCACGCCGAGCTATCTCGAAATCGCGGATCTGCCGCTGACCGAGAAGGTCAGGCGTATGCGCGATCCGGAGATGCGGCGGCGCCTCCTGACCGAAACGCCGAGCCACACTCATCCGCATCTGCTCGGCCTCGTGCGGGAACAGGACAATCTCTATGTCCTCGGCTCTCCACCGAACTATAATCCACTTCCTGAGGAGAGCCTGGCGGCGATCGCAAAGTCGCAGAACCGCAATGTGCGCGAGGTCATCTACGACGCATTGCTGGAGCGCGACGGGCACGAAATTATCTACCGCCCGCTCGGCAACATGGCCGAAGACCCACCGCGCTTCGAAGGCGTCGCCGATCTGTTGCGCAGCCCGCACGCCATTATTGGCCTCGGCGATGGCGGGGCACATTACGGCACGATCTGCGATGCCGCCTTCACGACCTATTTCCTGACCTACTGGCTAAGCGAGGCGCGCTCCGCCCGGTTCGATCTGAACGAGGCGATCCGGATACTGTCGCACGATCCGGCGCAGGCGGTCGGTTTGCGGGACAGGGGCCTGCTCAAGGTCGGGTATAAGGCGGACATCAACGTCATCGACATGGACCGCCTGACGCTGCACCCCCCGCGCCCGATCTACGATCTTCCTGCCGGCGGCCGCCGCCTGACCCAGAAGGCGGACGGCTATGTCGCAACGATCGTGTCGGGCAAAATCACGTATCGCGAAGGCACGCCGACCGGCGCGCTTCCCGGCAGGCTGCAGCGGTTCGCGCGCGAGGCGGCCTGACCGGGAGCATTAACATCGATGCCGGGCCCGCGGACGAGAGGCTCGCCGGGCGTCACGCATCGGCGGCGTGACGCAATGCAGATCAGGAGAGAGTCGTGCCGCGAATAGCCATAGGCGGATATATCGCCTGCTGTAACAGCTTTGTGTGCGATCGCCAGACGCTGGACGCGCTGCGTAGCAGGACCCGGACGGGCGACGCGATTTTCAAGCCCGGTCCGCTCAACGTCAGCATTCGCGCGTGCGCCGACAGCGTTTGCGCTCGCGGAGCGGAAGCGGTCGCCCTGCCCATGATCGTTTCCGGCATAACCGGACCGCTGACGGTAGACGCGCGGCAATGGGCCTTGGCGCAATTTACCCAGGCGATCCGGGACGCGATGCCCGTGGACGGCGTTTTCGTCCAGCTCCACGGCACTGGCTGTGCCGACGATGAGGAGGATATAGAGGGCGAGCTGTTGGCGATGCTGCGCGATGTGGTCGGCTCCGACGCGCCGATCGTCGTCGCCCTCGACGGACATGCCAACGTCAGTGCGCGGATGCATCGGTCCGCGACGGCGTTGCTCGGCATGAAAACCAATCCGCATGTCGATTATGAGGCAATCGGGGCAAAGGCGGGAAATCTGCTGATCGACCAGATCACCAGGAAGATCACGATCGCCAGTTCCATCAGCCGGGTCGGTGTGCTGGCGTCGCATCAACCGCTCGAAATCACGCCGGGGACGCCGATGCAGGCGCTGATCGACCTTGCCCGCGACCGGGCCGCGAGCGATCCGCGCATCCTCGATATCACCATCGCCATGGGACTGTTCGTCTCCGACCGCGAAGATGCGGGGATGCAGGTTATCGTGACGACCGACGACGCGCCGGCGCTGGGGCAGAGGCTGGCGGACGAGATCGCTCAGGCGTGCCGCGACAGACGGCAAGAGCTGCAGGCCGAACTGCAGTCGGTCGAGGATGCCGTGGCGAATGCCATTGGCAGTGAAGCCGGGCCGGTCATCTTGGGCGATCTCGCCGACAGCATCTTTCACGCGACGCCGGGCGACGGGACGGCGCTGCTGGCCGAACTGATCCGCCGGAACGCGCAGGGAGCCGTCGTGCCGATCTGCGATCCGGACGCGGTGCGGCGCGCGACCGAAGCGGGCGTGGGCGGTCGCTTTTCCGGTCAGGTGGGCGGCAAGATCGACGACGCCCATGGAAAGCCGGTCGCCATCGACGGCGAGGTGCGCTCGCTCCATGCCGATGGCCGCTACACCTCCTCGCCCAGCCCCCTGCCGATGCGCGACGATCGCGGGCCTTGCGCGGTTGTGGCCCAGGGCGGGGTGGAGATCGTCCTGACGTCACGGCGCGCCGCTGCGTTCGAACCTGAATATTTCCGCAGCCTGGGCATCGAGCCGCTGGACCGCCACATACTCGTCTGCAAGACCGAAATGCAGCATCGTCCGGGCTTTGCGGGCACGGCGAAGGCGTTCATCGACGTCGATGGACCGGGTCTTGCGTCGCAACGGATGACCCCGCTGCCCTTCAGGCGGGTGAAGCGCCCAATCTATCCGCTGGATCAAGACGCTCCATGACACGACCGACGCAGCGCTCGATCCAGCGAGGAACCGGCTATCCTGGCGCGGGCTTCGCTCAAGAGTGCAATGAAGCGGCACCGGCCTGTCGCCGCCGGCCGCTGTCGGCGAACGACGATCCCATCTGCGCGCGGTCCTCGGTCACCGCCCCGCCGGGCAGAATGGCGTCGCCGCCAAGGCGTTCGAGTGCAGTGATCGCCTCCACCATCTCGGCCACCGCAATCCGGCGCGGAAAATGGCTGGCATGGGGGGCCGCGAGCGACAGTTCGGCGACGAGGCGCAGCTCGTCGGTGGTCGGCACATGATCGACCGCCGCTTCGCTCAAGTCCGCCAGCCGCAGCGGCAGGCCGAACCGGCGATAGACGGCGCGCAGTTCCTCCAACGTGACGCTATCGCCCTCCAGCAGCAGTTGCACCAGCAGCGCATAGGCCACCTGCCGCCCGTGCAGCGCATGTGCATAAGCGGGAATGGCGGAAAGACCGCGCGTCATCGAATGGGCGATCGATAATCCGCCGCTTTCGAAACTGAGCCCGCTCATCAGCACGGTGGCTTCCACCACCCGTTCCAGCGCCGCATCCGGCTCGCCGCGGCGGATCGCGACGAGCGCCGCGTCGCCATCGCGCAGGATCGTCTGATAGCAGCCGTGCGCCAATATACGTGCCGTCTCGCACGATCCGGCGCCAAAGATGGTCTTGCCACCCGCCGCCATGCAGCGTTCCACCTCGAACGGTTTGACGATCGCGTCACCCATCCCCGCGATGAACAGGTGGATCGGTGCCCGTGCGATGATCGCGGTATCGACCAGCACCAGATCGGGATTGGCGGGCAGCTTCTCGACCGAAGCCAGCCGGTGTTCGCTGTCATAAAGCACGTAATTGTGGCTGGTGGGTGCGTCGGTCGATGCGGCTGTGGGAATGGTCACCACATGCGCCCCGAACCGATGCGCCAGAGCCTTGCCGCTGTCGAGGCACTTGCCACCGCCCGCCGCGGCGACGATGCGGGGGGCAGAACCGGCGCATCGTTCGACCAATCGATCTATTTCGGAAACGGAACACTCTCCTCCGAACGGAAACAGTCGGACAGCGACGCCGGCATCATGGCAGCTGTCGCGGATGATGGCGCCGACGCTCTCCGAAAGGCCAGGGTCGATCAGGATGACAGCGTTATCGCCCAGCCTGATCAGTTCGGATCCTATCGCGCGCAATATGCCGGGACCCTGCAGGTAACGGCGCGGAGCGCCAAATAGCTGAACCATTGAGTCTCCGAACAAATGCCGATAAGCAAAATATCAAATATGATACATGATGAGAAGCTGTTCGACGGCAGTGTCGGGAGCACAAGCGTGATAGATGGCAAAACGCGGGTAGCGGTGATCCTGGCCTATCCGGCAAAGCACGTTCGCACGCCGCACTTCTTCAACGCGCGATGCCGGGAGCGCGGGATCAACATGGTGCTGGTGCCTTGGGAGGTGCCACCGGAAGGACTGGCGGCGACCATGGCAGCGTTCCGCCCGGTCTCCAATCTGGCCGGCATGATCGTGACCGTTCCGCACAAAATCATGGCTGCAGCCGCCTGTGACGAACTCGTCGGTGACGCCCGTCACCTGCAGGTAGCGAACGCCATCCGTCGCGAACCGACCGGGCGATTAGTCGGCGCCACGCTGGACGGAGAGGGCTTCGTCGCCGGATTGCGGAAGCGGGACATCAGCGTTGACGGCAAGCGCGTGCTGATGGTCGGCGCGGGCGGGGCTGCATCGTCGATCGGGTTGGCGCTGCTGGGCGCGGGAGCCGCGATGCTGACGATCGCCAACCGGGATAAGGCAAAGGGAGCGCGTTTGGCGGAGAGCCTGGCGGCAGCCTGCCCGCAGGCCATCGTGCAGGCCGGCAGCGCCGTCACTGCCGGGTTCGATATCATCATCAACGCGACCACTCTTGGCCTTCGGCCGGATGATCCCCTCCCCGTGGACGTTGCGAGCGCGGATGCTCATGCCGTCGTCGCGGAGGTGGTGATGCAACCCGCCGTCACACCGTTGCTCGAACAGGCACGCGCACGCGGCCTGCGCATTCACGAGGGCGAGCATATGCTCCTCGCGCAGGTCGATCCGCTGATCGATCATCTGGTCGGGCCGGGTTCCATATCGACCCGACGGGAACATCCTCCAACCCTTCCATCGGCCTGACGAGCGTACCGCGCTCTCTCGCGCGGCGCGGCGCGAAGCGGCGGCCCGACGATGTCGCTTCGGCAGCGCGACAGGACAATTGAAATGATATATGATGCATGATACGTCGTTAAAGGTGTTTGCCGGGGGAACGAATTTGGCGCGTGACCAGATTCCAAATGCGACGTCGGGGCAGATGCCGGTGGACGTTGCCATGCTGCGCGCGAAGGCCCGATTTATCAGACTCGAAACGATCCGGCTGATCGAGATCGCGAAAACCGGCCATTATTCGTCGGTGTTTTCCTGCGCGGAAATCTTCGCGTCGCTCTATTATGACGTGCTGTCACTGCGCAGCGGCGACCCGCGCTGGCCCGACCGTGATCGGTTTCTGATGGGCAAGGGCCATGCCGCGGTCGGGCTCTTTCCCATCCTCGCTGATCTTGGCTACCTGCCCAAGGAGGTGCTCGACGGCTATACACGCCTCGGGAATCCGCTGGGCGACCATCCCGACATGCGCAAGGTGCCCGGCATCGATTTCAGCTCGGGATCGATCGGACATGCACTGTCAGTGGGCGCGGGCATGGCTTGGGGCGGCCGGGCCGACGGACGCGGTTTTACCACCTTCGTCATGGTCGGCGACGGCGAGATGCAGGAGGGGCAGGTTTGGGAAGCGGCGCTGTTCGCCGCCCATCACAAGCTCTCTCGCCTAGTGGCGATCGTCGATCGCAATGGTTTCCAGCTCGACGGCAAGGTCGACGACGTCATCGGGATAGAACCGCTCGCCGATAAATGGCGCGCCTTCGGCTGGGAGGTTCACGGCGTCGATGGTCACGACCTGAATGCGCTCACCACCCTGCTGCATCGGCTGAAGACGGACACGGACCGGGAAAGGCCGGTGTGCGTGATCGCCCGGACGCTCAAGGGCAAGGGCGTATCCTACATGGAAACCGAACCGGGCTGGCATTTGGGCTATCTGGCGCCCGAGGACGCGGCGCGCGCCGCTGCCGAGATCATGAGCAGGGAAATCTGACGATGAACGCACCGGTTTCGCCTGATTCATGGCAATATCGCGCACTCAATGCGGCGAATCCCGGTCTCGACTTCCTCTCGGATGCGTTGATCGACCTCGTGGCAGAAGGATATCCGGTGCTCGCGGGCTCGGCCGATCTACAATATTCGAACGGCCTCAACAAATTCGCCGGCGAATATCCGGATCGATATGTCCAGTTCGGCATCTCTGAACAGAATATGGTCTCGGCGGCGGCCGGACTGGCCACCGTGGGACACATGCCCTTCGTCGCCACCTTCGCGTCCTTCATCGGCCTGCTCTGTTGCGAGCAGATTCGCATGGACGTCGCCTATTGCGCGCAGCCGGTGCGGCTGATCGGCCATCATACCGGCATTTCGCTCGGCTTCTACGGGACGTCCCACCATGCAACCGAGGATATCGCAACCATGCGGGCGATCGCGGACCTCACGATCATCTCGCCCGCAGACGGCGCGCAACTCGCCGCCGCGATCAAGGCGTCGGCCACCTGGCCGGAACCGATCTACTTCCGCATCGGGCGCGGTCGCGAACCGGATGTCTATGAGAAGGGCGCCCCCTTCACCATCGGTAAGGCCATCGTGCACGGCATTGGCGACGACCTGACCATCATCGCCTGCGGCCTTGGCGTGCATGGATCGCTGGAAGCCGCCGCCCGGCTCAATGCAGCGGGCCTTTCGGTGGGCGTGATCGACATGGCCACGATCAAGCCGCTAGACCGCGACGCGATCCTACGCGCGGCGGCAAGCAGCCGGAAACTGATGACCGTGGAGGAGCATAATATTCTGGGCGGTCTCGGATCAGCCGTTGCGGAAGTCCTCACCGATGAGGGCTGCGGTGTGAAGCTGCTGCGGCACGGCATCAAGGACGAGTACAGCCTCATTGCTCCTCCCACCCACCTCTATGCGCATTATAAGCTGGATAGTGCTGGCATCGAGGATGTGGCGTCCACTTTCCTGGCGTCGAACTGACCGGATCGTCGCAGCATAGAGAGTAGGAACGTCGTGGATGAACGGTTCAAGAGAGCGGATGGCCGTGGTCACGGGCGGGGGGACGGGCATTGGCCGGGCTACTGCCGAACTTTTGCTGGCGCACGGCTACACGGTGGTAGCGATCGGGCTTGAACGGGAAGACGACCTGCCGGCAACCTTGCAGTTCAGGAAGGTTGATCTGACCGATGACGATACGATCCTCGCGCTCGGCCGAGAATTCGACCGGGTTGATGTGCTGGTCAATGCGGCGGGCATGTTGGTGCACGGCGGAGGCGAGTTCGAGATCCGCAATTTCCGCCGGGTCATGGCGGTCAATCTGGAATCCGCCGCCGCCATGAGCTTCGCTCTTCAAGATGCCCTCGAGCGGGCCAAGGGTTGCATCATCAACTTCGCATCCATGCATGCCGTCTTCGGCTCGCCGCTGACGCCGGCATATGGCGCGAGCAAGAGCGCGCTCGTCCAGTTGACCAAATCCTTGGCGGTGGCATGGGGGCCGCGCGGCATACGGGTCAACGCCGTGGCGCCGGGGTGGATCGAAACCCGCCTCTCCCAGAACGCCTTGAACAGCGAGGAACGGGCAAGCGGGATCATGACTCGCCTCCCCCTCAAGCGGTGGGGCGCGCCCAAGGAAGTGGCGGAAGCCATCCTGTTCCTGGTCTCGGACAATGCATCTTATATCAGCGGCACGACCCTGACCGTAGATGGCGGCTATTCGGCAGCATGATCGCGTCACCCCGGCCACCTGTGAAGGAGTTTGCGCCGTGACGTTGGAGGCCGATTTTCTCGATCCCCGTCGCTATCGGTGGACGATGGACGTCAACACCCGTTATGCCGACCTCGATCCTAACCGGCATGTCAACAATGTGGCGATCGCGGCGCTGTTTGAGGATGCCCGGGCGCGGATCGACTGGTCGGCCCCCTTTCGCGAAGGCTTGGGCGGCCGCACTGCCGCCGTGGTGGCGCACGATCTGCGCTACAGGGAAGAGGTGAACTGGCCTGCTCCCTTGACGCTGTGCTTCGGCGTAACGGAGATCGGGCGGTCCAGTTGGACTATCGCGAGCCTGCTCATCCAGCATGACTCGGTGCGGGCGACGTCGCGCGCGGTTATGGTGTGCACGCTCGACGAGCGATCCACGCCACTACCCGAGTCCTGCCGTAGGATATTGGAGTCCTATCTGCTGCGCTCGCCGTCCTGAGGTCGGTCAGTTGGCCTACGCGACGGGTTCGGTCTCGCCGCGGTCTTTCTCCAACAGCCAAGCTTCGACCAGTTTGCCCCAATCAATGTCGCGCACGATTGCATCCCGAGCACGCGCCGGGTCGTGCGCCCGCATCGCCGCCAAAACATCATAATGCGGATGATCCTTGCCCGCGATCCGGTGAACGGGCACCGTGTCGTGGAAGACGCTCAGAAGAGGTCCCATCAACGTCCAGAGATTCTCCACGATCACCTCCAGCTTCGGCATGGCGGCGATGCGCAGCAGCGCGAAGTGAAACTCCCGATTGTGCATGCTTGCCTGCTTCGCATCGGTACGCACCGCAGCGACAAATCTCCGTTGAATGGCCTCCAACTCGCGAATTTGACCATTGGTGATGCGCAACGCGGCCTGCGCTGCCGCCAAACCTTCAAGTTCCATGCGAATGCATCGGATTTCCCGCAGCGCATCGGGACTGAGATACGGAACCTGCACCGATGTCGCCGCCGACATGACCAACGCCTGTTCGCTTACCAGACGGAAGATCGCTTCGCGGACAGGCGTTATGCTGGTGCCGAGCTCTTCGGCAAGCGCACCGATCTTCAGCCTCGTTCCCGGCTCGAAGTGGCCGTTGATCAGGGCTTCACGAATAGTCTGATAGACCCTGCTTGATAGATTACCAGATTCCAGGCGTACCAATGGCAAGATATCGCTTCCTTTGAAGCAGCCCCCGATCGCCTGACGTATATGATGTATGGCTACCGGCTTCAAGCCATTCCCAGCCCAGGTCTCGTTCCGCGCTGACGCATAGACGCGAACGTCGGCGTCGAGAGCGCCATATAACAGCCTGAACTTTCACTTGGGGCAGCGGCCCATCATCTATACAGTTATGACGAACAACTCGCCGATCTTCGCGTGCAGGTCACGCCGCTGCGCCA
>Ga0207668_10002804_pt1 | contig 10188 bp, 8 predicted proteins | sample KBSS43metaG_FD_184323 | JGI IMG/M metagenome (GOLD analysis project Ga0207668, IMG submission 184323) | Switchgrass rhizosphere microbial communities from Kellogg Biological Station, Michigan, USA - KBS S4-3 metaG (SPAdes) (version 2) | ecosystem: Host-associated > Plants > Roots > Rhizosphere >... | reverse complement strand
CCTGATCGACACGGCCGACTTCTACGCCTTCGGGGAGTCGGAGGCGATCGTCGGCAAGGCGGTGAAGGGCCGGCGCGACAAGCTGGTCGTCACCAGCAAGGTCGGGATGGCGATGTCCGACGACCCCAACGAGAAGGGAGGCTCGCGGCGCTGGATCACCGCCTCGGTGGAAAACAGCCTGCGGCGGCTGCAGACCGACTACATCGACCTCTACCAGCTGCACCAGCCCGACCCCAACACCGCGATCGCGGAGACTCTGGGGGCGATGAACGACCTGGTGCGGGCGGGCAAGATCCGCTGCTTCGGCCTGTCCAACTCGACCGCCGCCATGGTGGTGGACGCGGGGCTGACGGCGTCGGGGCTGGGGCTGATCGCCCCGCATAGCGAACAGACGGCCTACTCGATCCTGGAAAGGCGGCCGGAAGCCGAGCTGTGGCCGGCGTGCGAGAGATTCGGCATGGGCGTGCTGGCCTATTCGCCGATGGAGGGCGGCTGGCTCTCCGGCCGCTACCGGCGCGGCGCGAAGGTGGACGCATCGGCCCGCCAGCGGTTCCGGCCTGCCCACTTCGACGTGAACGCCGAGCAGAATCGCGAGCGGCTCGACGCCGTCGAGTCCCTGGCGGGGATCGCCCAGGAAGCGGGCGTGCCGCTCTCGCACCTGGCCCTGGGCTTCGTGCTGTCGCACCGGGCGGTGACCACGGCGCTCACCGGCGCGAGCCGGCTGGAGCAGGTGGAGGCGAGCATCGCCGCCGCCCAGGCCCGGCTCTCCGACGAGATCTTGGATCGGATCGACGCGGTGGTCGGGCCAGGGCGGTCGCTAGCCGGCTCCGAGCGCGCTACGCCCGCCACGACCGACAAGACGCTGCGACGGCGTCCGCAGGCCGACACCGGCGCGCGCGACGGCCCTGGCGACTCGATCCGGATGATGTTCAAGGGCGCCGCCACGAGCTGACGTGCGGCTCGGCGGCGGCTTGGATCCCGAGAGCTGGCGAGACGGCTCGCCGGCGCATCCCACGAAGGAGGAACTGATGGCGCGCGCTAAGATGATCGTCATGGCGAAGGCGACGGAGGGGCAGGCCGAGGCGCTGGACGAGTGGTACGAGACCCGCCACGTCCCAGACCTGTTGGCGGTGCCTGGCGTGCGCAGCATCGAACGGTTCGACGTGCAGATGATGAAGGCGCCGGACGGGTTCCCGGGCTGGGACTACGTCGGCATCTACGAGATCGAGGCCGACGACATAAACGCCGTCCTGAAGGAGATGGGCGCGCGAATGGGAACCGAGCGCATGCCCCACAGCCCCACCCTCGACAGCAGCAAGACGCTGGCCGTCATCGCCCACGAGAAGCGCCGCGACTGAGTTCGCGCTCCCACGAAACCGGCTGGTCGCCGCACCCTCGGGCGCGGCGACCAGAGTAGGAGTTCGAAGACCTATTCCGCGGCGGCCAGATTCGTCCGCGGTTTCGCGCGTCCGTCCCCGACGCGGAACAGCTTCTTGGCGATGCCGCCCACGATCTGCGCCTTGTCGGCCTCGGGAACGCCCTTGAAGATGCGTTCGATCACCTCCTGGGAGTTGGGATAGGTCGTCTCCGAGTGCGGATAGTCCGAAGACCACATGATATTCTTGCCGCCGGGCATGTGGCGGAGCTGGACGCCCACGACCTCGTCGATGAATGAGGCGTAGACGTTCTGGTCCATGTAGAAGCTGGGCGGGTTCTTCAGCGTACTGTTTGTCCAGTAGCGTTGCTTCTTCCAGGTGGCGTCCATGTAGCCGGCCATCCAGGGGATCCAGCCGACGCCGCTCTCGATGATGGCGACCTTCAGCTCAGGGAAGCGATCGAAGACGCCGCCGTAGATCATGATGGCCAGCGGCTCGGCCATCGCGACCTTGGTCATCACGAGGTCGGCCAGGAACTTGTCGGCCTCCTGGAAGCGCGCCGAGCGGCCGCCAAGATGCAAGGTCAACGCCAGGCCCAGGTCGACGGCGGTCTGCCAGATCGGATCGAACTCGGGCTGGTCATAGCGCCGCGGACCCATGGGATCGCCGGTCAGTGCGAGCACCTGCGCGGACGCGCCCCCGTTGGGGCTGATCTTCTCCTGCGCCTGCGGGAAGGCCGGAATGTTGAGGGCGGTGAAGCCGAGCGCGGCGGCCTCCTTCATCATGCCGACCGTCTCCTGGACGTCGCGCAGGGGGACGTAGCCGACCCCGCAAAGGCGGTCGGGCGCATAGCTGCAGAAGTCGGCGAGCCACCGGTTGTAGGCGCTGAAGCTGGCCATGAAGAGCTCGTCGTTGCCGGTGCCTAGCGGGCCGCCGCCGAACAGCACCGCGGCGTCCATGCCGTCCTGGTCCATGTCGGCCAGCCGGTCGCCCGGCATCCAGCCACCCTTGCGGGCGTCGGATAGCCGGCCCTCCAGCTTGAAGTCCTTGCCGGTCCGCCCCGCCTGGGCGCCGATCAGGTTGACCTTCTTGCGCTTGCCCTCGAAGACCACATAGTCGGCGTCCTCGGCCTGCTCCAGCTTGGGCGCCAGGTCCCGCAAGTGCGAGGGCAGGTACTCCTCCCAGAACGTCGGCACCGGGTTCACATGCGCATCGGCGTCGACGATCTGATAATTCCGGGACATCGGGGCTCTCCACAGTTCCCCTGGACTCTGCGAATATCGAGCTCGACGGTCCAATATTAATCCACATCAAATAGATGCCGGCGCGATATGGCGCGGCCGGTTGTTCTGGTGATGGCCGCTCTCTAGTTGCGCCGGATGGCCTCGAACGTGGCCGTCAACAGGTTACCGACCGGCGCGGGCGCGTTGCGACGCCACGCCATGCCGAGTTCCAGGTGCAATCCGCCCGGAAGATCCTCGACGCGACGGATGACGACGCCCGGGTAGCCGTTGCGGGCGGTGGTGTCGCTGATCAACGACATGCCCATGCCCGCCGCCACCAGCTGCAGTCGCGTCAGACTGAAGGTCGCCTCCTGCGATATGCGCGGCGTGACGCCGGCGGCGCGAAAAGCGCTGACGATCGCAAGGTGGAATTCGGGCCGGTACCGGGCAGGGAAGAGCAGCAACGGCTGATCGGCCAGGTCGGCCATCCGGAATTCCGGCTTGCTCGCCTGCGGCCAGTCCTCGGGGATGGCCACCACGAGCGAGCTCCGCTCCACCGTGCGCAGCTCCAGCCCCTTGATCTGGGGTTCGGGCGGATGGAAGAAGCCGACGTCGAGCGCGCCGCTCAGCAGTCCCGCGACCTGTTCAGTGGTAGGGCCCTCCGACAGGGTGATCTCGGCCCCCGGCGCGAGACGGCGTATCTCGCGCATCGCCGCGGGCACCGATTCCGTAAGGGCGTTCGGCGTGAAGCCGATGGTGATCCTGGTGACGCCAGCTTCCTTGGCGCGATGCACGGCCTTCTCGGCATACTCGACCTGGTGAAGGATATCCCGGGCATGCGGCAGCAGCGTGTCGCCGGCCGGCGTCAGTTCGACCCGACGCCTTGTCCGCAGGAACAGGCGGCACCCCAGCGAATCCTCCAGGCGACGGATCGACTGGCTGAGCGGCGGCTGCGCCATCCCGACGCGTTCGGCCGCCCGGCCGAAATGAAGTTCCTCGGCCACGGCGACGAAGTGTTTCAGATGCTGCAGGTTCAAGGCTGGCCCCATTTCAAGGTTCGGGGTTCTGACGATCGATGTCCAAGAGCTTCCGCGCCCCCGCGGCAGATTGCGACCTCGGTCATGGAGCCGCCTTCGCCGCCGCGGCCGCTGCGTACTTGTAGGGCCCGCCGGCGCGGATAGCCGCCGCGTAGGCCGGGCGCGCCTGGAAGCGTCGCACCCAGTCCTGCAGGGCGGGGTAGGGGCCAAGCCGCCCGGCGAAGGCGCAAACCTCTCCGAAGTAGCTGAGCTGGACGTCAGCGCCGGTGAACTCCTGGCCGAGCAGCCAGTCGCGATGCGTCAGGGCCGCGTCCACGAAGGCGAGGTGACGGGCGGTCTCGGCCTCCAGGCGGCGGCGCCCCGGACCGTCGGTGACGCGCAGCAGCCGCAACCAGTTGAGATGGGTCAGGCAGGCCATTGCGGAGGCTTCCGCATAATGCAGCCACTGCTGGTAGGCGTCGTACTCCGGGCTGTCGCCGGGCGGTGCGAGCCGGCCCGCCCCACGCCGACGGATCAGCAGGTCGACGATCGCGCCGGATTCGATGATCCGCTGGCCGTCGAACTCGAGGATCGGAGTCTTGCCGAGCGGATGCGCGGCCTCGAGCGCCGCGGGGGCGAACCGTGCGCGCGTCTTCTCGTAACGGAAGATCTCGTACTCGAGGCTCAGCTCCTCCAGCAGCCAGATGACCCGATGCGAGCGCGAGTCGTTCAGGTGATAGACCACGAGCGACACGATGCGGCTCCAAGGCGAACAGATCCAACGTTTGCCAAACCATCGCGGCGCCATCCAATACCCGATGCATATCATCGAGATATCTGCGGATATTAGACCTGCCGGCCGCCCGGCGTTAGCCTCGCGCCGAACGATGGGAGGACGCCAGGATGGACGCCGAAGCGGAGCCGGGCCCAAGCGTCGCGCCTCGGCCCTTGGTCGGGCGCGTGGCCTTGGTCGTGGGAGGCGCTGGCGGCGTGGGGCGCGAAGTCGCCGCCGCCCTGGCGGCCGAGGGCGCCGGCGTGGTGATCGCCGGGCGGTCCAGGGCCAACGCCCAGCACGCCCTCGATGCGATCCGGTCCGCCGACCCCCGCGCCGACGTGGGTTTCGCGCCCGTCGACCTCGTCCGGTACGCCGACTGTTCGGACCTGATCGAGCGCGTCGTGTCGGAGCGTGGCCGCCTCGACGCGGTGGTGAACTGCGCCAACACCCCGACCCCCGGCATGGGCGGGCGCTTCGGAGATGTGAACCCGCAGAACTTCACCGCCTTCCTGGAAGGCAGCCTGACCACCGTCTTCAACCTGTGCCACGCCGCGCTGCCGGCCCTGGCGGGGCTCGGCGGCGGCGCCATCGTCAACTTCGCCTCCGATTCCGGGCGGGTGGCCGCGCCCAATCAGACGATGATCGGCGCCACGCGCGCGGCGATCATGATGTTCACCCGGTCCCTGAGCCTGGAGACGGCGGCGCAGGGCGTGCGGGTGAACTGCATCTCGTCGTCGTTCATCAAGGACACGCCGGTCTACGAGACCGTCATGAGCGGGCCGATCGCATCCCGCGCCAGGACCGCGGCGACCCGGGCCGGGCTGGGATTGCCGGGCCCCAGCGACATCGCGCAGCTAGCCGTGTTCCTGTGCGGTGACGCGTCCAGCCACCTCACCGGCCAGGTGATCAGCGTGAACGGCGGCGTGTCGGCCGGCTGACCCCCGCCCGAATCCCCGACTTTGGAGGACGAACCATGGCCGCTCACCACGTCCCGCCCCAGGACATCCACCCCGAGGTCCGCGCCGCCGGCGACGCGCTGAGGAACTGGGGGCGCTGGGGAGCCGAGGACGAGCGGGGCACGGCCAATCTGATCACGCCGGAAAAGCTGATGCAGGCCGGCGGCCTGATCCGTCGTGGGGTGATCTTCTCGCTGGCCCTGCCGCTCGACATCGATGGCCCGCAGGACCCGCTGCGCGGCCGGTTCAATCCCATCCACAAGATGACCCGGTACCGTGGCGACAACGCCCAGGGCCAGGCGCAGGGGCAGTTCTGCTCGTCGGACGACATGGCGATCATCGCCCTGCAGTCGTCGACCCAGTGGGATTCGCTGGCCCACCTCTGGTACGAGGACCAGCTGTACAACGGCTTCCCGTCCGACACGATCACTGCGGCGGGCGCGTCACGCTGCGCGATCAGCAACTGGACGCGCGGCGTCGTCTCGCGCGGCGTGCTGCTGGACATCGCGCGCCTCAAGGGGCTGCCGCGGCTCGCGCCGGGCTATGCGGTCACGCCGGAGGATCTCGATGCGGCGGAAGCCCGCCAGGGCGTCCGCGTCACCAGCGGCGACGTCGTGGTGATCCGCACCGGCGTGCTGGGGGACTGGCAACAGACCCGGCAGGGACTGGCCGATCAGCCGGGACTCGAGCTGCGCTGCGCGCACTGGCTGCATGCGCGCGAGGCGGCGGCGGTCTGCGCCGACAACTCCGCCGTGGAGGTGATCAACCAGCCCCGGGGCCTGCCGCTGTGCGCCTTCCACATGGTCGCCTTGCGCGACATGGGCCTGTTGCTGGGCGAACTGTTCGTGCTGGAGGACCTGGCCGAGGATTGCGCGTGCGATGGCGTGTACGAATTCTTCTTCTCGGCCGCGCCGCTGAACTTCCCGCGCGCGGTGGGTTCGCCGATCAATCCGCTGGCGATCAAGTAGCCACGACCGGCGATCGAGCCTTCGATACCTTTCCAATCTAAAATTGCCCCTTTTCGATATTGGACTTGGCGGGTCGGCTCCCCGATCGTCGCCTGGCGCCGTCGTTTCGGCCGCAACTTCGACTCTCAACGAACAGAAAATGTTCAACAAATCAGAGCGACCACTGCGTCGCCGAGAACAAGCGCTATTGGAATGGGGATGGGGATGGCTCAGGAACAACGCCTTCTTTTCGCAGGCTCGGCCTTGGCCGCCGTGCTGATGTCGACGCCAAGCTGGGCGCAGGCGCCTGCAGACGGACAGACTGCGATCGAGGAAGTGGTGGTGACGGCGCGCCGCCGCGAGGAGAAGATCCAGGAGGTCCCGGTCGCTGTCTCGGCCTTCAGCGGCGAGGCGCTGGAACGGCGTTCGGTGTCGGATATCACTGACCTGGCGGCGATCGCGCCCGGCCTGCAGATGACCGCCGAATCCCGGGGCACCGGCTATACGCGGATCAACCTTCGGGGTCAGGAGGCGAACAGCGGCGCGTCCACCTTCGATCCGGCCGTCGGCATCTATTTTTCAGAAGTGTACGTAGGCCGCACGTCCGGCAGCTTGTTGACGTCCCTGCAGGACGTCAGGTCGGTCGAAGTCCTGCGGGGCGTTCAAGGGACGCTCTTCGGGCGCAACAGCAACGGCGGGGCGATCGTCATCACCCCCAACGCACCGGACGCCTCTAGAGTCAGCGGGTCTCTCGGGATCAGCTACGGCAGCTTCAACCGGACCGAATACAGCGCGGTCGTGAACGTGCCGGTGGTCGAGGACAAGTTGGCGATCCGCGCGATGATCAACCGGCTGGAGCGGGACGACACGCAGAAGAGCCTCACGAGCGGCTACGGCTTCGGAAACCGGGACCGGGTGAGCGGCCGGCTTTCCGCGCAGTACGACGTCTCGCCCGACCTCTACGTCAATCTGATGTACGACTATTCGAAGATCGACGAGCACGGGACCATGTCGGTCAATCCGATCCTGCTCAGGCCCGGCCAGACCTTCAACCAGACGCTTGCCGGCGAGGTCGGGATCGCGGAGGTCGAGGCGAGCGGCGTGACCGGGCGCGCCGTCTATCAACACGACGATTTCCAGGTCAAGGGCATCGTCGGCTTCCGCACGGTGAAGACGTTCTCGACCCGCGACGTGGACGCGGCCGCCGCCCCGACGATCGACACCGCCGCCCTGAACGGCACCCATCAGGTCAGCGCGGAACTGAACGCGAGCGGGGTCGTGCTGCGCGACGCCGCGCCGTTCATCAAGAGCCTGGACTGGACCGCCGGCCTCTTCGGGTTCCACGAGTACGGCTACGACAATTCCTTCAATCCCTGGACGCCCACCATCACCCTGGCCGGGACCCGCTGGAAGCAGGTGAACGTCGACAACAGGTCGCGCGCCGTCTACGGCCAGGCCGAGCTGCACGTGACCGGACAGGCCTCGATCTGGGGCGGCGCACGGTACACCAAGGACAAGCGCTACGTCCGCTCGGGAACCTTCAACTTCAACGCCTGCGTCACCGTCCCTCGCGCCAGCGTCGAGAACTGCCAGGTGTCGAACAACAAGAACAACGGCTTCTGGTCCTGGAACGGAGGCCTGCGCTACCAGTTCACGCCGGATATCAACACCTATGTCCGCGTCGCGCGGGGGGTCCGGTCGGGCGGCCTGGACAACAACACCACGGTGGCGTTCGAGCCCGAGAAGGTCACGGAATACGAGGCTGGGCTGAAGGCCGACTGGCTCGACCACCGGCTGCGGACGAACGTCGCCGTCTACAGCAGCGACTACAAGAACATCCAGAAGACCACCGTGATCATCGTCAACGGCGGACCGCTGGCCACCACCAGCAACGCCGCGAAGGGCAAGGTGAAAGGCTTCGAATTCGAGGGGACCGCCATCGTCGGCGGCGGGTTCTCGGTCGCCGGCACCTACAGCTACACCGACGCCGAGTATCAGGAGTTCTTCTTCCGCGCCGCCAACGGGACCGTCTCGGATTTCAGCGACAAGGCGTTCCAGGACACGCCGAAGACGACCTACAGCCTGTCGGCGAACTTCGATCACGAGATCGAAGGCGTCGGCGACTTCAACGCGCGGGTGGACTACTCCTGGCGCAGCCGCATCTTCATGGACATCTCGAACTCGCCGCTGCTGGTGCAGCCGGCCTTCGGCCTGGTGAACGCCCGGATCGGCTGGACCCCGAGCCTCACGTTCGGAAACCTGCGGCCCGAGCTGTCCATCTGGGGCAAGAACCTGGCGGACAAGAAGTACAACACCTCCGGCGTTCTCAACGGGACCCAGCCGGTGGTGATCCGCACCGACGAGCGGCGCGCGATCGGCGTCGAACTCAAGGGACGCTTCTGAGGTCGGCATGACCTCGCCCGAGCCCGCGCCGCCGCTGAACCAGCTCTTCTCTCTGGCCGGCGACGTGGCGCTCGTCACCGGGTCGGCTCGGGGACTGGGCCTCAGCATGGCCTCGGCGCTCGCCGAGGCCGGCGCGCGGGTCTATCTGAACGGCCGGGAGACGGGGCGGGCGCAGGCCGCGGTCGACGCCTTGCGGAGCAGGGGGCTGGACGCGCACGCCAGCGTCTTCGACGTCACCGATGGGGACGCGGCCCAGGCCGCCCTGCAGGCGATCATGGACGAGACCGGCCGGCTGGACATCCTGGTCAACAACGTCGGCGCCCGCCTGCGCCATCCGGTCGACCAGATCTCCACCGGCGCTTTCCGGGCGATGCTGGAGTCGAACCTCGTGGCGCCCTTCGATCTCAGCAAGCGCGCCGCCGAGCTGATGAAGCCCCGCGGCTACGGGCGGATTCTCATGATCACGTCCGTCGTCGCGGAGCGGGGCAAGGTCGACGACGCCGCCTATATCGCGGCCAAGGGCGGCATGTCGGCGGTGATGCGCGCCTTCGCCTGCGAGTGGGGGCCGTTCGGGATCACCTGCAACGCCCTCTCGCCGGGTCGCTTCGCGACCGAGACCAACGCCGAACACGCCGCGCGGCTTCCGGCGCCGAAGTCCCCGATCAGTCGCTGGGCGGAGCCGTGGGAGATCGGCGGCGCCTGCGTCTTCCTGGCCTCGCGCGCCGCGTCCTTCGTCACCGGTTCGGTGCTTTATGTCGACGGCGGCGCCCATGCTTCCGTCTAGCCTGAAGGCGCGCCCATGAGCCTGCGGGACCGCACCGCGATCGTCGGCGTCGGCGCCACACCCTACTACAAGCGCGGCCAGTCCCTGCCGGAGACCGAACTCTCCATGGCCTGCACGGCCATCCTGGGCGCGCTGGACGACGCCGGCCTGACGGTGGCGGACCTCGACGGGTTCGCACTGTTCGCGGGGGGTTACGATCCGGCGCTGTTGGCGTCGGTCCTGGGCGTGGACGAGGTGCGCTTCGCCGCCATGATGACGTCCGGCGGCGGCGGTTCGGCCGGCTCCCTCGGCCTGGCCGCCGCGGCGATCGTCTCCGGCCAGTGCGAGGCCTGCGTCTGCCTGATGACCTTGCAGCAGGTGGGGCGGCGGCTGGGCGGGACGGCGGCGGCCACGTCCACCCCGGCCAGCGCCGGTCCTTACGGCGGCGGGGTCTCGGCGCTCGACGCCTTCCGAGCGGCGAGCGGCCTGGCCGCGCCGGGCCACAACTATTCGCTGCTCGCCCGGCGGCACATGCACCTCTATGGGACCCGGCGCGAGCACTTCGCCGAGATCTGCATCGCCCAACGGGAGAACGCTATCCGGCGGCCGACGTCGATCCGGCGCGAGCCGCTGACGCTCGACGACTACTTCAACGCCCGGATGGTCTCCGACCCGCTCTGCGTCCTCGACTACACCATGGAGACGGACGGGGCGGCGGCGGTCGTCCTG
>Ga0207668_10002798_pt1 | contig 10198 bp, 12 predicted proteins | sample KBSS43metaG_FD_184323 | JGI IMG/M metagenome (GOLD analysis project Ga0207668, IMG submission 184323) | Switchgrass rhizosphere microbial communities from Kellogg Biological Station, Michigan, USA - KBS S4-3 metaG (SPAdes) (version 2) | ecosystem: Host-associated > Plants > Roots > Rhizosphere... | reverse complement strand
TTGGTCGCGGTGTGGATCGCGAGGCCGACGAGCGCGAGATCCCACCCGAGGCCGACGGCGCCGGGGCCGAACTGCGGCCACATCTCGTCGTCGACGTGGGCGATGTGGTCGAGCTCCATTCGGGCGCGGTCGTCGCCCTCTTCGATGATGCGGAGTTCGATCCAGCTGACGTTGCCGCCGTACTCCCACGTCGCCGTGAACCGGCGGGGTGGCTCGCATGTTTGAATCGTGCCGCCTGCGTTGCGCTCCAGCTGGTAGGTGCCGCCGACGGTCAGGTCGCCGCTGACGGGCATGAACCACCGCCGCAGCCGATCGGCACTGGTGCACGCGTCCCAGAGGTCGTCGGCATCGGTGGGATAGCTCTGGCTGATGGTGATGACCCTGGCCTCGCCGGCCTCGAGTGTCCGACCCCCGACCGTGCGTCGTACGGAGTTCACTTGGTGTTGGACGTCGATCACGTTGTCGTCGTTCCCTTCTGATGGTGTTCGCGGCGTTGCCGCTTGCCTCGCGCTACTTCGGTGGCGAGTGCGTCGAGATGGGGTGTCCAGAATCGGCGGAAAGATCCGATCCACTCGTCGGCGTCGCGAAGTCCGTGCGCGTCGACGGCGTACATGCGTCGTTGCCCGTCCGGCCGCACCGACGTGAAACCGTTGTCTCGCAACACCTTCAGGTGCTGCGACACCGCCGGTTGCGAGATCGCGAACTCGTCGGCGATGGTGGCGCCGATCTCGCCTGCCGCCAGTTCGCCGTCGGCGAGCAGTTCGAGAATGCGTCGCCGAACCGGATCGCCGAGGACGTCGAACGCGTGCACCACTCGAAGATATAGTTCTTACTTATATAAGTCAATGCTAAATCATTGGTCGGAGCTCGTCAGCACCTGGATCAGCAGCCCGACCTGCCCGTCGAACACCGCGGACGCGTCGGTCAGGGTGTCGCTGCCGTACTGGCCGAACACCTCCAGGCTGATGGCGCCCACCAGGCCGGCGTACAGCACGAGGCACTTCATTACCGTCGCGTCGTCGGCGGCGAATCCGAACTCAGCGCGGATACCGTCGAAATCAGACGACGTAGGTTGTGTCACAACGGTATTCGACAGCGGCACGTCGCCCTTGGCGATTCCGTCGGCGATCACTGCGAACAGTGCGCCGACCACCCGGGTGCCCGGTCCGACCGTCAGCTCCGCCGGGGCGTGGTAGCCGGGCACCGGACTGCCGTACAGCAGCGCCCAGCACGCAGGTTGGGTGACCGCCCAGTGGCGGGCCGCGCGAGCCATCGCCAGCAGCCGGTCGGTCCACGCTCCCCCGGTCGACTGGCTGGCAAGTTCCACGGCGTCGGCCAGCTCGGTGTAGGCGTCGACGAGCAGGAGCGTCAATAGGTCGTCGCGGCTGGCGACGTAGCGGTACACCGCCGACGACACCATTCCGAGCTCCCTAGCGATGGCCCGCACCGAGAGCCCCGCCGCGCCCGACGAGACCAGGTGCGCTCTGCCCAGCTCGACGATCTGCCGTTCGATGCGATCGCGTGACTCCTGGCGCTTGCCCATGTCGTCGAGTGTGGCACAAAACGAGAACAGTGCTCTTGATTTATCGGTCGCGTCGTGGCACTCTCGAATTCGAGAGCAATGCTCTCCAAACCTAGGGAGATTCGATGACCACGCGATACGACGAGCCCAACCTCGTGGCCAATTGCGCCAACGCGCTGTTCCGATGGCTCGCGGAGGCGGGCATCAGCATCGCGGGCACGCGCGCGATCCGAGTCCGCGGACGCAAGACCGGGAAGTTGCGGGGGGTGGTGATCAATCTGCTCACCGTCGACGGGCACGAATACCTGGTCTCCCCACGAGGTGACACGCAATGGGCCCGCAATGCAAGGGCCGCAGGCGAACTCGAACTGGGTCCGCGCTGGCGCAGCCGCAGTGTCCGCATCACCGAACTGGCCGACGACGAGAAGCCGGATCTGCTCAAGCGCTATCTCCGGCGCTGGTTCTGGGAGGTCAAGGGCCACGTCGGCGGTCTGACGCCGGACTCGACCGATGACGAACTGCGCAGCGTCGCGCCGACGATCCCCGTGTTCGCCCTCGCACCGTAGCGCGGGGTCAGGTGCCCTCGCACCGTAGCGCGGCGTCAGGTGCCGTCGCGCAGCATGCGCGCGATGGTCTCGGCCGTCTCGGCGGTGAAATCACCCGACAGTTGCAGCGACTCGCCGCTGATCGGCTGGCTGATGGACGCCGCGGCCAGCACCACGCCGTCGCGGACGAACGCCACCTGCTTGCCGACCTGCGTACCGGTGTATTGACCGAACTGCGTTCCGGAGCCGGCGTCCATCGACATCTGCACGCCATAGAACTGGCTCAACGGCAGTTTGAACGACGTCGCGCTGGTGAGTTCGAGTTGCAGTGCCACGGGGCCGAGGTGATATTCGGCCTTCCGGTCGACGTCGCACGCGACCAACGGTTCTCCCGGTGGCGGCGGCGGTGGCGGCGGGCCCGGGTGGCATTGTTCGGGCGTGGCCACTAGCGCCTGGTCGACGGGTCGCACGGAGAGCGGAGCGATGTAGACCGCGGGCGTGGTGGCCGTCGGCAGTGCCGAGACGTCGCGTGGGGCGGGTCCTCGCGTGTTGACGAAGAGCGGCATGAGCACCGCGGCCAGCGTGGTGCCGACCATCGCGAGGATCCCGAGGGAGGCCAGCGCGGCGATCATGATCTTGCGACGGGACCATCGCCGACTTGTAGAACCCGGCATTGCGTTTCGTCCGAACGCTACGCGGGCTTACGCCGGAGGCGCGAGTGGCGGAGCGCTGCCGGACGCGGCGTTGAAGACGTCCGCCCTGATCTGCTGATCGGTGGCCTGCCATGACACCGCAGCCGGGTATTGACCCCATGTGCTGTTGAACATTCCGACGATGACTGCACGTCCGTCGTCGGTGAGTACGTACACGGGGCCACCCGAATCACCCTTCTGGCTGACGACTCCGTTCGCCATCGTGAACCAGCCGTTGTTGACGGATTCCACAGTGCCACAACTCTCGCCGGTCACTACGCCGAAATGGCAGACGCGTTGTCCAGCCACGGGACCGACCGCGGGATCGACCACGAGTACCCGTCCGCCGGGCAGTACGGGGCTCAGTGGGATGTCCGGTAGCAGGGCGATGGTCTCCCAGTCGGTGATCACGTGGTCGGTGGCGATGGTGGCGCCGTTGGGAATGTTGTCCTGGAACGACGTCTGGTGGCCGATCACGTTGCCCGCCTTGTCGGTCACCAGGCCGCTGCCGTGACAGTGCCCTGCGCTGAACGCCGTTCGCGTGCCCACGTCGACGAATGCGAGCGTGCAGCGGTTGGTGTCCTGGCGAATCTCCATGCCGGGGTAGACCAGGTCGACGGGGTCGGCGTGGGCCGTGGCCGCCGCAACGTTCACGGTGAGTATCGCAGCGGTCGCCACGACGAAGGCGCGCAAACACCTCGAGTGCATGGGCGCCTCCGATCATCGGTGGTAGATCGCGGTTCAGCCTACCCATAAGCAAAGGTGGCCCGGGCCGAAAGGCCCGGGCCACCTCAACACGTCCGCTACGGGATCGTCACTACCTGTCCCGGATGGATCAGATCCGGGTTGGCGATGCCGCTCGCCTCGGCGATCTGCGGGTACTTGTTGCCGTCGCCGTAGAAGCGCTCGGCGATCGCCCACAGCGTGTCGCCGGACACCACCGTGTACGTCCGCGGAGCGGGCGGGGGCGGCGGCGGGGGCGGGGGCGGGGGCTCGACCGGAGCAGCCGGGGCAGGCTCCTCGGCGGGTGCGGGCTCCTCGACCGCGGCAGGCACTACCTCGGCCTCGACCACGGGCGGCGCCTCGTCGGTGTTCGTGCCCGACGACCACGCCACGCCGTCGAATCCGTACAGCACCAGGTTGCGGTCGTCCTGAAGGACCAACCGAACGTCCTTGGCGCCCTTGGTCTGACTGGCCCACACCGGGTCGTCGGGTGTGTAGAGGACGAAGTTGCCATCCTTCTGCACCTCGGCGCGAACGACGTTCTGCCCGTTGGTGCCCGTCGACCACACAGACTCGTCGCCCGAGTAGAGCACCAGGTTGCCGTCTTCTTGGAGGATCAACTTGTACGCCCCATTCTTGGACGTCAAGGAGTCACCTACCTCGAGCTTCTCACCGTCTTGAAGTCTGTCTCCCACGATTTCGTGCTCCTTTCCACATTGGCCTGACCGAGCTTACTGACGCCGGGAACGTTCGTGGGTGGTTCGGCTCGGCACAAGCAAAACGGTTGGCGAACAATCGGTTGCGCGTTGCTAGACGTCGGCGAGCAAGTTACTGGCGAACGCTACGAGTCGAATCCGAGCCCGACCGCATCGAGCGTGCGCAGCAAACGATTGCGTCGGCCCGCCGAGTGATCGGCACGGTCCAGCGACCACCGGGTGGCCTGGATTCCGATGCTGGCCAACGGTTCAGGCGGAAACGGTAGCGGTCGACGGCGCACCATTTCGAGCTCTGTCCGCGGTGTCGGCGCGCCGTCGAGAAGGTCAAGACACACGTCGGCGGCAAAACGGGCCGCACCGACGCCGAGTCCGGTGAAGCCATTCACGTAGGCCACCTTGCCGTCCCTGGCGAGTCCCCAATGTGCGCAGAACCGGGTGTTGGTGTCGATGGCGCCCGCCCACCGGTGACTGAAGTTCACGTCGTCGAGCTGGGGAAAGGTGAGGAAGAAGTGCGCGGCCAATCGGCGATACGTTTCCGGCCGATCCTCATAGGCGGCGTCGACGCGCCCGCCGAAGCGGTAGATCGCGTCGTACCCGCCCCAGACGATGCGGTTGTCCGCGCTGAGCCGGTAGTAGTGAAACTGGTTGGCGCAGTCGCCAATTCCCTGCCGATTGCGCCAGCCGATGCGGTCCAGTTGAGCGTCGGTGAGCGGGTCGGTGGCCAACACGTAGTCGTAGACGGGCACCGTGTGCCAACGGTTGCGCCGCAGCAGGCTAGTGAACACGTTGGTCGCGAGCACGGCATGGCGGGCGGTGACGCCCGCGTCACCGGTGTCGACGGTCAACGCCGCGCCGGCGCTGCGTATCGCCGTGGCGTTGGTGTGTTCGTAGATGTGCACTCCCGCGCGCTCGCAGGCGCGGGAGAGTTCGATCGCCAGCTTGCCCGGGTTGACGATCGCGCAACCCCCGGCGTCGAATAGCCCTGCGAGATAGGTCGGCGAATGGACTTCGCTGCGCACTTGGGCTTCGTCGAGGAAGGTGCCCTCTCCCGCGGCGGCCGCCTCCTCGAGCCAGCCGACCTGGTGAGGCTCGGTGGCCACCGCGAGCATCCCCGTGCGCTGCCATTCGACGTCGAGGCCTAGTTCCGCCAGCTCGGTCTGCATGCCGTCGAGGTTCTCGGCGCCCATCGCGTTGAGTCGATCGAGCTCGTTCGGCCACCGCGACCGTCCGTTCTCGAGCCCATGGGTCAGGCTGGCATCGACGAATCCTCCGTTGCGTCCGGAGGCGGCCCAGCCGATCCGGCCCGCCTCGACAAGGGCAATGCGCTTCTCCGGATTGCGCCGCGCGGCGTGCAACGCCGTCCACAGGCCGGTGTACCCGCCACCGACCACGAGCAGGTCGCAGGAGATCGGCGCGGTCAGTCGCGGATAGTCCGGTCGCTCGATTTCCAGCCACATAGAGCCGAAGGTGCTGTTGGCCAGCGAGCGTTCAATGAGTTCGGGATCAACGTCGTCGTCGAACACGGTTTTCACCACCCGGACATTACGGCCACCGCCGCGCCGGTTCAGGAGGCGCTGGTGGCGGGCACCGCGATGTCGGGTTGCACGCGTTCTGGCGGGCTCCATCCGGGCGGACCGAAGACGAAGCCGAAGCGGTCGCGCCACCGGCGCGCGTGCCGGACGTCGCGAGCGATGGCGACGTACTCGTGTGTCTGCAGGGTCCAGATGTTGTAGGTGTCGACCTGCTTGGTCAGCCCGTAGTTGGGCCGTGACGTCTCGGCCGCGAAGCTGCGAAAGAGTCGGTCCCAGATGATGAAGATGCCGCCGTAGTTCTTGTCGAGGTACTGCTGATCCATGCCGTGGTGCACGCGGTGGTGCGACGGCGTGTTGAAGACGAATTCGATGGGCCGCCAGAGCTTTCCGATGCGCTCGGTGTGGATCCAGAACTGGTAGACGAGGTTGATGGAGAAGCTCGCGAACACGATCCACGGGGGCACGCCGAGCAACGGCAACAGTGCACGCAAGAAGACGTCGCCGCTGATGTTCCACTTCTGCCGCACGGCGGTGGCGAAGTTGAAGTACTGGCTGGAGTGGTGTGCCTGATGCGTTGCCCAGAACAGCCGCACTCGATGAGCCATCCGGTGATACCAGTAGTAGAGGAAGTCGACGCCGAGGATGGCGATGACCCACGTGTACCAGGCCGTCGCAGGCAATTGCCACGGCGCGACGTAGACGTAGAGCGCCGCGTATCCGATCAGTGCGATGCCGTTCATCACGGCGTTGATGCCGACCGACGCCACGCCCCATCCAGATGCTCGCCCACGCGTCCGGCTTCAGATAGGCACCCGACGGGGCGCGCTCCCCCTCGACGTGCACGAGTTTGCGGGCCGAAAGCCACTCGATGATCAGTAGGACGATGAAGAACGGGACGGCGAACGTCACCGGGTCGTGCATCAGCGGAGGCAGCACCTCTGTATGGAGCCAATCCACGTCGACACCTCCCACCCGGAAGTTTAGCCGTTCGCGATCAGCGGAAACTCAAGACGTCGTTGCCCCACGCGTGGCGTAGCGGGCCGTCGAGGTCGGTGACGACTGTGTCGGTCTTGTCGATCACCAGCGCCGCACGATCGGTGGTGCGGTACGGCCTCCAGTCCGGCTCTCCAGCAGGACCGCGTGGCTCGCCGTGTGCGGCGAAGTTCAGCCACCTGGCCCGGATGCGCTGCGACACTGCGGTGCCCGTGCGGAGCCCGCCCAGCTTGAAGGTCGGGTCCTTGGGTCCGGCCAGCAGATTGCCCCACACGTAGGGCAGCTCCGTGGCGTGGGCGCCGCCGAGGCGCAGCATCCGCAGCATCGGTGTGGCCCAGTCGAACCGGTACACATAGGCGGGCGCAACGGCGCCGTGGCCTTCGGCGAACCAGAGCGACGGCATGCGAAAGCCGATGTCGCGCGCCACGCCCATGCCCGGCGCCTTTCCTCGGCCTCGGTACGTAGCGCCGAGTTGCGACTCGGTGGGGATTGCCACCCCAGGCTGTTCGGCGGCGATCTCGTTGAACATGGCCCTGATGGCCTCCGGAGTGATGGGCATCAGCGGCGACTTCATCCAACGGAACAGTGCCGCTTCGTGTTCATTGGTGCCGATGATCAGCGGAACCGGGTGGGTGCGGCCCGCCCGTGCGACCTTGACCGGGTAATCGGGCACCACGTCGCCGTCGACGACCGGGGCGAACGCGAGCGTGCCGGGAGTGCGCAGCGGAACCTCGTCGAACAGCTTCTTCGACGCGGCCAGCAGCGCCGCGGTGGGGGCAGCGAGCAGGCGCTCTGGCTCGTCGGCTGCGACGTCGACGAGTTCCAGGTAGCGGGCGGCCAGCCAGCGGGACCGTGCCGCGTCGTAGACCGACGTCGCTGGCGAACTCTGCGCGATGGCTGCCGAGAAGAGCCCGGCTGCCGCAGGGCTGGCCAACAGCGTGGTCACGACGCCGGCGCCCGCGGACTCGCCGAACAACGTCACCTTGTCGGCGGCACCGCCGAATGCCGCGATGTTGTCGCGCACCCACGCCAGTGCGAACAGCACGTCGCGCAGGCCCAGGTTGCTTTCGAAGGTCGCAGACCCGGTGGCGAGTTCAGACAGATCCAAGAACCCGAACACGCCGAGCCGGTAGTTCACGGTGACGATCACCGCGTCGCCGCCGCTGGCCAGCACGCTGCCGTCGTACAGGGGCTGAGCCGAGGACCCGAGTACGTAGGCGCCGCCATGCACCCAGACCATCACCGGCTTGCCGTCACCGGACCGGGTGTCCGACGAGCACCACACGTTGAGCGTCAGGCAGTCATCACCCTGGGGTGCTCCGAGGTCGATCGGGATCCGCGGATCCGTTGGCTGCGGACACACTGGACCCATGGCCGTTGCGTCCGCGGGCTCCGTCCGATTCGGCGCTGGCGCAGGGCTGCGCCAGCGAAGCGGCCCCACCGGAGCCGCCGCATAGCGAATCCCTTTCCACGCCTTCACCTTTCCGTTGTCGACACCACGGACGGGCCCGTGCTCGGTGTCGACGACGGGGTGGTTGATCCAGCGCGGGGTTCCTGCTTCAGTGTTCACTTGCGCGAGCGGCCGCTCGCGGCGGCGCGGTCGGCCTCGGAGAACCCCGGTACCGCAGCGCCGACCGGTGCCGCTCGCTTGCGAGAGACGTAGGCGGTGGTCGATGCCATGGCGTGGCCCGCACCGTCGCCGTCGGTACTCCACGTCATCGACTTGTCGGCGGCGAAGCCGAGTGCGGTGCCGACCTGAACGGCGTCCATGTTGGCGCCGAGGAACAGGAAGTCCCAGGAGTATTCGGCTTCTTGACGCTTGATCGCTGAGGTGATCGCGGCGTGCGTCCACTCCATGCTCGAGTTCTCGTGGCCGTCGGTGAACACCACGACGATCACGGTGCCCGGGCGGTCCTGTTCAGGCGCCGCCGCGAGTTCTGCTCCGACGTCGGTGATCAGCCGACCCAACGCGTCGTACAGGGCCGTGCCGCCCCGCGGCTGAAGTGCGAGCGGTGGGACGTCGGCGATCGGCCGATTGGCGTAGACGACGTCGTAGTGAGTGTCGAACTGCGCCAACGTCACCCGAGCTTCTCCCGGCTCTGCGCGCTGCCCCTCGATGAAGGCGTTGAAGCCGCCCTCGGTGTCGGCTTTCACGGATTCCATCGAGCCGGAACGGTCGAGCAGAACGGCGATCAGCGTGCGCAGGGGATCAGTCATGCGGTGCTCCTCGAAGTCGACGGGACTGCAGTCAATCCAGGCTACGCGCGCGTCCCGACACGCCCGCTGATCGGCGGATACGCCCATGTTTTCCGGCGCCCATCGCGACGAGCGGAAGGTTGGCAACCCGTGGCTGTTCGACGCCGAACGTGCGGTGAGGGCGAAATACCGGCCGAATTTCCGCCCTCACCGCACATTGGGCGAACCACTCACCAGCCGCGTTCGCACCACTCTACGAGGTGCGGTCGCTCGGCGCCGTGCGCTTCTCCACCGCGACCTACGCCGGCTCGCCCACGAGGTGCTGACGCCGATGGTGGAGCGGGCGCTGAGCGGAGCGGACGATAGTTTGGTCGGCGTGCGCAAATGGGTGCTGCTGATCGCCGCCATTCTCACCGAGGTCGCCGCGACGCTGTCATTGCGCGCGTCCCAGGATCACCCGGCGTGGCTGGTCGTGGTGGCCGTGGGCTACCTGTGTGCGTTCGTCTTCCTGACGTTGGTGCTGCGCCTCGGCGTCGCGGTTGGCGTGGCGTACGGAATCTGGGGCGCGATCGGCACCGCGCTGACCGCGGTGCTTGCCGCGGCGATCTTCGGTGACCCGCTGACGTGGCCCATCGTGGTGGGCATCGGGCTGATCATCGCCGGCGTGCTGCTCGTGGAGCTCGGATCACGCCCGGCGCAGCCGGAACCGACCGCGTGAACATGTGGTTGGCCCTGGCCGGGGCGATCGGGATCGAGGTCTTCGCCACTCTTGGCCTGCGGGCGTCGGACGGGTTCCGGGTGAAGGCGTGGATCGCCCCCGTCGTGCTGGGCTACCTGGCCTCGTTCTACGGCTTGTGGCTGACGCTGCACCTGGGCATGCCGGTGGGCATCGCCTACGGCGTGTGGACCGCATGCGGCGTCGCGCTCGTCGCCGTCGTCGCGCGCTACCTGTTCAACGACCCACTGACGGTGCGCATGGGAGTCGGCATCGGCCTCATCGTGGCGGGCGTGCTCACGATCGAGTTGGCCGGCGTCGTGCACTGAGCGCTCCCGCCGTCGCGATCACTGCGAGCCCCGCTGCAGGCACCACCAGCAGCCCGATCCGCAGGCTCGTCGCGTCGGCGATGACACCGACGACGGGGGGCGCCGCGACGGATCCGACTCGCATCAGCCACGCCACCGCCGTCAGGCCGGTCCCCGGCCGCAGTCCCGGCAATCGGTCGGCGGCGTGCATGGCAGCCGGCACGGTGGTGGCCATGCCGAGCCCAGCGACGGCAAA
>Ga0207668_10002795_pt1 | contig 10200 bp, 6 predicted proteins | sample KBSS43metaG_FD_184323 | JGI IMG/M metagenome (GOLD analysis project Ga0207668, IMG submission 184323) | Switchgrass rhizosphere microbial communities from Kellogg Biological Station, Michigan, USA - KBS S4-3 metaG (SPAdes) (version 2) | ecosystem: Host-associated > Plants > Roots > Rhizosphere >... | reverse complement strand
ATACCAGCCGGTCAGCTCGTCATTCCCGCCCAGCCCCTTCAGGACATCGTCGCCGCTGCTGCCGTTGAACCAGTCGTCGAGCGCGCCGCCGGTCAGCGTGTCATTTCCGTAGCCCGACTGGATGTGGACGCGCTCGATGCCGGTGAGGGTCACATCGCCGTTGACCAGCACCGCATTCGCCCCGACCGCGAAGCTGAGATTCTTGCTGCTGCTGTAACGGTTGATCCACGCGTAATCGATGCCATCGCCACCATCGACCTTGAACACGCCCGACGCGCTGCCGCTGCCGTTGTTGAGCAGCACCTGGTCGTCGCCGGCACCCAGCAGGATGGTGCTGGTGCCGGCAGCCCCGTCGACACGGACATCGTCGTCGCCCGCCCCGGCATTGACCCCGTTGCGGCCGCCGCCGTCGATGATCTGGTCGTTGCCGGCCCCGCCGTTGACGGTGTCGTCGCCGCTGCCCGTGACCAGCACGTCGTCACCGATGCCACCGGTCAGCCGATTGTTCCCGCCGGCGGCATCGAAGACGACGCGCTGGACATTGCCGGCCGTCAGCGTGTCGTCGCCATAGCCGGTGTCGATCTCGAACTGCTCGACATTGTTGAGCACGGTGCCGTCGGACAGCGTCGCGGTGCCGCCGGAGGCGGTAAACACGTAGTCGATCGCATCCGAATAGCTGAAGCGATCCACCTTCGCGACATCGGTTCCCGCACCTCCGGCGATAGTGTCGACCCCGCCGCCCGCGGCGATCAGCAGATCGTCGCCATCGCCGCCGTTCAGGCTGTCCCGGCCATAGTCGCCGTTCAGCGTGTCGTTGCCGCCATTGCCGCGCAGCACGTCGTTGCCGTCATAGGAGGACAGGGCGTCATCGCCGGACTCGCCGGAGAACACGTCGCGGTCGAGCGAACCTTCGATCGTATAGGCCTCGATGCCGGTGAACGTCGTCCCGTCCGCCAGGCTGTTCTGGAGATTCGCGGCCTTTGCCACGAAGGTGCCGGACAGGCCGTGCAGGACGAGGCGGTCGATGCCGTCGCCGCCGGTGATCACGTCCCTCGCCTCATCGGACCAGCGCTCGATCGTATCGTTGCCCTGGCCGCCATCGATCACGTCGATGCCGTCGCCGCCGCGCAGGATATCGTCGCCGGCGCCGCCGCTCTGGGTATCGTCGCCCTCGTCGCCCCACAGCAGGTCGTTACCGGTGCCGCCGTCCAGGACATCCCGGCCGGCGCCGCCATGCAGGCCATCGTCGCCGGCATCGCCATAGGCCTTGTCGTCGCCGTCATCGCCCCACAGGGAGTCACGCCCGTTGCCGCCGCGCAGGCCGTCATTTCCACCCTCGCCCACGAGGCCGTCATCGCCGTTACCGCCTGCGATGATGTCGGCGCCGTCGCCACCGAAGAGCTGGTCGTCGCCACCTTCGCCGTTCAGTCGGTCATTGCCGCCGCGGCCCTCGAAACGGTCGTCCCAGCGGCCGCCGGTGAGGCTGTCGGCGAACTGGGAGCCCTGCAGCGAATAGGCCTCGACATTCAACACCGTCGCCCCGAACACGCTGACCGGAGCCGCGGAATCGGCGGCGGTGAAGGTCACCGACTTGGTCGCCTTGGCGAAGTCGAACTGCAGCGTGTCGATGCCGACGCCGCCGTCGACCAGGTCGCCCACGGCAGCGGCGGGGTTCAGGTAGAAGATCGTGTCGTCCCCGCCATAAGCATGGATCTCGTCCGCGCCCGCCTCGCCGAACAGATAGTCGGTCCACATGCTGCCTTCGATGACGTTGGTCGCGAGCGTGGCGGTTTCAGGGGCGGGCGGGAGGGCGGACATGGCGGCAATACCTCTCGGGCGCGGGGTGTCGTGCCCGCGCGGTGATGTGATTCGGGTTCATGCAGACGGCCCGGCGAACGCCGGACGGGCGCGCCACTGCCGAAACCGCGGGCGGCGGTCACCGATGACGCGACGAGGATGAAGCGCCATGCGACCAAGCGGCGAGAGCGCCGCCGCCTACGACGAAGCGACGCAGCGGCGGGGAAGCTGCCCGGGATGGTGCTGGGGTCAGGTGAAAACCCGACAGCAGGCACCGCGCTAACGTCGCAGCGCCGCCTTCACCACCGGCAGGATCCGCCCGACGATGATCGTCACGCCGCGCGGACTGGGGTGCATCCCGTCGGCCTGGACCAGCCCGCGATTGCCGGCGACGCCGTCGAGGAAGAACGGGTAGAGCGGCGCACGGTAGCGTTTCGCGAGCGCCGGATAGATCGCCTCGAACCGGCGGCGGTAATCCGGCCCGAGATTGGGCGCGGCGCGCATTCCCGCGATCAGCACCGGGATCTGGCGGCGTTTCAGCTCGGCAAGGATCAGGTCGAGGTTGCGCTCGGTCTGGGCCGGCGGCAGGCCGCGGAGCATGTCGTTGGCGCCGAGCTCGAGGATGACGAGGTCGGGCTTCGCCTTCAGCCCGCGGAGGCCCCAGAGCAGCCGGGCGCGGCCCTGCGCCGCGGTGTCGCCGGAGATACCACCATTGCGAACCTCCGCCGCGACGCCGCTCGACCGGAGCGCCGCCTGCAACCGGGTGGTGAAGCCGTCCTTCGGGGCGAGGCCGTAGCCCGCGGTCAGGCTGTCGCCGAACGCCCAGATCAGCGGCCGATGCTCCTCCTCCGCCGCCGCGGGAAGCGCGAAAAACAGCGCGAGATGGACAAGCCAGCCGAGCACCCCATATCGCAGCAGCCGTGACCGCATCGTCGACCCTTCCCAACACCGCCGCCGCCAGTAACGCCGTCATCGTGGCGCGCAACCTGACCCTCCATCTGGGGCGCCCCCCGGCAAAGGTCGAGATCCTGCGCGGCATCGACCTGACGGTAGCCGCCGGCGAGACCGTCGCGCTGCTCGGTCCATCGGGATCTGGCAAGTCGTCGCTGATGGCGGTGCTGTCCGGGCTGGAGCGGCCGAGCGGCGGGGCGATCGAGGTCGCCGGGCTGGATTTCGCGCGGCTCGACGAGGATGCGCTGGCGATCGCCAGACGTGGCCGGATCGGCATCGTGCTGCAGGCCTTCCATCTGCTGCCGACGATGACCGCGCTGGAGAATGTCGCCGTCCCCCTCGAACTCGCGGGCGAACGCGATGCCTTCGCTCGCGCCGAGGCGGAGCTGGCGGCGGTCGGGCTCGGCCATCGCCTCGACCATTACCCCTCGCAGCTTTCGGGCGGCGAGCAGCAGCGCACCGCCATCGCCCGTGCCCTGGCACCACGCCCGTCGATCCTCTTCGCCGACGAACCGACCGGGAATCTCGACGCGAAGACCGGCACCGCGATCATGGACCTGCTGTTCGCGCGGCAGGCGGACACCGGCGCCACCCTGTTCGTGATCACCCACGATCCGGGCCTTGCCCAGCGGTGCCGCCGGGTCATCACGCTCGGCGACGGGCGCATTGTCGCGGACCAGCCGACCGCGTGACCACCCCCTGGCGACTGGCGCTTCGCGACCTGCGGCGCGGCGGACGCGGCCTCGCGCTGCTGGCCCTGTGCCTGTTCCTCGGCACCGCCGCGCTCGCCGGGGTCGGCAGCCTTTCGGCGAGCATCCTCGGCGCGCTGGACGCGCAGTCGCGCAGCATGCTGGGCGGCGACCTCGAGATGCGCGTGTCGCAGCGGCGCGCCACCGTCGAGGAGGCCGCCGCTTTCGCCGAGGCCGGCCGCACCTCCGAGACGATCGCGATGCGGGCGATGGCGCAGCCGGAAAGCGGTGGCGCGCCGGCTCTGGTCGACCTGAAGGGCGTCGACGGCAACTGGCCGCTGGTCGGGCGCCTGAAGCTGGATCCTGGCGCGCGCGCCGACCGGCCGGGGCGCGACACGGCGGCGATCGGCAGCGCGCTCGCCGACCGGCTGCGCCTCCGGGTCGGCGATCGTTTCCGGATCGGCACCACGCCGCTCACCGTCATCGGCATCATAGCCGACGAGCCCGATGCGCTCGGCAGCGGCTTCGGCTTCGGTCCGCGCGTGCTGGTCGATCTCGACACGCTCGACCGCATCGGCCTGGTCCAGCCAGGCAGCCTCTACGAAAGCCGATACCGCGTCGTCCTTCCGCCCGGCCGCGATGCCGCGGCGACCGGCGATCGCCTGACCCGCGCCTTCCCGAGCGCCGGCTGGTCGGCGCGCACCGGCGAGGATGCCGGACGCGGGCTGCGGCGGACGATCGACCAGCTGGGCCAGTTCCTGCTGCTGGTCGGCCTTGCCGCGCTGACCATCGCCGGGGTCGGCGTCGGAAGCGGGGTGTCGGCCTATCTCGCGGGAAAGACCAAGACGATCGCGATCCTGAAAGTGCTCGGCGCGCGATCCGGGACGATCGCCGGGCTGTTCCTCGCCGAACTTGGCATCGTCACCGGCATCGGTGTTGCCAGCGGCCTCGCGCTCGGCGCTCGCGTGCCGGCGATCGTCGCCGCAATCGCCGGCAGTGCGCTACCGGTGCCGCCGCGCCTCGGCCTCTACCCGGTGCCGCTGGCGACGGCGGCGGCGCTCGGCATCGTCGTGGCGCTGCTCTTCGCGCTGCCGGCGCTTGCCCGCGCCCGCGCGGTGCCGGCGGCGACCCTGTTGCGGGACGCCGTCGCCGGCCGCCGCCTCCCCGCCCCCGCCGCGCTCGCGCTGATGGCGGGCCTCGTCGTCGCGCTTGTCGCGCTCGCCGTCCTCACCGCCACGGACCGGCCTCTCGCCGGCGGGTTCGTCGCGGCGATCGCGGGATTGCTGGTGGCGCTCTGGCTGATCGGGCTGGCGGTGCGCTGGATCGCCAGCCGGCTGCCGCGTCCGCGCCGCCCGATCCTGCGCCTCGCGCTGGCCAACCTCCACCGCCCCGGTGCGCAGACCGACCGACTGGTGGTGGCGCTCGGCCTCGGCTTCTCGCTGTTCGTGGCACTGGCGACGATCGACGCCAGCCTGTCGACCGAGGTCACCGGCGCCGCCCCGGCCAAGGCGCCGCGCTTCTTCGCGATCGACCTGCAGCCCGACGATGCCGCTGCTTTCGCCGGCGCAGTCCACCGCGCCGCACCCGCGGCCACGATCGAGGCGACACCCTCGCTGCGCGGCGCGATCGTGGCTCTGAGGGGCAAGCGGGTCGCGGACATGAAGAACCTGCCCGAGGACGCCTGGGTCCTGCGGGGAGACCGTACCATCACCTGGTCGAAGACGCTGCCGCCACGCAACGCGCTCGCCGCCGGGCGCTGGTGGCCCGCGGACTACAGGGGGCCGCCGCTCGTCTCGATCGAGGATCGCGCCGCCCAAAGCCTGGGCCTCAAGGTCGGCGACCAGATCACCATCTCGGTGCTCGGCGTCGAGGTGCCGGCCAGGATCGCGGCGCTGCGCACGATCGACTGGCGCGGCCTGGGCCTCAACTTCGCAATCGTGTTCTCGCCGGGGCTGATCGAGGAGGCCCCACACAGCCTGCTCGCCAGCGTCTACGCGCCGCCGGCCCGCGACGGCGCGATCGCGCGCGAGGTGGCGGAGGCTTTGCCATCGGTCACCCTGCTGCGCACCGGCGACGTGATCGGCACCATTGCCGCGTTGATGGGCAAGGTCGCGGTGGCGATCCGCGCCGCCGCCGCGGTGACGGTCGCCGCCGGTATCGCCGTTCTCGTCGGCGCGATCACCGCATCGGCCCGCGCGCGCCGCGCCGATGCGGTGATCCTGAAGCTGGTCGGCGGTACCCGCGGACAGATCCTTGGACTGCAGGCGATCGAATATGCGCTGCTGGCACTGGTGCTGTCGGGGATAGCGCTGGCGGTCGGCGGCGCGGCGGGCTGGTATGTGGTGACGAACGTGTTTGCCCTGCCCTGGGCGCCCGACTGGAGCGTGGTTGCTGCAACCCTTGCCGGTGCGAGCGGGGTCACCCTGCTGGTCGGAATGCTTGGGAACCTGCCGATCCTGGCTGTGCGGCCGGCGGCGGCGCTGCGGGCGGAATAGCGGATCGGTCGCGCTCAACCAGCCGTCAGCGGCAGCGGCAATTGCGGTCGCGGCTGCCGCTCCAGCCAGTCGAACAGTGCATCATAGGCGTGGGGATGCTTGTCGGCCAAGCGGACCGCCGTGCGCGCCTCGACGAATGACCGGCAGATCGGAACGCGGCTGCCCGCGGCCTGCAGCAGGTCTTCGACCTTGTGGCTGTTCCCGGCGAAGACCACGAACGGAAGCCGCGCGCGGCAGGCCGATGACGTTGCGGCTCTTGGTGGGAGATTTACGCCAGTTCCCAAACAGTTCGATCGCCGACTGGAAGGGGCTCAAGGAAGGTCTCCGCGCGGCATCCGCCTCTCCATCGCACCGGCCGCCGAGGCGCGCCAATATCGTATTCGCAACGGCGGGGGGCCCAGGTCCTTCGTCTACCGGCGAATTTGCTTGCGCCGGGCGCACTTGGACGCGTTAGGACCCCGGGGTCGTCCCCTCCGCGTATCCGGGAGAGTAACATGGAGATCACCCGCCGCGACCTGATGGCCGGCGCCGGCGCGATGGCGCTGGGTTCGGCCCTTCCCTCGCCCGCGCACGCCGCCAACGATCCCGTCCCCGCCGTTACCGGCCTGCTCGACACGATCGCGGACGGCCTGCTCGCCGACTATCCCGAGGTCGCGCTGGGGCTTGGCATCGACAAGGGGGAACGCCAGCGGCTGCGCAGCCGGCTGACCGACCGCTCGCGCGCTGCCGAGGACGATCGCGCCCGCCGTGCCGCAGCGACGGCGGCGCGCCTGCGCGCGATCCCGCGCAATGGCCTGCCGCCCGCGGCGGCGCTCGACATCGACGTCGCCGAAGCCGCCTTCACCCTCGCCGTCGAGGGTTGGCAGGCGATGCCGGTCGGCGATGTCGCGGTGCTCAATGCCGAGCACAGCTATGCCAGCACGCCCTACCTGATCTCGCAGAACTCAGGCGCCTATGTATCGGTGCCGACGCTGCTGGAGGAGCGGCACACCGTCGCCGGCCGAGCCGATGCCGACGCCTATCTCGCCCGGATCGAAGCCCTTGCCGCTGCGATCGATGGCGAGACCGCCCGCCTCGCCGCCGATCAGGCGAAGGGTGCCGTCCTGCCCGGCTTCCTCAGCGACATCGCGGTCGGGCAGATCACCGGCATGCAGGGCCAGCCCGCCGCCCAATGGAGCCTGGTCCGGAGCTTCGCCGACAAATGCGAAAGGGCCGGCCTGGGCGCCGCCCCCGCCGGCCGCGCCGCCGCGCTGGTCAAGGAGCGGGTCGCCCCCGCGCTCGGTCGGCAGGCCGCCGCACTGGGCCGGGCGCGGCCCAGCGCCAGCAACGAGGCCGGCATCTGGGCGCGCCCCGGCGGCGACGCCTGGTATGCCTGGCTGGTCAAGGCGGCCACCACCACAGCGATGTCGGCGGAGGACATGCACGCGCTCGGCGTCGAGCAGAACCGCGCCCTTACTGCCGAGATCGACACGCTCCTCAAGGCGCAGGGCCTGGCGAAAGGGACGGTCGGCGCGCGGCTGACCGCGCTCGGCAAGCGGCCCGACCTGCTCTTCTCCAACGACGATGCGGGCCGCGCGAAGCTGCTCGCCTATCTCAACGGCCGCATCGCCGATATCCGCCCCCGCCTGCCCAAGGCGTTCGCAAAGCTCGCCAAAGGCAATCTCGTCATCAAACGGGTACCGCCCGAGATCGAGGCGGGGATGCCGGATGGCTATGCCGGCCCGGGCACGATCGACGGCACAATTCCGGGCACCTACTACATCAACCTCAAGGACACGGCGAACTGGCCGCGCTTTTCGCTGCCGACACTCTGCTATCACGAGGGCATTCCCGGCCATGTCTGGCAGGGCGAATACACCTACAAGCTGCCGCTGCTGCGCACCCTCCTCGCCTTCAACGCCTATCAGGAGGGTTGGGCGCTCTATGCCGAGCAACTGGGCGACGAACTCGGCTGCTACGCCGATGATCCGCTCGGCCGGATCGGCTACCTCCAGTCAATCAACTTCCGTGCCTGCCGGCTGGTCGTCGACACCGGCATCCATGCGAAGCGGTGGAGCTTCGACCAGGCGCTCGACTGGTTCGCCACCGGCACCGGCATGCCGCGAGAGCAGTTGCGCGCCGAGCTCAACCGCTATTGCGCCTGGCCGGGCCAGGCCTGCGGCTACAAGATGGGCCATAACGAAATCGTCCGCCTGCGCAGCCATGCCGAGCGTGCGCTGGGCGATCGCTTCGACGTGCGGACCTATGACGATGCGGTGCTGCTGGGCGGGAACATGCCGCTGACCATGCTGGCGCGGGTGGTGGAGCGATATATCGCTGCGGCGGGCGCCTAGCTTCTAGACCGGCAGCGTGATCGCCGCGCGCAATCCGCCCTCCGGCCGGTTGGCGAGCGACAGCGAGCCCCCTGCCCGCCGCACGAAATCGTCGACGATCGACAGCCCCAGCCCCAGCCCGTTGGTGTTGCGCGCCCGCGCGCCGTCGAGGCGTGTGAAAGGCTCGACCACCGATTTCAGTGCCGCTTCTGAGATACCGGGACCGTCGTCCTCGACGGCCAGGACGACATGATTGTTGCCAGGCTCGAGGCGCAGGGTCGCGTTGCCGGCATAATGCAGCGCGTTCTCCACGAGGTTGTTGAGCGCGCGCTTCAGCTCGCCGCGGCGGACGACAAGCTCAAAATGGTCCGGCCCCTCGTAGACGGCATTCGCGCCTTCGTCGGCGGCGGCGTCGGCAAGCGAGGCCATCATCACCGCGACATCGGCGCGCGCAGGGGCCTCGGGATCGGTGTCCTTGCCGAAATAGGCGAGCAGCGAGCCGAGCATCGCATCGATCTCGATAAGATCGCGGTCGAAGGCGGCCCGGACCGCGGGCTCGGTGATCATGTCGGTGCGCAGCCGCAGCCGCGCGATCGGGGTGCGGAGATCATGACCGACGGCTGCCAGCGCGCGGGTGCGGCCGTCCAGCAGCTCGGTGATGCGGTCCTGCATCTCGTTGAACGAGCGGCTCAGCCGGCGGACATCGGGCGGCCCGCGTTCCTCGACATGAATGGTCTGGCCATGGCCGATCCGGCTGGCGGCGCGCGACAGGTCGCGGATCGGGCGCAGGATGAGGTGCATCAGCAGCGCGCCGACGATGGTCAGCGCCACCGCCGGCACCAAGGCCAGCGCGATGCGGTTGCCGGTGAAGGTCGAGGGTTCCAGCACGCGCGGCGCGATGAACTCGACCCAGGTGCCATCGCGCAGATGCAGGCTGCCGATGACGACGTTGCTGCGCCCTGGCGATTTCAGCCGCAGCCGCAGGTCGGTCTCGGCCAGCGACGGCTCCCACGCGGTGACCTGCAGGCGCATGCTGGGCAGCCCCGGAGTGCCGGCGGGCAGCGGCACCTGTGTCGCGCGCCAGCCGAAGATATAGCGGTCTGTCGAGAGCCGGTCGGCCAGAGCATGGCGCTGCTCGGGCGGCGCTGCCGACAGCAGCTTGACCGCAACCACCAGGCTTTCGGCGATGCGATGCGCCTCGTCGTCGCGCACCGAGAGACGGCTGACCCGCTCGTAGAGGAGCGTGCTCACCCCGAACTCGATGGCAATCGCCAGGAGAAGGATGGCCAGGATCTGGCCGATCAGTCCGATCGAAAAGCGCTTGGCGCGGCTCACTCAGAAATGCTGGACTTTGGCGTTCAGCATATAGCCGGCGCCGCGCACCGTGACGATCGGCGGCTTGCGATCGCGCTGCGACAGCTTGCGGCGCAGCCGGCTGACCAGCACGTCGATGCTGCGATCAGACGGGTCGCCGAGCCTGGTCCGCGCGAGCTCCATGAGCCGGTCTCGGCTGATCACGCGCTGCGGATGGTGAAGAAAGCTGGAGAGCAGGTCGAACTCGGCACCAGTCAGATCGACGACGGCGTCGGTCGGCGAACGCACCTCGCGCCGGGGAAAGTCGACCAGCCACTCGTCGAAGCGAGCCTTCCCCTCACCGTTCGACCCCGTCCGGCGGTTCATGCCGCCGCGGCGCAGGACAGCGCGGACGCGAGCGACCAGCTCGCGCGTGCCGAACGGCTTCGGCAGGTAATCGTCCGCACCGAGCTCCAGGCCGACAATCCGGTCGGTCTCGCTGTTCTTCGCGCTGACGAAGATGATGGGAACGTCGCTGCGCTGCCGGATCTGGCGGCAGAGATCGATACCATTGGTGCCGGGCAGCATCACGTCGAGGATCACGAGGTCGATCGGAGTGGCTTCGAACACACGCCAAAGTTCCGGCGCCGAACCGGCGGGGTG
>Ga0207668_10002794_pt1 | contig 10202 bp, 8 predicted proteins | sample KBSS43metaG_FD_184323 | JGI IMG/M metagenome (GOLD analysis project Ga0207668, IMG submission 184323) | Switchgrass rhizosphere microbial communities from Kellogg Biological Station, Michigan, USA - KBS S4-3 metaG (SPAdes) (version 2) | ecosystem: Host-associated > Plants > Roots > Rhizosphere >... | reverse complement strand
GGTACCGGTAGCGGGGACATTGCCATCCTGTGCCGCCGTGGTCACATTTCGCAGTTGCCGCCGTCAATGACATCGGATGACAGCTGTCACTGCCATCGCCGATGCACCTGCCTTCATGCTGTGCCGCACGCTCCACCGCCGGAATCGCCGCTGCCTGCCCTTCCGGTCACACCCGCCCGAACGCCTGTGATGGAACGAATGAACGCTTCTGCCGAGCTGTTGAAGGAACTCCGTATCGACCGCAAGTCGCCGCCGCCCGCCTCCAGTGGCGGCAGTGGTGGCCGCCGCTGGCTGTGGATCGCCGTGGCCGTGATCATCGTGCTGCTGGCCGGTGGTGCATTCGCACTGTTCGGCCGCGCGCCCACCGTGGAAGTGGACACCGCGCCGGCGGTGGCCATCCAGCAGGGCAGCGCCAGCAGCTCGGTGCTCGACGCCAGCGGCTACGTGGTCGCCCGGCGCATGGCCACGGTGTCGGCCAAGATCACCGGCAAGGTGCGCGAGGTGATGATCGAAGAAGGCATGCGGGTGGAACAGGGGCAGATCATGGCCACCCTGGACCCGATCGATGCCGACGCGCAGCGCAACCTGTACGCCTCGCAGCTGCAGGCCGCACGCAGCCAGGTGGTCGGCCTGGAAGCCCAGCAGAAGCAGGCCGCCGCTGAAGCCAGCCGCCTGCAGGCACTGGTCGGCCAGCAGCTGGTCTCGCGTTCGCAGTACGACCAGGCCGTGGCCCAGCGTGACAGCCTGCGTGCGCAGCTGGAAACCGCACGACGCAACGTCAAGGTTGCCAACGACCAGCTGTCCATCGCCGACCTTGGCGTGGACAACAACATCGTGCGCGCGCCGTTCTCCGGCGTGGTCACCGCCAAGGCCGCGCAGCCCGGCGAAATCGTCTCGCCGCTGTCGGCCGGTGGTGGCTTCACCCGTACCGGCATCGGCACCATCGTCGACATGGAATCGCTGGAGATCGAAGTGGAGGTCGGCGAAGCCTTCATCGGCCGCGTGCAGCCGAAGATGCCGGTGGAAGCCACGCTCAACGCCTACCCGGACTGGAAGATCCCGGCCGAGGTGATCGCCATCGTCCCCACCGCTGACCGCGGCAAGGCCACGGTGAAGGTACGGGTCGCACTGAAGGTGAAAGATCCGCGCATCGTGCCGGAGATGGGCGTGCGGGTCAGCTTCCTGGAACAGGCCAAGCCGCAGACCGAAGCCAAGCCGCAGGGCGTGCGCGTTCCGGCCACTGCGGTGGTCGAGCGTGAGGGCGCGTCGGTGGTCCTCGCACTGGGCGATGACAACCGCGTGCAGCAGCGCACGGTCGAGGCGGGCCAGGCGATGGGCAAGGACCGCCAGATCCTCAAGGGCGTGAGCGCAGGGGAGTCGGTGGTGGTCAACCCGCCGGACACCCTGCGCGACGGCACCAGGGTCAAGCAGAAGCAAGCGCAGTAACGGCCCGGCGCCCGCATGGCGCCACCGGCAGTACCGCTGGAATGCACCACTGTTCGACGCGTGCCGGCCGTTGGCCGGGACGCATCCCCGTTTCCCGCCTTTCGTGGAGAACCACCCATGTCGACCCTGGTTTCACTGCGCAACATCACCAAGACCTACCAGCGTGGCCCCGAAAAGGTGCAGGTACTGCACGGCATCGACCTGGATATCGCCAGCGGCGATTTCGTCGCGCTGATGGGCCCGTCCGGTTCCGGCAAGACCACCCTGCTCAACCTGATCGGCGGGCTGGACAACCCCACCGGCGGTGAGATCAGCATCGAAGGCGAGCGCATCGACCAGATGAGCGGCGGCCAGCTGTCGACGTGGCGCAGCCACCATGTCGGCTTCGTGTTCCAGTTCTACAACCTGATGCCGATGCTGACCGCACAGAAGAACGTGGAACTGCCGTTGCTGCTGACCCACCTCAGCGCGGCGCAGCGCAAGCGCAATGCCGAGATCGCGCTGACCCTGGTCGGCCTGGCAGACCGCCGCAGCCATCGCCCCAACGAACTGTCCGGCGGCCAGCAGCAGCGCGTGGCGATCGCCCGCGCGATCGTCTCCGACCCGACCTTCCTGATCTGCGACGAACCTACCGGCGATCTTGACCGCCAGTCCGCCGAAGAGATCCTGGGCCTGCTGCAGCAGCTCAACCGCGAACACGGCAAGACCATCATCATGGTCACCCATGACCCGAAGGCCGCCGAGTACGCCACCCACACGGTGCACCTGGACAAGGGCGAGCTGGCCGACGCGCCGCTGGCCCACTGACGGAGGCCACAGCGATGAAATACTTCTCGTTGGTCTGGGCACAGCTGTTCCGCAGCCGCACCCGCACCCTGTTGACCCTGCTGTCGGTGGTGGCCGCGTTCCTGCTGTTCGGCATGCTCGACTCGGTGCGCGTGGCGTTCTCGTCCGGTGGCAGTGTGGAAGGTGCCAACCGGTTGGTGGTGGCTTCGCGCCTGTCGATCACCCAGTCGCTGCCGATCCGCCTGGAAACGCAGATCCGCCAGGTCAGCGGCGTGCGCGATGTCACCTACGGCATGTGGTTCGGCGGCATCTACCAGGACCCGAAGAACTTCTTCCCCAACTTCTCGGTGGCGCCCAACTACTTCGATGTCTACCGCGAGCTGCAGATCGACCCGGCGCAGCTGCAGGACTGGCAGCAGACCCGTACCGGCGCGATCGTCGGCGAGACGCTGGCCAAGCAGTTCGGCTGGAAGATCGGCGACACCATCCCGCTGCAAGCCACCATCTTCCCACGTGGCGGCAGCAACGACTGGCCGCTGGAACTGAAGGGCATCTACCGCTCGAAGGATCGCGCACTGGCGGCCAATGAAGAACGCCAGTTGATGATGAACTGGAAGTACTTCGATGAGTCCAACGACTACATCAAGAACCAGGTCAGCTGGTACACGGTGACGCTGGACAACCCGGAGCAGTCATCAAGGGTGGCGCAGGCCATCGATGCGATCTCGGCCAACTCCGACCACGAAACCAAGACCCAGACCGAATCGGCGTTCCAGCAGGCGTTCGTGAAACAGTTCGCCGACATCGGCATGATCGTCACCTCGATCATGGGCGCGGTGTTCTTCACCCTGCTGCTGTTGACCGGCAACACCATGGCCCAGGCGGTGCGCGAGCGCGTTCCGGAACTGGCCACGCTGAAGACGCTGGGCTTCAAGGACAGCACGGTACTGACCCTGGTGATGGTCGAATCGGTGCTGCTGATCGGCCTTGGTGGGCTGATCGGCATGGGCCTGGCGGCGCTGATCCTGCCGGCCATCAGCCCCAAGAGCATGGGCATGCTGCCGCCGCACGTACCGACGCCGACCTGGCTGGTGGGCATCGTCCTGATCGTGGTGATCGGCATCGTGGTCGGGCTGCTGCCCGCACTGCGCGCCAAGCGCCTGAAGATCGTCGACGCGCTCGCCGGCCGCTGAAGAGGACACCGACATGAACAAGCTCAAGAAGTGGCTGGGGAACGCGGTGACCGTGCTGCTGCTGGTCGTTGGCCTGGTGGTTTGGATCAGCCTGCCGTGGATCGGCGTCGCTGCCATCGCGGTGCTGCTGGGGCTGTGGCTGGCGCTCACCCGCAGTGGCCGGCTGGCCTTGGCCGCCACCCGCATCGGCATCGCCAGCCTGCCGCAACGCTGGGGTGCCTCCTCGGTGATCGTGGTCGGCATCGCCGGCGTGGTCGGCGTACTGGTCGCGATGCTGGCGATGGGCGAAGGCTTCCAGGCCACGCTCAACAACACCGGCGATGACACCACCGCGATCGTGCTGCGCGGCGGCTCGCAGGCCGAGACCAACTCGGTCATCACCCGCGAACAGGTCCCGACGCTGTCCACCCTGCCCGGCATCACCCGCGATGCGCAGGGGCGGCCGCTGCTGTCGCCGGAACTCTCGCAGGTGGTCAACCTGGTGTCCAAGGCCGATGGCACCGACGTCAACGCGCAGTTCCGCGGTGTCGGCCCGCAGGCGTGGGCCGTGCATGACAAGGTCAAGATCGTCGAAGGTCGCCGGTTCGCCGCCGGCCTGCGCGAGATCGTGGTCGGCCAGGGCGCCAGGAGCCAGTTCCGCGACATGGATGTTGGCAAAACGCTCACCCTGGGCAACCAGACCTGGACGGTCGTGGGCGTGTTCGCTACCGGCGATGCGCATGACTCGGAACTGTGGACCGACGCCGACACGCTGGCCACCACCTACCAGCGCAGTGCCTGGCAATCGATCAGCGTGCGCACCGACGGCAAGGCTGGCTTCGAGCAGTTCAAAGCCGCCGTGGCCGCCGATCCGCGCCTGAAGCTGGACGTGGAAACCACCCGCGTCTACTACAGCAAGCAGGGTGGTGGGTTGACCAAGCTGATCGACATCCTCGGCAAGGTGATCGGCACCATCATGGCAGTGGGCGCCGTGTTCGGTGCGCTCAACACCATGTATGCCGCCGTGGCCACACGCGCACGCGAGATCGCCACCATGCGTGCGATCGGCTTCCGTGGCCTGCCGGTGGTGACTGCAGTGATGCTGGAAACCATGCTGCTGGCGCTGCTCGGTGGACTGCTGGGATGTGCGGTGGCGTGGCTGCTGTTCAACGGCTACAGCGTGTCCACCATCGGCAGCAACTTCAGCGCGGTGGTGTTCAAGTTCCATGTATCGCCGGAACTGCTGTGGAGTGGGTTGAAGTGGGCGCTGGGCATCGGCCTGGTGGGTGGGTTGTTCCCGGCGCTGCGCGCCGCGCGGCTGCCGATCACCACGGCGCTGCGCGAGACCTGAGCATCACGCAGCGATACAACGCGCACCCTGCAGGGACGGAGCGAAGGCTCCGTCCCTTTTTCTTTGCACGTCATCCACGCATGGCGTGGATCTACTGGCCCATCCGCATGGCGTGGATGCCGACGTTGTTGCGGTAGATCCACGCCATGCGTGGATGGGCGCGTGTACGCACGCAACAACGATTACAGATTGCGCAAACACTGCCGCTATCGGTGCCTCTGCCCATCGCAAACGCAGCGCGCGTGACGCCGCGCACAGCACACCTGTGGATTGTTGGTTGCGATTCATTTTCGCGGCGTTACAGCGCGCGCGGACAAACAGTTACCGATGAAAACACTCTAGAATCCGGCCCCCACGTTGGTTTGCAGCACCCCACGCGTCCATAGAACGGACGCATGTTTTTTCTGAAACACGAGATTTCACGGATGTCCCTGAAGACCACCCCGCTGCGCAACGCGATCGTCATCGCGCTGGCCGCCAGCTGCACCACGCCCGCTTTCGCACAGGAAGCCGGCGATACCCCCACCAACCTCGACCGCATCGAGATCACCGGCTCGCGCATCCGCCAGGCCAGTGTCGAGACCGCGCAGCCGGTGGTGGCACTCAACCGCGCCGACATCGAGAAGAAGGGCTACGTCAACGTCGCCGACATCCTGCAGGACGTCACTGCAGCCGGCGCACCGAGCCTGAGCCGTTCGTCCTCGCTGAGCTCCTCGCGCGATTTCGGCGGCATGTATGTCAGCCTGCGCAACCTCGGCCCGGAACGCAGCCTGGTGCTGATCGACGGCCGCCGCATGGGCGTCAGCGCCGGCGGTTACTCCGACCTGGCCTCGATTCCGTCGGCGATCGTCGAACGCGTGGAAGTGCTGACCGATGGCGCCTCGGCGCTGTACGGCTCGGACGCCATCGCCGGCGTGGTCAACATCATCACCCGCAAGAACTTCGACGGTGGCGAAGCCAGCGTCTATGTCGGCCAGTACGGTGAAGGCGACGGCCAGAAGCGCTCCTACAGCGCCACCTTCGGCAAGACCTTCGACCGCGGCTGGTTCAGCGTCGGCGCCGAGCGCACCAAGGAAGACGAGATCCTCGGCGATGCGCGCGAGTTCAGCCGCTACCCGGGTGGCCCGCGCCATGCCGACGACGTCGACGCGCTGAGCCCGACCACCCAGTGGGGCACGGTCACCGTCGGTGGCAAGCCGCTGACCGTGGGCCCGGGCGGCGACCCGAGCAGCGCCGGCAACTTCCACACGCCGGATCCGGCTGACGGCGCCAACGCCAAGACCAACATGAGCCTGCTGAGCGGCCTGGAGCGCACCTCGGTGTTCGCCAACGGCGGCTTCTCGATCACCGACAACCTGCGCATCGTCGCCGACGCGCTGTACAGCAAGCGCGAGTCGACCAAGCACCTGGCCGGCTACCCGTACTCGGTCTCGGCTGCGCAGTCGCGCAACGGCACGCGCGCTGCGCTGTCCAAGGACAGCACCTTCAACAAGTGGGGCCAGGACGTGCTGTTCTCGCACCGCACCGAAGAGCTGCCGCGCGGTACCGAGAACACGCTGGAAACCAAGCGTGCCAGCCTCGGCCTGGAAGGCAGCTTCGAAACCGGTTCGCGCTACTGGGACTGGAACGTCAGCTACATGTACAACCGCAATGAAGGCGAGCGCGTTGGCACCGGCAGCATGTACCAGCCGAACGTCAACCTCGCCGTCGGCCCGTCCTTCATGGACGGCGACGTGGCCCGCTGCGGTACGCCGGGTGCGGTGATCGCCGGCTGCGTGCCGTGGAATCCGGCTGCGCCGATGGGCTACACCGGCCCGGGCTCGCTGGGCAACCAGGACGTGCAGGACTACCTGTTCACCCGCTTCGTCGACAAGATGCGCAGCACCACCAAGGTCGCCAGCGCCAACATCTCCGGCTCGCTGTTCACCCTGCCGGCCGGCGACATCATGGGCGCGATGGGCTTTGAGCACCGCAGCGAAGAAGCCAGCTACACCCCGGACCTGATGGTGCAGAAGGGCCAGATCGCCGGCACCACCGGCCAGCCGACCCGTGGCGACTACTCGCTCAACGAGGTCTACCTGGAAATGCAGGTGCCGCTGCTGGCCGACATGGCCTTCGCCCGCGAGCTGTCGCTGGACCTGGCCGGTCGCTACACCGATTACAACACCTTCGGTTCGACCACCAACAGCAAGTTCGGCCTGAAGTGGAAGCCGATCGACAGCCTGCTGGTGCGCGCCACCTACGGCACCGGCTTCCGTGCACCGACCGTGGACGATCTCTACGGCGGCGCGGTTTCCAGCCGCGATTCGTTCACCGATCCGTGCGATACGAAGTTCGGCATCGCCGCCAGCAGCCCGACCGTGGCAGCACGCTGCCAGGCGCTGAACGTGCCCGCCAACTTCCGTCAGCAGACCGGTTCGGATGGCAACCTTGCCAACCGCCCGGGCCAGCAGGCCACCTCTGATTTCAACTCCGGTTCCAACCCGGAACTGAAGCCGGAAACCGCCAAGACCTGGACCGTCGGCCTGGTCTATAGCCCGGAATTCGTGCAGGGCCTGGACGTCAGCCTGGACTGGTGGAAGATCCGCATCGACAACGCCATCGTGGGCGAGTCGGCTACCGACATCCTCAACCAGTGCTACGTGCAGGGCGTGGATTCGGCATGTGGTCGCTTCACCCGTTCCACCGCTGCGGCCACCCGCGGCCAGGTTTCGGCGCTGGATCGTTCGCTGGTCAACGCCGGCTACCGCGAAACCGCCGGCTATGACATCGGTGTGCGTTACCGCCTGCCGGAAACCGCATACGGCAAGTTCGCCATCAACTGGAACACCACCTACACCGACTACCTGGAGCAGCGCAACGACAGCGCCGCCACCACCCCGGTGGAGCAGCGCGTGGGCTGGGCCGGTGACTTCCGCGTACGTTCGACCTTCAACCTGGATTGGCAGTACGGCAATCTGGGCATCGGCTGGACCGCCCGTTACTACTCGGGCATGAAGGAAGCCTGCTCGTACGACCTGGGCGGTGGCCCGGACTGAAACATGGCCGACTTCGTTTCGCCGTATACCGATGCACAGCCGAGCCGCAAGGTGGGTTCCAACACCTTCCACGACCTGCAGGTGCGTTACAGCCTGCCGTGGGATGGCACCGTGTCGCTGGGCCTGAACAACGTGTTCGACCACCAAGGTCCGATCATGTACAGCCAGCCGAACAGCAGCTTCACCTACTACGGTGGCTTCGACATCGGTCGTTTCATGTACATGAAGTACCAGCAGCGCTTCTAAGCCTGCAACCGCGTTCCCGCCCCGGCCAACTCTCTCCTGGCCGTGGATGGAAGCAGAACGGCGCCCCTCGGGGCGCCGTTCTTTTTTACAGGGTCGGCTCCATTTGCATCGCGGAGGGCTCTGACCCCGGAGGCGCTATCGTTTCGCGCCGCGCATCGCCCGTACGTTGTCACCGACGTACAGGACCAACCCGGCCCAGATCGCCGCAAAGCCAATCGCCTTGCCGGTGTCGAAGGCCTCGTGGAAGAAGAACACGCCCAGCAGCAGCTGCAGGCTGGGCGCGATGTACTGCAGGATGCCGACCAGCGACAGCGGAATGCGCTTCACTCCGTAGGCGAAGCCGATCAGCGGCACCGCCGTGATCACCCCGCCGAAGATCAGCATCAGGTCGTTGGCCCAGCCCCAGCCACCGAAGAAGCCACCGCCATGGCCGTTTTCCGACCAAAGCGCGAAGCCCAGCGCGGGCAGGAACAGGTACAGGCTTTCCACGCCCAGCCCGGCCACCGGATCGACCGACACCAGCTTGCGCAGCAGGCCGTACAGGCCGAACGAGCACGCCAGGCCCAGTGCAATCCACGGCGGCGTGCCCGCATCGATGGTCAGCCAGGCCACGCCCACCGCTGCGATGGCTACCGCCAGCCACTGCACGCGGCGCAGGCGCTCCTTCAGCACCAGCACGCCCAGCAGCACGTTCACCAGCGGGTTGATGAAGTAGCCCAGGCTGGTTTCGATCACATGCCCTGCGTTGATCGCCCAGATGTACAGGCCCCAGTTGAAGGCGATGGTCAGGCTCGATACCGCCAGGATCGGCAGCGCGCGCGGTTGCGCGGCGATCTTCTTCCACCAGCCCAGCCGTGATGCGATCAGCAGCCAGGCCACCACCAGCACGGTGCTCCAGATGATGCGGTGGGCGATGATCTGGAACGACGGCACTTCGTTCAGCAGATGCCAGTAGACCGGCACCAACCCCCACAGCACGAAGGTGGAGGCAGTGATCAACAGGCCCCGTCGCTGTTCTTTCTCGTCCATGCTCATCGCTTGCGTGTCCTTGCCATCGTCAGTACCACCACACCCAGAAGTATCACCGCCATGGCCAGGAAGTCGCGCCAACCAAAGCGTTCACCATTCAATGCAGCCCCCAACAGGACAGCAATCACCGGATTGACGTAGGCATAGCTGCCGGCCAGCGCCGGGCGTACGTTCTGCAGCAGCCAGACGTAAGCGGTGAACGCCACGATCGAACCGAACACGCACAGGTAGGCCATCGCCAGCAGGCCTCCGCTGTCGGGCAGGGTGGTGGGGCGCTCGCCGACGACCAGGCCGATCAGCACCAGCAGCACGCCACCGCAGATCATCTGCCCGGCCGCCGTCATGAATGGGCCCGACAGGTCCTGCCCGCGTGCCCACACCGAGCCGAACGCCCAGCCGACCGGCGCGATCAGCAGCAGCACCAGCCCGGTGGGCGATGCGGTCAGGCTGCTGCCGGCGTTGAGCCAGACCACGCCGACGAAGCCAACGGCGATGCCCAGCCATTCGCCCTTGCTGGCATGCTGCCCGCGCAGGGCCGAGAACAGCGCCATCCACAACGGCACCGAGGCCACCGCGGTGGCGGCCAGGCCGGATGACACCTCGCGTTCGGCCAGCACCACCATGCCGTTGCCCAGCACCAGCATGGTCACGCCCATGATGACCAGGTTGCGCCACTGCCGCAGGGTGGGTCTGGGCATCTTCCAGAACAGGCGCAGCGCCAGGTACATCAGGCCGCCGGCAATGATGAACCGGCTGCCGGAGACCATCGTCAGTGGCAGCGCGCCGCCATGCAGGGCCTTGGCGATACCCAGGTAGGTCGAGCCCCAGACCACGTAGACCAGCAGCAGTGCCAGCACGACAAGGCCGCCCCGTGGGGCAGCCGCAGACGGAACGGGGGGAGCCGACATGACACACCAGGGTGCTGGGGGAACACGGATTTTAGGACGTTTTGGTTATGGTCCGGCAGCCCATGTAGTGGCACGCTGTCATCCATCCATGCCCCGCCCGCCCTTCCGGCACCCGGCGTTGACGTGGGTTGCAGTACCAAGGAGGCTGGCCGGCAGCGCACCGCGCGCCTGGCAGCGCAATTTCCCGCATGGACGCACCGCATCGAGGATCCCCACCCGGATGAGC
>Ga0207668_10002793_pt1 | contig 10202 bp, 8 predicted proteins | sample KBSS43metaG_FD_184323 | JGI IMG/M metagenome (GOLD analysis project Ga0207668, IMG submission 184323) | Switchgrass rhizosphere microbial communities from Kellogg Biological Station, Michigan, USA - KBS S4-3 metaG (SPAdes) (version 2) | ecosystem: Host-associated > Plants > Roots > Rhizosphere >... | reverse complement strand
GTCGGGTAGAAGATCTCGCCGAGGCCGCCCTCCCGCTGCACGGTGGCCCACACCCGGCTCGCCGGCGTACGCGAGGTGACCAGGCCGGACTTGTCCGCGGGCAGGTACTGCTCGTCGCGGCCGGGCGCGCCCGGCGCCGCGCCGGAGACCGGTGCGATGCCGATCGTGGCGGCCAGGACCAGCGGCAGCGGATTCATAACCTTCGGTATACGCCCGGTCACCGGATCCCGCACTTCGGCGGTCCGGTTGCGCGGCGGCACCCCACCACGGAAGGCTGGCAGGGGCGGACCGATCCTTCAGAGAGGGCGATGACAATGCAGTACCGGCAGCTCGGGCGCAGCGGCCTGCGGGTCTCCGCGTTCACCCTGGGCACGATGGGCTTCGGCGGCACCGGCTGGGCCACCCCGGTCGGCACGATCGACGTGGACGGTGCCCGCGAGGAGATCGCGATCGCGCGGGACGCGGGCGTCAACCTCATCGACACCGCCGACGTCTACTCGGCCGGCCTCTCCGAGGAGATCGTCGGCCAGGCGCTCGGCGGCTCCCGCGACGAGTGGCTGATCGCCACCAAGGTGCGCATGCCGATGGGCCCGGGGCCGAACGACGCGGGCCTGTCCCGGCACCACATCATCCGGGGCGCCGAGGCCAGCCTGCGCCGGCTCGGCACCGACTACATCGACCTCTACCAGGTGCACGAGTGGGACGGGCAGACCCCGCTGGAGGAGACCCTGACCGCCCTCGACGACCTGGTGCGCAGCGGCAAGGTGCGGTATGTGGGGTGTTCGAACTACGCGGCCTGGCAGATGATGAAGGCCCTCGGCATCGCCGACCTGCGCCAGCTGGAACGGTTCGCCAGCACCCAGGTCTACTACTCGCTGCAAAACCGCGACATCGAGGCCGAGATCGTCCCGGCCTGCGTCGACCAGGGCCTCGGGATCCTGGTGTGGAGCCCGCTGGCCGGCGGGCTGCTCTCCGGCAAGTACCGGCGTGGCGTGCAGGCGCCGGCCGGCAGCCGGCACCTGTCCGAGTGGTCCGAGCCGCCGGTCCACGACGAGGACCGGCTGTACGACACGATCGAGCTGGCCGTGAAGATCGGCGAGTCGCACGGCGTGTCGGCGGCCCGGGTCGCCCTCGCCTACATCGCGCAGAAGCCGGGCGTGACGTCGCTGATCGTCGGCGCCCGCACCCCGGAGCAGCTGCGCGACAACCTCGCGGCGGCCGAGCTGGAACTGACCGCCGACGAGGTCAAGGCGCTCGACGACGTGAGCGGCGAGCCGCTGCGCTACCCGTTCTGGCACCACCGCAACACCGCCACCGACCGCCTCAGCGCGGCCGACCTGACCCAGATCGGCCGCCACCTGTAGGGGTCAGTTAAGGACGGCGGCCACCTCGACCGAGGGGAGGCCGAGCGCGGTGCCGACCTCGGCGTTGGTGAGCCGGCCGGCGTGGGTGCTGAGGCCGCGGGCGAGCGCCGGGTCCTGCGTCAGCGCCTGCTGCCAGCCGAGGTCGGCGAGCCGCAGGGCGTACGGCAGGGTGGCGTTCGTCAGGGCGTACGTGGAGGTGTTGGGGACCGCGCCGGGCATGTTCGCGACGCAGTAGAAGACCGAGTCGTGCACCCGGTAAACCGGGTCCTCGTGCGTGGTGGCGTGCGAGTCCTCGAAGCAGCCGCCCTGGTCGATGGCGATGTCGACCAGCACCGAGCCCGGCTTCATGCGCTTCACCAGGTCGTTCGAGACGAGCGTGGGGGCCTTGGCGCCGGGCACCAGCACGGCGCCGATCACCATGTCGGCCTCCAGGACCGACTGCTCGATCGCGTACGCCGAGGACACCAGCGTCTTGAGCCGGCCGCCGAACTGGGCGTCCAGCTGGCGCAGCCGGTTGAGGTTCAGGTCGAGCACGGTCACGTCGGCGCCGAGGCCGACCGCGATGGTCGCCGCGTTGACTCCGGAGACGCCGCCGCCGATCACGGTCACCTTGGCGGGCGCGACGCCCGGCACGCCGCCGGGCAGCACCCCGCGCCCGCCGCTGTTGCGCATCAGCGAGTACGCCCCGACCTGCGGCGCGAGCCGGCCGGCCACCTCGGACATCGGGGCGAGCAGCGGCAGCGACCCGTCGGCGAGCTGCACCGTCTCGTAGGCGATCGCCGTGGTCCCGCTGGCCAGCAGCGCCTCCGTGCCCGTCCGGTCGGCGGCCAGGTGCAGGTAGGTGAACAGGACCTGGCCGGCCCGCAGCCGGTGGTACTCCTCGGCGATCGGCTCCTTGACCTTGAGCAGCAGGTCGGCCTGCCGCCACACGCTGTCGGCGTCGGGCAGCAGCCGGGCGCCGGCGCCGGCGAAGTCGTCGTCGGTGATCGCCGAGCCGTTGCCGGCGCCGGCCTGGATGAGGACCTGGTGCCCGCGGCGGACGAATTCCGCCACACCGGCCGGGGTGATCGCCACCCGGTATTCGTGGTTCTTGACCTCGGTCGGCACGCCGATGTGCATGGCTGCGGGCTCCCTTTCGCGTCGCGTCTAGTGGCGATAGGGTGAAACGATATGCAGTTCCGGCGCAAGAAGAGCACATAAGATTCTGTACGGAAGGTTCAGACCGAACATGATGCGGATCGGGTGACCCGGATGACCGACGTACCGAAGGATCTTCGAGGCCTCGATCACACCGACCGGGAGCTGCTCGCCCTCCTCGCGGCCGACGGCCGGATGCCCAACAACGCGCTCGCCGAGCGGGTCGGCATCGCCCCGTCCACCTGCCTCACCCGGGTCCGCCGGCTGCGCGAGATCGGCGCGATCCGCGGCTTCCACGCCGACGTCGACCCGGCCTGGATCGGCCGGCCCATCCAGGCCATGATCGCGGTGCGGATCCGGTCCGAGTCGCGCGACGCGATCGGCCGGTTCGCCGAGTCGCTGGCCGGCATCCCCGCGGTCCGCGAGGTCTACTTCGTCTCCGGCTCCTACGACTTCCTGCTGCACGTGGCCACCGCCGACGTCGAGGACCTGCGAGCCGTGATCACCGAACGGCTCAGCGGGACCCACCTGATCGCCGGCACCGAGACCCACCTGATCTTCGAGCACCGCCGCGGCAACTGAGTCTTCTCCCGCCGCGCGGCAACCGGGAGCAGGCCAATCGGCACCTGTATCGCAACGGGCACCGCAACCGTCTCGCACCCGGCCGGTCCGACGATGAAAACTCCCCCAAGCAAGGAGTTTTCTCGTGCGTTTGCGTCGTACCGCGCTGGCACTGTCGCTGGCCGTCGCCGTCACCATCCCCACCGTGTCGATCACCGCCGGGTCTGCCGCCGCCAAGCCGGCCGCCAGCAAGCCCGCCGCCGGCAAGCCCACCAAGGCGCCGGCCGCCAAGCCCACCAAGGCACCCACGAAGCCCACCAAGAAGCTGGCGACAAAGCCCACCAAGGCTCCGAAGCACGTCAAAAAGGTCAAGTTCGCGGCGAACGGCACGGTGACCGCGGTGGACGTCGCCGGCGGCACGGTGACGGTCGCCGTGAAGAGCGGCACCAAGGACGTCAAGGGCCGCACCGTGAAGATCAGTGTGCCCGGCACCGCCAAGATCGTGGTCAACAACGCGCAGAAGAGCCTGGCCTCGGTCGGCGCCGGGCAGCGGATCACCGTGACCGGCCTGCGGGCCGGCTCCGCCTACACCGCGGCCCAGGTGGTGGCCGTGGGCAAGCGGAAGCCCGCGAAGCCGGTGGCCCCCGCGCCGTCGCCGTCCGTCACGCCGTCCCCGGAGCCGTCGGACACCCCCGAGCCGGAGGAGACGCCCGCACCCGAGGAGACGCCGGCGCCCGAGGCGACGCCGGCGCCCGAGGCGACACCCGCACCCGAGGCGACGCCCGAGCCGGAGGCCACGCCGGCGCCGGAGCAGCAGCCGACCGTCTGAGCACGCGGCCGGCGTAGCCGGCCGCGGACTCTCCGCGGTTGCCGCCCCGGCCCTGACCTTGGCAGATTGATGGGTATGGTTGTTGCTCCCCGCCGGGCGACGTACGGAGCGAGCCTGTTCATCGCGTTCGGCTGGCACCTCGCGGTGATCACGGCGCTGCTCGCGCTCGTGTTCGTGCTCGCCGCCGCCGGGGTTTGCATCGACGGCCGCCGGGAGTGCCTCGGCCCGGCGGCCGCGGTGTCCGCGTTCGTGTCCGCGTTCGCCGCCCCGGTCGGCCTGGGCCTGCTGCTCAGCACCCCGCTGAGCACCGCCGCCCTGTTCCGCGGCGCCCCGACCGCGGCCCTGGCCGGCGGCATGGCGGCGCTGGCCAGCCAGATCGTGGCGATCGCCCTGATCCTCCTGTGGGTGCAGCTGGGCCTGTAAGGGGTGTGGAGGCGGCTCGGCGAGCCGCCCCACACCGTGGTGCTAGGCGCAGGTGACTCCGTTCAGCTTTACCGCCGCGGGGGCGGTGGCCGCGCCGTTCGCGGTGAAGCCGACCGTGGCCGAGGCGCCGGCGGCCAGCGACGGGGCGTGCGACGGCGCCGCGGCCGTCACCGTCGTCCCGCTCTGGGTGACCGTGGCGTTCCAGCCGTTGACCAGCGTCACCCCGGACGGCCAGGTCCAGGTCACCTGCCACGGGTTCACCGCGCCGCCGCCGGTGTTGCGCACGGTGAGCGCGCCCTGGAAGCCGCCCTGCCACGCGTTGTCCTGCTTGTAGCTCGCGGTGCAGGCGCCGGCCGGGACGGGCGACGACCCGGACGGCGACGGCGACGTGCCGCCGGCCGGCGGGATCAGGTAGGGCTGCAGGATCGCCTGCTTGGCCGTGTTGACGGTGGTCCAGTCGTCGTTCGCGATGCCGCCGGTGTCGCCGGAGTTCGGGTTCCACGACCAGTAGGTGAACGACATCCCGGTCACCCCGGTGCCGGTGTAGGCCATCAGGTTCTGCAGCCAGACCCGGTCGACGTCGCTGGCCAGCGTGGTGCCGAACTCGCCCATCATGATCGGGGCGATGTTCTGCTTGTGCAGGTAGCCCCAGTATTTGTCCCAGATGGCCGGCATGTTGGCCGGGTAAGTGGGGTCGTCGAACCACTTCTGCCGGTAGACCGACGTGGCGTACTCGTGCGGGGAGTAGACCAGCCGGTGCGCGACGTTCAGGCGTACCGGGAAGTCCTTGGCCTTGGAAAGGTTGCCGCCCCACCAGCCGCAGTCCTCGTCGTTGCTGGGATCGTTGTCCCAGACGTTCGACAGGCCGCCGCTCGGGCAGCTCACCCCCTCCACGAAGATCAGCCAGTTCGGCTGGACCGAGAGGATCGCGTTGCCGGCCCGCTCGGCGGCGAGCCGCCAGTCCCGGGCCGGGACGTCGCAGCCCCAGCAGGCGCCGGTCGCGTTCGGGTTGGTGCCCTCGGCGTGCGGCTCGTTGTGCAGGTCGGCGCCGATCACCGTGGTGTTCCCGGCGTAGCGGCGGGCGAGGGCCTGCCAATTCGCGATCCAGGTGCTCTCCGGGACCGCCGCCGTGTACCAGAGCGGGCTCTGCCCGGCCGCGGTCGGCCGGTGCCGGTCGAGGATGACCCGCATGCCCTTCGTACCCGCGTAGTCGATCACCTTGTCCAGGATCTGCAGCGGGGACAGGCCGACGAGGTCGGGGTTGATGAAGTCGTTGATGCCGGAGGCGGTGGCCCCCGGCTTGAGCGCGTCGTCGGAGTACGGGATGCGCAGCGTGTTGTAGCCGAGCCGGGCCATCGTGTCGACCTGACCGCGCCACGGGTTGCTCGACCACAACCCGTGGAACGTCTTGTTGTCGGTCTCCATCCCGAACCAGTTGATGCCGGTGATCCGCACCTGCGCGCCGGTGCTGTCGACAATCTTGTTGCCGTCGGTGTGCAGATAGCCGGTGCCGGTCCCGGCGGCCGAGGCCGGGCCGGCCACGGCGACGGCGAGACCGGCGAGCAGTGTGCCGGCGGCGGCCAGCGCCGCTCGTTTCTTCCACATGTCGGGGACTCCTCGGGGGAAGGGGATGGGTCAGGGCGGGGATCGCAGGGGGTCCGAAGGTGCCGAGCGGTTGCCGGCCTTGTCGCGGGCGACCACCGTGAACGAGCCGGCCGGCCGGCCGTGCACGACGAGTTCGCAGGTGGCGGGCGAGGCGATCAACCGGCCGTCGCGGTAGACGTCGTAGCCGTCCAGGCCACTGCCGCCGGTGTCGGTCGCGGCGGTCCACCTCAGCCGCAGGCCGGTCTTGGTCAGCGCGGACGCGGCCGGGGTGCCGGGCACGCTGGGTGCCGCGGTGTCGGCCGGGCGGTCGGCATAGGTGAGCCCATAGCCGTACGCGAAAAGCCCGCTCCTGCCGTCACCGTCGTTGATCGGTTCCTGGCTCGCCGTGGCCGGCCAGGTCACCGGCAGGCGCCCGGTCGGCGCGTGATCGCCGAACAGCACGTCCGCGACGCCGGCCCCCTCGCTGCCCGGCAGCCAGGCGGCCAGCAGCGCGTCCCAGCCGCCGATCTGCGCGGCGACGTCCAGCGGCCGGCCCGCGACCAGGACCACGATCACCGGCACGCCCGCGGCCCGCAGCCGGGACAGCACCGCGCGGTCGGCGGCGTCCAGGCCGAGCGCGCCGGGCCGGTCACCCTCGCCCTCCGCGTACGGCGTCTCGCCCAGCACCGCGATCGCGGCCCGGTAGCTGCCGTCGAGGCCGGCGCCGTCGCGCTGATAGGTGACCGTCGTGCCGGCGCCCGCGGCCTGCCGGATGCCCTGCAGGATCGACGTGCCGGGGATGGTGGCGCCGCTCGCGCCCTGCCAGCTGACCGTCCAGCCGCCGCTCTGGTTGCCGAGGTCGTCGGCGTTCTTGCCGGCCACGAAGAGTTTGCCGCCGGACCGGGCCAGCGGCAGCACGCCGTCGCGGTTCTTGAGCAGCACCAGCGACTTGCGCACCGCCTCGCGGGCCAGGGCGCGGTGCTCGGGGCTGCCGATCGTCGGGGTGAGCGAGCGGTCGGCGTACGGCTGCTCGAAGAGCCCCAGCTCGAACTTCTTGGCGAGAATGCGCCGGTTGGCGTCGTCGATCCGGGACATCGGGATCTGGCCCTGCTCGACGGCGGCGCGCAGGTAGCCCACGAAGTCCGGCACGTCCCGCGGCACCATCAGCATGTCGAGCCCGGCGTTGACGGCGGTGACCACCTCGGCCTGGGTGAAGCCGGGGCGGCCGTCGAGCTGGTCGATGGCGGCCCAGTCGGACACCGTGAAGCCGGTGAAGCCCAGCTCGCCCTTCAGCAGGTCGGTGATCAGGTAGCGGCCGGCGTGCAGCTTCGTGCCGTTCCAGCTGCTGAACGAGATCATCACCGAGCCGACGCCGCGCTCGACCGCGGCCCGGAACGGCGGCAGGTGGATCGCCCGCAGCCGCGCCTCGCTCAGCTCGGTGTTGCCCTGGTCGGCGCCGCCGGTGGTGCCGCCGTCGCCGAGGTAGTGCTTCGCGGTGGCCAGCAGCCGCTCCTGCAGGCCGGTGACGATCGTGGTCATCGAGGCGACGAGGGCGGGGTCTTCGCCGTACGACTCGTAGGTGCGGCCCCAGCGGTCGTTGCGGGCGACGCAGAGGCAGGGCGCGAACGTCCAGTCCGGACCGGCGGCCGTGGTCTCGTCGGCGGTGGCCCGGCCGATCCGCTCCACCAGCGCGGGGTCGCGGGTGGCGCCGAGGCCGATATTGTGCGGAAAGATGGTCGAGCCCGGCACGTTGTTGTTGCCGTGCACCGCGTCGACCCCGTAGATCATCGGGATCCGCAGCGGGGTGGCGAGGGCGGCGCGCTGGTAGGCGTCGTACATGTCGGCCCAGCCGGCCGGGGTGTTGGTGGCGGGGGCGGAGCCGCCGCCGGAGAGCATCGAGCCGAGCCGGTGCTCGGTCAGCTCGTCGGGGGAGACGTCGGCGCGTTCCCCCTGGGTCATCTGGCCGACCTTGTCGGCCAGGCTCATCCGGCCGAGCAGGTCGTCGACCCGATCGGCGACGGCGAGATCCGGATCCTGATAGGGCGCGGTGATCGTCGGTGCCGCTGCCTTCGGGGATCCCACGTTGGTGCACCCGGCCGCGACGGCCACGCCGATCAGCGCGGCGAGGGCGCGGATTCGCATGGCGGGCTCCTGGGCGGCGACTTACGGCATTGACGGTCATCGTGACATGGGAGCGCTCCCATGACAACCCGTCGACGGTTCGGTCACGTCTCGGCCTTTCTGGCGGCCCTGCGCGCCCCGGGTCGGCTTGCGGGTGGGTTGGGCTGGCTTGCGGTCGGCTTCCGGGTGGGCTGGGCTGGGTCGCGATCGGCCTTTCGGGTGGGCTGGGGTCGCGGTCGGCTTTCGGGTGGGCTGGCCTGACTCCCGGTCGGGCTCCCAGGCGGGCTGGCCTGGCATGCGGTCGGGCTCCCGGGTGGGCTGGCCTGGCTTGCGGTCGGCTTCCGGGAGGGCTGGGCTGAATCCCGATCGGCTTCCGGGTGGGCTGACTCCCGGTCGGCCTGCTCGAGCGGCCGGAGTGCTTCGTGGCGGCACGTCCTGACTGCGCACTGAGTCTGGACGGTCGTCATGGGCCGAGCGGTGATGGCCGGGTGTGCCCGAACGGCTCCTCCCGACGCCGGGGTGACGAGATCGGTCCGGGCGTCGCCGGGTCCGGTGACAGGGTGGGCGAGCTGCGTGAAGTGGTGGTTGTCTATGCGCTTTGTAGGAGATCTCGCCGAGGCGATCATGTGCTGGGCGGCGCGGGGCAGGTAGTTTGTGTCGGGCGCGACCTCCAGTTGCGCGCGGAGGAGGTGCGACCACGATGACGGCAGACCGGAGCCGGGCCACCGGCCGGCCGACCCTGGAAGAGGTCGCGCTGCGGGCCGGCGTCGGCCGCGGCACGGTCTCCCGGGTGGTGAACGGGTCGGCACAGGTCAGTCCGCGGGCCAAACAGGCGGTCGAGGACGCCATCGAGGAACTCGGGTATGTGCCCAACCGCGCCGCCCGTACTTTGGTGACCCAGCGCACCGACTCGATCGCCCTGGTCGCGTTCGAGTCCGGGGAGCGGTTCTTCGCCGACCCGTTCTTCGGCCGGATCGTGCAGGCCATCTCGTCGGTACTGGTCGCCCGCAACCTCCAGATGGTCCTGATGATCGCGCAGGCCCCGGACGAGCGGCGGCAGCTCGAGGGCTACCTGACAAGGCAGCACGTGGACGGTGCGCTGCTGCTCTCGCTGCACGGCGACGATCCGCTGCCGGCGATTCTCGAGGATCGGGGAGTCGCGACGGTACGGGCGGGCCGCCCCACGTATGCCGAACGCGGCACCTTCGTCGACGCCGACAACCGGGGCGGGGCCCGCGAGGCGGTGTCCTACCTGCGCGCCCAGGGCCGGCGGTGCATCGCGGCGATCACCGGTCCGCTCGACATGGCGGCCGGCATCGCCCGCCTCGACGGCTATCGCGACGTGGTGGGCGACGGCCCGGTTGCCTTCGGCGACTTCAGCGAGGCGAGCGGCGCGGCCGCCATGCTCCGGCTCATCGAGCATTATCCAGGGGTGGACGCTGTCTTCGCCGCGTCCGACGCGATGGCGGCGGGTGCGTTGCGGACGCTTCGCCAGTACGGCCGTCGCGTACCGGAGGACGTGGCCCTGATCGGCTTCGACGACTCGGTGATCGCCCAGCACACCGAGCCGCAGCTCACCAGCGTCGACCAGCCGATCGCGGAGATGGGCCGGGAGATGGTCCGCCTGCTGCTCGCCAAGATCGACGGCGAGGACTCCTACGAGAACGAGGTCGTCCTCCCCACCAGGCTGGTCATCCGCGGCTCAGCCTGAGCGTCGAAACGTTGCGGCATTGCTGGGTTCCGTTTGCGTTAGTCGGTCGTGGCGCGCTGTCGGTGGCGCTCGCAGCTGAATCCATGGATGCGCGGCAGATAAGATCTCGTCACGGTCATTAAGGGCGTTTCTCATCATTTCGCGGCAAGAGCACAATAATCGACGATAAGCGCACGTAATCCTCACATTCGAACAAGTACGCGACACCATGAATAAGTCGCGAAAGCCGTTAAAGCGGGCGCCACCTCAGCGAAGGTATTGCACCACAGTAAAGCCCCGAAACGCTCTAACCCGCATTTCCCGTCAAAGAGGACGGGCAGTGACACCCCGCATCGCACAAATCCACGCACCCGGGGCGCAAATACCGCCTGAGGCCGGCTGGTCTGGGGCGAGGGGGAATGGGCGGGCTGAGCGGTTTGGTTCGCCGGTCCTGGGCGTGCAATGGGTGGCACGGTGCCCGATCGGCCGGGGC
>Ga0207668_10002792_pt1 | contig 10204 bp, 7 predicted proteins | sample KBSS43metaG_FD_184323 | JGI IMG/M metagenome (GOLD analysis project Ga0207668, IMG submission 184323) | Switchgrass rhizosphere microbial communities from Kellogg Biological Station, Michigan, USA - KBS S4-3 metaG (SPAdes) (version 2) | ecosystem: Host-associated > Plants > Roots > Rhizosphere >... | reverse complement strand
GTCGAGGTGCTGAGCGATGGCCGCCTGCTCGGCACCGCTATTGCCGATCTGCCCCATCCGGTGCTCCAGGGCGCTGCCTATCGCAACGGCCGCTGCGGCTTCTCCTTCCCGCTCGGCGCCGCCTTCCAGGATGGCCAGCGCCATGAACTGACCCTCCGCATCCGCGGCGCCGACCAGCCGCTCGCCGGCGCGCCCTTCGTGTTCCGCCTCGCCGCCAATCGCTATCTCAGCCATGTCGATCCCGTCGCCGACGGCCGGCTGCGCGGCTGGGTGGTCGATCTGGAACAGCCGAAGAAGCCCGTGCGGCTGGTCCTCACCGTCGACGGCGTCCGGGTGAGCGCGGCTCCGGCCGACCGGATGCGCAACGACGTCGCCGCCGGTCGCGATCCCGTCGCGCGCGGCGTCTCGTTCCGTCTTCCAGGCACGCTCGGCGAGGCGGTGCTGGCGACCGATACCGACGGCTGGGTGATCGCCCGTTTCCGCGGCAGCGATCCGGTCGCGATCGGCGCCCCCCAGGTCGACCTCGGTGCGATCGATCTCGCCGCCGAAAGCCGCCGCCATGTCGATGCCGACTGGTACCGCGCCGTCTATCCGGCGGTGGCCGGCGCCGATCCGGCGCTTCACTGGCTGGAGACGGGCGCGCGCGCCGGCCACAGCCCCAATCCCTGGTTCGACGAGCTCTGGTACCGCCGGGTCAACCCTGCCGTCGCCGAGGCGATTGCCGGCAACCGCCTCCATTCCGGCTTCGCCCATTGGTTGACCGCCGGCGCGCGCGAACTGCGCGCGCCCGGGCCGTGGATCGACATCGCCGGCTATGCCACCGCGGCGATGCCCGGCCGCGCGCTGGGCGACGCCCGCGATGCGGTGACCCGCTTCCTCCGCGATGGCCCTGTGGTCGCGGCCCCGACCACTCCCCCGCCCCCGCCGGCCCCGGTCGTGGCGCCGGCCGCCGCCCCGCTACCGATTGATCCCGACGTTATCGTCATGACCGACCGCCTCGCCGAACTGCCGCGGGTGCCCGCCGCCCTCCAGCGGCTGCACCAACGCTCCTCGGTCTATCACCGCTTCACCGCTCTCGCGGTTGCCGACCTCGCGCTCGGCAATCCGGAGATGGCCGGCACCGTCGAGGCCGGGCTTTTCGACACAGACGCTGCGCTCTCCGCCGCCGCCTTCTCCAGCGGAGACAGCGACGAGCCGCTGATTTCCATCGTTATGCCGACCTATAATCGCGCGGCAGTGATCGCCGACGCGATCCGCTCGATCATCGACCAGAGCTGGACCAACTGGGAACTGCTCGTCTGCGACGATGGCAGCACCGACAAGACCGCGCTCGTCGTCAAGGGCTTCGGCGATCCGCGCATCCGCTACCTCGCGCTGCAAAAGGCGAACGGCGCGGTTGCGCGCAACCGCGGGCTCGATTTTGCCGAAGGCGACTTCATCGCCTTCCTCGATTCGGACAACCTCTGGCACCCGCTGTTCCTCGAGGCGTCGCTGCGCAATCTCCAAGCCACCGGCGCGCCGCTGCAATATTCCGGCTATCTCGATGTCGAGATGCAGGGATCGCAGTTCCTGCAAGGAAAGCTGCGCTTCGACCCGTTCGACTATCCCAGCCTGCTGCTGCGCAACTTCATCGATCTCAACACGATCATGCTGCGCCGCGCGGTCTTCGACCGGCTGGGCGGCTTTGACGAAGGGCTGCCGCGCGTCCAGGACTGGGACCTGATCCTCAAATACGTGCAGGCCTATCACCCAGTCGCGATGCCGGCATACCCGGTGTTCTACCGCCGCAACGTCGCCTGGGGACAGGTGACCGAGATGTTCGCGCATATGAACTTCAACGACATCGTCCGCGACAAGGCGGTGGCGCGGCTGGAGAGCGGGCTCGAAATCGCCTTCGCCGGCATAGGCGCGCGGGCGCTGACCATCGTCGCGGGGCCAGCCTGGATCGACGCCTATGATGCGCTCGCCGCGACACGGGTGCTCGACGCCGGGACCAGCCTGCGCCTCGTCATTCCCGACCTGCCGGTCAACCGCGGGCTCGTGGCGGCCGTTCCTGCGCTCGCCGCCGAGATCATGTGGGTCGATCCCGCCCTTCCCGCCGCCACCGTCGCCGACCGCCTGTGGGGGGAAGGCGTCGTCATCTGCGACAACGGCGCGACCTTGTCGGCCCTAGTCTGCCCCCTGCCGCGCGTCGACCTGACCCGCGTCGTCGACCTCTCTATCCTCCGCCCGGCCGGCGGCTCCGGCGGCCGCGAGATCCCGGTCGGCGGGCTGCTGCTGTTTCCTGCCGAGGAGATCGACGCGGCGGTCGGCACCCACTGGACCCTGGTGGTGGTCGCCGGGACGATCGCCGCCAGCCGCTGGCTGCCGCTGCTGCGCGCGCACGCAATGCAGGGTCAGGATGCGATCCTGATCGTCCCCGACGATCATGGCGGGCAGGCCACCACGTTCCGCAAGAAGGGCGAGAGCCAGGTCGCGCTCGATGAGAAGGCAATCGCCACCGCGATCGTCCGCTGCGACCGGCTGGTGGTCGACGACCCCACGCTCGATCCGGCGCGGGTCGCGATCTGCGCCAGCTACGCGATGGCCTCCTCGGCGACCGTCGTCCTCCCCGACCAGTCCGCCTTCGCCGACTGGATCGCGCGGCGGATCGTGTTCGGCGCCGGCCCTGACGAGGCGACCAAGACCCTTGCGCTGGCCGTCCGCGCTCACGGCGACGGGGCAGCGGGCGCCCGGATGCGGCGCCGCGCGTTCCTCCACTTCAACACCAACCAGCGTGGCGCCACGGTCGCCACACGCCTGCGCTTCGCCCTCGACGAAGCCTTTGCGGGAGAGCACGCATGACCGCCAATTCCGTGGTCCAAGCCGGCCCGGTCACCTTCTCGAACACCGGCCGGCTTTCCTTGATCGCCGGCCCCTGCGCGATGGAGAGCCGGGCGCATGCGCTGGAGACCGCCGGTCGGCTCCGCGACATCGCCGCCGAACTCGGCATCGGCCTCGTCTACAAGAGCTCGTTCGACAAGGCGAACCGCACCTCGGTGCGCGGCGCCCGCGGCATCGGGCTCGACCAGGCGCTGCCGGTCTTCGCCGAGATCCGCGAGACGCTGGGCCTGCCGGTGGTCACCGACGTGCACGACGCTGCGCAATGCGCGATCGTCGCGGAGGCGGTGGACATTCTCCAGATCCCGGCGTTCCTGTGCCGCCAGACCGACCTGCTGATCGCCGCGGCCGAGACCGGCAAGGTCGTCAACGTCAAGAAGGGTCAGTTCCTCGCGCCCGGCGACATGGCCAATGTCGCCGCCAAGGTCACCGAATCGGGCAACCCCAACGTCCTGGTCACCGAGCGCGGGGTCAGCTTCGGCTACAACACGCTGGTCTCCGACATGCGCGCGCTGCCGATCATGGCTGAGGTGACCGGCGCGCCGGTGGTGTTCGACGCCACCCATTCGGTGCAGCAGCCCGGCGGCCGCGGCACCTCGTCAGGCGGCGACCGCCGTTTCGTGCCGGTCCTAGCTCGCGCCGCGGTGGCGGTGGGCGTCGCCGCCGTCTTCATCGAGACCCACGAGGATCCCGACCGCGCCCCCTCGGACGGCCCCAACATGGTCCCGCTCGCCGAACTGCCTGCACTGCTGCGCGAACTGGTGGCGATCGATCGGCTGGTGAAGGGGCTCAACTGACCCTCGCCGAACCCCGTCTCTCGCGGGCGGGGTCAGTCAGGAGAGACTTCCTCAGAACGGCAGCTTGAAACCCGGCGGAAGCATCGCCGTCATCTTGCCCATCTCGGCTTCGCTGGCCTGATCGGCCTTTTTGCGCGCGTCGTTGAACGCGGCGGCGATCAGATCCTCCAGCATCTGCTTCTCGGAGGGCTGGAGCAGCGAGGGATCGATGTCGACGGCGATGATCCGGCCCTTCGCCGATGCCCTGATTTTCACCAGCCCGCCGCCCGAGACGCCTTCGACCTCGGTCTTGTCGAGCTGATCCTGCGCCTTGGCCATCTCCACCTGGACGTTCTGCGCCGCTTCCTGAGCAGCCTTCAGAAAATCATTGAGATCTTTCATGAAAAATTCTCCCATTCCTGGCCCGCAAGGGCATAACGCACGGCTTGCGCCTGCGGGAACGCCGCCATGGCCGCTTTGACGACGGGCATGTCAAGAATCTGTGCCTCGTGCTCCGCCTTTTTCGCCCGCTGCTGATCGAGCAGCGAGGGCTCGGCCGGGCCGTCGCCAATCGCGATGTCCCATTGCTCGCCGGTGATCCCCTTCAGGGCGGCGGCGATGTCGCGGCAGAAGTCGCTGGCCAGCGGCTTCGACGGACGGATGACGACCACCGGCGGCGCGAAGCGGACGATGCCGACATAGTCGTGGAGTTGCTGGGCGAGATGCGGCCGGCCGTTCTCCTCCAGCAGGGTCACCAGCGCCGAGACGTCGGGAAAGCGGGCGTCGAGCGAGGTCGGCTCCGGCGCGGCCGGCGGCGGCGGTGCGCTTGGCTCCGGCGCGGCGCCGGCGGGCACCCCGCCCTCGCGCAGGCGGCGGATGAGTTCGCCGGGATCGGGCATTTCGGCGGCATGGATGACGCGGAGCAGCGCCATCTCAGCCGCCTCGATCGGCATCGCCGCGCGATCGACCTCCTCCAGCCCTTTGAGGAGGAGCTGCCAGAGCCGGTGTAGGGTGGCATAGCCGAGCCGGCTCGCCCAGTCATCGAGCGCAGCGCGCTCCTCGACCGACTGCGCGGGGTCGACGGGCGCGCCGACCTTGGCGCGGGTGATGCCGTGCGCCGTTTCCAGCAGGCCGCGCAGCAGCGCCGCCGGCTCGACGCCGAGATCGTGCTGACCGCGTATCGCGGCGAGCGTGCCCGGCGCATCGCCGGCAAGGACAAGGCCGAGCAGGTCGCGCACCGCGCCGCGATCGGACAGGCCCAGCATCTCGCGAACCTGCCCGGCGGTGACTCCGCCGGTGCCATGGGCAATCGCCTGGTCGAGGATCGACAGGCCATCCCGCGCCGATCCCTCGGCGGCGCGCGCGATCAGCGCCAGCGCCTCGGGCTCGGCCTCGACCGCCTCGGCGGCAACGACATGGGCAAAATGCTCGGCAAGCTTGTCTGCGGGGATGCGGCGCAGGTCGAAGCGCTGGCAGCGCGAGAGCACCGTCACCGGCACCTTGTTCACCTCGGTAGTGGCGAACAGGAACTTCACCTGCGGCGGCGGCTCCTCCAGCGTCTTGAGAAGCGCGTTGAACGCGTTCTTCGACAGCATGTGGACTTCGTCGATGATGTAGACCTTGTAGCGCGCGGCCACCGCCGCGTAGCGCACCGCCTCGATGATCTCGCGGACATCGTCGACGCCGGTATGCGAGGCGGCGTCCATCTCGACCACGTCGATATGCCGGCCCTCGGCAATCGCCTTGCAAGGCTCACATTCGCCGCAGGGGTTGATGGTCGGGCCGCCCTGCCCGTCGGGACCGATGCAGTTGAGCGCCTTGGCGATGAGCCGCGCGGTCGAGGTCTTGCCGACCCCGCGCACACCGGTGAGCAGGAAAGCATGGGCCAGCCGATCGCGGCGAATCGCATTCGCCAGCGTGGTCACCATCGCGTCCTGGCCGATCAGCTCGGCAAAGCTCTGCGGCCGGTACTTGCGCGCCAGTACGCGATAGGCCGGTGCGGGCGCCGGAGCACGCGCGGGCTGCGACGTCTCGCCGAAGTCAAGGCCGGTGTCAGGCACGTGCAGTCCCGCGAATCGGTCGGAGCACGCCGACGGGCGTGTGAGGGGTCAGAGGACGGCGGTCGGGCATGGCGACCAGTATGGCACGGCCGGCAAGGCTTGCGACAGGGGGAACCTGCGACCGCCACGGCTCGCGGCGAAACCGCCCGCACTGCGGGGCGGGGGCTGGTGGCGGCCCCCTGCCCTCGCTAGAGCGAGACCATGATCCTCGTCATCGACAATTACGACAGCTTCACCTGGAACCTGGTGCATTACCTGCGCGAGCTCGGTGTGGAGGTCGAGGTGGTGCGGAACGATGCGATCGGTGTCGGTCAGGCGATGTCGAGCGGCGCCGACGGATTCCTGATCTCGCCCGGCCCCTGCACCCCCAACGAGGCGGGCATCAGCCTCGATCTGGTCGCTGCCTGCGCCGCGGAGAAGCGCCCGCTGCTCGGCGTCTGCCTTGGCCACCAGGCGATCGGCCAGCATTTCGGCGGCCGGGTGATCCGCGCGCGCGAGCTGATGCATGGCAAGACCTGCCCGATCGATCATGACGGCAGCGGCCTCTTCGCGGGCCTGCCTTCGCCCTTCACTGCGACCCGCTACCACTCGCTGATCGTCGAAGACGCAACGATGCCCGATGCGCTGGTGGTCAACGCGCGATCGCCCGACGGCACGGTAATGGGCTTCCGTCACGCGACCTTGCCGATCCACGGCGTTCAGTTCCATCCCGAGAGCATCGCTACCGAGCATGGCCATGACCTGCTGGCCAATTTCCTGACGGCGGCGGGACTGAAGGTGACACAGCCGGCGTGACCGAGGTCGCACTGCTTCCCGATCCCGCCAGCCCGCTCGACCATGCGACGGCCGAGGCGGCCTTTGCCGACATGCTCGACGGCAAGGTGGCGGATGCGGCGGTCGCCGCCTTCCTGACTGACCTGTCGATACGCGGCGAGACCAGCGTCGAGATCGCCGCTGCCGCGCGCGCCATGCGGGCCCGGATGATCGCGGTCACCGCTCCCGCTGGCGCGATCGACGTCTGCGGTACCGGTGGCGACGGCGCGCACAGCCTCAACGTCTCGACCGCGGTGGCGATCGTTGTCGCGGCCGCCGGCGTACCCGTCGCCAAGCACGGCAACCGCGCCGCCTCTAGCAAGGCCGGCGGCGCCGACACCCTCGAAGCGCTCGGCCTCGACCTCGACCGCGCCTCGGCCGCAGCTGAGGAGACGCTGGGCGAACTGGGCCTCGCCTTCCTGTTCGCGCAGAAGCACCATCCCGCGCTCGGCCGTCTCGCTTCGGTTCGCCGCGCGATCGGCCGGCGGACGATTTTCAACCTGCTCGGCCCCATCGCCAATCCGGCGCGGGTGACCCGGCAGCTGATCGGCCTCGCCCGACCCGATTACCTGCCGGTCTATGCCGGCGCGCTCGATCTGCTCGGCATGGACGCGATCGTCGTGTCGGGCGACGAGCCGCTCGACGAACTGTCGATCGCCGGCCCCTCGCGCCTCGTCCGGGTCGGCACCTGCGGATCGGGCGAGGCGCGGCTGGTGCCCGAGGATGCGGGCCTGCCGCGTCATCCGCTTGATGCGCTGCGCGGCGGCGATGCCGCGTTCAACGCCGCGGCCTTGCGCCGGCTGCTGGCAGGTGAGGATGGCGCCTATCGCGACGCGGTGCTGCTCAACGCGGCGGCAGCGCTGATGGTGGCCGGCCATGCCGCCGATTTCCCCGAGGGCGTCGCGATCGCCGCCGCCGCCATCGACGACGGCGCGGCACGCGCGCTGCTCGACCGCTGGATTGCCTGGTAACGTCATGAACAAGCTGACCGAGATCATCGCCCACAAGCGCGACGAGGTGGTCGCGCGCAAGGCCCGCGGGTTGCCCCAGACTGCGCCCACCCCGCCGCGCGGCTTCCGCGCCGCGCTGCAGGCCAAGGCGGCGACCGGGCGGCACGGCTTGATCGCCGAGATCAAGAAGGCAAGCCCCTCCAAGGGGCTGATCCGGCCCGATTTCGATCCGCCCGCCCACGCGCGCGCCTATGAGGCCGGCGGTGCCGCCTGCCTCTCGGTGCTGACCGACGAGCGCTATTTCCAGGGTGCCGACGCCTATCTGGTCGCGGCCCGGGCCGCGGTGGCGCTGCCCTGCCTGCGCAAGGACTTCATCGTCGATCCCTGGCAGGTCGCCGAGGCGCGCGCACTTGGCGCCGATGCGGTCCTGATCATCGTCGCCGCCCTCGACGACAGGGCCATGGCCGAGATCGAGGCCGCCGCGATAGACCACGGTATGGATGCGCTCGTCGAGGTCCATGACGAGGCAGAGATGGAACGCGCGCTCGCGCTGAAATCGCGGCTGATCGGGGTCAACAATCGCGACCTGCGGGATTTCTCCGTCGACCTCGCCCGCACGGAACGGCTCGCCCGGCTGGTTCCCGCCGGCACGACCCTTGTGGCCGAAAGCGGCCTTGGCGCCCATGCCGATCTGGAGCGCCTCGCCGCGGCCGACGTCCACGCCTTCCTCGTCGGGGAATCGCTGATGCGGCAGGAGGATGTCGCCGCGGCGACCCGGCGATTGCTTACAGGACACGGCTGACGCCGCATAGTTGACAGCATCGCGCTTTTCCCCCTACACGTTCCCCGTTCGTTCCTACGGGTGACGCCATGCTGACGCGCAAGCAACACGACCTGCTCTGCTTCATCCACGATCGCCTCGCCGCCAGCGGCGTGTCGCCATCGTTCGAGGAGATGAAAGACGCGCTGGACCTGAAGTCCAAATCGGGCGTGCATCGCCTGATCAGCGCGCTGGAAGAGCGCAACTTCATCCGCCGCCTGCCCAACCGCGCCCGCGCGCTGGAAGTGCTGCGGATGCCCGAGCGCGTCGAGCCGAAGAAGCCGGCAGCCGCGACCGCACCACCCGTGCCGCGCATCGTGCCGCCGCCCGCCGCCAACGACGTGCTGGAGATCCCGCTGCACGGCCGCATTGCCGCCGGCCTGCCTATCGAGGCGCTGGAAGGACAGAGCACCCTGTCCGTACCGGCTGCCCTGCTCGGCCCGGGCGAGCATTACGCGCTCGAAGTGTCGGGGGATTCGATGGTCGAGGCCGGCATCCTCGATGGCGACTATGCGCTGATCCGCCGCGTCGACTCCGCCCGCGAGGGCGAGATCGTGGTGGCGCTGGTCGATGACAGCGAGGCGACGCTCAAGTATTTCCGCCGAGAAGGCTCGATGGTGCGGCTCGATCCGGCCAACCGGGCCTATGACCCTCAGCGTTACCAGCCGGGGCAGGTGCGCATCCAGGGCCGGCTTGCGGGGCTGCTGCGGCGATATTGAGGGGGCCGTAGCGCCCCGGCCGCCTTCCCGTGAAGCGGCAGCGGTGAGGCTGTCGTCTGGATGCAGTGCATAATTGGCGGCGTCGGATGCCTTCAGGTGACCCGAGCCCCGCTCAGCGGCGTTTTAATCGCCAGGGATGTTCGTCACCGGTCCGCTCGACCGTAGCGATGACGCCCGCGGCGAGATTGATGGCGATGCCACCGGTGCGCGCCAGCAGCCGGCGGTCGGCCTTGAGCCAGCGGGGCCGGCAATTGCGCGGCAGCGCGCGGTCGCTGACGACGATATCGGCCCGCCCACAGGCACGGACGAGCGCGCGCACCGGCACCATGACCGGGCTGCGGCTGGCGAGCAGGTGCCAGTCGCGACCGCTTCGGTTGATCGTCACCGCGCAGAGGTCGCGGCCGCATCGCGCGCCGGCGAGCGCGTCGATCGCCATGGGCTCACCGTCGATGCCGGAGAGCTCTCCCAGCGTGTCGCGCATATAGTCGCCGGCCCGCGGGCGCAGGATGGCGAAGCCGCGCTCCGTCCGCACCGCGAGATGGCGGCCATCGCCGGTGACGAGCAGATCCGGCGCCGGTGTCATCGCCGCCCAGATCGCTCCGATCGCCAGCGGTACGATGCCCCAAGCGCGCAGCCGCGTCCGCCACAGGGCCAGCCAGATCAGCCCGCTGACCATCAGGGCGAAGGCAGCCGCGGGTATAGAGGGGAAAGCCGTAACCGCACCCGGCGCAGCGGCCACCGCGCGCGCGATCCGCAGCAGCAGACCGACCGCCTGGCCGGTCAACCACCAGGCCGGCGCGCCGAGCCCGGCAATATCGAGGAACAGCGCCAAGGCTTCCAACGGCATGATCACGAAGGTGCTGAGCGGGATAGCGACGGTGTTGGCGATCGCGCCGTAGAGGCCGGCTTTGTGAAAGTGGAACAGGGCGATCGGGGTCAGCGCCAGCTCGATCACCAGGCCGGTGGCGATCACCGCGACGAGGCTGCGGAGCAGGCGCCGGACGATCCCCTCCTCGTGCCGGCCGAACGCCGCGCGCACCGCCGGCACCTCGTGCAGCGCGACGATCGCGGTAACCGCGGCGAAGCTCATCTGGAAGCTGGGGCCGGCCGCCGCCTCCGGCCAGAAGAGCAGGACGATCAGCGCGCCGGTAGCGACCAGCCGCAGGGTGATCGCCTCACGGCCGAG
>Ga0207668_10002789_pt1 | contig 10216 bp, 10 predicted proteins | sample KBSS43metaG_FD_184323 | JGI IMG/M metagenome (GOLD analysis project Ga0207668, IMG submission 184323) | Switchgrass rhizosphere microbial communities from Kellogg Biological Station, Michigan, USA - KBS S4-3 metaG (SPAdes) (version 2) | ecosystem: Host-associated > Plants > Roots > Rhizosphere... | reverse complement strand
CAGAACCGATGCAGCCAGCAGCCGTTCGCCCCTGCGTTGACCTGGATATGAGGAAAGATCGCCATATTGTCCGAGCCCCACAGCGCAGGATCGCCGCGATCGACGGGCGCGTCGCCGCGAAACCCCGACGGCGGTGCGTTGTCCATTCCGGCGGCGCCCTGCGGGCTCGTGATCTGCGCCGAGGCCATGAACGCGAACTTCTGGACGGGTCGAGAGTCGGACAGCTCGAACATCGGATTGATGCCGGTCGACCAGCTGCGATGCGGGCCCAGTCCTTCCCAGTAGAGCGGATGACAGAACGGATTTTTGGCCGAGGAGACCATGCTGCTCACGGTCCGCGCATGGAGCGCCCGGATATGGTACGCCTCGCTCTGCGACTCCAGCAGAAGCTTCCAATTGCTCTGCATCGTCGCCCGCATCCGAGCCATGTGGGTGAAGCGTCGCGTCGGCAGGTCGCGGAAGCGCGCGGACACCGGCGCCATATACTCCGTGAGCGTCTGGGCGGGCGACGGGTCGAGGTTCACATAGATGAAGCCCTCCCAAACCCCGACGGCAATCGGCCGCAGTGAAAGCTCGCTCTTGTCCAGGCCGGGAAAGCATTCAGAGTCGGGTACGGTCCTCAGGTCACCGTTCGCATCATAGGTCCAGGCATGATAAGGACAGGAGAAGCGCAAGGCATTCCCCTTGGTGCCCCACACAAGCTGCATCCCGCGGTGCCGGCAGATATTGTGGAAGGCGCGCACTTCGCCTTTGGCATCGCGTGAGATCAGCACCGAGGTGCTGCGACAGGCCACCTCACGCACGATCCAGTCGCCGGGTTCGGGCACATCGCTTTCGTCGGCGATATTCAGCCAGATGCGACCGAACAGCTCGGCCTCCTGAGTGAAACGACGCTCATCCGTATAGGCGCTCGCCGGCACCTTGCCGCTGCCCATCATCACCGGATCCGGCTGAACACTACCGTTACCGATATCGAAACTTGACACGTTAAAGTGTGGCACGTGCGTAACCATCTGCCTCTCCAATCGCATTCGTTCTTAGCGATACCGCCTGTCCATCTCTTGCCAGAACGCGTCGGCGACGTCGGCGACATGGGCGAAATGAGCCCTGATGCCACCGTCGACCGATATCGTCTGGCCGTTGATATAGCGGCCGTCGTCAGAAGCGAGCATCGCTACGACGCCGGCCAGATCCCTCGGACGGCCGATGCTCGGGCTCAACACATGACGCATCAGCAGATCGTAACGGCGGTCGTCATTGGCCTCGCTGGCCGCCGACGTCACGACGATGCCGGGCGACACCGCGTTGCAGCGCACGCCGCGCTTGCCATATTGGGTCGCCGTGTAAATGGTAAGATTGTTGATCGCTGCTTTGGATGCCCCATAAGCTGGACGGTACAAGTCGCCGGAAAGCGCCGCTCCCGAACTCGTATTGATGATCGCCGCGTCACCTGATGCGATCAGAGCCGGGAGCGCATATTTTATGCAGAGCATGGTGCCCCGGGTGTTGGCCCGAAACACGCTGTCCCAAAGCTCGGCTTCCATGAACTCGAGCGCCATGTCGTCGTCGAGGTGACGAGCGCGCATGTCGGCAGCATTGTTGTGGAGGATACGCAGGTCGCCAAAGTGATCATTGGCGGTGTCTATCGTCTTCCGAATACTGTCTTCGTCGTTGAGATCCATGCCAACCGCGATCGCCCGTGCGCCCGTGCGCTCGATCTCACCAGCGACCTTTTCAGCACCTTCCAGATTGATATCGGCGACAACGACGGCAGCCCCCTCGCTCGCCAGGCGGGTCGCCGTGGCCTCGCCAATGCCTGAGGCGGCGCCGGTCACTACGGCCGTCCGGCCCTCCAGTCTGCGCAATTTTCTCTCCCGCTATAATTCGTACAACTATCACATTGGCTGTAGCGGTCTCCAACCACAGGCGGAGGATGAGCCGCTTTCATTGGAAACGAATTCCAAAGATCGCATCGCCTCCGCTAAGCATCGACCGGCTGCGGATCGCCCGTGCGCCAAGGCGCCACGCCGACCGTCCAGCCGCCGTCGCAAACGATGTTCTCGCCGTTGATGAAGCCTGCAGCGTCCGAGGCGAGGAAGGTTGCGAGCGCCGCGACGTCCGTCGGATCGCCGTTGCGCGTGACATAGGAGGCTTCGAGCGCGGACTTCAGCGTCTCCGTCATCATCTCGCGTGCTTTACCGTGGGCGATGAAGCCGGGACAGATGGAATTGCAGCGCACGCCTTGCCTGCCATATTGAACGGCCGTGTTCTTGGTCAACGAGATGACGCCGGCCTTGGCCGCGCTGTAGCTGACGAGCCAGCTGTCGCCCACCAGTCCGCCGGTCGATGCGATGTTGACGATCGCGCCCTTGCTGTCGAGGAGGTGCGGAATGGCGGCTTTGGTGGCGATGAAGACGCCGCGCAGGTTCGATTGGATCGACCGGTCGAACGTTGCGATCTCGGTCTCCAGCACCGTCCGATCAGTGTAGGTCAGGCTGGTGTCGGCGGCGTTGTTGACCAGGATATCGAGCCGACCGTAGCGATCTACCGTTGCGCGCACCATCGCGAAGATGGACTCAGCGTCGTAGGCATCGAAAGCAATCGCGCTAGCCGCTCGCCCGATCTCGCCTGCGATCGCCTCGGCGCCTGCGACATTGATGTCCGAAAGCATGACTAACGCGCCTTCGTTCGCCAGGTCACGCGCGATCGCACTGCCGATCCCGCCTGCTGCCCCAGAAACGAGTGCAACGCGCTTGTCCAGCTTACCCACCTTGCCCACTCCCTTGACCCTTGATTGATGCGCGACCCGAAGCTTTTGCCAAACGTCCGCGCCGTCTCTACCGACGATGCGCTTCGATCACCTCTGCCCGTGCTCGGCGCGGCCCGCTCGGGGGCCGCGCCGAGCCGTCCCCGTGGCCTCGGAGACCCTGATCGGCATGAGCTTTGCGTCGCCACCCGGCCGCAAATGAAGCGTCGTCACGCCCCCTTGAACGATCGCCGTTTCGCCTTTCAGCTGTTGCATCCGTCAATTCATCCTCTCACCGCGCCCGCAGCTGATGCATGATCCAGCGAGTCTCCGCGCCGATCCTCTATAGCGCGGCGGATCGGGGCAAATCCTTTCGCTAGAAGCCTCTGACCCTCAACTCTGTTGCATTACCGAGTGCAGCGTTCATCACGGGTGGTGTCGCGAAGGCGGCAGGAATTTGAGGTTGGCGTAATCTCCGGCGTTGGAGCGCCGGCGGCGAGAGCGAGGCTGCCTGGTGCACCATTCTCGACGACCTCGTTGCGCGTGACTTGCGGACGCCGGATTTCCTTATCGTCGACGGGGTGGCTGGGCTCGAGAAGGCGCTCGCCGCGCTCTGGCCCGCGGTGCCAACGCAGCGCTGCACCGTGCACAAGCACCACAACCTGCTGGCGCACGCGCCCAAGCGCCTGCACGAGGAGGTGTCGGCCACTACACCGACATGATCTACGCCGAGACCGCGGCCGAGATTGCCAGCCGGCGCAAGGCCTTCCTCGCCAAGTGGCGGCTGAAATGCCGCAGCGTCGCCGACAGTCCGGAGGAAGTCGGCGACTAGCTGTTCGCCTTCACGCGCCCGCCGCCGAGCCAATGGAGGTCGGCCCGGACCAGCAACGCCATCGAGCGCCTCCACGAGGAGTTCAAACGCCGGATCAAGACCCAGACCGTGCTACCGTCCGCTGGCACCGCCGCCATGCTGTTCTGGGCGCTGCTCGCCTCGAGACAGATCACCATGCGCAAGATCGACGGATAGCAAACCCTCGCCGAACCCGCCCATCAGCCGATTGACCTCGCCGCCTGACCAGCTACCCTCAACCCGCCGGAGAACGCCGCCGACCAATTCCTGCCACATTCGCGACAGCACCTCATCACGCAGGCCTGATCGCAGCAGCGACCGTCGTAGCCGTCCCGTCCAACCCGCGTGTCTCGGTCAGGACTCACCCTCGCCAACTTTTGGGCGGGTCGACCAAGGCCGGGACCTGCGCGTGCTTGCGCGGCTACACCCTTCTGAATCCGGCGGGACTGCGGACAAAAGCGGTCACGCTGTCGGCCACGATTCGGCGAAAATCCGTCTGCTCGTTGAATTCGGCAACATCGAGATGGAGAGGCTCGACCAGTCCAATCACGGTACCATATCCGAGAGCGCTGACGAGCAGGTGGAAGAAAAGACCTTCCGCTGAAACCCCCTCGCGGATCGCTCCCGTTGCCCTGCCTTTCGTGAGTGCACCGCGTAGGACCTGGAAGTGCCGATCTCGCAGCGTTTCAAGCGGCCTGCTTCCGCCGATCTGACGGCCGAAGTGGACCACTTGATCGATTAACAAACGTCCGATCTCGGGGTTTTTCAAGTAGAAATCAGCGTATCGATAGGAAAAGTTGTCAATGGTCTCGAGTGGATCATCCGCTTCCATCCCCTCGGGATCGAAGTTACGGAAGAACTGCCGTGCCATGTGGGTCATGGTCTCGAAATAGAGCGTTTCCTTCTTGCTAAAATAGTAATAGACGAGCTTCATGCTGACGTCGGCGGCGTCGGCGATTTTCTGGACGTTCGCTGCTTCGAAACCCTTGCGGGCGAATTCGGTTTGCGCCGCCACGAGGATGCGTTGAATTGCTGCGGCCTTACCAACGCTTTCGTTTCTCTCGTCCATCGCGCGCCCTTGCGTTATCGCTCTTTCGGGAGCCGGCGACGCCATACGAAAGTTCGCCGTGTCGCACCAGCCCCGGACGAGGCGGGCGGCTGCCTTAGGCCGTGTGGACGAATTTGATCAAGCATAGACCTGCGGCGAAGCTGACGATTGACCTGTAGTTTTCGGCGGTTTTCTCGCATCTGAGGGCGACGCGCTTGAAGCGTTTGAGGCGGCCGAAGCCCTGCTCGATACGCTCGCGCGCCTTGTAGAGCGTCCTGGCGAAGAAGCCGGGTTTGTTCTTTTCGTCAGCCTTGTGCGGGATGACCGGGGCGATGCCCCGCGTCCTTGCGGCAGCCCGGTTGGCCTTGCTGGAATAGCCCCCTTCGACAAGCTCAGGACAGGCTTGTCGGCAATGGCGGCGCGAGGGGATATGTCCGGCCCGACGTCGAGCAGGGTCTCGAAGTGGGTGCAGTCCGAGGCTTCGCCGCCGGTCAGATCGAAGGCGATCAGGTCTCCGCGGCCGTCCGCCTTTGCGTGGATCTTGGTCGTGAAGCCGCCACGCGAGCGGCCGAGGGCTTGACCGCCTTGCCCCCCCCTTGCGCCCGCTGCCGACACATGCGCGCGCACGATCGTGGAATCGAACATCTGGATCAGATGCGCCGATGGGCTCATCGCCGCCAGCGTGTCGAAGAAGGCCTCGAACACGCCCGCCTTGCTCAAACGGTCGAACCGCTTCCACACGCTGTTCCAATGGCCGAAGTAGCTCCTTTACCTCATGCTCGAAGAGCTTCAGCCGGGCCTTCTCATCAACGCCCTGCGCCGCTCGTCCAGTCGCTGTTAAAGTCGAGTGCGTTGAGCAGGGTCGAGCCAATGCGCCGCAGATCGCGCCCGATGGCATCACACGAACATACATGCCGTCGCGGTCGGTGATCTTGTAAACTTTGTCCTTTGGCTTCAACGTCTTGATGGCAGTGTCCGTCAGCGTCGCGCCAACCTCCCAAAAAAGTACCGTCATGCGGTTTTCGGGGTCCGTCGACGAGAATATTCTTTATTCTTCAGGTATTTGTCGCATAACAAAGTACCGTCATCGGGCCTTCGATCCTGACGGTACTTGCGTTTTTGGAGCCGGAAAGAGGGGCAAGGGCCGTTAGCCTGCACGTCAGAGCCAAACTCTGGCCTCCGAATGCGTCCGAATGCGTCGCGATAAAATCAATTGGTTATTTCAGTGTCTTACATCCACAAATAGCGCGTTGTGGCGTAGTCTGGAGTAGCCCAAAATCACTCCCACTCGATCGTCCCGGGCGGCTTGCTGGTGAAGTCGTAGGTGACCCGGTTGATACCTTGGACCTCGTTGACGATCCGGGTCGCGACGCGGCTCAGGAACGCCGGGTCGAACGGGTAGACGTCCGCCGTCATGCCGTCGGTCGAGGTCACCGCGCGCAGGGCGCACACCGAATCATAGGTGCGGCCGTCGCCCATCACGCCGACGGTGCGCACCGGCAGCAGCACCGCGAAGGCCTGCCAGATCGCATCGTAGAGGCCGGCGTTGCGGATCTCCTCGAGGTAGATGCGGTCCGCCTTGCGCAGGACCTCGCAGCGCTCCTGCGTCACCTCGCCGGGGATGCGGATGGCGAGGCCGGGGCCTGGGAAGGGGTGACGGCCGACGAAGATCTCGGGCAGGCCGAGCTCGCGGCCCAGCAGACGCACCTCGTCCTTGAAGAGCTCGCGCAGCGGCTCGACCAGCTTCATGTTCATCCGCTCGGGCAGGCCGCCGACATTGTGGTGGCTCTTGATCGTCACAGAGGGTCCGCCGGTGAAACTGACGCTCTCGATCACGTCGGGGTAGAGCGTGCCCTGGGCGAGGAACTCCGCGCCGCCGATCTTCTTGGCCTCGGCCTCGAACACCTCGATGAAGGTCTTGCCGATGAACTTGCGCTTGGCCTCGGGGTCAGTGACGCCGGCGAGGCCGCCGAGGAACTGCGCGCTCGCGTCGACATGGACCAGCGGAATACCATAGTGCTCGCGGAACAGGGTCACCACCTGTTCCGCCTCACCCAGTCGCATCAGGCCATGGTCGACGAAGACGCAGGTAAGCTGGTCGCCGATCGCTTCATGGATCAGCACCGCCGCCACCGCGCTGTCGACCCCGCCCGACAGGCCGCAGATAACCCTGTCTTGCCCCACCTGGTCGCGGATCTCGGCGATCTTCTGCTCGCGGAACTCGGCCATCGTCCAGTCGCCGGCGAGGCCGCAGACATGGCGCGCGAAGTTCGCGATCAGCCGGCCGCCATCGGGGGTGTGGACCACCTCGGGGTGAAACTGGACGCCGTAGAAGCGGCGCGCCTCGTCCGAGGTGATCGCATAAGGTGCCCCTTCCGAGACGGCGACCGGCGAGAAGCCCGGGGGCAGCGCATCGACCTTGTCGCCGTGGCTCATCCACACCTGGTGGCGCTCGCCGGTAGCCCAAAGGCCATCGAACAGCTTGGATCGGGCGGTGACCTCAACGAAGGCGCGACCGAACTCGCCGCCGTCATGGCTGACGATCACCGATCCGCCGAGCTGTTGGCACATCGTCTGCTGGCCATAGCAGATGCCGAGGATAGGGATCCCGGCGTCGAAGAAGCGTTGCGGCGCGCGCGGGCTGTTCTCCGCGGTGACCGAGGCCGGGCCGCCGGACAGGATGATGCCCTTGGGTTTCAGCCGGTCGAACGCGGCGTCGGCGGCGTTGAACGGCGCGATCTCGGAATAGACGCCGGCCTCGCGGACGCGGCGGGCGATGAGCTGGGTGACCTGGCTGCCGAAGTCGACGATCAGGATCGAGTCTTGGGGCTGGACGGACATGGCGTCCGATAGCGGCGGCGGCGGGGGAATGTCCACCCGGCGCGGGCGCCAGAACCGCGGAGGGGCGCTTGCCGCTCCGCCCGCGCCCGCCTACCTTCGCGTCATGAAGCACGACCACCATCTCCACGAGGGCGCCGCGCTGGCCGATGCGGCGCGGCACACCTTGGAGCATGCCGGGGAGCAGTGGACGGCGATGCGAGCCACGGTCTTCGATGCGCTCGCCCGCTTCGAGAAGCCGGCTTCGGCCTATGACGTCGCCGAGGCGGTGTCGCAGGCGCAAGGGCGGCGGGTCGCGGCCAACACCATCTACCGGATCCTCGACGTGTTCGTGGCGACCAATCTCGCGCTCCGGGTCGAGAGCGCCAATGCCTATGTCGCCAACACCCATCCCGGCTGCGTCCACGACTGCATCTTCCTGGTCTGCGACGGTTGCGGGCAGACCACCCATGTCGACGACGACCGCCTCGCCGACGGCGTGCGCGACGCCGCGCGCAGGGTCGGCTTCATCCCTGTGCGCCCGGTGATCGAGGTGCGCGGCCGCTGCGGCGCCTGCGGCCCGCACTGACATCAATCCGTCGCAAAGCGCGCACAGCGTTCGACAGGGGCGACGCCCGCTCCTAAGAGGGGACACGCTGAGAAAGACGAACCCGATGGCCGAAACCCCCGCCACCCCCCTGCTCGATACCGTCGCCACTCCGGATGAACTGCGCGCGCTGGCGCCCGGCGCGCTGCGCCAGGTCGCCGATGAATTGCGCCAGGAAATGATTTCCGCGGTCTCGGTGACCGGCGGCCATCTCGGCGCCGGGCTCGGCGTGGTCGAACTGACGGTGGCCCTGCATTACGTGTTCGACACGCCGCGCGACGTCCTGATCTGGGACGTCGGCCATCAGGCCTATCCGCACAAGATCCTGACCGGCCGCCGCGACCGCATCCGCACGTTGCGTCAGGGTGGCGGGCTGTCGGGTTTCACCAAGCGGTCGGAAAGCGCATACGATCCGTTCGGCGCGGCGCATTCGTCGACCTCGATCTCGGCCGCACTCGGCTTTGCGGTCGCCAACAAGCTCGCCGACCAGCCGGGCAAGGCGATCGCGGTGATCGGCGACGGCGCGATGTCGGCGGGCATGGCCTATGAAGCGATGAACAATGCCGAGGCGGCGGGCAATCGCCTGGTCGTCATCCTCAACGACAACGACATGTCGATCGCGCCGCCAGTCGGTGGCCTGTCCGCCTATCTGTCGCGGATCGTGTCGAGTCGCGAGTTCCTCGGCCTGCGCGACATCGCCAAGAAGCTCGCCCGCCGGCTGCCGCGGCCGCTCCACATCGCCGCCAAGAAGACCGACGAGTTCGCCCGGGGCATGGCAATGGGCGGCACCCTCTTCGAGGAACTCGGCTTCTATTATGTCGGGCCAATCGACGGGCATGATCTCGATCACCTGATCCCGGTGCTGGAGAATGTCCGCGACCATGCCGAAGGGCCGGTCCTCGTCCACGTCGTCACCCAGAAGGGCAAAGGCTATTCGCCGGCCGAGGCGGCGGCGGACAAGTATCATGGCGTCCAGAAGTTCGACGTCATCTCCGGCGAGCAGCAGAAGGCACCGGCGGGTCCGCCCAGCTACACCGGCGTCTTCGCGCAGGCGCTGATCGCCGAGGCGACGCGCGACCCGCGGATCTGCGCGATCACCGCGGCGATGCCGTCCGGCACCGGCCTCGACAAGTTCGCGGCGGCGTTCCCCGACCGCACCTTCGACGTCGGCATCGCCGAGCAGCACGCGGTGACCTTCGCCGCCGGCCTTGCCGCGCAGGGGCAGCGGCCGTTCTGCGCGATCTATTCGACCTTCCTGCAGCGCGCCTACGACCAGGTCGTCCACGACGTCGCCATCCAGAACCTGCCGGTCCGCTTCGCGATGGACCGCGCCGGGCTGGTCGGCGCTGACGGATCCACCCACGCCGGCAGCTTCGACCTCGCCTATCTTTGCACGCTCCCGAACTTCGTGGTGATGGCGGCGGCGGACGAGGCCGAACTCACCCATATGGTCCACACCATGGCGGCCTACGACGCCGGCCCGAGTGCGGTGCGCTATCCGCGCGGCAACGGCACTGGCGTCGCTATTCCCGCCGAGCCGGAAATGCTGGAGATCGGCCGCGGCCGCATCGTCCGGCAGGGCCGGCAAGTCGCGATCCTGTCGCTCGGCACCCGGCTGGAGGAGTCGCTGAAGGCTGCCGACCAACTCGACGCAATGGGCCTGTCGGCGACGGTCGCCGACATGCGTTTCGCCAAACCGCTCGACGAGACGCTGATCCGCACCCTGCTCGCGACCCATGAGGTCGCGGTGACGGTGGAGGAGGCCGCGGTCGGCGGCTTCGGCGCGCACGTCCTGACCCTCGCCTCGGACGAGGGTCTGATCGACGGCGGTCTCAAGCTCAGGACCCTGCGCCTGCCCGACCGCTTCCAGGACCAGGACAAGCCCGAAAAGCAATATGCCGAGGCTGGGCTCGATGCGGCGGGGATCGTCGCTGCGGTGCTGAAGGCACTTCGGCGCAACTCGGTCGGTGTGGTCGAAGGCGCGCGGGCTTAATCCTCATTCCGTCGTTGCTCCGTGGAAGGGGGCGACGGATCAGACTACTCTGCCCGCTTCACCCATTCGGTGATGCCCAGCCATTCCGGCGCCTGGCGCAGCGCCTCGGTGGTCGCCCGGCCGCTTTCGGAATGGCAGCCGGTATCGTGGCGCAG
>Ga0207668_10002787_pt1 | contig 10217 bp, 9 predicted proteins | sample KBSS43metaG_FD_184323 | JGI IMG/M metagenome (GOLD analysis project Ga0207668, IMG submission 184323) | Switchgrass rhizosphere microbial communities from Kellogg Biological Station, Michigan, USA - KBS S4-3 metaG (SPAdes) (version 2) | ecosystem: Host-associated > Plants > Roots > Rhizosphere >... | reverse complement strand
CATCGTCACCGGCCTCCTCTTCCTGCTGATGATGTTCGCGGCGCCCTATGCGCAGCTGGTGCCGCTCTGGGCGACCGCGCCGGCGCTGATCCTGGTCGGCGGGCTGATGATGGCGCCCCTCGCCGAGATCGTGTGGGACGATCCGCTCGACGCGGTGCCGGCCTTCCTCACCCTGGTGATGATCCCGCTGACCTTCTCGATCGCCAACGGCCTCGCCTTCGGCATCACGGGCTATGCCGCGCTCAAGATCGTGCGCGGCACCCTCACCAGGGGCGACTGGATGCTGTTCGTCCTGGCGCTGCTGTTCGTCGCCCGCTTCGTCTATCTGGCGGCGGGGTGATCTCCCGCCCCTTCGTCATTCCCGCGAAAGCGGGAATCTCGACCCTGTGGGCGAACCCTTCACCCGCACGACACAAATGGATTTCCGCCTTTGCGGAAACGACGGTTAGAAAGTGACGATGATCCGCGCCTTACTCCCCCTCGTCGCCCTCCTCGCCACACCGGCCATCGCCCGGGCCGCCGAAGCCCCGATCCCGATCCGCATGGTCGTCGTCACCGCCTTCGAGATCGGCGCCGACACCGGCGACAAGGCCGGCGAGTTCCAGGCCTGGGCAACGGCGATGCCGGCGACGCTGCCCTTCCCCGCCGGCGAGCGCGACCTGCATTACGATGCGAAGCGCGGCATCCTCGTCATCTCGCTGGGCATGGGCACCAATCGTGCCGCGACCTCGACGATGACGCTCGGTCTCGATCCGCGCTTCGATCTCCGCCGGGCCTATTGGCTGGTCGCGGCGATCGCCGGTGTAAACCCCAACGAGGCCTCGGTCGGGTCGGCGGCGTGGATCGGCGACCTGATCGACACCGATTTCGGCTTCGAGATCGATTCGCGCGAGATTCCCGCCGACTGGGCGACCGGGCGCGTGCCCTGGGAGCGGTCAAAGCCCTATGCGATGCCGGTGCCGGCCGACAGGTCGAGCAACCTGTTCCCGCTCGACAAGGGCCTGCGCGACTGGGCGTTCACGCTGACCGCGAAGACGGCGATCGCCGACAACGCGACCCTGAAGACGATCCGCGCGCGCTACACCACCTACCCCAAGGCGATGACCCCGCCGGTGGTGCTGACCGGCGACGAGGCCACCGGCCAGACGTTCTGGCACGGCAAGCTCCTCAACAGCTATGCCGAGGAATGGACGAAGTACTGGACGGGCGGCACCGGCCGCTTCGTGATGACCGGCATGGAGGACACCGGCGTCGCCCGCGCGCTGGGCGTGCTCGGCAAGCTCGGCAGGGCCGATCCGAAGCGGCTGATGGTGCTGCGGACCGGCGCCAACTACACGCTGCCCGCGCCTGGCCAGACTGCGGCCGAGAGCCTGCACAACGAGAACAGCGAGCTTTCCGCGCTGCAATCCTCGCTGGACGCCGCCTATCTGGTGGGCGGCAAGGTGGTCGACGAGATCACCGGCAACTGGCCCCACTACGCCGACACCATCCCGGGATCGCAGAAATGACCGACGCGCCGAATTTCCGCTACATCAGCCACGACGAGTTTCTCGCAGACGTCCTCGCCGTCGCCGAGGTGATGGCGAAGGAGCCGTGGCGGCCGGACTTCATCGTCGGCATCGGCCGCGGCGGGCTGGTGCCGGGGGCGTATCTGTCGCACCGAACCAACATCTCGATGCTGTCGGTCGACCACTCGTCGAAGGTCCACGACTTCTCCGACGAACTCCTCATGAAGCTCGCCAGGCAGACCTGCCGCGGCGAGCGCATCCTGTTCGTCGACGATATCAACGACAGCGGATCGACCATCGTCTACCTGAACGACGCGATGGCCAAATATGGCTGCGTGCCCGAGCATGTCCGCTTCGCCGTGCTGCTCAACAACGTCAGCAGCCGGGCGACGGTCGACTACTGGTCGCGCACCATCGATCGCCGCGAGGACAAGAGCTGGTTCGTGTTCCCCTGGGAGTCGGTCTCGACCCACGACACGCTCGTCGCCGAGGCGAACGAGGTGCCCGCGCGGCTGGGGTGAACGCTCCCTGCCCTGATCGGAACTGGTCGTGCCGGGGCGTCCTGATAGCTCAGTGCTCCTGCGAAAGCGGGAGCACGACGTCGATGGAAAGGTGCCCATCCTAAAACCGCGCCCGGACGATCTCCGTCTCGAACGTCGCGAAATCCGCCTCCAGCCGGGCGACCGCCTTCGCCTTGTCGGCGGGCGTCATGAAGGCATGGGCTATGCCGCTGCGGGCGATCGCCTTGAGATCGCGATAGGTCAGCCCCTGCTCGGTGGCGGCGCGGAGATATTCGTTGGTCATGTCGCTGCGTGAGACGCCCTCGTCGTCGGTCGAGAGCACCACCGGTACGCCGGCCGCGCGGTAGAGCGCGAGCGGATGTGCCGCGCCCTTCACGCCGAGGATGGTGTCGTTGCTGGTGAGGTTGATCTCGACGGCGATGTCGCCCCGCGCCATCCGCGCGAGGAGCGCGGGTGCGTCAGTCTCATGGGCGATGTCGACGCCGTGGCCGATCCGGCTGGCGCCCGCGGCGACCGCCTTGGCGATGTGATCGCGCAGCGCCGCCGGCGGGACGAGGCCGAGGGCGAGTTCGCCGGCATGGGCTGAAATTTTCACCGTCGGATGCCGCGCGTGGAAGAAGGCCAGCATGGCCATGTGCAGGTCGTAATCGGCGGTCGAGACCGGCCCATCCTCCGGCTGGACGATGTTGACGCCGACCACGGCGGGATCGCGCTCGGCCAGCGCGAAGGCGAAGGCGAGCTGGGCGAAGACCACCGCCGGTGGCGATTCGCGCAAGGCGAAGGAGAGATAGCGGACATCGACGGCGCAGCCTCCTTCCGCCGCCGGCTGCCCGCAATGCTGCAGGCGGTCGGCCTCCGCGCGCATCGCAGCCAGCTCGGCGCCGGCGGCGGTCAGCGCTGGGGGCATGGCGGGCGCGATCCGGGCAAGGCTGCCGGCCATGTCCCTGGCGTCGAAGGGCTGCCGGCCCGCATCGATCGCGAACATCGTCATCGCCCCGGTGTTCTGCATCAGCTCGACATACTGCACATGGTCGCCGGCCGCCTTGTCGCGCGCCGAGGCGAGCATCCGCCCGGCGGACCGGATCGCGACGGGCGCGAACTTGTCGAAGGTGGCGAAGAACTGGTTGTGGCCGGTGCGCTCGTCGCGGCCGACGCCGGCGGCATGGGCGCGGGTCGACAGCGCGTTGATCATGTCGTCGTAAAGCGCCGGATCGGCCGTGGTCAGCCCGGCCGCGGCCGGTCGCGCCGGCGCCGCGCAAGGCCCCGCGACGATCGCGAGCGCGGCGCGGTCGACGCACAGCCCGTCTTCGGCGGCCCAGCCAAGGAATTCCTCGGCATAGGGCGTGCCCCAGAGGTGGTTGTGGAGATCGGCGCCCTTCGGCATCGCCTGCAGGAAGACGCGCAGCCGCGGTGTCTGGGCGACAAGCGTGTCGAACAGCGCGGCGGCGCGGTCCTCCCCCTGAATCCCGGCCGGGCTCGCGGCGGCCGCGGGCAGCGCCGCGCACGCCATCAGGCCGGTCACCAGCAGCTTCAGCCCCGATCGCATCGTCATTCCTTCCCGCCCGAGGACTTGCGCGCTCCCACGGAACCGCACACTCTTGCCCCGCCGCTATGCCGCGCCTCGGCGACCGCCGAAAGCCATCGGCCCAAAATTGGGAGACGTGGATGCCCCGCCTGCCTGCCCTGACCGCCCTTGCCCTGACTCTCCTCGCCGCGGCGCCCGCCTCCGCTGCCGAGATCGTCCGCCACAAGGGCGCGTCCGATTTTCCGATCCTCGAAGGGGTGACGATTCCGCCGGGTTCCGAACTGCTGATGCTGAGCGGCCAGCTCGCCAGTCCGATCGATCCCGCCAAGCCACGCGGCGAGACGATCGCCGACTATGGCGACACGAAAACGCAGACGATCTCGACGCTCACCAAGATCAAGGCGCTGCTGACCGCGAAGGGCTATGCGATGAGCGACATCGTCAAGCTCACCGTGTTCGTCGCCGGCGACCCGAAGCTGGACGGCAGGATGGACTTCAAGGGCTTCAACGAGGGCTACAAGCAGTTCTTCGGCACGGCCGAGAACCCCAACCTCGTCGCCCGGTCGACGGTGCAGGTCGCGGCACTCGCCGCGCCGATGTTCCTGATCGAGATCGAGGCGACGGCCGCGAAGGCGCCCAAATAGCCCCACCGCCTGTCCCCCTTCCCCGCGATCGGGAGCCCCGTGCCGATGCCGATGACCCGCCGCTCCCTCCTCGAAGGCCTCGCCGCGGTTGGCGGGACCAGCCTGCTGCTGATGGGCATGGAGGCGTTCGGCATGGGCATCGCCTCCGAGGCAAGCCTGCCGCCGCCGCTGCAGGGTGGCGGCAAGGGCAAGTCGGTGGTGATCCTCGGCGCCGGCATCGGCGGGCTGACCGCCGCCTACGAGCTGGGCCGCGCCGGCTATAGGGTGACGGTCATCGAGGCGCGCGACTTCGCCGGCGGCCGCTCGCAGACCGCAAAGGCGGGCTTCCAGCTCACCGAGCTCGGCGGAGAAACCCAGACCTGCCGGTTCGACGCGGGCCACTACATCAACCACGGCCCCTGGCGGATCCCGTTCCACCAGCGTTCGACGCTCCACTACGTGAAGGCTTTTGGGGTCGAGGTCGAGCTGTTCAACAACGACAACGACGCGAGCTATGTCTACTTCACCAAGGGTGGCGGCCCGCTCGCCAACCGGCCGCTCCGCAAGATGGAGCTGGCCGCCGACATGCGCGGCCGTGCCGCCGAGATCCTGGCGAAGAGCACGAAGGCCGGCGCGCTCGACCTGCCGCTCTCGGCCGAGGACCGCGACCTCTTCGTCGCCTATCTCACCGCCGAGGGTTATCTCGACAAGGCGAGCCTCGATTATGCCGGGACCGAGGGGCGCGGCTGGCTGGTCAAGCCCGGTGCCGGCCTCGTCGGCGGCACCCCATCCACCCCTTACAAGCTGACCGACCTGCTTCATTCGAAGGCATGGCAGGTGCTCGCCTCGGTCAGCAACTGGGACCAGCAGCGCACGATGTTCCAGCCCAGGGGCGGCATGGCGATGCTGCCAGCCGCCTTCGCCGCACGGGTCGGCAAGGCGATCCGCTATGGCACCGTCGTCGAGCGGATCCGCCAGGACGGCGCCGGCGTCACCGTCTCCACCCGCGACGCCAAGGGTCGAGTCGCCGAGGTGAAAGCCGATTACTGCCTGTGTACGATCCCGCTCTCGGTCCTGAAGATGATCGACAACGGCCTGTCGGACGGCCACCGCACCGCGATGAACGGCGTGTCCTACGCGCCGGTCGGCAAGATCGGCCTGCAGATGAAGCGCCGCTTCTGGGAGGACAACCACGCCATCTACGGCGGCCATGTCTACACCGACAACCCCGATATCGGCGTGATCTCGCTACCATCGACCGGCTGGATGGGCGCCAAGGGCGTGCTGCTCGGCTACTACAACTTCATGGGCGACGCGGCGAAGGTCAGCGCGCTCTCCCCCGCCGACCGAGCGAAGCTGGCGGTCGCCTTCGGGCAGAAGATATTCCCCGAATATGCCGACAGCTTCGAAAGCGCCTTCTCGGTCGCCTGGCACCGGGTGAAGTACAATCTCGGCGGCTGGGCGACCTGGAGCGACGAGGCGCGGGCGCGGGATTATCCGGTGCTGCTCCAGCCCGATGGCCGCATCTACCTTGCCGGCGAGCATCTCAGCCATATCGGCGGCTGGCAGGCCGGCGCGATCGAATCGGCCTGGATGCAGATCGACGCGATCCACAAGCGGGCGAGCGCGGCATGAGAGCGGCACTCCTCGGCCTGTTGCTGGCGCTGCCCGCCACCGCCGCCCCGGCGGACGGCCAGCAGCTCTTCGCGCATAATTGTGCGGCCTGCCACATGCCCGACGGCGCGGGCATTCCCGGCGCCTTTCCCGCACTGGCCGGCAATGCCTTCGTCACCGGCGATCCGGCGGCGGCCGCCGCCACCGTCCTCAACGGCCGGGGCGGCATGCCGAGCTTTCGCGACGGACTGACCGACGAGGAGGTGGCGGCGGTGCTGAGCTATGTCCGCGCGCATTTCGGCAATACCGCCGCGGCGGTGCCCGCAGAGACCGTCGCCGCAACGCGGACCGGCAAAGCGGCAGAGCCGGCGCGGCCGATGCCGGCGCACTGAACGAAAAATCCGTTTGGCGACAGGAGGGGGTGCTTCAGCCCTTCCCCCGGTAGCGCGCCCGGAAGCCGTCCGCGAATGCCTTCAAACGCCCCGCAGCAATTGCCGCACGCAGTTCCTGCATCAGCCGCTGGTAGAACCAGAGATTGTGCTCGGTCATCAGCATCGCGCCCAGCATCTCGCCAGAGCGGACGAGATGGTGGAGATAGGCCCTGCTCCAGCCGGCGACCGGGCTCTCGGGATCGAGCGGCGCCAGGTCTTCGGCGAACTTTGCGTTGCGGATGTTGATCGGGCCGTCCCAGGTGAAAGCCTGCCCGTTGCGGCCCGATCGGGTCGGCAGCACGCAATCGAACATGTCGATGCCGCGCTCGACCGCGCCGACGATGTCGTCGGGCTTGCCGACCCCCATCAGGTAGCGGGGTTTCGTCGGGTCGAGCTGGCCCGGCGCGAAGTCGAGGCAGGCGAACATCGCCTCCTGCCCCTCGCCCACCGCGAGGCCGCCGACAGCATAGCCGTCGAAGCCGATATCGAGCAGCGCGTTGGCCGAGACCTTGCGCAGCCCCTCGTCGAGCGCGCCCTGCTGAATGCCGAACAGGGCGGCGCGCGCGGCATGGTCGCCGCCGGCGTCGAAGCCGGCGCGCGAGCGCCGTGCCCAGCGGATCGATCGCTCCATCGCCTCGGCCTGGATCTCGCGCGTCGCCGTCGTCGGCACCAGCTCGTCGAAGGCCATGACGATGTCGGAGCCGATCAGCCGCTGGACCTCCATCGACCGCTCGGGGCTGAGCATATGGCGCGATCCGTCGAGATGGCTGGCGAAGGCGACCCCCTCCTCGCTCTTCCTGGTCAGCGCCGACAGGCTCATCACCTGATAGCCGCCGCTGTCGGTCAGGATCGGCCGGTCCCAGCCCATCAGCGCGTGCAGCCCGCCCAGCCGGTCGATCCGCTCGGCGCCGGGGCGGAGCATCAGATGGTAGGTGTTGCCGAGGATAATGTCGGCACCGGCGGCGCGGACATCTGCCGGCTTCATCGCCTTGACCGTGCCGGCGGTCCCGACCGGCATGAAGGCGGGCGTGCGGATCTCGCCGCGGCGCATGGCGATGGTACCGGTGCGGGCGCGGCCGTCGGTGGCGGCGATGGTGAAGGCGAAACGGGGGCGTTCGGTCATCGCGGGCGCATAGCCGGGGGGTTGTGGCGGAGTCGAGGCGGCTCCCCCTCCCGCTTGGGGAAAGGGGTTGGGGGGTGGGCGCCCGCCATCAGCCGAAGGACACCCTCGGAGCGGGCGCCCACCCCAGCCCCTCCCACAAGCGGGAGAGGAGAAATCCCCCACAAACGAGAAAGGGCGGCGAGCCGAAGCCCACCGCCCTCCCCTGCTCTCGCGTGAAAAATCAGAAAGCGTAGGTGACCGAACCGAGCACCGAGGCGTCGACCTGGTCGTAGTAGCCCGCGAAGTACGGGCTCTTCTTCTTGATATCGGTGTCGACATAGGTAACGCCGACGGTGATGTTCTTCCAGGTGTACGAACCGGTGATGTTCCAGTCCATGTAGTTCTTCTGGCCGAAGGTCAGGACGCTGCGGCCCTTGGTGTAGCCGAGGTGGCCCGAGACCGCGAAGGGGGTGTCCGGGATCGCCGCCGACAGTTCACCGTAGAGGTACAGGTTGTCCTCGCGGCCACCCGAGCAGTTCAGGCCGCAAGCGAGCGCGTTCTGCTTCCAGGCATAGGCGAAGCCGGCCTTACCGGTAACCGGGCCATAGGTGTACTTGATCGAGCCGTACGGCTCGAAGAAGTCGCTCTTGGCGCCCTTCGCGGCGCTGGCATAGACATAGTACAGCACGCCGCCATCGAGGGTGAAGCCGTCGATGGTCTTCGAATAACCGGCGATCAGGTCGAGTTCGGCATCGGCGCCGTAGGCGACGTAGTCATCGATCGAGGACGCCCAGAAGCTGGCATAGAGGCCCGAGCTGTGGGTCGCGGTGGCGCCGCCCTGGATCGCGAACTTCTCGTTGGTCTGCGAGATGCCGCGGAAACGGTAGTCGGTGGTCGCGGCGACGGTGCCGGTGATGGTCAGCTCCTTGCTGGCCACATCCTCGTCCGCAGCGAAAGCCGGCGAAGACAAAAGTGCGAGCGAGAGAGCCGAGAGGCTGATGAAAGTGTTCCGCATAATCCTTATCCCCTTGCAACAGTATTCGTCGGCATTCGTCCCGCGGCGAGGTCCGCCGACACTCTCTGAGCGCGAAAAACGCGTCGGGCGCGGCAGCCTCTGTCCGGCTATTGCCGGTATGCCCCGCGCCGCACAATCCGAAAGTGTCTGACTGTCACAACTCAGCGGTGATTGTTGCTACGCAGCAACACTAGGGACATGTTGGACGCGCGTCCAAAAAGCGCCGAAGTCCCGCATCGAGGTCGAAGATGAGATCGGCGGGGTCCTCCAGTCCGATGTGCAGACGCACCACCGGCCCCTCGGCCCGCCAGGGCGTGACGCGCCGCAACGGATCTACCGGCAGTGCCAGGCTTTCGAAACCACCCCAGGAAAAGCCGATGCCGAACAGCCTGAGCCCGTCGATCAGTGCGGCCCGCGCCGCGTCGTCGCCGCCGTCCAGAACGAAGGCGAAGAGGCCCGAGGCCCCCTTGAAGTCGCGCGTCCACAAGTCATGGCCGGGGCAGCCTTCGAGCGCGGGGTGGAGCACGCGGGCGACCCCCGGCCGCTCCGCCAGCCACCGCGCCACGGTGAGCGCCGACGCCTCGTGCTGACGCAGGCGGACGCCCAATGTGCGCAGGCCGCGGCTGCCAAGAAAGGCGTCGTCGGGGGCGACATGCTGGCCGTAGAGCCGGGTCACCCGCTTCAGCGCGTCGAAGCGTTCGGGTGTGGCGGTGACCGAACCGAGCATCGCGTCGGAATGGCCGACGATATACTTGGTGGCGGCGAGGATCGTGATATCGATGCCGGCTTCGATCGCGGGGAAGAACAGCGGCGTCGCCCAGGTGTTGTCGATGAGGGTGACGATGCCCCGTTCCCTTGCCGCCGCGCAGATCGCCGGCACGTCCTGCACCTCGAAGGTCAGGCTGCCCGGGCTTTCAAGGAAGACCGCGCGGGTCCGGTCGGTGAAGAGGTCGGCAATGCCGGCGCCGATCAGCGGATCGTAATAGCGCGTGGCGATGCCCATCGGCTTCAGCACGTTCTGGCAGAAGGCGGCAGTCGGCTCGTAGGTACTGTCGACCATCAGCAGTTCGTCGCCGGGCGCCAGCACCGACAGCAGCGCCATCGCCACCGCGGCGACGCCCGACGGGTAGAGCATCGTCCCTGCTGCCCCCGGCTCCAGTTCGGTCAGCGCCTCGGCCAGCGACCACTGCGTCGGCGTGCCGCGCCGGCCGTAATAAAGCCCGTCATCGGGCCGCGCGACCGCGGCACGCAGATGCGCGACGTTGTCGAACAGGATCGTTGAGGCGCGCCAGACCGGCGTGCTGACGATCCCCCCGGTCCAGTCCCGGCGCCGGCCGGCGGTGACCAGCTGCGTATCGGGGCGGGTGGCGGGGCGGTCGTCTTCGCTGCTGTGGGACATGGCGGCACTCCGGGTCTGGCCCGATCCTCGCCGTTCCGGGGAGGGATCGTCGCGTCGCTGTAAGGCGTCGGGTTCGATTGTCACCACCGCGGCCGCGCCCTATCTGCGCAGCCATGACCCCGCTCCATCTCGGCCAGACCAGCGCCCTGCCCGCCTCGCCCGCCGAGGCGGTGCTCGACTATGTGCCCAATCCGCGCCCCGGTCGCCCGTACCTGGTCCGCTTCACCGCGCCCGAGTTCACCTCGCTCTGCCCGGTCACCGGCCAGCCCGACTTCGCCCATCTCGTCATCGATTACGCACCGGGCGAGACGATCGTCGAATCGAAGTCGCTCAAACTGTTCCTCGGCGCCTTCCGTAACCATGCCGGCTTCCACGAGGACTGCACCGTCGGCATCGCCGAGCGCCTGTTTGCCGAGATGCGTCCGCTGTGGCTGCGCATCGGCGGCTACTGGTATCCGCGCGGCGGCATACCGATCGAC
>Ga0207668_10002785_pt1 | contig 10220 bp, 12 predicted proteins | sample KBSS43metaG_FD_184323 | JGI IMG/M metagenome (GOLD analysis project Ga0207668, IMG submission 184323) | Switchgrass rhizosphere microbial communities from Kellogg Biological Station, Michigan, USA - KBS S4-3 metaG (SPAdes) (version 2) | ecosystem: Host-associated > Plants > Roots > Rhizosphere... | reverse complement strand
TCGCCAACCACCGAACCGCGCGCACGCTGGCCGGTGATGACGATTTCTTCGTCGCCCTCCTCGTCCATCGCTTGCATGGCGCCACCCGAGGGCGCCCCCGCCTGATCGGCGGATTGCTGCGGAGCAGTCGTGGTCTGTGCCGCGACAGGGGCCGCAATCGGGAGCAAAAACGCGGTCCCGAGCAGCAACGCACTGATTGAATGTCGTGAAATCATTGGTGCGCCCTATCGCCGGCAACTGAACGGGTGATGACAACGTCCCGAACTTCGACAAAGTGCCGACAGCCGCCGACGAACGGGCTATGCAACGAAAAGGGGAGGGTTGCGATGCGTCACCTAATTGCGGCCGCAGCGGCGCTGGCACTGGCCGGGTGTCCGAACGTTGCTGCCTTGGGCGCTCCGCCCCCACCACCTGCCCCGCTGGCGCCTTCGCAGCCACTCGTTTTGGCCGGTCCGACGGAGGTCCGCATTTCGGAGGTCGTTGCGCGCATCCGGCAGATCGACCCGCAATTGCATTCGATTATCGCGATCGACCCGACCGCCGTAGACCAGGCGAAGCGCGTCGATCTCGCCAGACTCTCCGGCCCGCTGGCCGGATCACTGATGGGCCAGCCGGTGCTGATCAAGGACAATATTGAGGTTGCGGGAACAATGCCGACGACCGCCGGCAGCCTCGCGCTCGCCAACAATGTCACCAACCGCGATGCGCCGTTGGTGGCGCGGTTGCGCTCGGCCGGCGCAATCATTCTCGGCAAGACCAACCTCAGCGAATGGGCCAATATCCGTTCGAACAATTCGATCTCGGGCTGGAGCGCGGTCGGCGGACAAGTGCGCAATCCGTGGGCGCTCGACCGCAATCCGTGCGGCAGCTCGAGCGGCAGCGGCGCCGCGGTCGCGGCCGGCCTCGTCCGCCTCGCCATCGGCACCGAGACCGACGGGTCGATCACCTGCCCGGCAGCGATCAACGGCATCGTCGGGTTGAAACCGACGGTAGGGTTGGTCAGCCGGACGCACATCGTGCCGATCAGCCATAGCCAGGACACCGCCGGGCCAATGACCGCCAGCGTGCGCGAAGCCGCCGCGCTGCTGGCCGCGATCGCCGGGAGCGACCCGGCCGATCCGGCGACGCGCGAGGCCGACCGCCACAAGACCGACTATGCCGTTCTGCTCGATCCCAATTCGCTCAAGGGCAAGCGCATTGGCGTGATGCGCTTCGCTTCGGGCTTCGGCACCGATGCAGCATTCGAGACTTCACTGGCGATCCTGCGCCAGCGCGGGGCGATCCTGGTCGACATCAAGAAGTTCGACGACAGCGCCATCGGCCGCAATGAATTCACCGTCCTCCTGACCGAGCTCAAGGCCGATCTCGCGACCTATTTGAAGAGCAGCCCCGCACCGATTCCCGTGCGCTCGCTGGCCGACGCCATCGCTTTCAACAAAGCGAACTTGAAAGCCGAGATGGCGCTGTTCGGGCAGGAGACGTTCGAGCGCGCCGACAAGACAAAAGGTCTCGCCGACCCGGCGTACAAGAAGGCGCGGCAGGTCAGCTTCATGGCCGCGGGACCAAACGGCATCGACCGGCTGCTCAAGATGAACCACGTCGTCGCATTGGTCGGGCCGACCATGCCCCCGGCGTGGAAGATCGACGCGGTCAACGGCGACCAGATTGCGGGTGGCGGTGCCGGATCGCTCGCCGCGGTCGCGGGCTATCCGCACCTCACGGTGCCGATGGGCCTGGTCAAAGGATTGCCGGTCGGCCTCAGTTTCATCGGCCCCAAGTGGAGCGAGCAACTGATCCTGTCGCTGGGCTTTGCGTTCGAGCAGGCGCGCGGGCCATTCCCGGCGCCCAAATTCTACCGTTCGATCGAGGAAAGCCCGGCGCTCGCTCCGCACCTGCAACCTGCACCGCGCTAACTTGGCTCCGCGCGGCCGTCAGGCCGCGACATAGCCTCCGTCGATCATGTAGATCGACCCATTGCAGTAGGACGACGCATCGCTGGCGAGGAAGGCGAGGAGGTGCGCGACTTCCTCATTCGTGCCGTAACGCCGCATCGCAATGCCGGCTTCGATTCCGCTGCGCAGGGCCGCGGGATCGTCCGGCGCCAACTGGTTTTGAAGCGAATCAATCATGCGATTGTCGATTGGGCCCGGCCCCACCGCGTTGACCCGAATGTTCGAAGGCCCGAGCTCCAACGCCGCGGTTTTGACGAGTCCGTACACCGCATGCTTGCTGGCAATATAGGGTGCCATGGCCGGAAAGCCGATCACCCCAGCTATGGATGACAAAGCGACAATCGACCCGCCGCCGCGCGCCTTGAGTGGTTCGACGCAATGCTTCATCGCCAGCCAGACGCCAGTGACATTGGTCCGCATTGTATCCTCGAATTCATCGACCGACAGCGCCTCGATCGGTTTTAGGGCGCCCTCCGTCCCGGCATTGGCGATCAGGACGTCGAGGCCGCCGAAACGATCGAGCGTAGCAGCGACCGCTGCCTTCATGCCCGCCTCGTCCGCCGCATCGCAAATGCTCTCGGCCACCTCACCATGGGCCTCGAGACGTCCCTTAGTCGCGGCCAGCTTGTCGGCGGAGCGGCCAACCAGCATGACCCTTGCCCCAAGGTCGAGAAAGAGCTTCGCTGTTGCTTCTCCGATCCCGCCGGTTGCTCCGGTGATGATGGCCACTTTGCCGTCAAGCCGCTGTCTCGGGTTGGTCACCGGGTCCTCCATCGATCTTGATAAGCGTCACGAAGAGCAACGAGGACGCTGTCTCCGACCCTTAGCACGGGGCCGCCAGGAAATACGAAACGGGGGGCTGCGGACATAGGGACTGCCAATAATCCGCTAATCCTGTAAGCGTGTGCTCGGTAACGCCGCACATGCGGTAGTCCAGAAAGGGAGCGAACAATGCCTGTAGGCACCGTCAAGTGGTTCAACGAAACGAAGGGTTTCGGGTTCATTCAACCGGATGAAGGCGGCGCCGATGCGTTCGTCCACATCACCGCCGTGGAAAAGGCCGGTATGCGCTCTCTGCAGGAGAACCAGCGCATCGCCTACGATCTCCAGGAAGATCGCCCGGGCAAGATGAGCGCGACGAATTTGCGCAGCGCCGACGACGCTGCCGAATAGCCCGACGCGGCGCTCAGGCGGTTAGCTTGAGCGCAGCGATCGCGCCGACGATCGCGAGGATCAGCAGCATCCGCATGATGCTCGACGGCTCCTGGAACCACAGGATGCCGACGATCACTGTGCCGACTGCGCCGATCCCGCCCCACACGGCATAGGCCGTGCCCATCGGAATCGAGCGAGCGGCAATCTCCAGCAGCGCCATGCTGATCGCGACCGAGACCAGGAAGGCGATGGTCCACGGCACGTTGCGGAACCCGTCGACGAAGCGCAGCGAGGTGGTGAAGCCGACCTCGAACAAACCGCCGATGATCAACCACACCCAAGGCATCTTCAAACCTTTCGCTGGACCGAAGCCCCTCACTCACTAGTTTGCGCAGCCATGGCAATGGGCAAGGGCATCGGCAATCGCATCGCGCCAATGCGCTTCCTTCTATTTATCGGCCTGCTGGCTGTCGGATGGGGCAGCGGCATCGCCCTGCTGGGCGTCGAACGCGGCCTGCTCACCGGATTCGACGTCGCCGCGCTGGTCTATTTGGCGACATGTGTGCCGCTGTTTCGCCTCGGCACGGCAGAGCTGCGCCGCGCCGCAAGCGAGAATGATGCGAACCGCTGGCTCCTGCTTGCGCTAAGCTTCCTGCTGACGCTGGTGGTCCTCGCGGCGGTCACCGTCCAGCTGGCCACGCCCGAAGGATTGCCGGTGGCCGAAAAGCTGCTGATTGCGGCATCGCTGGTAATCGTCTGGACCTTCGGCAACGCGATTTACGCGCTGCATTACGCTCACCTCTATTATTCTCGGGCTGACGGCGGGAAGGATGCCGCGGGGCTGGTGTTTCCCGGGACCAAGGTGCCGGACCTCGCCGACTTCGCCTACTTCGCGTTTACGCTCGGCGTCGCGCTGCAGACGTCGGATGTCAGCGTGACCTCGCCGCACATCCGCCGAGTGGTCACAATCCACTGCATCGTCGCGTTCTTCTTCAACCTCGGCGTCCTCGCGCTGACCATCAACGTGCTGGGCTCGAGCTAACCGGTCGCCTCGATCTCGGGCGGGGCCGCGAGCTTCCGGCTCGCCGCGACGAAGCAACCGCACACGATCAGCACCGCTCCGGCGAGGGTAAACATCGACACTGGTTCGCGGAAGATCAGCCAGCCGAGCGCCGCGGCCCACAGGAAGCCGCTATATTCACTCGCCGCGAGGTAACCGGCTTCACCCCGGGCATAGGCCCAGGAGAAGAGCAGCCCACCACCGGTCGACATCAGTGCCGCGACCAGCACCCAATGCCACTGGTCCGCCGGCCAATCGGGGAAGCCGACGAAGGGGACCGCCGCGAGCCACAGGGTCAGTACCGTCAGCGACTGGAAGAAGTTAATCTCGACCGGCTTGGCGGCGAGCGACTGGTGCCGCATCAGCACGATGTTGACCGCGTAACATAAGGCCGAGCCGATGATCGCGGCGCTGCCCAGCAGCACCTCGGGCCCGGCCTCGGCCCGCGCCTGCCCCCAAACAATGACGACGACGCCGGCGAAGGCGACGAACGAGCCGGCGATCGACTTCCTGCCGATCTCCTCGTGGAGGAAGATGCTCGCCAGAAGCAGCGCGATCAGCGGCGCAATGAAGGTCAGCGCGATCGCCTGCGCCAGCGGAACCCGGCCGATGCCCCAGAAGAACAGCGCCGCCATGACCATCACCACGATCCCGCGCCCGATGTGAATGCGCAGGGTCGATGGCTTGGGCCAGGCGGACCGCCACGGCAGGTAGAGCGCACCGGTGAGCGTGAGATTGGCAATCGAGCGCCAGATGCTGACCGCGAAGATGCCGATCGCCAGCACCAATCCCTTCATCACCGCATCCATGATCGACAGCACGGCGACCGCGGCGAGCGCGGCGGCGAAGGCTTTGACGGGATGTTGGGCGACGCGGTTCACGCGCCGGCTGTAGCTATTTAGTTGCTAGCGTCGAGAGGCGCGGCGGGCGAAGCGTCGATCAGCAGCGGCGGCTCGGAATTGGACGCCGCGACCCCATTGGCCAGCACACCGCCCAAAAACAGAATCAGCAACAGCTTCGTCATGGCGCAAAAATGCGCCCCGAAGGTGAAGAAAGGCTAAACCTACTCGGCCGCGTCGAGCGTCGCTTGATCCGCTTCGGCGGCTTCGAGTTCGGCCGCCTTGGCCTCGACCAGCCGAACGATGTGATCGATCATGTCGGCGTCCCGCACATGGTGGTCGGTGACCCCCGACAGATAGACCATGTGCTTGCCCTGGCCGCCGCCGGTGATGCCGATGTCGGTCTCGCGCGCTTCGCCCGGGCCGTTGACGACGCAGCCGAGCACCGACAGCGACATCGGCGTCTTGATATGCTGCAGCCGCTCTTCGAGTGCCTCGACGGTGCGGATCACGTCGAACCCCTGGCGAGCGCAGCTCGGGCAGGAGACGACCCGCACGCCGCGGCTGCGAATGCCGAGGCTCTTCAAGATTTCGTAGCCGACGCGAACCTCTTCCTCCGGTTCTGCCGACAGCGACACGCGGATGGTGTCGCCGATGCCCGCCCACAGCAATGAGCCGATGCCGAGCGCCGACTTGACGGTGCCGCCGATCAGCCCGCCCGCCTCGGTCACCCCGAGATGGAGCGGGCAATCGACCTGGCCGGCGAGCTGCTGGTAGGCGGCGACGGCGAGGAACACGTCGCTGGCTTTGACCGCGACCTTATACTCGCGAAAATCATGGTCCTCGAGGATCCGGATATGGTCGAGGGCGCTTTCGACCAGAGCCTCGGGGCAGGGCTCGCCATATTTCTCGAGCAAATCCTTTTCGAGGCTTCCGGCATTGACCCCGATGCGGATCGCGCAGCCGTTGGCGCGCGCCGCGGCGATCACCTCGCGAACCCGTTCCTCCGAGCCGATGTTCCCGGGGTTGATCCTGAGGCAGGCGGCGCCGGCGTCGGCCGCTTCGAGTGCGCGCTTGTAGTGAAAATGGATGTCGGCGACGATCGGGACCTGCGCCGCGCGAACGATTTCCTTCAGCGCGGCGGTGCTCTCCTGAGTCGGGCACGACACGCGGATGATGTCGGCGCCGGCCTCTTCGCAGCGGCGGATCTGGTCGATCGTCGCCTTGGCGTCCTCGGTCGGGGTGTTGGTCATGGTCTGGACGCTGACCGGCGCGTCTCCGCCCACGGGGACAGAGCCGATCATGATCTGGCGCGACTTGCGCCGATCGATATCGCGCCACGGGCGGATGGAAGACATGCACGCGCATATAGGCGCTCGGAGTTCACGGGCAATGCAAAGCCGGTTGGATTCGTCACCCAGCCCTGTGATAACGGGCTGCCGGACCTAGAGCGGGAAAGAGCCGAGTTGGATTCATCGTCGAGCGCGTCTTTTCCGCCCCCCTTGCCGTTCGTGCTGAGCGTCGGTGTCACCGGGCACCGGCTTGACGCTTTGCCTGCGGGCTCGGCCGAGACGCTCGAAGCGCGGGTGCGCGAGGTCCTCGGCGAGATCGAACGCGCGGTCGGCAAGATATTCAAGGCTCATGCCGCGAGCTTTGCCCCCGAACCGCCACGGCTGGTGTTCGTGTCGCCGATCGCCGACGGCGCCGACCAGATCGCCGCCGAGGTCGCGCTGTCGATGGGCTACGAGCTGCGCGTGGTGACGCCGAGCGCGTGCGATGATTATCGCAAGGAACTGCTCGAAGGCCCGGCGCGTGAGCGATTCGACCGGTTGATCGCAGCAGCCAGCTCGCGCTTCGAACTGCCCGGCGATGGCGGCCGGGTCGACCACGGCTATGTCATGGCGGGGCGCGCCACGGTGGCGCATTGCGACATCCTGCTGGCGGTGTGGGACGGGCTACCGGCGCGCGGCCGCGGCGGCACCGCCGAGGTTGTCTCGCTGGCTTTGAGCCGGGGCGCGCCGGTCGTCCATTTGTCGACCACGCCCAACAAACCGCCGATGCTTCGCTGGAGCGCCTTCGACCCCGCCGTGGTGACCGACCACGACCAGCCGACGATCGAACGGCCGTTCGACCAAAACCACGTCGACCGGCTGGTCGAGGCGCTGGTGGCGCCACCGCCCGACCCGCGCGAACGCGTATTCGCTGCGCGCTTCCAGGGCGAGCGCATGCGGCGGTGGAAGGTGCGGATCGAATATCCGCTGCTGCTCGCGCTGGCCGGAATCAAACGGATCGGCCCCGGCGCGTGGAAAGCGCAGCATTGCTCGCTCTACACCCGCGATGAATGGCAAGCCTATCGCGAAGCTTGCGCAGACCCGCACGGGGTTGAAGCGCCGATCGACCGGATCGAGCTATGGTACGATTGGGCCGATCGCCTCGCCGGCCATTTCGCTCAATCCTATCGCAGCGGTCACGTCTTCAACTTCCTGCTCGGCGCCGCCGCCGTGCTCCTCGCGCTGGCGACCCTGGTTGCGCCGCAAGCCAAAATCGCACTGGCGATCGGTGAATTCGTTGCGGTCGTCGCGATCCTCGCCAACACCCGGATTGGCACCAAACAGGAATGGCATCGCAAATGGCTCGACTATCGCCAGCTCGCTGAACGGCTGCGGCCGATGCGCAGCCTCAAGCTACTTGGGCTCGCCGCGCCGGATCCGCCCGGTACCGCCGCCAATCCCATCGCCCAGCGCTGGGTCGAATGGTATGCGGCCGCGGTATGGCGCGCGACCGGCTGCCCGACTGGCCGGCTTGACTCGGCGACCGCCAATTCGCTGGCAGCATCGATTGCCGAGCATGAAGTCGCGCCGCAGATTGCCTACCACCGGGCGACCGCGATCCAGGTCGAACGCCTCGATCATCGCCTCGAAAAGCTCGGCACCGCTTTGTTCGCTGCCTCGCTCCTCAGCTGCGTGGTTCTGCTGGTGGCATTTGCCGTGTCCCATTCCTGGGTTGAGAAGCACAGCGATTGGTTCGTGATGATCTCCGCCGGCCTGCCGGCGATCGGCACCGCCATCTTTGGCATCCGCTTCCAGGGCGATTTCGGCGGCAGTGCCGTCCGCTCGCAATCCACCGCGGACCGCCTCGAACAGATCATCGCCGAGCTGCGCGAGCCGCGCCTCGGACTGTCGCGCACCGCCGATTTGGTCGAACAGGCCGCCCGGGCAATGCTGGCCGACCTCGACGAGTGGCGGCTGGTCAACCAGCAGCGCGACCTGTCGATCTAGCTCTCGTCCTTTTTGCCCCAATGCCAGCGCCAGCCGCCGCGCGTGGTCCGGGCAGCAATCACCATCAAGGTCACCGTCGCCGGGATAATCACCGCGAGAATGACGATCGGGCGTGACGGCACGAAGCGCATCGCAACCAGGAGGATCGCGACGTAGGCCGCGATGACCGCCCATCCCTGCCAAGCGACGGGCAGGCCCGCGCCATAGCCGTAACGCTTGGGTGCAAACCATTCGGGGCCGTCGTCGCTCATTGATTCGATCCTTTGGGTGGACGCCCGCGCTTGCGCGGATTGGGCGCCTTGAGTTTCACTCCGCGGTTCACCAGCGCTTCGCGCAAGAGGCATTCGACTTGCGCATTGACGCTGCGGAGTTCGGCGGCGGCGCAGCGTTCGACCGCCGCCCACAGGGCGGAATCGACGCGTAGCGGATACGCTTTGCGCTCGCCGCCGTCCGCCATGGCTCAGGTGTACAGCGTGCCGGTGTTCACCACGGGCTGCGTGTCGCGCTCACCGCACAGCACGACCATCAGGTTCGAGACCATCGCCGCGCGGCGTTCGTCATCGAGCTCGACGACATTCTTCTCCGACAGCATCTCGAGCGCCATTTCGACCATCCCGACGGCGCCTTCCACCAGGGTCTTGCGGGCCGCGACCACGGCCTGCGCCTGCTGGCGGCGGAGCATCGCCCCGGCGATCTCCTGCGCATAGGCGAGGTGGGTGAAGCCGCATTCGTCGACCGTGATCCCGGCAACCGCGAGCCGCGCCTGAAGCTCGGTCCGAAGCTCGATCCCGACCTGGTCGTGGTTGCCGCGCAAGGTCACTTCCTGATGCTCGAAATCGTCATAGGGATAACGCGAGCCAATGGTCCGGATCGCGGCTTCGACCTGGACCCGGACGAATTGCTTGTAGTCGTCGACGTCGAACAAGGCCTGGGCGGTATCGACCACGCGCCACACGATTTGCGCCGCCATCTCGATCGGGTTGCCGCGCAAATCGTTGACCTTGATCTTGTCCGAAATGAAGTTGTTGGCGCGGACCGAGACCTTCTTCTTGGCCATCCACGGCCACGTCCAGCGCAGGCCGGTGGTGCGGTCGGTGCCGGTGTATGAGCCGAACAAAGTGATCGCCACCGCCTGGTTGGGCTGGAGCATGTAGAAGCCCGGCATCACGAGGAGGAACAGCAACGTTCCGGCGATGACCACGCCGAGTCCGATCGCGTCTTCGTTGACCAGCCGGCTGACGCCATAGACGTCCGCCAGAATCGCCAGCAACAGGACGATCAGCATCACGTAACCGTTGTAGGTTGACGCCGGGCGTTCCCCGGTCGCCGTCAGTGCAATGACTTTTTCGTTGGCCAATTTTGCCTCCCTTTAATTGATATCATAATAATATGCACCTGAACGGCTCGTCAACTAGAAACGTACGGGATGGCCCGCTATGGGCCGCCAATGTCCGATCAGCGTTGGCGTTTGGTGATTCACGGCGGTGCGGGCGCGATGCGCCCCAAGCACGGCGATCCCGATCATGAAGTACGGGCGCGCGAGGGCCTGCGCGCGGCCCTCGATACTGGCGCGGAGATCCTAGCGGCGGGCGGGAGCGCGCTCGACGCGGTCGAGGCCAGCGTCCGGCTGCTCGAGGAGGATCCGTGCTTCAACGCCGGCCGCGGCAGCGCGCTGACCAGCGCAGGCGGTGTCGAGCTCGATGCCGCGATCATGGATGGCGCAACGCGCCGCGCCGGGGCGGTCGCCGCCCTGAGCACGACGCGCGCGCCGGTCACCCTCGCGCGGAAGCTGATGGAGCAGGGCCCGCATGTTTTCCTGTCGGGCAGTGGCGCGGATCAATTCGCCCGTGACGCCGGGCTCGAGCAAGTCGACAACGACTGGTTCATGACCACGGAGCGACGGCGCCAGCTCGAAGAACTGCTCGAGCACGGAGGG
>Ga0207668_10002784_pt1 | contig 10220 bp, 10 predicted proteins | sample KBSS43metaG_FD_184323 | JGI IMG/M metagenome (GOLD analysis project Ga0207668, IMG submission 184323) | Switchgrass rhizosphere microbial communities from Kellogg Biological Station, Michigan, USA - KBS S4-3 metaG (SPAdes) (version 2) | ecosystem: Host-associated > Plants > Roots > Rhizosphere... | reverse complement strand
GTCGATGTCGTGAACAGAATGTACGCAATCTGGCGGGTCGCGTTGCCGGGGATGACGATAGATGCGAATCGCCCGAGCGAGAGGTGGTCGGCGTGACGGTTTCACCGCAGGTTGCGGAGCGCATCCGCAGGCCACACTGGTCGCTAGCCCGGACGTGGCTGTTGCAGCCAGGGGTTCCGGATGGCCGCGACGTGTTCGAAGCCGCGGTCGCCGGCAGCGCCGATGCGGTGGTGCTCGACATCGAGGATGGGCTGCCTGATGCTCAGAAACCCGCAGGCCGCCAGTCGGTGGCCGAGTGGCTGTGCGCCGGCGGTGAGGGATGGGTGCGGATCAACAGTGCAGGCACGCCTGCCTGGACGGCTGATTTGGACGCTCTCTCCGGCGCGCCCGGACTCGCCGGCGTAGTGCTGGCCAAGACCGAATCGGTCGACGAAATCGCAGCAACCGTCGCGCGTTTGCCTGTCAGCACGCCCGTCGTGGCGCTGGTCGAGTCAGCAGTTGGCATCGAATCGGCTGCTGATATCTCAAAGGCACCGGGTTGTTCTCGAATTGCATTCGGGATCGGCGACTTTCGCCGCGATACCGGGATGTGCGCCGATCCGATGGTGTTGGCCTATCCGCGTGCGAGGCTAGTGATCGCCAGTCGAGCTGCAGGACTCCCTGCGCCCATCGACGGGCCCACTCTGCGTGACCAGGCGTTCGACCTGGCACGTGACACCGCGGTGGCCAAAGCTGCCGGGATGACTGGCCGGCTGTGCCTGGATCTCGCGCACGCGGAGACGATCAATAGTCTGCTCAGCCCATCGCCGACGGAGATCGATGAGGCCCGTTGCACGCTCGCACGCCTGGATGCGCCCGCCGGACCTTATGACGGCAGTGTGGGTCCGACCCGTGCCCGGGCCGAAGCCGTGCTCGACCTCGCCGAGAAACTCGGCCTCGTCAGCTAGTACTACGGTTGTAGATCGGGTTCGTTGAGGCTCTCACCGGCGTCGATAGCGACGGTGCGGGCCGTCAACAAGCCTTGGGCGCCCAGCCTTACCAAACTGCGTGGGTTTGGGTGTCAGTGGCTCGCGCAAGGTTCATCATCATGAAATGCGGAATCTATCCACGTTGATCTGCGACCCCAAGAATCCGCCAAGCCGTTGGCCGCAACCTTTACGCGACCGGCCCTGTGCAGATGGAGGGGCAACCATGATCACCACCCGCAACATGAAGAAGATGGCTGGCATGGCCCTGCTGTCGGGCGGCCTCGGACTGGCCGCAGTGGGGATGGGCGCAGGTACCGCCCAAGCCGACTCCGGCCCATTCTATTGGTGCCCAGGCGATCCCATGCAGTACCCAGAGCCCGCCCCGCGATCCGGTGGCCAGGCGGGGCCCGGGGCCTATTACAACTGGGACATGAATATCTGCCACACGTGGTACTGGGTTGCACACGAACAGGGCAACGTTCCGTACCAAGGCAGCCTGCCGAGCGGCGTTTGGGACGGAGAGAATCCGCCTGGACTTGAGCCCAATAGGTGCGACTTCTGCTGGTAGGAGCGGCTCGACTTCGAGCCGTTCGGGGCCAACCAAACCGCTGAAACACGCGAAGCTTGGTTGAGTGTCGAACTGGCGTGGTGCTTCAATAGTCCTGCGCCACAGGATAATTCGTCACTGTGGCGTATTGCTGGTGGTACGCCGGCCGGGTCGGTGTTTCGGTCGCCGACTAGGTGCGTGTTCGAGAGGTTCGAGTCATGCGTCGGGGGAGCGGTGTGGCTGCGAAGCTCCTCGGCGAACCAGGCCACAGTGCCGCCAACCCTGTAAGGGCCGCGACCGACGCCACAAAGCCCCCGGGAATGAAGTCGTCTGTATCACGGCACCGATTCTGGCACCATTCCGGAGATGGATGCGTTCGATGAGGCGATTGGCGGCGCGCTGAGCTCCTTGCCGACCGATCTCCGTGCGGCGATGAGCAATGTCGAAATCATCGTCGAGAGCGAGCCTCCCGACGGGCGGCCGCTGCTCGGCCTGTACCGCGGCGTACCGCTGCCGCAAAGGAGCAGCACGTATAGCGGGGTGCTTCCCGACAAGATCAGCATTTTCGCCGGGCCGATCACGCGACTCGCTGCCGGCGACTCCGATCGTCTACACCGCGAGATCAGGCATGTCGTGCTCCATGAGATCGCCCATCACTTCGGGATCAGCGACGAACGGTTGATCGAGCTCGATCGCTACTGACAGGTGTTGATGCTCCGCCCGGATCTTGCCGTTGCCAACCGGTCGAGTGAATGACTGTTTGCGGCGGAAATCGTTGCCTGGGAAGGCAATCCACCGCCTTAAGCCGAGAGCCCTAGGTGCGGTCAATACGTCACTGTGACGGAATGGTGCACCGGGCAGGCACACTCAACGAAGACAATGAATGGACATCGGCGGGTAACCGCGCGGCGGGCATTGTCCGACGCGTCAACCTGTCCAGGATCAAACCAGTCCGGCACCTTCATGTCTTCGTGGAAACGAGGAGACGTAGCGGTCGTGCACGCAGCACCGGCCGCCTACTAGCAGCAGGCCTGGTGTCCGATCCAGAATATGTTGGGAGGGAGGCCGGGTGATGACCTGGAAGCTGTCGACTAGTCGCGGACAAGTCTTGCAGGGGCCGCCGCGACGACATGAGAGTGTCGGATGAATTCCAGGATAATCTGCGAGTGCCGGACGATGTTGTGCTTGTCTTCGGGACAAGTGCCGCCTCGCAGCTGAGGGGCGCCAATAGCGGTTTCGTGGATGATGAGTGTTATCCATGAATTCTCGTAGGGAGGTGGGCTGCTGCTGGAACGGGAGCCTCCGGAGCGTCTCGGCGTCGCCGCGAATACCGGGGTTCGCCGCGATGTGCGCTCAGCTGAGGGACAAACAAGGGTCTAACGACGGTCGACGCACCCGCTAGGGCTAGAGCGGCGCGACACCGGGCGACTGGCCGAAGCGGCCGTGCTCCTATCTTGATATCGCCCTCATAGTTTGGTTTGCGCGTCGACACTTTTCCGTCATTCCGATGACAGGCAAGCCTGGCTAGTTCGCGAACGAATGCCGACTGACAGGGCATACAAGGATCGCCATGTCGATGCAGATCGGCGTTATTTGCAGGGTTGTCTTGCAGCAAATCAACGGACGGCATCCCGGTGGCAGCACATCGCACACAACTGTGCGACATCAATAATGCCGGCCAGCTGGCGAGCACCTGCGACAGTTCCCGGTACAAGAATCGAGTAGTCGAATACTCAATACACGGTTAGCCGGACGCGGAATACTTCAAGCCATCCAACGCTTAATACGGGAGGCGATTGGTGTGGCTGCCACGACTCGGGTGGTGAGGTGCAGGCAGACAGCGTGGTGCCCTCGCTCGCCGCATTGCCGGCACGGATCTTCCTGCGAAACCACGACTCTGGACCGTGACGCAGTTGACCCCAGTCAGGCTTGTCCTCATGGCGATGCCGGCGAACATCTCCGCGCACGAACGAGTGCCGTTCATGCGCAAAATTTCACGCGACTGCCCGGGCACCGTCGCGGTTGGTAGGGCGATAGATGTCGTGCGTTGGCGTGTACATACGCCTTTTCGGACCATTTCAGATTTTGAAGATGGGACAGCCGATCTCGCTGCGGTCCGGAGGCAAAGCCGAACAGTTACTCAGCTGTCTGGCATTGCACCCTCGCGTTGGAGTCCATCGCGCGACGCTTGTTGAGCAGATATGGCCAGACACCCCGCTTCCTCTGGCAGGCCAGTGCCTGAACACTTTGACTCATTCGCTAAAGGCACAACTTGCCGATGCGCTAGCCGGGCAGCCGCCGGTCGTACACACCCAAAGCCACTATGCCCTGAACCTGCACGGCGGCGTGAGGGTGGACGTGCTCGAATTCGAGTCCGCGGTGGCAGCAGGACACCGCCTGCTTTCACAGGGTTCGACGGCAGAGGCGATCGAGACATACGACCGTGCTGTCGCCCTTTACGGTGGCGACCTCGCGGCAGGTTCCGATATCTCTGAATTGTTGGAGCGCGAGCGGCTCCGTGTCGTCTGTCTGACGACATTGGCTCGACTGGCCGATGCGCATTTCGAACTCGCGAGCTACGAACAGGCACTGGATAGCGCGCTTCGGCTGCTGGCCGTCGACCCATGCCGGGAAGATGCGCACCGAATGGTCATGCGCGCGCATGTCCGCTTGGGAGCACGGGCCCAGGCATTGCGCCAATACAATCTGTGCCGCTTGATCCTCGCGGACGAGTTCGACGCTGTTCCCGAGCCAGCCACAGAGAGGCTCTTCGCCCTTATTCGTAACGATCCCGGTCGAGTCTGACTCGGGCGATACGGGCGCAGGCCGGACAAACCTCACCCAAACATCACCGGAATCTCAGCGACGGCTCACCGTTTCGCGCCGAAGTCTCACGGTCCGCTGAGCCAGCTCCATTACAACTGACTTCCTGATCGAGACGACGAGGGCCCATGACCGAAGGTGAATCGACGGACTGGCTTTCAGAGAAGCGTCAGTTCGTGTTGGTGCTGCGCCTCATCGTGGAGGCCGGCGGGAACGTGAGGGGAGAACTCGTGGACCCGGTGTCGCAGCAACGGCAGCGGTTCCTTGGACTCGATTGCCTCGCCGACGCCCTACGCGTTTGGGTTGACGACGCACTCAGCAGCACCGAGCACAGGCGTAAGCCGAACGGAAACTCAACGGACATCTAGTCGATCACCACGAACGGCGAAGGAGTGGAGATGGCCAATATCAGCTGGGGTGTGACCGTGCAGGTGGACGGTCGTGTGCAGATGTCTGCATCGACGGCCGCGCATCCGGCCGAGGCAATCGAATCGTTGCAGGTGACCATCGCGCCCGGGGACACGGACAAGGTGGTGGACCTGATGCCCGGTGCTGGCAATTCGGTCCATGTGCTCGTCATTAAGTCGAGCTTCTACGGGGAGCAGGAGGAGCTCAAGTTCAAAGTGTCGGACGGGTCGACCGACTCGGATCCGGTCACGCTGAGCTCGCCCCAGGCCTACGCCGGCGGCAGTGTCGCCCTGTTCGGGCTCGATCCGAACCAGCTCAAGTTCACGAACTCGAGCACCACCGAGAGCGCCAACGTCACGATCTTCGTGGCCCGCGACGCAACCCCGTAACACCCCGAACAGGAGCACAATCCAAATGCCTTCAGCGCTAACGTATCCCGGCGTCTACATCGAAGAGGTCCCCAGTGGGGTCCGCACCATCACCGGCGTGGCGACGTCGATCACGGCGTTCGTGGGCCGCGCGCGCCGGGGTGAGGTGAACCGCGCCACGCGCGTGCAGAGCTTCGCGGAGTACGCGCGCCTATTCGGCGGGCTCTGGCAGGAGAGCACGATGGGCTACGCCATCGACCACTTCTTCCGCCATGGCGGCAGCGACGCGCTGATCGTGCGCGTCTTCAAGGGCGACGTAGCGAGTAGCACTCCGACCATCACGTTGCCCACCACCACCAGCGACTTGGTGCTCGAAGCCCGCAGTCCTGGCTCCTGGGGCGCGGCACTGCGCGCCACGGTCGACCACCTCACGGCAGACCAGGCCGATCCGCTGTTGTTCAACCTGACGGTCCAGGAGCTGGATCAGCCGGGAAGCGACACGGCCATCGCGACCGAGACGCACCGCAACGTCTCGGTCGATCCGCTAAGCGCGCGCTTCGTCGACACCGTGCTCAAGTCATCCTCGGCTCTGGTCCGGGTGCGCCAGTCCGCACCCACCGACGAGAGTCCCACCGATGCGACCGTGCCGGCGGTGGGGACCGCGACCGACGACGGCGCCCCCATCGAGGACGCCCAGATCATCCCGGCTGATCCAAATGAGCGCACGGGGATATACGCGCTCGAGGAGGCCGACCTGTTCAATCTGCTGGTCCTGCCGCCGCCCGAGCGAGAGGTCGATATCACCGACGCGACGTGGGCGACAGCCGCGGGCTATTGCCAGCGGCGACGCGCGGTGCTGCTGATCGACTCGCCGATCGGCTGGACGGCCAACGCTGCCACGGCCATCGCCGACGCGGTGGCCGGCGCCAACGGCCTGCGCACGGCGGTGGGCAACAATGCGATGAACGCTGCGGTCTACTATCCGCGGCTGCGGATGCCCGACCCGCTGAGCGAAAACCGGCCAGCCGACTTCGCGCCCTGCGGGGCCGTCGCCGGCATCATCGCCCGCACAGACGTACAGCGTGGCGTGTGGAAGGCGCCAGCAGGGCTCGACGCCTCGTTCTCCGGAGTGCAGGCCTTCACCTACACCATGACCGACGGCCAGAACGGGCAGCTCAATCCGATCGGGGTGAACTGCCTGCGCACCTTCCCGGTCACCGGAAACGTGGTGTGGGGCGCGCGCACGCTAGCCGGAGCCGATCGGCTTGCCTCCGAATGGAAGTACCTGCCGGTGCGACGCATCGCGCTCTATATCGAGGAGAGCCTGTTTCGTGGGACTCAATGGGTCGTCTTCGAGCCCAACGACGAACCGCTGTGGGCGCAGATCCGGCTCAACGTGGGCGCATTCATGCAGAACCTCTTCCGGCAGGGCGCTTTTCAGGGTACGTCACCGCGCGACGCCTACTTCGTAAAGTGCGACCGTGAGACCACCACCCAGAACGACATCGACCTCGGGATCGTCAACATCCTGGTCGGCTTCGCGCCGCTGAAGCCGGCCGAGTTCGTCGTCATCAAGATCCAGCAAATCGCAGGCCAGGTCGAGGTCTAGGGGGCCCAGCAATGGCACAGTTCAGCATCAACGCGCAACGCTTCGACCCGTACAAGAACTTCAAGTTCCGCGTCAAGTGGGACGGGCGCTATGTCGCGGGTGTGTCGAAAGTGGGCGCGCTCAAGCGAAGCACCGAATTGGTCGAACACCGCGAGGGCGGTGATCCCTCCACGTCGCGAAAATCTCCGGGCCGCACCAAGTTTGAGGCCATCACCCTGGAACGAGGTGTTACCCACGATGTGGCGTTCGAGCAGTGGGCAAACAAGGTCTGGAACTACGGTTCCGGGCTCGGCGCGGAGGTGTCGCTGGAGGACTTCCGCAAGGACATCATCCTGGAGGTCTACAACGAGGCCGGCCAGCTCGCGCTGGCGTACAAGGTTTACCGCTGCTGGGTCTCGGACTATCAGGCACTGCCAGATCTCGACGCCAACGCGAACGCCGTGGCAATCCAGACGATCAAGCTCGAGAACGAGGGCTGGGAGCGCGACTATGACGTGGTCGAGCCGGACGAGCCGCGCTTCACTGAACCGGCTTGATGGGTTGGCACCCATGCAACCGCTGTCGGGTCACGCGCTGCTCATCGCCTGGGAGCACGGAAGGAACCGCCATCCCGTCGACCGGGCACTGATGCTGCGCGCCCTTTCAGCGCCCGGCGTCGACCCGGAGGCACTCGCCGACGAGCCTCTTGGACGGTGCAACGCCGCGTTGCTCGAGGTGCGTGTTGCGACCTTCGGCCGGCGACTGCGCGCGCAGGTGGACTGCCCGCAATGCGCTGTGCTTCTTGAGCTCGAGCTGGACACGATGGAATTGCTCAACGCCCGCCATGAGCCGGCGGACTCTGTTGAAGTCGACGGACTGCGTTTCCGACCGCCATGCAATCGCGATCTCGCACGCATTGCGGGAGAAGCCAACCCGGGCATTGCGGCCAGCCGCCTGCTGACGTTGTGCGCGTTGGACGAGCCAAAGGATACCGACATCCACCTGCTGCTCGCGGAGGTCGAGCGCGCACTCGAGCGCGCCGACCCGTGGTCAGATCTGTCGCTGGCGGTGCGATGCGATGCGTGCGGTTGGCACTGGTCGGAGGCACTCGACGTGCCCGCACTGCTATGGGATGAAGTTGAGCACCGCGCCCGCGCGCTGCTCGACGAGGTACATCTGTTGGCGCAGGCCTACGGCTGGAGCGAAGACACCATTCTCAACCTCTCCGACCAGCGTCGTGCTGCGTACTTGCAACGGGCCACGGCATGAGCGGACTGCTGCATCGCCTGGCCGAACGCACCCTGAGGGGCACTGCGCCGCGGGTGCGTTCGATTGCGCCGGTTCCGTGGCTTGCAACGCCGGAAATCGTCGAAGCGGCAGAGCCGGTGGCACTGGGCCCGGCGTCGGCGGCGCCGCAACCACCCACAGCCAAACCTTTTGCGCCCGAGGCGCTGGGTGCGGCGTTGAACCACATACCCGACGCGGCTTCGCCCAAGCCGGCGGAGGTGCCGACGGCCACAGCGGCGGCCACAGAACACGACGAAGCGGAAGCGACGGGCCAGCCAGTGTTGGGCGTCGAGCCGCGCCGGCCGTCCGCTAAAACAGCGGACATACCTGCGGCGCAACATAATTCGTCAGTATTGGCGGGATCGCCACAGGCACTTAGCGCGACCGTCGCGCCCCTGTCGAATCCGGTGAATACCCGGAATCTGCCTGGCCCACTGCTCGCGTCGCCGTCTGACGTGCACGCCGACCCGGTCGGTGCGCGAACCGGCCTCCCCGTCGCAGTTGCCGCTGTCGACAGCGAGCCAGCGACCGAAGTGCACGTGCACATCGGTCGGGTCGAGCTGACCGCGATCGCGGAATCCCCACCACCACAGCGCAAGACGCGGTCCGCCTCCACCGGACGATCGCTCGACGAGTATCTGCAGCAGCGCAAGGACCGACGCCGATGAGCACCGCTCTGGCTCTGGCCGGCGTGACCGCCGTCCTGCGCGACCTGCTCAACGACGGGCTGATCAACCACAACGTTGCCAGCGTGATCGGCAGCACGGTCACGGTCAGTGTGATGCCGCCCGACCGGGTCGTCCCGGCGAACGGCACGGAGGCGAGCCAGCTGAACTTGTTCCTGCACAAGGTCACACCCAATCAGGGCTGGCGCAACGAGCGCCTACCCGCCTGCGACAGCACGGGGCGGGTACGCCTGGCTGACCCGCCGCTGGCGCTCGATCTGCATTACCTGTTGTCGGCCTTCAGTTCGGCGGACCTGCACGCCGAGATCCTGCTCGGCTACGGCATGCAACTGCTGCACGAAAACCCGGTGCTGACGCGTCCGGCCATCCGAACTGCGCTCAGTCCTGCGCCGGACGTCGGCGCCAATTTGCCTGCGGCCCTGCGGGCCCTGGACGCCACGGGGCTCGCGGACCAGTTCGAGCAGTTGCGCATCACGCCTGCGGTGTTCGACACCGAGGAGCTCAGCAAGCTGTGGACGGCGATCCAGACGCACTACCGCCCGACCACCGCGTACACGGTGTCGGTCGTGCTGATCGAGTCCTCGAGGCCGGGCGTGTCGTCCCTGCCGGTGCTCAGCCGCGGGCCGGTCGACCCGGTCAGCGGCCGCGAACGCGGAGTGGTCGTGCGGCCGGACCTCGTTCCGCCGCTCCCGACGATCGAGTCGGTAAACCCCGCAGGAAAACAGCCCGTCGCGTGGCTCGGCGACACCGTCGACCTCAAGGGCCACCACCTCGACGGAACAAGCCGACAGGTGCGGCTGGTAAACGAACGCTTCAGGATCGAAGAGGCGCTCCCGGCGGCCGGGGGCAACGACCCTGAGCGCATTCAGTTCTCGATTCCCACCGTGCGCGCGGCGGATTTTCCCGCGGCCATCTACCAGATGTCGGCCGAGCTGACGCCGCCCGGCGAGGCAACGTCGCGCCAGACGAACCGGATGGCCCTCGTCGTGGCACCCCGGATCACAAACGTGCCGATGAACGTCGCCGTCGACGGTTCGGGCACCGCCAGCTTTACCGTGGACTTCACTCCTGAATACCGCCCGGGCCAGACCGTGTCACTCATGCTCGGGTCGACAGAGGTTGCACCACAAGATACTTCGGCGCAGGCGGCCTCACTGGACTTCGTTGTCCCGAACGCCCCGCTCGGCAATCACCTCGCGCGCCTGCGTATCGACGGCATCGAGAGTCCGGTCGTCGACCGCACGACCGCCCCGCCCACATTCTTCAACCACCGCATCCAGATCTCATGACCACGGCAACCGAACAGGACTGGGAGGTGGCGAACCAGCGGTTGATGGTGGCAGAGCTGGCCCGCCTTGCGGCGCGACTCGGTGACGGCGACGAAGCCGCAGCGGTGGCCGACGTCGAGGTTGCACACGCAGCCATGCCGGCTCAGGCCGCGATCGACCGGCTGGCGGATGTCTTCAACCTGTCCTCATTCGAGCGAGACGTGGTGTTGCTGACCGCAGGCGCAGAACTCGACACGCGCCTTGCCCAGCTGTGCGG
>Ga0207668_10002774_pt1 | contig 10248 bp, 9 predicted proteins | sample KBSS43metaG_FD_184323 | JGI IMG/M metagenome (GOLD analysis project Ga0207668, IMG submission 184323) | Switchgrass rhizosphere microbial communities from Kellogg Biological Station, Michigan, USA - KBS S4-3 metaG (SPAdes) (version 2) | ecosystem: Host-associated > Plants > Roots > Rhizosphere >... | reverse complement strand
TTCAGCCGCAATGGCTATCCGATCTCTCCGATGACCGTCGCGCGAAACTGGAGTCCTGCTGATGAGCGCTTGCGCGAAGAAGAGACCGTGATGCGCATCGGCATGGTCTGCCCGTATTCGTTCGACGTGCCCGGCGGAGTGCAGTCGCACGTGCTTCAGCTGGCCGAGGTGATGGATAGGCGCGGCCACGAAGTCAGCGTGCTGGCGCCGTCGTCACCGCACGTGGAGCTCCCGGATTACGTGGTGTCCGGCGGCAAGGCGGTGCCGATCCCGTACAACGGGTCGGTGGCCCGGCTGCGGTTCGGGCCCGCCACCCATCGCATGGTCAAAAGATGGCTGGCCGAAGGCGATTTCGATGTGCTGCATCTGCACGAGCCGAACGCGCCGAGCCTGTCGATGCTGGCGCTGAACATCGCCGAGGGCCCGATCGTCGCGACGTTCCACACGTCGACCACAAAGTCGTTGACGCTCACCGTGTTCGAGCCCTTCCTGCGGCCGATGCACGAGAAGATCGTCGGCCGCATCGCGGTGTCGGACCTGGCGCGGCGGTGGCAGATGGAGGCGTTGGGCAGCGACGCCGTCGAGATCCCCAACGGCGTGGACGTCGCGTCGTTCGCGCGTGCGCCGCTGTTCGACGGCTACCCGCGGCCGGGTAAGTCGGTGCTGTTCCTTGGCCGTTTCAACGAGCCCCGCAAAGGCATGGCCGTGCTGTTGGGCGCATTGCCGACGCTGGTGAAGGCGTTTCCCGACATCGAGATCCTGATCGTCGGCCGCGGCGACGAGGAGGAACTGCGCGAGCACGCCGGGAAACTGGCCGGCCATCTGCGCTTCCTCGGTCAGATCGACGACGCCGAGAAGGCGTCGGCGATGCGCAGCGCCGACGTGTACTGCGCCCCGAACATCGGCGGGGAGAGCTTCGGCATCGTGCTTGTCGAGGCCATGGCGGCCGGCACCGCGGTGGTGGCCAGCGACCTCGATGCGTTCCGCCGCGTTCTCGTCGACGGAAAGGCCGGGCGGCTGGTGCCGGTCGACGACGCCGCGGGATTGGCAGCGGGGCTGGTTGCGGTGCTCGAGAACGACGCCGTGCGGGGGCGCTACGTGGATGCCGCGGCCGAGGCGGTGCGCCGCTACGACTGGTCCGTTGTCGCCCGCCAGATCATGCGGGTCTACGAGACCGTCGCGGGGTCAGGGGCGAAGGTGCAGGTGGCTAGTTGATCACGTGGGTGGTGATCATTGCGCTGGCGGTGCTGGCCGTCGTCATCCTGCTCGTTGCGGCGTGGGCCTATCAGACCGCCCACCGGCTGGACCGGCTGCACGTCCGGTATGACCTCTCGTGGCAGGCGCTCGACGGGGCGCTGGCCCGGCGGGCGGTGGTGGCGCGTGCGGTCGCCGTCGAGGCGTACGGCGGAGGCCCCGCCGGCAAGCGACTGGCCGCATTGGCCGGCGCCGCCGAGCGCGCACAGAGAACCGCCCGTGAGGCCGCGGAAAACGAGTTGTCTGGCGCGCTGACCCTCGTCGACCCCGGGTCGCTACCGGTGGCGCTGGTCGCCGAGCTCGCCGATGCCGAGGCGCGGGTGCTGTTGGCCCGTCGCTTCCACAACGACGCCGTCCGCGACACACTGGCGCTGCGCGAACGGCCTGCCGTGCGGATGCTGCGGCTTGGCGGAACCGCGGCGCTGCCAACCTATTTCGAGATCGCCGAGCGTGCGGAGGCGACACCGACGGTCGACCGGCGGGTGTCGGCGCGCGTCGTGCTCCTCGACGACGACGGTGACGTCCTGCTGCTCTGCGGGTCCGACCCGGCGAACGAGGACGGGGACCCGCCGCGGTGGTGGTTCACCGTCGGCGGGGCTGCCCAGCAAGGCGAGACGCTGCCCGAGGCGGCGGTGCGCGAACTGGAGGAGGAGACGGGGCTGCGGGTCGATCCGGCCGACATGGTCGGACCGGTCTGGCGGCGCGATGCGGTCATCGACTTCAACGGATCGGTCATCCGCAGCGAGGAGATGTTCTTCGTGCACCGCACCAGGCGGTTCGAGCCGTCAACAGCCGGCCGCACGGGTTTGGAGCGGGCCTACATTCACGGCCACCGCTGGTGCGATGCGACAATGATCGCCGAGCTGGTCGCCACGGGTGAAACCGTCTATCCGTTGCAACTCGGTGAGCTTCTCGAGGAGGCGAACGCGCTGGCCGACGCACGGGGCGCGGTGCCGCGGCGGCAGCTGCAGTCGATCCGCTGAGAAGGCTGAGGTGTTGCGGATGCTGCGGATTTAACACATTTGCCGCCACCTTTACACTGGATCAGTAGCGATTTGGAGGAGATAGCAGTGGAAACCGCAGCTGGATCGAACGGTTCGGCCAACAGCCAGACCGGAACGGCGCGGGTCAAGCGCGGCATGGCCGAGATGCTCAAGGGCGGCGTGATCATGGACGTCGTCACGCCCGAGCAGGCCCGCATCGCCGAGGGCGCCGGCGCCGTGGCCGTCATGGCGTTGGAGCGAGTGCCCGCGGACATCCGCGCCCAGGGCGGGGTATCGCGGATGAGCGATCCCGACATGATCGAGGGCATCATCTCCGCGGTCACCATCCCGGTGATGGCCAAGGCCCGCATCGGGCACTTCGTCGAGGCGCAGATTCTGCAGAGCCTCGGTGTTGACTACATCGACGAGTCGGAGGTGCTCACCCCGGCCGATTACACCCACCACATCGACAAGTGGAAGTTCACCGTGCCGTTCGTGTGCGGCGCGACCAACCTCGGCGAGGCACTGCGCCGCCTCACCGAGGGCGCGGCGATGATCCGGTCCAAGGGTGAGGCGGGCACGGGTGATGTGTCCAATGCGACCACGCACATGCGCCAGATCGGTGGCGAGATACGTCGGCTGACGTCGCTGTCCGAAGACGAGTTGTACGTCGCGGCAAAGGAATTGCAGGCACCTTATGAACTCGTTGTGGAGGTGGCGCGAGCAGGCAAGCTGCCGGTGACGCTGTTCACCGCGGGTGGTATCGCGACGCCGGCGGATGCGGCGATGATGATGCAGTTGGGCGCCGAGGGAGTGTTCGTCGGTTCGGGCATCTTCAAGTCCGGTGACCCGGCGCAGCGGGCGGCCGCCATCGTCAAGGCGACGACCTTCTATGACGACCCCGACGTGCTGGCCAAGGTGTCACGCGGGTTGGGGGAGGCCATGGTCGGCATCAACGTGGAGGAGATCGCAGCCCCGCACCGGCTCGCCGAACGCGGCTGGTAAACAAGCCAGATGGCGATCGAAGAGATCCTTGACCTCGAACAACTCGAGGTCAACATCTACCGCGGCGGGGTGTTCAGCCCCGAATCCGGCTTCCTGCAGCGGACATTCGGCGGACACGTCGCGGGCCAGTCCCTGGTCTCGGCGGTCCGGACGGTGGAGCCGCGCTTTGCGGTGCACTCACTGCACGGATACTTCCTGCGGCCCGGTGACGCCAAGGAGCCGACGGTCTTCATCGTCGAACGGCTCCGAGACGGTGGTTCGTTCGTCACCAGACGTGTCAACGCGATCCAGCACGGCGAGAGCATCTTCTCGATGTCGGCGTCGTTCCAGATCGACCAGAGCGGGATCGAGCACCAGGACGCCATGCCATACGCGCCTCCGCCAGACGACCTGCCGAGTTTCATCTCGAAGGGCGGTGCGTTCGACGACGCGGGATTCGCACAGTTCGCGGAGTGGGATGTCCGGATGGTTCCGCGTGACCAGCTCAAGCTCCTGCCTGGCAAGGCGTCACAACAGCAGGTGTGGTTCCGGCACAAGGACCCACTGCCCGACGACCACGTGTTGCACATCTGCGCGCTGGCCTACATGAGCGACCTGACGCTGCTCGGTTCGGCACAGGTGACCCACGTCGAGGAGCGCAAGCACTTGATGGTGGCGTCTCTGGACCATGCGATGTGGTTCATGCGGCCGTTCCGCGCCGACGAATGGCTGCTGTATGACCAGTCGTCACCGTCGGCGTGCGGGGGCCGGGCGCTGACTCAGGGCAAGATCTTCACCCGTACCGGTGAGATGGTGGCGGCCGTGATGCAGGAGGGGCTCACCCGCTACCGACGCGACTTCAAACCATGAGCACGCCGCGCGTCGGCGTGCTCGCGCTGCAGGGCGACACCCGCGAACATCTGGCGGCGCTGCGTGAGGCCGGAGCCGACGCGACTACCGTGCGCCGTGTCAACGAGCTCGAAGCTGTCGACGCGCTGGTGATACCCGGCGGGGAGTCCACCACGATGAGCCACCTGCTGCGCGAGTTCGAACTGCTCGAGCCGTTGCGGGCGCGGCTGGCCGAAGGCATGCCTGCCTACGGCTCGTGTGCCGGGATGATCCTGCTGGCAACCGAGATTCTGGACGCGGGCGCCGAGGGTCGGGCTGCTGTCCCGCTCAAGGCCATCGATATGACGGTGCGCCGCAACGCCTTTGGTCGCCAAGTCGACTCGTTCGAGGGCGACTTTCCGTTCGAGGGGCTCGACGATCGCGTGCATGCGGTGTTCATCCGCGCGCCGTGGGTCGAACGGGTCGGCCCCGATGTGCAGGTGCTGGGCCGGGCCGCCGGGCACATCGTCGCAGTGCGGCAGGGCCGCATGCTGGCGACGGCGTTTCATCCGGAGATGACGGGTGACCGCCGCATCCACAAGCTCTTCGTCGACATGCTGTAGTCGATTTGTGACCGATGCCACTCTTCGTCACTGCCTGGTTATGGAATGATCGGTACGAAATGGGACTTGTGTAGGGCAATCGAGTCGAGCCCATCGAAGGAGACCCCCATGAAGAACGATCAGATCGTCGCATTCGTCACCGGAGCCAATCGCGGACTGGGTAAGCGGTTCGCCGGCCAGCTCGTCGAGCGCGGTGCAAAGGTATACGCCGCTGCGCGGCGCCCCGAGACGATCGCCGTGCCCGGCGTTGTACCCGCTCAGCTCGACGTCACGGATCCGGAGTCCGTCGCCCGCGCCGCCAGTGCGGCCGGCGACGTCAACGTCCTGATCAACAACGCAGGCGTGTCGACCGGCGCGTCCCTGCTCACGGGCCCGATGGATGATGTGCGACTGGAGATGGAGACGCACTACTTCGGCACGCTGTCCGTTACCCGCGCGTTCGCTCCGATCGTCGAAGCCAACGGCGGCGGGTCGATCCTCAATGTGCTTTCCGTGTTGTCGTGGGCGCATTCGCCCGTCTTCGGTGCATATTCCGCGGCGAAGGCGGCTGAGTGGGCGATGACCGATGCCATCCGGCAGGAGCTCGCTCCGCGTGGAATCCACGTCGCCTCTTTACATGTCGGCTTCATGGACACCGACATGGCCGACTTCGTCCCTGCGGACCAGAAGACCGACCCCTCGGCGGTCGCCAAGCTCGCACTGGAGGGGCTCTTCGCGGGTGAGCCGGAGGTCATCGCCGACGACATCTCGCGCCGTGTCAAGGCTCAGCTGTCCGCCGCTCCCGTTGTGTGGGCCGGATAATCACGCCGAAACCACCGGAAGCAGTAGCCGTGACGACGAGCGGACGGTGTTCAGGCTGCTGGTGCCGACGCTGGCGTGCCGGAAGTTCATGATCACCGGCGCCGACGGATCTTGGTCGTCGCCGGCGAGGATCAGCCGGATGCGATGGCCCGTCTTGAAGCGACGGGCATTGGGCACCAACGGGATTCGGTACTCGACGTCCTCGCCGATCGGCACGGCCTGGGCCCGGCGGCATGGGAGGACTGGTCCGCCGGGCAAGCTGGCCGCCTCGTCGACCTCGCGAAGGCTGGCCCGGAGCCAGCCCGCGGTTATATCGGTCACCGTCTCGTCGGGGGAGACGTCCTGCAGCATTGCGATCCATGCCGTGTCCGACGCCGTCGCGGCTGCAACGAGCCGTAACTCGATGTCGCCCACCATGTCCAGCGCCTCTTCCAGCGGGTCGCTGGTCCACATCAGCGTCGACGGCGGATCGATCGGGCTGGGGTTGGCGCGATTCAGGCCCGCGCCCAGCACCATGTACTCGCGGGCGCCGGGCTCGCCTTCGTCATCTGCCAGCGTGCCGTCGGCGCGCAGTGCAAGTTCGCGATGCGTCCCACGCGGAGGCCATGACTCAGCAGAGTGCCATTCGTCGGAGCCCGGCAGCGCGTAACGCACCGGGTCGCCATCGACGATACCGGTGTCCCGGCCCTTCAGCCAGTGATCGAACCAGGCGAGAGCTTCCGTGTGCAGGCTCTCCCACGGCCAGGTCAATCCGTAGCGGTCGAGCATGCCCATACGCACATTCGGGTTGTCCGCCAATGCCTTCCACGCGAGAAACGTTGACGGCAGATGCAGCGGAACGTTCTCCCAGTCGCAGCCGAGGTACACCGGAATGTCGATTCGATCCAGCAGTGGGGTGAGATCCCGCTCGTCCCACCACTCGTCGCGCAAGGGGTGCTTGACGGCGGCGTTGAGCCAAAGCTGGTCCCAGGGATGCGGGTCGTGGGGCAGCTTCAGCAACTGGCGCATCACCACGAGCGAGGCCTCGCCGTTCATCGTGGCGAACTTGCGGTGCAGCGGCGGCGCGTGCAGCACCTTGCGTGCAAGCTGTACGGGCAGGCTGCGCCAGAACTCGTCACTGCGGTCGGACGTGAGGCCGATCATCGACAGAAACGGTGTGACGAAGCCCGAGCTCAGCAGGCCGTGATGCACGGCTCCCTCGTAGAGGTCGGCGGTGACGGCGAGCGGGAAGATCGCCTTCAAGTGCGGGGGGCGCTCGACGGCGGCTTCGAGCTGCGTCATGGCGAAGTAGCTGATGCCGATCATGCCGACATTGCCGTCACACCACGGTTGGGCAGCCGCCCACTCGACGAGGTCGTACATGTCCAGGCGCTCCTGTGCGTCGAAGAACCCGTACTCGCCCTCGGAGTCCCCGGTGCCTCGCAGGTTCGCGATGACGTGGACATATCCGCGGGGCACCCAGAAGTCGGTCGCGCCTGCCTCGATGAAGCCCATGGGAGCGCCGAGGTCTTGTATCTGGCGCGGGTACGGGGACGCAGCGATCAGCGCGGGGAAACGTCCGCCGGCATCGGGCCGGTGGACGTCGGCCATGAGTGCGGTCCCGTCGCGCATGGTGATCGCGACGTTGTTGTCGTGCCGCATGTCGAATTCCGGCTCGCTGAGCTGGCGGTAGTCCCGTCCGGTGGTTTGCGGGCCGTTGAGTTGCCTGGTCATAGTTTCACGTTACGTTGAAACTAGTCTCAACGCAACGTGAAATTCACGCTATGATGAAACTCATGGCGAAGCGGTCCATCACTCCCGGCCCGCGCGACGAGCGCGGCGTGCTGTCGGCGCGGATTCTGACGGCCGCGCGCGAGGCGTTCGCCGAGACCGGCTGGGCGGGGACCACGATGAGGGCGGTGGCGCGTGCGGCCGACGTCGACCCGGCACTGGTCTATCACTACTTCGGGTCCAAGGAGGCTCTGCTCGAAGCCGCGACGAACCCCCCGCCGAGGTGGCTGGAGAACGTCGCGAAGACGTGGACGACACCGGTGTCCGAGCTCGGCAGCGCGCTGCTGCGGTTGATGCTCGGTGCGTGGGCCGACGACGAGGTCGGTCCCGTGTTGCGGGCGGTTCTGCAGACCGCCGCCCACGAGCCGAGCACCCGCGAAAAGCTTCGCAGAATCGTGGAGAGCAGCCTGATTGGCGTGTCTCAACTCGGGGTCGATGAGCGCGATCGGATGGTGCGAAGCGGGCTGATCTCCTCGCAGATCATGGGACTGGCGATGATGCGGTACGTGTGGAGGATCGAACCGGTCGCCTCGATGAGTGACGATGAGGTCGTCGCGGCCGTCGCACCGAATCTGCAGCGTTACATCGAGGGTGAACTCCGATGACCAGCGACGAGCTGGTCTCGCAAGATCTTTCCTGCCGCGTTCCTCGGCAGCGCCTCGGTGCGGATCTCCCACGACGTCGGCACCTTGTAGGCCGGCAGTCCGCCGCGACACCACGCGGTGAGGGCAGCCTCATCGACCACGCCCGTGCCGTCCAGCACCACGAACGCCTTGACCGCTTGTCCCGTGACGGGATCCTCGACGCCCGCGACGCACGCCTCCACGACGGCGTCATGCTCCTCGAGGCGGTTCTCGACCTCCGAGGGAAACACGTTCTCCGACGACACGAAGATCACGTCACGGGCGCGAGAGTTGATGTACAGCAGGCCGTTTTCGATGCGCCCGACGTCGCCCATGTTCAGCCAGCGTCCCGGCCCGTATACACGAGCGGTCGTGTCGGGGTCGTTCCAGAACTCGAGCATGGTGTACGGGCTCCGCACATGAATCAGACCCTCTGAACCGTCCGGCAGGTCGTGGCCTTTGTCGTCGCGGATGCGAACCTGCACGCCGTCCTGGATGGGCCCCGTCGACTCGGGGTGCTCGTCGAAGGCGGGACCCCGGATAACCGCGACGGCGCCGCACGACTCCGTACTCGTGTAGCCCATCAGCATGCTGTCCATTCCCTTCGGAAAAGCTTCGTAGAGAACGTGTTTGACCGCGGGCGTCATCGGTGCGCCACCGATCGACACCATCTGCAGGCTGGACAGGTCGTACTTCGGGCGCGCCGGATGGGCCGCGACACGGGGACCGGCACTGCCCAGTGGCGCCCAGTGGGTGATCTGTTCGGATTCAATGGCCTTCAGCGTGCGTTCCTCGTCGAACCGGCCCGGACGCAATACCAGGAGCGCGCCGTAGGCGGTGTAGATGACGATTCCGCCGTAGAGACCGGACAAGTGAAAGAACGGCGCAGCCGCGAGTACCCGTGGCGGCGGCGGTATCTCGGTGGGAAAGGCGGCCATCGTCAGCAGGGTGTTGAACGTCGCGCACGTGGTGATGCCGATCACGGCGCGGTGGGAATGCACGACGGCCTTCGCCTTGCCTGTCGTGCCGCTGGTGAACAGCAGGATGGCGGGGTCGTCTTCGTGCGTGTCCGGTGTGACGGGGTCGGCGGCCAGTTCGCTGGTGATGCGGTGGTACAAAGCGGCGTCCAGCTTCAGGACGGGGGCCCCACCAACCATCGCAGCGCGCCGCTCGTCCGCCATCACGATGGATGGCGTCGTCAGCTGCAGAGCGGCCTGTGTCTCCGGTTCGCTCCAGTAGCTGTTCATCGCGGTGGCGACGGCGCCGCTGGCAAGCGTGGCCCAGAATGCGATGACCCATTCCAGTGAGTTGGCCGCGAAGACGCCGACCCGGTCGCCCGGCCGCACACCGTGCTCCTCGCGCAGAATGCGCGACAGATTGCCGACTGCGGCCATGTGCTTCCGATACGTCAGCCGGCGCTCGCCGTCCGCAAGGTATTCGCCGTCGGGGTTGTTCGCGGTCGACGCGCGCAGCAGATTGAAGATCGAGGTCTCGCGGTTCTTGAAGACCGCCATGCGCTCGCCGAGGACGTCGTCCTCGACCACCTCGAACAACCCGCCAGGGCAGATAAGCGAGCGCCCGAATTCGGTGTCGACGGCCAGCGAGAACGTGTCTCGAATGAGCTCGGAAAGCATTCGCGCGACCCCCGGCCTTGAGCGACTTCTGTGCGATTTGTAGCGCCCAGCGCAACAAACTGCGGGCAAATCGCGGAAAGTAGGCGCATGACGATGATCGAGGTGGAGCCACAGCCGCGCATCGACACGCTGGTGCGCTTGCCCGGCGGCGGCGAGACGGGGGCCATCGTCGACGCCGCCGCGACCTTCACCGACGACCCGTCTGGCACCCCGACCTGGATCCAGATGCACGTCAACGGCCACCTCGGCTGGCCGGCCGATGTCGGCTACCGCGTCGTCGCGCTGACGCCGCCTGACGCCGTGCGATGAGGGATAAACCTCCACGTAGACTCGTTGATCGGACTCTGAAGTAGTGAAAGAGGTAGTACTGCATGAGCGGCCATTCCAAGTGGGCCACCACCAAGCACAAGAAGGCTGTGATCGACGCTCGCCGCGGCAAGAATTTCGCCCGATTGATCAAGAACGTCGAGGTGGCCGCGCGCGTCGGTGGCGGTGATCCCGGCGGCAACCCGACGCTGTACGACGCCATTCAGAAGGCGAAGAAGAACTCGGTCCCCAACGACAACATCGAGCGAGCCCGCAAGCGTGGCGCCGGCGAGGAGGCAGGCGGCGCCGACTACCAGAGCATCACCTACGAGGGCTACGGACCCAACGGTGTCGCGGTGCTGATCGAATGCCTGACCGACAACCGCAACCGCGCGGCGGGCGAGGTACGCGTCGCGGTGACGCGCAACGGCGGCAACATGGC
>Ga0207668_10002773_pt1 | contig 10249 bp, 10 predicted proteins | sample KBSS43metaG_FD_184323 | JGI IMG/M metagenome (GOLD analysis project Ga0207668, IMG submission 184323) | Switchgrass rhizosphere microbial communities from Kellogg Biological Station, Michigan, USA - KBS S4-3 metaG (SPAdes) (version 2) | ecosystem: Host-associated > Plants > Roots > Rhizosphere... | reverse complement strand
CGCCGACGCTCGCCGCTGGGCACGGCAGCGCGTCGCGTGCTCGCCGTGTTGCACCAGCTGCCGGCGGAGTCGACTGCCGCATGAGCGCATCACTGATCGACCGCGTCCGCGAGCGGCTGGCCTCAGAGCCGATGCCGTTGCGCCCCAACGTCGTCGCCGCGGCCATCCGCGCCGAATCGGGCGGTGTGCTCGGCGACACCGAGGTGCTCGACAACCTGCGCGTCCTGCAGACCGAACTGTCGGGTGCCGGCATTCTCGAGCCGCTCTTGCGGGCGGAGGGCACCACCGACGTGCTGGTGACCGCGCCCGACGCGGTGTGGGTCGATGACGGCTCCGGCTTGCGCCGCGCGCCAGTCGAATTCGCCGACGACGCCGCGGTCCGCAGGCTCGCGCAGCGATTGGCGCTGAGTGCGGGGCGCAGGCTCGACGAGGCACAACCGTGGGTCGACGGTCACTTGACGGGGCTCGGCAGTGAGTTCGCGGTTCGACTGCACGCGATCCTGCCGCCGATCGCCGCAGCGGGCACCTGCTTGTCACTGCGAGTGCTGCGGCCAGCCACCCAGGACTTCGCGGCCCTCGTCGAATGCGGAGCCATCCCGGCGGCCGCAGTCGACCTGATGCGCGAAATCGTCGCAGCGCGAACCACCTTCCTGATCTCGGGCGGCACCGGCGCGGGAAAGACGACGCTCCTGGCCGCCGCGCTCGGGGCCGTCCCCGCCGACGAGCGGATCGTCTGCATCGAAGACGCGGCAGAGCTGGCGCCGCGACATCCGCACCTCGTCAAGTTGGTTGCCCGCGGCGCCAACGTCGAAGGTGTCGGTGAGGTGACCGTTCGCGACCTCGTCAAGCAGGCCCTTCGGATGCGACCGGACCGGATCGTCGTCGGCGAGGTACGCGGCGGTGAGGTCGTCGATCTGTTGGCGGCGTTCAACACCGGCCACGAGGGTGGCGCCGGCACCGTGCACGCGAACGAGCCCGCCGAGGTGCCTGCCCGCCTCGAGGCGCTGGCCGCGCTGGGCGGCCTGGACCGGGCGGCGCTGCACAGTCAGTTGTCCGCGGCCGTTCGCGTCGTGCTGCACGTCGGGCGTGATGGGACGGGCAACCGCAGACTCGAGGAGATTGCCGTGCTGCGCCGGGGTACCGACGGACTGGTGAACGCGCACACCGCGTGGCACGTCGACTGCGGATCCGCCACGGGTATGGCCGATTTGGAACGGCTGTTGTCGGCGAGGGGGCGACGATGACCCCGGCCTTGCTGGCGCTGGCGGCCGCGTTGCTCGTCGCACCGACGCGCACGCGTACCGTCGGTCCCGATCGCCATGCGCCGCCACGTCGGCGCAAGAGGTGGTGGATGACAGCGGGCGCGGGGTCGGTCGTGATCGCCGTCGCGCTCGTCGCACCCATGACGGTGGCAGCGGCCTTGGCGGTCGTGGCCGGCACCGTCGCACTGCGCAGACACCGGGCCAATCTGCGCGCCCGCACGGCTATCGAGTCGGCCGCGTTGCAGGCGGCGCTGGACGTGCTTGCCGGGGAGTTGCGGGCGGGTGCACACCCCGTGGTCGCGTTCGAGACTGCTGCGGTAGAGGTGCCCGACGACGTCGCGGCATCGTTGCGGGCGGTCGCCGCGCGGGCCCGGCTCGGTGTCGACGTGGCCGCTGGCTTGCATGCTGCCGCAGCCGGTTCCGCGGTGCCAAACCACTGGAGCCGGCTGGCGGTGTGCTGGGAATTGGCGCATCGCCACGGCTTGGCGATCGCCACGCTGATGCGTACCGCACACCGCGAGTTCGTCGAGCGCGAGCGGTTCGAATCGCGGTTCGCGGCGGCGATGGCGGGCGCACGCACCACGGCGCTCGTGCTCGCCGGGCTGCCGGTGCTCGGCATCGGCCTCGGGCAACTGGTGGATGCGGATCCCGTCCGCTTCCTGACCTCCGGCGGGCTCGGTGGTGGGCTGCTCGTGGTCGGAACGGTGCTGGCGTGTAGTGGGCTGCTGTGGTCGGACCGCATCACCAATGGGGCGTCGAGATGATGTGGGCCGCAGTGTGTCTCGCCGCAGCCTTGCTGGTGGCAGTCGATCGGGCGCAGGTGGAGCGACGGGCCGGGCTGGGCGCGCGGGAGCGTGCCGCGCAGCGGCCATCCGATGGACCCGTGGATCCGCTCGCGGTGGCGGCCGCGCTCGACGTATTCGCAGCGTGCCTGTCCTCGGGGATGGCCGTCGCAGGCGCGGCGGCCGCAACGGCACCCTCATCGCCGGCACCGCTGGCCGCCGTGTTGGGCCGCGCCGCCGAACTGCTCGCGGTGGGCGCCGACGCCACGACGGCCTGGTCCACTCGTGATGCATCGGACCGCTACGTCGAGGCGTTGACGCGCTTGGCCCGTCGGTCGGCCGCCTCGGGAGCCGCACTGGCGCAGGGCGTCGCCGAGCTGGCCGAGCAGTCGCGCCAGGATGCCGGCGACGCCGCCCGCGCGGCCGGTGAACGCGCCGCCGTCCTCATCGCGGGTCCGCTGGGCCTGTGCTATCTGCCCGCGTTCCTGTGTCTAGGCGTCGTGCCGGTGGTCATGGGGTTGGCGCGTGACGTCCTGACGATGGGCGCGAGGTGAGGCAGGCTCGCGGAGCGACCGCAAGCCTTGGGAGGGACAATGGAAGGGAAACACGATGATGGGCAACACCATTCGCCGAATTCGGGGACGCCTGGCGCTGTTGTGGGTGGACGAGGCAGGGATGTCGACGGTCGAATACGCCATCGGCACCATCGCGGCCGCGGCGTTCGGCGCCATTCTGTATACGGTGGTCACCGGCGACTCGATCGTGAACGCGCTGACGAACCTCATCACGAAGGCGTTGAACACCAACGTCTGAGGGGATCCGCGGGCGGAGCCACGGTCGAGGCCGCCTTCGCCATCGCCGCGTTGTCGGTGGTGTTCGCCATCTGCCTTGGGGGAGCGTCCGCGATGGCGGCGCAGGTGCGGTGCATCGACTCGGCCAGGGAGGCGGCCCGGCTGGCCGCGAGGGGCGACGAGCACGCGGCGACCGAGGCGGCGCGCCGGCTCGGTCCCGTGGGGTCGGTGCTGGCGCTTCGGCGCGACGGTGACTACGTCGTCGCGCGGGTCAGCGTGGATGCACCGCTGCGGTTGGGCTTCGCCATCGCGGGGGAGGCGGTCGCGGCGCGCGAGCCCGGAGCGTGAACGTGGCTCCGCGACGTTGGTTGCGGTGGCGATGATGGCGGTGGTGGTGTCGATTGCCATGGGAGCCATGGTGGTTGGCTCGGCCGTCGTCGCCCGTCATCGGGCCCAGGCGAGTGCCGACCTGGCGGCGCTGGCCGCCGCTGGGCAAATCGCGTCGGGTGGGGTGGCCGCGTGCTCGGAGGCCGCTTCGGTCGCCGGGGCCATGCGCACCGTCGTGGCCACGTGCCGCGTGGAGGAACTCGACGTGATCGTCGGTGTCGAGGTGCCCGTCGGCCTTGGCCGGTGGGGGCTGGGTGTGGCGCGGGCCGCTGCGCGAGCGGGACCGGGTGAACCGTCCGGTTAGTTCTGCGCTGCCTTGGCCTTACGTGCCCGTGACTTGCGCTTCTTCGGCGGCTCGGCGGCGGCGACTTCGTCTTCGGTGGGCAGCCGCAGCGACAGCAGTCCCGCGAAGGTGCCCTCGTCGAGCTCGACGCGGTGTGCGGTGACGTGGATGGGCGTCCACCCCCCGTCGAGCGCCCGCAGCCGCAACACGCGCGCTGCGGCGCCCTTCTCGAATTCGGTTGCCATGGCAGCCATTGCGGCGTCGTCGTCGGGGTGCACCGTGGGCTCGCCCGATTCCCTTGCATGCCAGTCGTAGAACGGACACGGGTCGTCGAGCCACTTGAGCAACGTCCACGTCCGCAGGTTCACCAGCGCGCGGTGCACCCCGGGCTGGGCCAGCCCGTTGAGGATTCGCTGCCCGAGATCCACTGGTACCTGGGTCGATTCGTCGCGCGCGCTGCGCCAGTTCATGGCTCGGCAGATCAGCTTGTCCGGCCCACCATCGTCGCTTTCCAAGAGCACGCGGGCGACGAAGCCGACCGTGATGGGCTTGCCCTGGTGGTCGACGACGTCCCACGTACTGCAGAAGGCTCGCCCCGGCTCGGGCTTGATCGCCACCGACAACACCTGCGCCTCACTGGGGTTGAGCTCCCGCGTCGGCAGGTCTTCGGCGAACGCCCGGCCATGCGTCGCCTCGGTCGACGGATCGCGCCCACTGTTGAACAGCGACTCCGGTGTGTCGGTCGCGATCCCTTGGGTCAGGTCCCACTTCAACGGCCCGGGAATGATGCGATCGGGCGGTTCGGTATCGGGCGGGCCGATCCACGCGTGGACACCGTGGATCCGGCCGTCGGTCATCTGAACCACCTCGGTGCGAATCACGCGGTCGTGTTTCGGCGTGATACTGCTGAGCGGTTGACCCGCCCGCACCGTCTCGCCAATCGCGGTCTGGATGGCCATGAGGTTGGGGTTGCGCCGGAGAAAGGCGCTGATTGGGACGAGATTCTTGGTGGACTGACCCTGCGCAACCACGGCTGGCTCCGCGCCGAGTGTTTCCACGAGGAGCCAGTCGTGGGTCATCCGGGCATCCTACCGTTCAGCGGCTGGGCTCCGACGCCGCAACAGCGCGACGAAATCCGTCGTAGGACGCGACGAAACGCCTGCTCGGAGGGTCTTGGCGCGGCGGCTGGGGATGCCGGTTGGGTTGCACGTGCCCTTCCGAACAGGTACTTTGGCCCTGCACCCGGGCCTTCCGGGAATGGGAACGGATCGCGTTGTCCGACCGTTGCCGCCATTTCGTGGCGACGACCGTCGAGGGGTCGGTCGTCGCCTGAGGACGGTTACACCCCGTTCGTCGCGAGTTCACCGAGCACCAGCCGCAGCACCCGGACCGCGCCCGCCTTGTCCAGGGGATCGTTGCCGTTACCGCATTTCGGCGACTGGACACACGACGGGCAACCCGTCTGGCATTCGCACGCTTCGATCGCCGCCGCCGTCGCCTCCCACCACACCGGGAGCTGGCGGAATCCACGGTCGGCGAAGCCCGCGCCCCCGGGATGGCCGTCGTAGACGAAGATCGTCGGCAAACCGTCGGGTCCGATGGCCGTCGACACGCCGCCGATGTCGCCGCGGTCGCAGCTGGCCACCAAGGGCAGAAGTCCGATCGCCGCGTGTTCGGCGGCGTGGAGCGCCCCCGGGATGCGCAGCGCGTCAATGCCGCTGTCCTGCAGTGCTTCCGGAGTGATCGTGCACATCACCGCAACGGTCTCCAGGGTCTGCGTGGGCATGTCGAGGTCGACGAAGTCGATCACCTCGCCGTCGTAGCGCCTGCGGAGGTATCCGATCACGGTGTGGCTCACCGAAACCGGCACCACGCCCGTCGTGACGCATCCGACGGCGTTGCGTTCTCCGGTGCCCAGCACGGAAATGTCGGTCACTTCCCTCGCCGAGGTGTTGTACCCCGGATCCTCTGCGTGTACGAAGGCGACGCCGCTCTCGAAGTCGAGCGAATCGACCACGTAACTCTCGCCGCGGTGAAGGTAGACGGCGCCAGGATGCACCGACGCCGGAGCCTGGCCCGCACCGGAACTGCCCAACAGCCGACCGGTCTCGGTCTCGACGATCGCGATCTGTCCGCCGATGGACCCGCGAATGTCGACGGCGGCATGCGGGTCGATCCCCGGGGTCGGGAAGTATCCCGACGGCCTGCGCCGTAACAGTCCATCGTCGACGAGCGACTCGGCAACGGCTTCTGCGTTCCACGTCCGCACCTCGGCTTCGGTCAACGGGAGTTCGGTTGCCGCGCACAACAGTTGCGGGCCGAGCACGAACGGATTGGTGGGATCGATGACGACGCGTTCGAGCGGCTTGCCCAACAGCGCAGCCGGGTGATTCACCAGGTAGGTGTCCAACGGGTCGTCGCGCGCGATCATGACGATCAAGGCACTCTGCCCGCGCCGCCCAGCCCGACCAGCCTGCTGCCAGAACGATGCGACGGTGCCGGGGAAGCCGGCGAGCACCACTGCGTCGAGGCCCGCGATGTCGACGCCCAGTTCGAGCGCGTTGGTGGTGGCCAGCCCCCGCAGCCGGCCATCGGCCAACGCGGACTCCAGTTCTCGGCGGTCCTCCGCCAGGTACCCGGCCCGATACGACGCGACCAGCTCGACGAGTTCCGGCGCGACGTCCTCGAGACGCGCGCGGGCCCCAAGCGCCGTCAGCTCGGCTCCCCGCCGCGACCGGACGAACGTCAGCGTGCGCGCGCCCTCGGCCATCAGGTCGGCCATCACCCGCGCCGCCTCGGCGCCTGCGGAACGCCTTACCGGAGCGCCGTTCTCGCCGGAAAGATCGTCGCGCAGGGCAGGCTCCCAAAGCGCAACGGTGCGACCGCCTTGTGGCGACCCGTCCTCCGTCACTTCGGCCACCGTCTGGCCGAGTAGTTCGGAGGCAGTGGCCGCAGGCGACGATGCCGTCGCGCTGGCGAAGATCACCGTCGGCCCCGGCGAGTCGGCAGTGGCATAGCGTGCACAGAGCCGGACCAGTCGGCGCAGCACCAACGCCACGTTGGAGCCGAAAATGCCTCGGTAGTAGTGACATTCGTCGACCACGATGAACCGTAGGTTGCGCAGGAACACTGCCCAGCGGGCGTGGTTGCGCAATAGCGAGAGGTGAATCATGTCGGGGTTGGAGAAGATCCACCGCGACCGCTCGCGCGCAAAGCGTCTCGCGTCGACACTGCTGTCCCCGTCATACGGACTCGGGGCCACGTCCCCCAGCCGCTCGACGGAGTTCGCCAGGCTCTGCGCGGCGCGTAGTTGATCGTGTCCGAGCGCCTTGGTCGGCGACAAGTAGAGCGCCCGTGCGCGCGGGTCTGCCGACAGCGCACTCATGATGGGCAACTGATAGGCCATCGACTTGCCCGACGCGGTACCGGTGCTGAGTACGACGTGGCGTCCGGAATGGGCCAGCTCGGCGGCGGCGACCTGGTGCGACCACGGCTCGGCGACGCCCTGATCAACGAAGGCGCGCACCACGTCCGGTGCAGCCCACGGTGGCCACGGCCGCCCGCTGGCCCGGCGCGGGGCGAGGTCTGACACGTGCCGCAGCGGGTGTTCGTCGGCGGCGGTCCCATCGACCGCGCAGGCGAGTAGCTCGCGGCCGAAATCCGACCCTCGATGCGCCACGGCCTGCCTCCTGGTTGCGGGTCGGTCCGGCCCCTCGTAGTCGGTGCGGCGACCCTCGGTGAATTGTTAACCACTCGATGGTCGCGAGACTGTCGCGACGACGCTGAACGTGATTGACTTACGACGGTCGCAGCTTCTGTGTTCGTGTGTTGACACCCGCAGGAACGTCGTTGCGGTCGCGGTTCCTGCGAGGGTTGTAGGTCGGCCAGTTCCGGCGCTTCCACGAAGGTATGGCGGTCGGAACGGGCCCGACCCACCGAAGCACGGTGGATCGCACCCGAAAGTAGTAGAAGGAATGAAGTACAGATGCCACAGGGAACTGTTAAGTGGTTCAACCCGGAGAAGGGTTACGGGTTCATCGAGCAGGACGGCGGCGGCGGCGACGTCTTCGTCCATTACAACCAGATCCAGTCGAATGGGTTCCGCACCCTCGAGGAGAAGCAAAAGGTGGAGTTCGAGGTCGAGCAGTCCCCCAAGGGACCGCAGGCCGTGAACGTTCGCACCGTCTGACACACGCGCTTTTTGCAAGGCACCTCCGCGCCGTCCTTCGAGGGCGACGCGGAGGTGTTCTGCTTTCCGACAGGAGCCAGGTCGGCCTGGCGACTCCTACCGAGACCGTCGCTGGCCTAGTGTCGTTTTCGTGAGTCAGCTGTCGTTCTTCTCGGCTGAGTCGGTGCCGCCCGCGGTCGCCGACTTGACCGGGATCTTGGCGGCTTCCGGCCAGGTGGTGCTGGTGGGCTCCGGGGCTCAGCAGGCCGCCCGGCTGTCCGTGGTCGTCGACCGGCTATGGCGAGCCGAGGCGCTGGCCGAGATGATCGCCGAGGCCGGTCTGGAGCCCGAGCTCGCACGCACCGACGAGAACACCCCGCTGGTGCGTACGGCCGTAGACGTGCGCTTGACGCCCATCGCGGCGCAGTGGACCCGTGGAGCGGTCAAGACGGTCCCTCCACAGTGGTTGCCGGGGCCGCGGGAACTGCGGGCGTGGACGTTGGCCGCTGGGGTGCCCGAGGCCGACCGGTACCTGCTCGGACTCGATCCACACGCACCCGATACGCATTCCGCACTCGCTTTGGCGATGATGCGGGTAGGAATAGCCCCAACGTTGATCGGCACTCGCGGAGCTCGTCCAGCCCTGCGAATCAGCGGTCGGAGGCGACTATCGCGCCTGGTAGAGAACGTCGGGGAACCTCCTGGGCACACCGAGGCGTTCCTGGCTTGGCCGCGCATTTGACGTCAATCTGTGGGTGAGCCGGTTTGCGTCCGCTGGCGCGGAATGCGAAATTGTCCCTTGCCATTGGTGGAATAGGGCGAATCCGACCGCAGACGCGTCGGGGGGACGCCAGATGGCGGCATAAGAAGTGGAGCGTAGACACAGTTGGCTGACCAGGATGGCAGCGGCAACGGTCGCGTACGGCGGCTCGTCATAGTCGAGTCGCCCACCAAAGCGCGCAAAATTGCTGGCTACCTGGGTTCCGGGTACATCGTCGAATCGTCTCGGGGCCACATTCGCGACCTGCCGAGGGCCGCGGCGGACGTGCCCGCCAAGTACAAGTCGGAACCGTGGGCCCGGTTGGGCGTGAACGTCGACGCCGACTTCGAACCGCTCTACATCATCAGCCCGGAGAAGAAGACCACCGTCACCGAGCTGAAGGCCCTGCTCAAGGACGTCGACGAGCTCTATCTCGCGACGGACGGTGACCGCGAGGGGGAGGCCATCGCCTGGCACCTGCTCGAGACGCTGAAGCCAACCGTGCCGGTCAAGCGGATGGTGTTCCACGAGATCACCGAACCTGCGATCCTCGCCGCCGCCGAGAATCCGCGCGACCTCGACATCGACCTGGTCGACGCGCAGGAGACCCGGCGCATCCTGGACCGGCTGTACGGCTACGAAGTCAGCCCAGTGCTGTGGAAGAAGGTGGCACCGAAGCTGTCCGCGGGCCGCGTGCAGTCGGTGGCGACGCGCATCATCGTGTCGCGCGAACGCGAACGCATGGCGTTCCGCAGTGCCGGCTATTGGGACGTCACCGCCGAACTCGACGCCAGCGTGTCGGATCCCGAGGCGTCGCCGCCCAAGTTCACGGCCAAGCTCAACACCGTCGACGGACGCCGCGTCGCCACGGGGCGAGACTTCGACTCCCTCGGCGTGGTGCGCAAGCCCGACGAGGTGCGCGTGCTCGACGAGTCCGCGGCGACCGCGCTGGCCAGCGGGCTGCGCGGGGCGCAGCTGGCGGTGTCGTCGGTGGAGCAGAAGCCCTACACGCGCAAGCCGTACGCGCCGTTCATGACCTCGACGCTGCAGCAGGAGGCTGGCCGCAAGCTCCGGTTCTCCTCGGAGCGCACGATGAGCATCGCGCAGCGGCTGTACGAGAACGGCTACATCACTTATATGCGTACCGACTCGACGACACTGTCGGAGTCGGCCATCAACGCCGCGCGCAACCAGGCCAGCCAGCTGTACGGCAACGAGTACGTCCACCCGACACCGCGGCAGTACACCCGCAAGGTGAAGAACGCGCAGGAGGCCCACGAGGCCATCAGGCCGGCGGGCGACGTGTTCCAGACGCCGGGCCAGCTGCACTCCGCGCTCGACACCGACGAGTTCCGGCTTTACGAGCTCATCTGGCAGCGCACGGTCGCGTCGCAGATGGCCGACGCACGCGGCACGACGCTGTCCTTGCGCATCTCCGGCGCCGCCGCGTCCGGCGAGCAGGTCGTGTTCAGCGCCAGCGGCCGCACCATCACCTTCGCGGGCTTCCTGAAGGCCTACGTCGAGAGCTTGGACGAGCAGGCCGGTGGCGAGGCGGACGACGCCGAGAGCCGGTTGCCGAACCTGACGCAGGGGCAGCGCGTCGACGCTGCCGACCTCACCGCGGACGGCCACACCACCAGCCCGCCCGCGCGGTACACCGAGGCTTCGCTGATCAAGGCGCTCGAAGAGCTGGGTATCGGCCGTCCGTCGACCTACTCGTCGATCATCAAGACCATTCAAGACCGCGGCTACGTGCACAAGAAGGGCAGCGCCCTGGTGCCGTCGTGGGTCGCGTTCGCCGTCACGGGGCTGCTCG
>Ga0207668_10002769_pt1 | contig 10253 bp, 10 predicted proteins | sample KBSS43metaG_FD_184323 | JGI IMG/M metagenome (GOLD analysis project Ga0207668, IMG submission 184323) | Switchgrass rhizosphere microbial communities from Kellogg Biological Station, Michigan, USA - KBS S4-3 metaG (SPAdes) (version 2) | ecosystem: Host-associated > Plants > Roots > Rhizosphere... | reverse complement strand
TCCGTTATGGTACGCCTCATGCGCTGCCGGGTGAGCCCATTCATCGTCGCCGCGGCGATCGCGGCACCGCCGGCGTTTGCTCAAATGTACAAGTGCGCAGGGGACCGCGCCAGCCCGATTTACCAGGATGCGCCATGCCCGGAAGGCCGCGAATTGCGCAATTTCGTGACCGATCCGGCGACCGTGTCCGTGGTGCCGATGCGGCCTCCCGCCGGCAGCGCAACCCGCGTCGCGCCGCCGCCGCGCGAGAAGCCCGTCAAGGCCACCAAAGCCGACAAGAAGGCCGGCAGCCTGGGCGACCCCACGGAGCGGCGGCACCTTCAACTCGGCATGCACGAAGGCGAAGTGCTCGCGCGCCTCGGCACGCCCGACCTGCGCAGCGGCGGTGGCCGCAAGCTCGCGCGCTGGACCTACATGCCGGTGCCCGGCGATCCGCAAACGCTCACGACGGTGGTGTTCGAATACGGGAAGGTAATCGAGGTGGAACGCAAGGTGGTGCCCTGATGCGAAGGCGTTCGGGGAAGCGCTCATGAGAGCGCTGGTTCAGCGCGTGCGAGAGGCCGACGTCACGGTGGACAGCGCGATCGTCGGCGCCATCGGCCGCGGCATGCTCGTGCTCGCGGGCGTGACCGAGAGCGACGACGCCACCGACCGCGAATGGCTCGCGCGCAAGATCGTGCAACTGCGCATCTTCGACGACGAAGCCGGCGTGATGAACCGCAGCGTCGTCGAGTCCGGCGGCGAGATCCTTGCGGTCTCGCAGTTCACGCTTTACGCATCCACGCGCAAGGGCAACCGCCCGTCGTACATCGCCGCCGCGCGCCCGGAGGTCGCCCAGCCCGCGTTCGATGCGTTCGTCGCGCTGCTCTCCGAACTGCTGGGTAAACGCGTCCCGACCGGCGTATTCGGCGCCGACATGCAAGTGCGGCTCGTCAACGACGGGCCGGTGACGATCTGGCTGGATTCGAAGGCGCGCGAGTAACGCTGACGCCCTTCGCTTTACTCGCAGAATATCGGATCGGAGCGCCGATCACAGCCGCTTCGCGGCCCGTTCAGTCGCGCGCGCCTGCGAACGTCGTCGCCAATCCCAACATCATTCAAGAAGACTGCGAAGCATCCACGCGTTCTTTTCGTGGATCTGCATGCGCTGGGTCAGGAGGTCTGCCGTCGGCTCGTCGCCCGCCTCGTCCACCGCCGGGAACACCGAGCGCGCGGTGCGCACGACGGCTTCGTTGCCCTCGACCAGCAGCCGCACCATCTCCTCCGCCTTTGGCTGGCCGGGCGTCTCCTTGATGCTGGTGAGCTTCACGTATTCCTCGTACGTGCCGGGCGCCGGATACCCGAGCGAGCGGATTCGCTCGGCGATCTGATCGTTCGCAAGCCACAGTTCGTTGTACTGCGTCTCGAACATGAGGTGCAGGGTGTTGAACATCGGCCCCGTGACGTTCCAGTGGAAGTTGTGCGTCTTGAGATAGAGCGTGTAGTTGTCCGCGAGAAGCCTCGAAAGCCCGGCCGCAATGGCGGAACGGTCTTCCTGCGAAATGCCGGTGTCCATCGGCGGGGGACTGACGGATTTGTCTTTCATCGCTGTATTCCTGTGTCGTGGGGAAACCCTGTTGTTCTATTGTGCAACAACACTCCATAGCCTGTCAGGGCAGGTCGAACACGAGGAGCTCCGCCCGGGCCGCATTGCCGATCCTCACCTCCGGTTCGTCCTCGAGCAACGCCGCGTCGCCCGCGCTCAACGCCTGGCCGTTGACCTCCGCGCTGCCGCGCGCGACGTGCACGTACGCGCGCCGGCCGGGCGCGACCGCAACCGTTGCGGACTCCGTGCCGTCGAAGAGGCCCGCGTACACGCGCGCATCCTGGTGAATGGCTACCGCGCCCCCCTTGCCCGGCGGCGCGGCGAGGAGTGCCAGCTTGCCGCGCCTCTGCGCGTCCGTCAGGTGCGACTGCTCGTACGACGCCGGAATGCCCTGCTCGGCCGGAATGATCCAGATCTGGAGAAAATGCACCGGCCGTTCGCGCGACGGGTTGAACTCGCTGTGACGCACCCCGCGCCCCGCGCTCATGCGCTGAACGTCGCCGGGCACGATGACCGAGCCGTTGCCGATGTCGTCGCGATGCGAGAGCTCGCCGTCGAGCACGTAAGAAATGATCTCCATGTCGCGATGGCCATGCGTACCGAAACCCATGCCCGGCTGCACGCGGTCCTCGTTGATCACGCGCAGCGGACCAAAGCCCATGTGGGCTTCGTCCTGGTAGTCGGCGAAGGAGAAGCTGTGATGCGAGTCGAGCCAGCCATGGTTGGCGTGGCCGCGCTCGGATGAAGGTCGAAGCGTGATCATGCGAAGTTCCCCGCAAAGACCGGAACTGTAACGCAGCCCGGAAGGGCCGCTACCAGCGCACGGTTGCGCCCAGCAGCAGTCCCACCCGCGCCGCTGCGCGATCGAGCCGGGCCTGGATACCGGCGTCCACGTCGAGCCACGGCGTCACCGAATAGATGACGCCGGCGCGAGCGAACGCCGGCCACTGGGACTTGCCTGGATCTGTGTTCGAGTACGCCGCCGCCTCGACGAAGCCGCGCAGCGGCCGATCGTCCGGCCGCGTCAGCGCGATCGAGAAGCCGCCGAGGTTTCGGCGGGTGCCGGGTTGCCGTGTGTAAACGTAGATCGCGTTGGCATACACCGCATAGGCGTCGAACTTCAGCGCCGCGATGCCGATCGCATGCGCTCCGAGCTCGTCGCTGCCGAGATCGCCGTCGCCGGCCGGCAAGTCGAGACCCGCGCGGACGCCCAGCGCGTAAGCATCGGTCTCCCGGAACCGCCACTTGACGTCGATCAGCGCGCTGCCCTGCCCGATGACCGACGGGCCCTCCGTGGGTGTCTGTTCGAGACGGGCCACCTGCCCGATGAGATCGACGCTGTCGGTGACGCCGATTGAAAACTGGGGCGCGAAGATTGCATTGCGCCCGGGAATCGATGGGTCGCCGCGGAAAGCGCCAAAACCAAGCTCGAGCTCGAAATGTCCAGTTCCCTGCGTGCCCGGGTCCTCGGTGACGAACGGATGCGCGGCGTACGCGAGCGACGGCAGCGCCATCGCGACCAGCGCAACGCCGAGCTTCATCGTCAGAGCTTGTACGCCGCTTTCGCGAAATCGTGGGCGAGCCCGGGCGCCAGGTCGAACGCCTCGTCCTCGCCAATGCGGTGCTCCACCACCAGCGTGGCCAGAAACCGGCAATCGATCCGCCGCGCGACATCGTGCCGGGCCGGGATCGACAGGAACGCGCGCGTGTCGTCGTTGAAGCCCACCGTGTTATAGAACCCGGCGGTTTCCGTCGCCTGCTCGCGAAAGCGCAGCATGCCTTCGGGGCTGTCGTGGAACCACCACGGCGGGCCGAGCTTCAGCGCCGGGTAATGCCCCGCGAGCGGCGCAAGCTCGCGCGCGTACGACGTCTCGTCCAGCGTGAAGAGGATGATCGTGAGCGCGCGCTCGTTGCCGACGAGATCGAGCAGCGGCTTGAGCGCACGCACGTAGTCCGTGCGCGTCGGGATATCGGCGCCCTTGTCGCGGCCGAAACGCGCGAGCACGTCCGGGTTGTGGTTGCGGAAGCTGCCGGGATGAATCTGCATCACGAGCCCGTCCTCGAGGCTCATGCGCGCCATCTCCGTCAGGATCTGGCCGCGGAATGCTTCCGCTTCCGCGGGCGTGATGGTCCGCGCGAGGGCGCGGTCGAGGAGTCGCTGCGATTCCTGCGGCGTCAGGTTCGACGTTTGTGCGGTCGGATGCCCGTGATCGGTCGACGTGGCGCTGCCCACCGACTTGAAGTACGCGCGGCGGTTGCGGTGGGCCGCGAGATATCCGTTCCACGTGGCGGTATTCTCGTTCGCGAGCGCGCCGAACTGCGCGACGTTCTCCGCGAACCCGGGAAACTCGGGATCGGCGACCGGATCGGGCCTGTACGCCGTCACCACGCGCCCGCGCCATCCGGACTCTTTGATCTTGCGGTGGTGCGCGAGCGGGTCGAGCGGCGATTCGGTCGTCGCGATCACTTCGATGTTGAAGCGCTCGAACAATGCGCGCGGCCGGAACTCGGGGCGGGCGAGGCATGCATTGATTCGGTCGAAGGTGCGGTCGGCGCTTTCGGGCGTCAGGCGCTCCTCGATACCGAATACCGTGAGGAACGCGTGGTCGACCCACATGCGGGACGGCGTGCCGCGGAACAGCTGATAGTTCGCGGCGAACGTTCGCCAGATCTTCCGCGCGTCGGTTTCCACCAGCCCGCCGTCGCTGCGCGGAATGCCCAAAGCCTCGAGCGGAATGCCGCTGCTGTAGAGCATCCGGAAGACGTAGTGGTCGGGCGTGATGAACAGTGCCGACGCATTCGTGAAAGGCGTGTCGTCCGCGAACCACGCAGGATCGGTGTGGCCGTGCGGGCTGACGATCGGCAGGTCCTTAACCGTCGCATACAGCCTGCGTGCGAGCTCGCGCGTGGCGGGATCGGCCGGGAAGAGCCGGTCGGGATGGAGGGCGATGGGGATAGGCATTCAGGCAACACCTAGGTGATGCGCGAGCGTGACCTGCGCGCCATCTTCGAACAACGCGATCACGCTCTTGCGAACCGCTTCGCGGAACGCATAGTGCGCGACAAGATCGGCGCCGAACACGCTCGCGAGATCGAGAAAGCCGTCGGCGACCGGACCGGGGTCGCCGTTGGCTTCCAGCACGATGTCGCGAAACGTTTCCGCGAGCGGGTCCTGCACCTCGATGCGGCCCCCGTGCTCGTCGCTGCCGCTCGCGTAACGGATCCATCCTGCAATTGCGAGCGGCAGATGCACGAGCGGTGCACCAGCGGCGAGGCGTTCCCGTGCAGTCGCAAGCAGGCGTTGCGGAAGCTTCTGCGAGCCGTCCATCGCGATCTGCCGTGTCTTGTGCGGAAGCGCTGCATTGCGGAAGCGCTCGAGGAGCTGCGCGCAGTAGCCGTGAAGATCGATGCCGGGCGGGCGGGCGAGCGTCGGCACGATCTCCTCCTGCATCTGGCGCTCGATCAGCGTCGCGATCAGCGGATCGCGCGACGCCTGCCACACGAACTCGTGCCCGAGCAGGAAGCCCAGGTACGCCAGCGTGGAATGGCTGCCATTGAGGAGGCGAAGCTTCATGAGCTCGAACGGCGCGACGTCGTGCACGAACTGCGCGCCCGCGTCTTCCCACGGCGGTCGCGGCGCGAGGATACGGTCCTCGATCACCCATTGCGCAAAGGGCTCGGCGGTCACCGGCGCCGCGTCGTGAACGCCCAGCCTGCGCTGCGCCTCGGCGACGTCGGCGTCGGTGGTTGCCGGCACGATGCGGTCGACCATCGTCGACGGAAACGTCACGTTGTCCTCGATCCAGCGCGCTAGCGAGGCGTCGCGCTGCTGCGCGAACGCATGCACGAGTCCCTCCACCATCCGACCGTTGTGCGGCAGGTTGTCGCAGCAGACGAACGCGAGCTTGCCCGCGTCCGCCGCACGCCGCGCGGCAAGTCCCGCGACGACGATGCCGATCGCCGACTCCGGCGCGTCGGGATACGCGAGGTCGTGCACGATGTCGGGGTGCGATGCGTTGAGCGCGCCGGTCGCCGGATCGTGGCAATAGCCTTTCTCCGTGACGGTCGACGACACGATCGTGACCGCCGGATGGGCGAACCGCGCGACCAGCGCAGCGCGCGACGTTCCCGCGAACACCGTGTCGCGCACGGCACCGATCACACGCGCGCCGACGCCATCGCTCGTGCGCTCGAGGTAGGTGTAGAGGCCATCCTGCGCGGCCAGCGGCTCGATCGCGCGCGGCGTCTTGAGCGAAACGCCGCAGATGCCCCAGCGCGGATCGCTTGCGAGCACGTCGTCGGTGTACACGGCCTGGTGCGCGCGATGAAAGGCGCCGAGTCCCAAGTGAAGGATGCCGATCTTGACGCTGGCCGGATCGTAGGCAGGCTTCGCGACGTCCGATGGAACGCTTGCGAGCGACGCGAGGGACAGGCGGTCAGGCATGCTGGGGATGTTCTTTGACGCGCGATACGAGCTGTGTCGGGTTGACGAAGCGAAGCGCGATGAGCAGCCAGACCAGCGTCACCGCCATATAGATCATCGCCATCGCGTCGACCGATTGCGGCGCGCGCACGCCCGCCGCGAATACCGCATAGTACAGCGCTACGACGAGCGTCTGGGAATCCGAGCCGGCGGTAAGGAATGTGAGCTCGAAGAGCGCGATCGTGCGCACGAGCACGAGCAGCGATGCGGCGAGTATGCCCGGCGCGAGCAGCGGAACGAGGATGTGCATGAACATGCGGCCCGTGCTGGCGCCGAACACGCGCGCCGCAGATTCGAGGTTCTGATCGATCTGCTCGATGAACGGCGTCATCACGAGGATCACGAACGGCGCCGCCGGAATGAGATTGGCGAGGATCACGCCCCAGATCGTCCCGGCGAGGTGCGCCTGGTAGAGCACGGTCGCGAGCGGAATGCCGTACGTGATCGGCGGCACCATCAGGGGGAGCAGGAACAGCAGCATCAATGCGCGCTTGCCGACGAAGTCGCGGCGCGCCAGCGTATAGGCCGCGGGAACGCCGATCAGGAGCGCCAGGAACACCACCGCGAACACCACCTCGATGGTGACCAGCAGCACGTCGAAGAGCTGGAATTCCTTCCACGCGGCGGTGTACCACGACGTCGTCCATCCGTCCGGGAGCCACGTCCCGAGCCAGCGCCTGGCAAAGGAGCTCGTCGCGACGGCCGCGATCATGAGGCCGATGTTGACGACGAAGATCGTCATCAACCCTAGCAGGAAGCCGCGCCAGGCCTTGTCGAGCCAGACTTTCATCGAACGCTCATCATCCTTTGCCGCCCGTCACCGGGCCGCGATAGAAGAGGTTGCGAAGCGACAGCACCGCGGCGACGATGACGAGCTGCACGAAGCCCATGACCATCGCGATCGCGGAGGCGAGCGAGTAGTCGTACTGCTCGAAGGCCGCTTCATACGCCGCGATCGAGATCACGCGCGTCGGTCCGGCCGGAGAGCCTAGCAGTACCGCTGATGGAAATACGGAGAACGCCTGCACGAACGCGAGGCAGAAGCACATCGCGAGCCCCGGCGCTAGGAGTGGCAGGTAGATGTGGCGGAATTGATTGCGTGAATCGGCGCCGAGGGTGGCCGCGGCACGCGCGAGCACCGGATCGATGCCGGTGATATACGACAGTATCAGCAGGAACGCGAATGGGAACCCCGAGATCACGAGCGAGATCAGCACGCCCCAGTAGTTGTGAGTGAGCCGGATCGGTCCTTCGTATAGGTGAAAAAACTGCAGGAACTGCGATAGCCATCCCTTCGGGCCGAAGTAGAGAAGCATGCCCTCTGCGATCAGCACCGTGCCGAGCGTGATCGGCACGACGAGGATGGTCGTGACCCATCGCTGATACCGCGTTTTGACGCGCATCTTGAAGGCGATGGGCAGCGCGATACCAACGTTGATGATCGTCGCAGGCAGCGCGAGCTTCAGCGTGATCCAGATCGTCGGCCAGAGATTGTCGGTGGTGAAGAAGTGATGGTAGTTCGCGAGCGCCCCGCCCTCCTTCGGGTTGAACGACAGCCACAGCCCGTAGAGGAACGGATAGACGAACAGCAGCAGCATGAACGCTGCCGCCGGAATCACCAGCAACAATGTCCTGTCGAAGGGGGTTCGCGCGAGCGCGCTCATCATTACGCCGGATAGACCAGCGCGCGTTCCACGGGTATATGTACGCTCACGCTCTCGCCGCGGCGCAGCGTCACCGGACCGCGCGCGTGAAGCACCGTGCCCGACGGCGTCACGATGTCGAGCAACGCGTCGCGTCCGCCGTACTCGACGTTGTCGATGCGGCCGCTGATCGTGTTCGGGCCGCCGCCGCTCGCGACGACGACCTCTTCGGGGCGAATGGCCACCGCCCCTCGATTGCCGGCCACGGGCTGCCTTTGTATGCCCGTCAGCTTGAAATCGGGACTGGACAGCACGATGCGGTCGCCGTCGCGCTGCGACACTTCGAGCTCGAGCACGTTGCGATAACCCATGAACCGCGCCACGTGCAAGTTCGCGGGCTGCCCGTAGACGTCCGGCGGCGCGCCGATCTGCTGCACCACGCCATCCTTCATCACCACGATGCGGTCGGCGAGCGACAGCGCCTCCTCCTGGTCGTGCGTGACGTAAATCGTGGCGCGGTCGAGTTCGCGATGGATGCGCCGGATCTCGGCGCGCGTCTCGATGCGAAGCTTGGCATCGAGGTTCGACAGCGGCTCGTCCATCAGGATCAGCGGCGGCTCGATCACGATCGCGCGCGCGATGGCGACGCGCTGCTGCTGGCCGCCCGACAGTTGTCCCGGCAGCTTGTGGGCCTGCCCTTCGAGCTGCACCATCTTGAGGGCACGCGCGACGCGCGGCGCCGCTTCGCTCCCGCCGACACCGCGCATGCGCAGGCCGAAGCCGATGTTCTTCTCGACCGACATGTGCGGGAACAGCGCGTAGTTCTGGAACACCATCCCGAACCCGCGCTTCTCCGGCGGCAGCGTGTCGATGCGCGTGTCGTCGAGCCAGATCGACCCGCCGGAGAGGTTCATCAATCCCGCGATGCAGTTGAGCGCGGTCGACTTGCCGCACCCCGACGGCCCGAGAAGGCAGATGAACTCGCCCTTGCGTACCGTAAGCGTGAGTTCGTCGAGCGCGTTGAACGCCTTGCCGCCTGCGCCTGCGAAGCGGCGTGTGACGCGGTCGAGCTTGAGTTCGGAGAAGTCGTGTTTCATGGAAATATATATGCCCCTCGAGCAACCCTCTACCCGCGCGTGGGGAGAGGGACGGCTCCAGCGGCCCGTGCTACTTGGTCTTCTGCGCGCCTACCTGCTGGTCCCAGATGCGGAACGCATCCACTTGCGCTTTCGCTTCCAGCGATTGGGTGTGCTTGAATTCCTTCAGCCAACCTTCGTATTCGGGACGGCCGAACTCCTTCAGCGCGTCCTGGCTTTCCTTCGGCGCCATCGACAGCGACACGTTCTTAACCGCAGGCCCCGGATAGAAGTAGCCCTTGTCGTAGGTGTAAGCCTGCGCCTCGGGTGTCAGCATGAACGCCATCACGTCGAGGATCACCGCCATCTTTTCCGCGGACACACCCTTCGGCACGATCATGTAGTGCGCGTCGTTCACCCACGTCATCCCCTTGAATGGCGTGACCTTGAAGTCCTTCGGAACAATGCCGAGCGCGCGCGGATTGATGTCCCATCCGGTCACGGTCAACGCAATGTCGCGCGTACCTTCACCCAATTCCTTCATCGTAGCCGTCGTGCCCGTCGGGTAATACTCGATGCACGAGTTCAGTTCCTTGAGATACGCCCACGTCTTTTCCCAGCCGTTGACCGGGTCCTTGGGGTTCTTGTCGCCGAGGATGTACGGCAGCCCCATGATGAACGTGCGTCCCGGGCCCGAGTTCGCCGGACGCGCGTAGATCAGGCGATTGGGGTTCGCCTTGCACCACGCCAGGAGTTCCTGGGGCGTCGTCGGCGGGGTCTTCACCTTGGCTGGGTTGTATTCGAGCAGCGGGCCCGCGGGCATGAACGTGATCAGGATGCCCTGATCCTGCGCGAGCTTCTGCATTTCCACAGCGGGCGGCTGGTAATTGGCCGTGAGATTGGGAAATTTCGCCGCGTGGTCCGGCAGAATCTTGACGAGCAGACCCTGCTCGATGCCGGCCGCGAGGACGTCCGTGCCCGTCAGCACGATGTCGATGTCGCTGCGGCCCGCGGCCTGCATCGCCTTCAGCTTGCCCGCGATCTCCGGTGCCGGCGCCTTTGTGAATACGAACTTCGCCACTTTGTCCGGATTCTTCTTGGCATATAGCTCGAACGCATCCTGCGTCAGCGCGAGGTTGCCCGCGGGGTCGACGATGGTGATCGTCACTGGCGCCGCGAACGCGAGCGGCGCGAGGCAAAGCGAGACGGCGGCGGCGACGGCGTGCAGGAAATGCCGGCGCGGTGTGGTGCTGGTCATGGTGCCTCCTTTGGAAACGACATGCAAGTGTAGCGAGAAATTGCGTCAGCCCAGATAGCCGAACGCGCGCGGCAGCCACATGGAAAACCCGGGAACGTACGTGACGAGCATCAGCGCCGCAATGAGGGCGCCGTAGAACGGCCAGATCGTTCGCATCACGTAACCGATCGACACGCCGCCGATGGCGCAGCCGACGAATTGCGTAGTG
>Ga0207668_10002767_pt1 | contig 10255 bp, 11 predicted proteins | sample KBSS43metaG_FD_184323 | JGI IMG/M metagenome (GOLD analysis project Ga0207668, IMG submission 184323) | Switchgrass rhizosphere microbial communities from Kellogg Biological Station, Michigan, USA - KBS S4-3 metaG (SPAdes) (version 2) | ecosystem: Host-associated > Plants > Roots > Rhizosphere... | reverse complement strand
TCTTGACTATTTTGTATTGCTCGACGGACTGCCGCTGTCGTGCTGGCGCTCCCGTGAAGAACCTGTCCCATAGCGCATCCTTCCATTCCTGCTTGGATGATGCACCATCAAACTCCGGGACCAAACACCTAGCTATGCCTGCAATGGCGACGAGAGCCTTAAGCTGTTTACGTTTCGATGCATCTGGAGGCGGCCAGGCGTCTTATCGATTGTTTTAAGCCGATTATCCCGCCCAGTCTTTTTCGAATCAATTCTAAGCCCATCTCAGCGTTTGCCTGCAAACCGCAAACGAACAAATCGACAGCAGCGGTCCCGCACTCTGGCCAAGTATGGATAGAGATGTGAGATTCCGCCAGGATCGCCACGCCCGTGATGCCCATCCCCGGGCCAAAGTGGTGGAGCCGCAAGTCGATCAGCGTGGCCCCTGCAGCCCTAGCTGCCTCGCTCAAGATGTCGGCAATCAGATTGACATCGCCAAGGCCGCTGCAATGCTCGATATCCGCAATCAGATGCAGGCTGGTTCCCGATGGATGCGCCATCTCAGGCCAGGCTTTCATGTACGACGCCGAGATGTGCAAGCGTCGCTTGTGCCGCCACGACGCCGCGATAATGCGCCTCTTCGAACAGAGAAAGGCCGCTCAGGTCCGAGTGCGCGAAGACGATTGGCGGCTCGGCCGCGATCGCCGCCTGGCGGGCGGGGCTGGTTAGGAAGCCGGGGGTCGGGCGGATCATCGCATGGCCCCAGCGCCAGATATCGATGCTCTCGATCGCGCCGTCGAGATCGGGGTTGATGGCGAGCAAGTCTTCACGCACGATCCTCTGCCACTCTGTCAGCGAGCGAACCATCAGTATCTTACGCGCCTGCTCCGGGGTCTCGCGCGACAAGGGAAGGTACCAGGTGAGGACGGTCGCACCATCGCCGCCACTCTGGCTCTGATGGGTGGCGACGACGTAGCCCAACGAGTCGCTGGCAGCGGAAACGTTGTCCCAGGCCAAGCCGACACCCTTGCCGTCTGGCCTCCTGCTCACGGTGACGTTTGCGACGACCCAGGGCGCGTACGAGAAGCCGTCGTTGCGGACCTTGCCGGCAACGACGCGCGCGGCGACAAAGTGCGGCATGGCGACGATCGCCGCGCGTGCCCTGACGCGGCGGCTGACGTTCGCCCCATGATCGAACACGTCGACCACGGCGCCATCGCCATCCCGCTCGATCCGGAACACGCTATGCGCGGGGCGCAAGTTCGCGATGATCGTATCCGCCATCCGCTTCGCGAGCCGGTCGTTGCCTTCCGGCCAGGTGAGTTCGCGGTCGCTGTCTCCATCCGCAGCCCAACCTCGGCGGGCGCAGAAGTAATGGAGGCCTGCCCATGCCGAGACATGCTCGGGCTCGCTCCCGTAGTCGTCGCGGCAGCAATAGCGAAGGTACGCGCGCAAGCTCGGCGCGTCGAAGCCTTGCGCGTCGAGCCAGTAGGCGAAGCTCAGGCGATCGAGGTCTGTGAACCGGGGGTCATGGCTGGACAAGGCCATCGGGCTGGCGAACGCCGGGCGGCCGTCCGCGCCGGTGTCTTGGCGAGTCTGCGTCATGCGCGCTTCGAAGGTGCGCCATTGACGGCGCTCGTCTTCATCAAGACCCGTCGCGGGGATCAGGCCCTCCTGCCAGCGCCCGCGCCACAGCAGTCGCTCCTCCAGGTCGGCGCACAGCTGGTAAGGGTCATAGACCGGGGCGCCATCCTTCTCGCCGACGATCATGCCGAACTGCGTCAGCATGTGCCGCAGTGCGCGGGCCTCGTTGTTGGGCACGGGAAGATAGTGTGCGCCAAGCGGGTAGGCGCTCACCTTATTTCGCCCGGACCGCGCGTTGCCGCCAGTGTGGTCTTCCAGTTCGAAAAGCGTGAATTGCCGGAAACCAGCCTCGGCCAAGCGCCACCCTGCCGCCAAGCCGGCGACCCCGCCCCCGGCGATCACGACGTCCACTTCCTCGATCGCGCCGCCAGGTTCGGGAAAGCGCTTGTCGCGCAAGAGATGGCCCCGCCGCCAATCCGCGCCGCCGAGTTCTCCCGCCATGATCGGCTCGCCGCAGCCTGATAGAGCCAGCGCGCCGGTTGCTGCAGCGACCCCGGCCAGGACCCCACGTCGGGAGGCCTCAGCTCTCATAGGGAGCCCACTCCTGGGCGAAGCTGCGCACCAGCGCCTGGTTGTCGAGCCGGTTCACCGGGGTCGGCCGGCGCGCCATATCGGGCGGGAAATCGAACATCGCGCGCTCGGTCGCGGCAGTCAGGAAGCGCAAGTGCGGCGGCAGGTGGACGCCGTCGCCGATCGGACGGTGCGCGGCCAGCGTGAAGCCCCACTCGCCGAAGCTGGGCACATAGGCGTGGTAGCCGCGCGTCGACAGTCCCGCCGCTTCGAGCGTGCTGGCGACGGTCCAGTACGAGCGCGGCGCAATCAGCGGCGACGTGCTCTGGACCGTCATCACGCCGTCCGCTGCAAGCAGCCGCGCGACCTCGCGATAGAAGCTCTCGGTGTAGAGCTTGCCGAGCGAGAACTCGGTGGGGTCGGGAAAGTCGACGATGATCGCGTCGTAAGGCCCGCGCGCCTCTCGCACCCAGCGAAAGGCATCGGCATTGTGGATGGTCATCCGCGGCGACGAGAGCGAACTCTGGTTAAGCTGCGCCAGCTGCGGCGTGTCGCGGAACAGGTGCGTCATCTCCGGGTCGAGATCGACCAGGGTGATATGCCGCACCCGCCGATCATGCAGGATCTCACGCGCGGCGAGGCCGTCGCCGCCGCCCAGGATCAGCACTGAGGCGGGATTGCCGACCCGGCCGAGCACCGGCCAGACAAGGGCCTCGTGGTAGCGGTACTCATCGCGAGTCGAGAACTGCAGATTGCCGTTGAGATAGAGCCGCAAGTCGTCATGCAGCCGGGTGATGACAATGCGCTGGTACGGCGTCGAGCGCGCGTGGATCACCGGCTCACCGTAGAACGCGATCTCCGACCAGCGCTGCAGGCGGTCGGCGTAGAACAGGCCGACGCACAGGCTTGCCGCGACGATCAGCGCTGCCACGAGGTCGAGGCCGGCGCGACGTTGGCGGCGCAGCTCGTAGAGCAAGGCCAGCGCGACGCCGACGTTGGCAAGGCCGAACACGAAGCCGGTGCGGATCATGCCGAGCCGGGGCACCAGCACCAGCGGGAACAGCAGCGAGGCGATCAGCGCACCGACGTAGTCGTAGGTCAAGACATTAGAGACCAGCTCGCGAAAGCCGAAGCGGAGGCGCAGTATGCGGATCAGCAGCGGGATCTCCAGGCCGACCAGCACGCCGATCGCCAGAACCAGTGCATAGAGCACGATACGAAAGTCGCTGACGATCGGGAACAGCAGGAACAGCCCCGCGGCCGACCATCCGCCCAAAGCGGCGATCAGCACTTCGACCCGCAGGAAGACGCCAAGCTCGTCCCGCTTCACATGACGCGAGAGCCAGCTGCCCAGGCCCATGGCGAACAGGTAGGTGCCGATCACCGTCGAGAACTGGGTGACGCTGTCGCCGAGCAGGTAGCTCGCCAGGGTGCCAGCCAGCAATTCGTAGATCAGTCCGCACGTCGCGACGACGAGGACCGATACCAGCAGGATCAGCGCCAGCGATGCGGGGGGCCGGTCGTCGCCATCGTCGGTCGCGAGCGCCACGTCATCAGCCATGCACGGCAGCGGCGATGATGTTCGAGATGCCGATCGCCACCGCGCCCGCGAGCAGCGCCACGGCCATGTTCTTACGCTCGATGATCTCGCGCCACAGCTCGCCGGGGGTCAGCTTGTCGACCAGGACGAAGCTGAAGATGAAGATGACGATGCCCAGCGCCGCGTAGAGCAGCGTCGCGAGGAATACAGTCAGTGTGAGCATCAGGAGGTCCTTCCCAGGTGGCTTGGCGTCATTTGTGCGTAGACCCGCCATAGAAGGCGTGTGACCCGCGGGCCTCGTCGGAAAACGGCGACCAGGCGTAGTACGACGCGGTCAGTGCGCCTGAGACGAGCAGCACCGTCCAAAGAATGAAGACGATCAGACGCCAACTCATTCCCTGTTCCTCACGCGACGCCAAGTGACAAGCAGTGGAACGGCCATCAGCAGCAGCAGCAGCGTCCAGAAATTGCCCCAGGGCACGCTCCCGGTCTTCGCCTCCACTCGCACGTCGAGCACTTCCGGTGCGTTCCAGCCGCTCGCCTGAGGGGCCTCGTCAATTGGCCAGGCATGGGCTTGTGCGTCGGCATAGATGTCGTAGATGCCGCGCGGCAAGCGGCCGAACAGGGTCTTGGTCGTCCGGCTCCCCTCGCTCCACGTGCCATCTGAATCGCGGCCGCTGTAGTGCTCGACAAGGCCGTAGCCGTCGATGGACTGGCCGGTGGCACGGTCGACGACGCTGTAGTCGATGTCGACCCAGCGGTTCTCGAAGTCCGATCCCTGCGCATGGATCGTCACGAACTGCCAGGGCCGCTCGATGGTGATGGTGCCGATCATCTGTCCTTCGCGGGTGGATCCGAACGGCGCCTTGATGATCGCCGCTGCGCGCTGCGTCGGTCCAGACAGCGCCAGCATAAGTGCCAGCACCACGATCGCGGCAACAGTAGCGATCATGAACATGCGCGGCAGGTCGTCCGTGTGATCCGCATGCGAGACGTACAACGACTGCCGCTTGTTCGCCGGAGCATCACGCTTCAGCCCGAAGGCGCCTTCGATCTCGCGAGCGCGCACGGGGACCAGCAGCGTCCAGTTGACCTCGCCATCGGACTCCTCGCGCGAGAGACTGTCGTGGCCGCGCTCATAGGAAGAGCAGCGCGCACGATCGCCCCTGGCGACGCGCCAGTAGAACTCGCCCACAACCGTTTCGGTCGTGGCGTCGGGCTGATGCATGGCGCGGGTGTATCGCGCGCCACGCCAGGTCACGGAGTCGGCGTCACCCTGAGGCCGATCGAGGAGCATCGTCCCGAACTGCCACTCGCCCTCCGATGCTACCAGCCAGCGATATCCGACATACGGGTTGAACAGCAGGTACTCGTCCCAGGCGCCTTCGCCATCGCTGCGGCGCAGCGCGCCGACAACCTGCCACTCGGTGCCGAACACCGTTCCTCGGCTGCCCGGCGGCAGCGTGAAGGTCGTCGCTTCGCGATTGTACGCGGCGACGAGTTCGACTTCGGGGCGCGAGACGTCGAGGATCGAGCCGCAGTAGCGACATCCCAGGCTCGCCGAGTAGCCGGCCGCACGTACTTCCAGCGAGCCGCCGCAGTTGGGGCAGGAGACGCTACGCACGCCGCTCACCGCATCGCCTCCGGCAAAGTCCAGCCTTCGATCTCGCGCAGGCCCTTGGGCGCGAGGCCGGCAAGCTCGAACCACCAGCCCAGCCAAGCGGTCGTACCCTCAGAGTCGCGCTGCAGAGACAAGGCCCCGCCGCCGGGCGCGCGAAAGTCGACGTTGGTCATCTGCCATCCGGACAAGGTCGGAAACGGCAGGTCGCCTTCGCTGCCCAGACACTGCGCATCCTTCACGTCGGTGGCCTGGTACGCCTCGCCGTCGATCTCCAGCTCGCAGCCGGGGATCAGCGGGCCGCCGTGCACGAGGATCTGTGCCAGCGGCCGCTCCAAGATGTCCGGCCGCTCGACGGTGAGCATGAACATGCCCATCGCTTCGGCGAGCCAACGGGCGGAGCCGTCGTCGGCGCGCAGAAACCACTCGTTCCAAGACCCCGCGCTCCAGCCCCACCGCACCCGGCCGACAGTGACCATGTGCAGGCGCTCGACAGTGAAGGACGTGCCCAGCTGCACAGGGGAAACATCGAAGGGGACGACAGCGACCTTGCCGATCGCCTCGGCATTCATGCCTTCGCGTAGCACCAGCGACTGGCAATGCGCGCAAGTGGTGTAGGGCACGGCGCCATCGCGCACGGCGAGGTCCGCCCCGCACGATGGACAGTGGATCACCTGATTCCCCCCGGTCTGAAGCGTCAGCGGATCCGCGCGAGCAGCTCGGCCTTTTTCGCGTCAAATTCTTCCTGGCTCAAGGCTCCGATGGTCACCAACTTGTGCAGCTTCTCGATCGTGGCGAACGGGTCCTCGGCAGGTTGCGCCGGCGTTGAAGCAGCTATGGAGGCGGGAGCCACACCGCCCGCCATCGCCCCGCCTAGCGCGGAAGCCGCCGCGATCCCCGCGCCGATCGCGGCGATGCCACCGTCCCTGCCGGCCGCCTGCTCGATCGCTTCAGCCGTCTGAAAGCGGGTATACTGGCCCAGGTCGCCCAGCACCCGCATCGACGAGCCCTTGTCGAAGTGCGCCTGCACCGCTTCGGGCAGCGAAACGCTCTCGACGTAGAAGCTGAGGCACTCCAACCCCCACTGCTGGAAAGCCCGGTCGACCTCGACCTTGATGCGATCGGAGAGCGCCTGCTGGTTGGCCGCAAGGTCGAGGAAAGCAATGCCACCGCCACCCAAGGCCGTCGCCAGCGCGGTCTGGATCGCAGCGCGCAGTTGTGGCTCGAGCGCGCCGACGTGCACAGAACCGAGCGTGCCCACGACACGCGAAAGGAACGCCTCGATCTCCGCCACGCGGAACGAGTAGGATCCAAAAGCTCGGATGCGCAGCGGCCCGTAATCGGCATCGCGCACGGTCACCGGCTGGACCGTGCCCCACTTCAGCCCCTGCTGCTCCTTGCGAGAGATGAACACGACGTCGGATTTGAACGGGGAGCGGAACGCCTTGTCCCAGTTCATCAGGTTGGTCAAAAGTGGCAGGTTGGATGTGTCGAGCGTGTGCAGCCCCGCCTCGAAGATGTCGGCGACGCATCCCTCATTCACGAAGATCGCGGCCTGTCCTTCACGGACGGTCAGCTGGGCACCATTCTGGATCTCGCGATCCTTGAAAGGCACGCGCCAGGCAATTTCACCAGGGCTTTCGACCCACTCTATGACGTCGACAAATTGCTTACGAAGGAAATCGAACATCTGATCCCGCCTTCTTTCGAAGGCAGCACCCTAGTGGATCTGCGGATCGCGGCAAGAAGGCTTTGAAATGTATGCGGACCGGCGACCAAGGATGCCTTGGCCGAAATTTAGACGCCTCGGGATCGTTCTTCTTGGCACGCTTTGTCGGCAGTTGCTGTCAGTAGCAGACGTTCGCGGTGGGTGTTCTGAACGACTGGGGTTTCTCGACAGCCGCTGCTTTGGGTTGGACGTCGGATCGGGGCTGCACCCGCCGACATTGCGGACGTTCAGAAGGTCGGGGTGCGATCCGAAACTTTGCCGTTCATTCATTTCCCGCCAAGATTAGCTCGGCAAGCGAGTCTAGCTCCCATTTTGCAGTCTCTCAGGCAGGCTATGCCTAGCGTGCAGAGGAAAATCGCCTGCTGTTGTTAAACATAGCTCTGCCCAGCGGGGCCATTGAACATGCAGCAGGTGTTGTCCCGATATCGACTCTGTCGAATACGGTCAGCGTCGTGCCACCCTCGCGCGTCCCCGGTGCCATTATCCGTTCAGGTTACGCGTCTTCTCGCGGCGCCTCCTAACGTGATCGCGGATCGGCGGTCGTGCTGACATAGCGAGTGTCGCTCGGTCCCATGCCTGTAATGTAGACGGTTGCACCTTCGGCGCCAGTCCAGGCAAAGTGCGCGTCGTCGGCCGGCTCGGTATAGAAACTGCCTGGCGACAGGGGCCGTGCCGCCACGTCATTCGCGGCGGGGCCATATCCAAAATGCCAGACACCGGAAACCACCACGGCCGTCCGGTCGTCGCGATGTGTATGAGCGGCGATGCGGGTGTTGGGTGGGACCTTGATCGAGATCGTGTAGAGGCCCGGCCGCGTCGGATCGCCCTTGAGCAATCGCGTTTCGATCCTGCTCAGTCCCGAAGTTCCCGCCCCGGCCGTCACGACGGGGAGAGCGAGCGCCTCGTCAGGCGACAATCGGCGCTGGAGCTCGCTTGGTCCTGCGGCCGCCACCAGCAGTAACGCGGCGATCGCGGTACTTCGGTGAACGCCGCGCTTCATCGCTTACCGTCCAGGAAATCCCGTACCATCCTGACGGTCGCTTCGGGCTGCTCTTCCATCAGCCAGTGCCCCGAGTTCGGAATCACGCCCTGCGATACGTCGCTCGCAGCGAACCGCATGACCGTGGCCATGGTCGGTCCGAACGACTTCTCGCCGCCGATCGCAAGCACGGGCATGGTGAGCTTGCCTTGGGCGAGGAAAGCCTTGTCGTCGATGGCGTCCTGATCGAACGCGGCGAACTGGGCGAAGCCCGCATGCATCGCACCGGGTGCAGCATAGAGCTTGGCGTAATGCTGCCGGGATGCCTCGCTGAACTTTGCAGGCGTCGCCGAGAACTCGTTCCAGAAGCGGTCGAGATAGATACGTTCCCGGCCTGCGACGAGCCGTTCCATGTCAGGCCCGCCGAAGCGAAAGTGCCAGAGGAGCGGATTCTTGAGAATCTCCTCCCATGGCCCGACACCGGGAAGCGGCGCGTCCATCAGGATGAAGCGCTTGACCCGGGCACGGTTCTGGGCCGCGAAGGCGTAGCCGACCATGTTGCCGATATCGTGCGTGACAAGGTCGACCTTGTCGATCTTCAGCGCGTCGAGCATGCCCGCCATGTCGGCGCCCTGCGTCTTCTTGTCGTAGCCCGTGTCGGGGCGCGCAGAGAGACCCACTCCACGCAGGTCCGGAACGATTACGGTGTGGTCGCGCATCAGATCGCGTGCGAGGGGCGCCCACATGTCGCCCGTTTCGCCATAGCCGTGAAGGAGGAGGACGGCCGGGCCCTTGCCTCCTATGCGGACGTGCAGGGCCGTTCCGTGGTGGGGACTTCCTGCGTCTTGAAAGCGGCCGGAAAGATGAAATCCTGCGCAAGCGCCGGCGCTGGTGTCATGGCCAGCGCGAGGCCCGCAAAAATGGCTAAAAAGGCCGATGGCTTCATGGCTCTCCCCACCGACGATATGAGCGGCCAATCTGATCGGCGCGTAGCGCGATCGCTTGGCAGCGCCCCCCGTGCGACCTTATGCTTGGGCAGAAGACGTAAGGGTAGGTCGGAAGACCCGAACCAATATTCCGGGAAGCGCGAACAATGAAACTGGATGGACTCATCGCCTTTGTGACGGCAGCGGATTACGGTTCGATCAACGAGGCGGCGCGGCAGCTTCGCCTGTCGAAGTCCACGGTCAGCGAGCGGCTGACCGAACTGGAGCACGCCCTGGGCGGCAAGCTGGTCAGCCGGAACAGTCGTCAGTTCGTCCTGACCGAAGATGGCATGGTGCTGCTCGACCGCGCGCGTCGAATCGTCGCCGACACAAGGGAGGTGAAAGAGGATCTGGCGCGTCGTCGTGGCAAAGTGTCGGGCCCGCTCCGCATTGCGGTGCCGCGTGCCTTCGGCGACCTCCATCTGGGACCGATCCTTTATGATTTCATGGACCGTTATCCTGAGATCAGCGTCACGGCCGATTTCGACGACCGGATCAGCGATCTCGGCAGCGCCTTTGATGCGCTCATCCGTATTGGGCCTCCGGAACTGCCGAAGATCGCGACGGAAGAGCTCACCATCAGCCGTCGCACGTTGGTGGCCGCTCCCTCCTATCTCGATCGGTATGGGAAGCCCCAATCTGTCGAGGAACTCCAGCATCACAAGGCTATCCACTATATGGAACGTGGCCCCGACGACTGGACCTTCAAGGCCGAGATCGAGCGCGTGGTCGCGCGTGTCGAACCCAGGCTTCGCGTCACATCCTGCTACGCCATGCGGGACGCCGCCATCGCGGGGATCGGTATTGCGTGGCTGCCGACCTTCCATAGCCACCAAGCGATCAAGGCTGGCACGCTCGAGATGCTGGATATCGGAGTCGATCCCGATGTCACACCAATCACTTTCGCCTATCAGAGCGGTCTGGGCGAGTCCGCAAAGGTCCGGGCACTGATCGATCACCTGAAGCTCGCCGTCGGTAATCCACCCTATTGGGACGAAGGCCTCAATCTCCCCGACCTGTGAGAATTATTTAGCTGCTGCCAGCTTTCCGCGTTCTGCAGCCGCCAGCATACCAGTCGTTCCAAGCCCCACATCACCCCGCTGGAACCTGCCCTTGGTTCATCGAGCAAGGCTAACGGGTACGCCCGTGCCAAAGCGGCGCGAAATCGCAACACGCACCTGTCGCGCGCCGCGCAGGGTGTTTTCAGTTTTGTCGGGGTACAAGAATGAAGCTGCCTCCGCTTAACGAATGGCGCTGGTTCATGTGGATT
>Ga0207668_10002763_pt1 | contig 10260 bp, 9 predicted proteins | sample KBSS43metaG_FD_184323 | JGI IMG/M metagenome (GOLD analysis project Ga0207668, IMG submission 184323) | Switchgrass rhizosphere microbial communities from Kellogg Biological Station, Michigan, USA - KBS S4-3 metaG (SPAdes) (version 2) | ecosystem: Host-associated > Plants > Roots > Rhizosphere >... | reverse complement strand
GCCGGCGGGACCTGGCGCTCAGCTTTGGATCGTTGCTGAACCGGTTGGCGTAGAGCAGCGGATAGGCCACCGAGACGAGCTGCTCGGTGCAGCCATAGGGATACCGCGCCAGGGACAGGGCGACCGCCGCCGGGTCGAAGCCGCGGAACGGCGAATAGCTGACCGAGATCGAGACGCTGCCGGCGGCGAGGCCGCGCATCACCTCCGGCGACGGGGTAAACGCCTCGCCGGGTTTCTGCAGGGCGGTGAAGGTGCGAGTCTCCGGCCCCCAGCCGAGCCGGGTCTGCAAGGGATAGTCCTTGCCGGTCGCAAAGCCCGGTCCGCTGACCTTCAGCGCCACCTGGCTGATCCCGGCGGCGGTCGGCGCGGCAAGGTCGATCCGTTCGATGGTGCGCTGGCCAAGAGCGAGTGAGACCAACTTCCGGAACCGGGCGAAGAGGCCGCCCTTGGCGGTGACCTGGGCGTCATAGGCGCCGGCCTTGCCCTGCAGATTGTGCAGTTCCAAGGTTGCCAGGGCGCGGTCGCCCGGGGCCAGGAACCTCGGCAGGTTGAGATCGGCGATCACCGGCTCGCGCACTGTCATCGCCTTGGCGCCCGAGCCGATGGCGTTGTCGGTCCAGGCGACGGCCATGATGCGAAGCTCGCCGTTGAACTGCGCGGCCGGCAGTTTGATCACCGCCCGCCCGTCCAGCCCCGTCTCGACGACGCCCGACCATAGGGCGACGCTTTTGATCGGCGTGACGGTCAGGCCCTCGCCGCCGATCTCGTCAGCCCCGAAGTTGACGTTGGCCGGCGCGCCGAGATTGGCGTCGAGGAGCCGCGCATAGTCGTCGCGGTAATCGACCCGCAAGGCGCGCTTGCCGAAATACCACTTCACCGGGTCGGGGCTTTCGAACTTCGTCAGCCGCAGGATGCCCTCGTCCACCGCAGCGATGGTCACGTGGGCGCGCTTGCCCATGCCAAGGCCGTTGACCTTCACGGGGACCTCGACGACCGCCTTGGAGTCCAGCGTGGCCGGCGTGCCGATGTCCACCGTAAGCTTGCGGTCCTTCGGGTCGAGCGAGACGTAGGACAAACCCATGGCCCGGCGCGGCTTTGGCGTCGCGCCCGGATCGCGCGGCTGAATGACGGTGACCATCACATAGGCCCCGCCGCCCCATTCCGGCGACGTCTTCAGGCGCACCGCGGCGCCGTCCTCGCCGATGTGAACCGAGCGGAACTCAATCAACCTGTCGGTGGCGACGGCGATCTGCGCCTCGCCGGCGTAGGGCGCCTTGATGGTCAGGTCGACGGTGTCGCCCTGGTTATAGGCCTTGGTTCCGGCAGTGACGCGGACGAGGTCGGGGCTGTCGCCCTCCTTGGCCGGCGCGCCCCAGCCGGCGGCGAATTTGACGACGGTCTTGGCGCCCTCGGGTCCGGTGATCTCCAGCCGGTAGTCGCCCCAGCCGAGGCGGCGGTTGTGCTTCAGTGAGGCCGTCGGCGAAACATTGCCGGACCCGCGCGCGGCGACGACATCGCGGCTGGTGCGCCGCCACTGCCAGCGGCCGTTCTGCTGATACCAGTCGTAGTCCCAGTTTTCCGAGATCAGGGTCCAGCTGACCCCGGCGGCCGAGGCGCGGCGGCCTTGCGAATCGACGGCGATGATGTCGAGGCTGACGGGCGTGTCGCGGCCTCGCCCGTCCTGCTGGTCGATCTTGACGCCGAGATAGAGCGGCTTTGGCCGCACCTTGAGGAAGACGCTTTCGCGCACCGGACGACCGCCCGGCTCGAACACCGAGGCGGTCAGCACGGCCTTCAGCGGCACATGGGCGTCGCCGGCGATATCGGCCGGCAGGCTGAGGACCGCCACGCCCTCGCCGTCGGTGACCGTCGAGAGGGTGTCGGGGACCTTTTCCTCGAACGGCGTCTGCGCATCGCCGAACTGGTAGTCCTTGAACTGCGGGAAGGGGTTGGGGTCGGCGGAAAGCCGCGCCTCGCCTTGCGTCGCGAGGCCCGCGCCCGGCGCGCCATAGAGGAAGCGCGCGGTGACCCTGACCGCCCGGGTCTCGCCGGCGCCGACCGGGCGCGCCGCCTGGCCATCGGCGTCGACCGCCAGGCGTTGGGGCGCGAAATCCTCGACCGAGAAGGACATGTCGCCGGCGGCGGCGTCGACGCCCTCGATCTCCAGCCGCGCCGACCAGCGACCGCGCGGCGCGGTCTTCGGCAGCATGACGTCGCGAGCGACATAGCCGCCCTTGGCGTCGGCGAAGGCGAAGCGCTGATATTCGACGCCGGACGGGCGAAGGACGACGAGGGTCCCCTTGCGGTCGGCCGTCGCCGTTGCGGCGCGGTCGCGGAGTATCGCGACGAGGTGCACGGTCTCGCCCGGCCGATATATGCCCCGGTCGGCATAGAGGTAGGCGTCAACCGGCGTGTCGCTGGCGCGGCCGCCGGTCAGATCCCCGGCGGCCGGATCGGTGCGGCCGCCGATGCCCTGCTTGGAAAGGTCCACGGGCGAGCGTTCGAGGTCGAGCACGGCAAGGTCGCCCTGCGCCCCGTAGGCCATGATCATCCGCGCGCGCTGACCCTGCTTGCCTTCGAGCAAGGGTTTGGCGAAGCGCACGCGGCCGGAGGCGTCGGTCTTGGATTCGGCCAGGGTCTCGCCGTTGGCGGCCACCAGGGCGACGCGCAGGCCGGGCAGGATCTTGGCGGTGTTGAGCGAGCGGACCACCGCGTGGACGCCCTCGGAGCCCGAATAGGACATCAGCGCCATGTCGGTGAAGATCACCCAGCGCCGCGCCTGGGCGATGCCTGATGTTTCTTCGTCTTCGTCGTTGTCTTTCTTGGCCTTGCCGGTGACGTCGCGGGCGACGACCACATAGCCGCCGGGCTTCATCTCTTTCAGCACCGCGCCGAGCGGGAAGACCGTGGTCGTCCTCTGGCCGGTCTCGCCGGTCACGGCGACCTCGCCCTGCCAGACGCGCTGGCCCTCGTCGCCGGGGTAGTCGTCGCCCCATGAGCCCATGTAGTCGTCCTCGCCGACCGCGTCGGAGACGGCGATCGACTTGCGCACCAGGTTGCGGTCCGGCACGCGCCAGACCTCGATGCCGAGACGGCCGACATTGACGGTCTCGATGCCCACCCCGTCGGATTCCTGGCGCGGCAGGATCACGCCATCGCCGGCGAACCCGACGTAGGGCGGCTTTTCGCCGAAGGTGAAGTCGACGTCGGCGTTGGCCGCCAGCTCGTCCTTGCCTTGTCCGGGAAAGCCTTTCAGCAGGGTGACGCGGCGATCGAAGAAGCCGAGCCCGCCGATGCAAAGTTCCGAACCCCTAGCGCTGACCGCCGGCGCCGCGCCCGTGTCCGGCGAGATCAGCACGAAGTCGGCGTAGGGCTTGGCGGGATCGAGCGGCCGGCTCATCTCGATACAGGCCTTGGGCTCGGGCCCGGAGGTGTCGATCCGCGTGCGCCAGACCGCGAAACCGTCCGGGCGGGCGAGGGGCGCGCGCTTGGCCTTGGCCGAACGCGGCTTGCCGAAGAACGGCCAGTCTATGCCTTGCTGGGCCTGGGGCGTCGAGCCGCCGCCGTGAAAGCCGCCCGCGGCCAGGAAACCGCCGCCAAAACCGGCGATCAGGGCGACCGCCGCGGCGATCGCCACGGGGGTCTTCAGCCAGGAGAGGTTGAGACGACGCTTGGTTGAAGGATCGCCCGCGCCCTGGTCGCTCATCCCGCTCTCCCCTTCACTAATGGCGCGGATCGAAGCTCAACCGGAAGGGCGGGTCAATTAGATACCTGATCACCGATCATCCCCGCGTGGTCAGGTAGGGAGCCGGATCGCGCCGTCCTCGCCGAGTGTGGTCTGGGGATTGTGGCAGACCTCCCAGACGTGGCCGTCGGGGTCGGCGAAATAGGCGACATAGCCGCCCCAGGACGCCCTGCCTCCAGCCTTCAACAGGGTTCCGCCCGCGGCCAGCGCCTGGCCGACGATGGTGTCGGCCTCGGCTTCCGAGCGGGTATTGTAGCTGATCGTGACGCCCCGAAAGCCGGTGACGGCGCTGGGTTCCAGCCCGGCGTCGGCCGCGAGGTCGGCATGGGGAAAGAGACCCAAGACCATGCCGTTTAACTGAAAGAACACCACCCCGGCCCCGGCGCCGTAGGCCGACGCCGTCCAACCGAGCGCTTCGTAGAAGGCCTTGCTGCGGTCAAGGTCCGCGACGCCGAGCGTAAGAAAGCTGATGCGTTGGTCCATGGGCTCCTGCGCCCGATGGTCTACGCCGCCGCCCAGCGGTGGTCGAGGGCGCTTTCGTCGTCGAGGGCCATGCGGTCCCAGTCGAGGTCCGGCGGCGGGCTCGCGGCGGCGGCGACCATGGCCGACAGTTCCTGGGCGCTGGAGGCGCTGACGATGACGGCGGAGGCCTCGCGGCGGGCCAGCGCGAAACCGAGCGCGGCCTGCATCGGGTCCGAACGGCCCTCGGCGATCATGCGGCGCACGCGCGACAGGCTGGAGGCGGCGCCCTTCAAGGGGGCGGGCATGCGGTCGGGCGGCAGGAACAGGAGGCCTTGGAGGAAGATCGAGCGCAGGTGGACCTCGACGCCGAGATTGGCGACCTCGGCGAGGACGCCGCTGGCCAAAAGGCGCTGGTCGAGCAGGGAGGCCGGCGCCTGGATGATGTCCGGGCGGAAGCGTTTGGCGATGCCGAGCGGATCGTCGCAGGCCAGGGCGGCGACGCCAACGCGGGCGAACAGGCCCTGGTCCTTCAGGTCCTGCAGCTTGTCCCACAATTCCGGTCCGTGGCGGCCAAAGAGATCGCCGGCCGACTGCACGATGATCGCATCGGCGCGCATGAGGCCAAGGCGCCGCAGCGAGGCGCGGGCTTCGAACTCGACATGGTCGGGACCGCGATCGGGACGCGCCGCGCGCACCAGGACGCCGAACGGAGCGCCGGGCGGCAGGGCGCCGCCAAGCACGATCTCGGCGCTGTCATAGGCGACGGCCGCGTCCAGCATGCCGATGCCTGACCGCGCGGCGATCGACAGGATGTCGGAAATCTCGGCGTGCGGCGAGCGCGCGCGCGGGTGACCCACCTGGTCATCGAACCGGAATTGGGACGCGCCCAAGGCAAGCTTTGCTACGACTGCATTCATTGCGGCTGTTTACGCCCCACCTTTTTCGATTTCAGGTGAGGCTAGCGGCGACCGGTTAAGGAACCGGAACCGGCCGGTTTTTTCTTGGCCATCGCCGAGGTAGAAGCGGTGGGTGAGCGCCGATCCCCTCCCCGAGTGGCCGATCTTCGGTTTCGCCGACGACGTGCGGCCGGCGCTGGCGCAGGCCTTGGAGGCGGGTCATCCCGCGGCCCTGGTCACCCTTTACGCCGTCGAGGGCGGCGGTCCCCGGCCGCCCGGAACCCAGATGCTTTTCGCCGGCGGACAGGCGTCCGGCTTCCTGTCCGGCGGCTGCGTCGAGGCGGATGTCGCCGGCCACGCGGCCCGGACCCTGGCCGACGGGGCGCCGCGTCATCTCGTCTATGGAGAGGGCGGGCCCTGGCCGGACATCCGCCTCCTGTGCGGCGCGCGGATCGAGCTCCTGGTGGAGCGCATTGCGCCCGACGACGCCGCTGCGATCCGTCTGATCGCGCTGATGGGGGCCCGCCGCCCCGCCGTCTGGCGCACCGATGGCGTGACGCGCTCGTGCGACGCAGGGGCCGGCCCGCTCTGCGCGGTGACCAGCGACCCCTTCCGGCTCGTGCGCCGCCATGATCCGGTTCCGCGGCTGGTGGTGGTCGGCGGCGATCCGACGGCGTTGGCCATCGCGGCGCTCGGCGCCCAGAGCGGCATGGAGGCGATCCTGGTGCGACCGAAGGGGCCGACGACCCCTCCGCCCCTGGCAGGCGTCGCCTATCGGCGCGATCCCGCGGCGGAGGTTTTGGCCTCGCTGACCCTCGACCCCTGGACCGCGGTGGCGATCGCGACCCACGACGTCGACACCGATCACGAGGCCCTCGGACCGGCCCTGACGTCAGCCGCGGGCTACGTCGGCCTGCTCGGCGCGCGACGCCGTTTGCCCGAAAGGCTGGACCGGTTGCGGGCCGATGGCGTGGCCGAGGCGGCCATCTCGCGCCTACGCGCGCCGATCGGTCTGCCGATCGGCGGCAAGGCTCCGTGGGAGGTCGCGGTGACGGTGATCGCTGAAATCATGGCCGAACGGCGTAATCTGGGCTAAACTCGACCTTTCGGGGTAGAGATAGAGAGCCATGTTGAAGCTGGCCGAACGGTTTTTCGAGTGGGCGATCAAGCGGGCCGCCGTGATGATGTGCGAGGTCGCGACCAAGCGCGACGAGGCTCAGAACGAGAACGAACCTCAGATCAGGGCCCAACCCCCCACCATGGAAAACAACGGCCGCCGGGCCTGAATATAAAATCCGATCATCCCCGGTCGGAAATCAAATGCTGATTACATCCGCTTCAGCGGTAAGACCGAAACCACGTCACCCGCTTCTGCGGATCCCGCATTGGGAAGACGCCGCAACAACGCATCTGCCTGCGCGAAGACGGTGACCAGCGAGGAATCCTGGTCGCTGAAGGGCGCGACCGTGCAGACGCCCTCCACATTGGACAGTCGCGCCCGCATCCAGTGCTCACGTGGGCCGTTTGCCGGCAGGGGCCCGGCGAGCCGCGCCGAAACCAGCGGCAGGCCCGGATCGGCGCCCTGCATGGCCGCCAGCAGGGGCCGCAGGAAAAGCTCGGCGCAGGCCAGGGCCGAGGCCGGATTGCCGGGCAGGCCAAGGACGCGGCGGCCGTCGCCGAGCACCCCGAACCAGGTCGGCTTGCCGGGACGCATCTTCAGGCTCTCGAAGGTCAGCTCCAGCCCCAGCCGCGACAGGGCCGGCTTGACGAGGTCGTGGTCGCCCACCGAGGCGCCGCCGATGGTGACCAGAACGTCACAGGCCTGATCGCGCACAGCCGCGGCGATCCGCGCGATATCGTCGCCGGCGGGCGTCAATAGAACGGGGGCGCCGCCCCACGCAGTCACCAACGCCGCCAGGCCCGGCCCGCCGGAGTTGAAGATCTGGTGCGAACCGGGCGATCCGCCGGGACTGACGATCTCCTCGCCCGTCGACAGGATCGCGACCCTGGGCCGCGCCGCGACCCTCAGTTCGGCCCGTCCCGCGGCGGCGGCCAGGGAAAGACGCCAGGGGTCGAGGCGCACGCCCCCTTGCATCAATAGCGCCCCCGCGCGGAAATCACCTCCGGCCCGGCGGATATTGGCGCCCGGCGACGGCGCCTGGACGATGACGACAGCTTCGCCGTCGCGGCGCGTGTTTTCCTGGATGACGACGGCGTCGGCGCCGCTCACCATTGGCGCGCCGGTGAAAATGCGCACCGCCTGGCCGGGCTCGACCACACCGTCATAGCCATGGCCGGCCGCGCTTTCGCCGACCGCCTGCAAACGCGCGCCCTCGATGGCGTCGCTGGCCCTGACCGCCCAGCCGTCCATGGCCGAGCCGTCGAAGGGCGGCTGGTCGCGGAGGGCGGCGATGGGCTCGGCGAGGGTCCGCCCCAGCGCCTCATTCAACGCGACGGTTTCGGCCGGGGTCCGCAGCGCCCGCGCCAACATCAGGGCGCGGGCGTCGTCGGTGGGAAGGCCCTTCACGCGATCTCGCGCTTGAAATCGCCCGACGCGCCGCCCGTCTTGGAAACCAGGCGCACGCCGTCGATGGTCATGGCTTTGTCGGCGGCCTTCAGCATGTCGTAGATCGTCAGGCAGGCGACCGAGACTGCCGTCAGGGCCTCCATCTCGACGCCGGTCTGGCCAGATGTCTTGACCCGCGCGGTGACGCCGAGCCCCCCTTCGCCGGGCGTCACGACAACCTCGATCTTGGTCAGAGCCAAGGGATGGCAAAGCGGGATCAGGTCGGCCGTCTTCTTGGCTGCCATCACGCCGGCGAGTTCCGCGACGGCGCGCACGTCGCCCTTCTTGCCCTCGCCCGCGATCGCCAGATTCAGGGTCGCCGGGGCCATCGACACGAAGCCTTCGGCCACCGCCTCGCGGCTGGTGACCGCCTTGTTCGACACGTCGACCATGCGGGCGCGGCCCTGGTCGTCGATGTGGGTCAGCTTGCTCATCGTTCCAAAAGCCGCGGCATCAGCTCGACCATGTTGCAGGGCATGTGGCGACTATCGAGCTGGGCGGCGATGACCTTGTCCCAGCCGTCCTTCACCGCGCCGTTCGAGCCGGGCAGGCAAAAGACGAAGACGCCCTTGATGATCCCGGCCGTGGCCCGCGACTGCAGGGTCGAAAGTCCCACCGACTGGTAGCTTACCAGGTGGAAGATGGCCGAAAAGCCATCGATCGTCTTGTCGAACAAAGGCTGCAGCGCCTCGGGCGTCACGTCCCGGCCCGTCAGGCCGGTGCCGCCGGTGGTGACGATGGCGTCGACCTGCCCGCTTTCGATCCAGGCGTTGACCGTGGCGCGGATCGAGGTGACGTCGTCGAGCACCACGGACTTGGCCGCCAGGGTGTGGCCCGCCGCCTTCACCCGCTCGACCAGGAGGTGGCCGGAGGTGTCGCTTTCCTCATCGCGGGTGTCGGAAACGGTGAGGACCGCCACACGGACGGGGACCCGTTCACGGGCTTCGTCGATACGGCCGCCGGGCGCAGGGTTGAGGGTCATGCGGCATCCATAACGAGGTCAGTCCCAGCGCGCCACATCCGCCCGGTCGCGGGCGGTGGGTTCGATCCATTTTTCGCCGTCCGAGCCGATCTCCTTCTTCCAGAAGGGGGCGCGGCTTTTCAAATAGTCCATCAGGAAATCCGCCGCCTCGAAGGCCTCGCGGCGATGGGTGGCCATCGCCGCGACGAAGACGATCGCTTCGCCCGGCGCGATGACGCCGACGCGGTGGACGATGACGAGATCGTGCAGCGAAAACCGGTCGGTCGCTTGGTCGGCGATCTTGCCGATCTCGGTCTCCGTGAAGCCGGGATAGGCCTCAAGCTCCAGCCGGGTCTGCGCGCCCTGATCGGCGCGGGCGATGCCGGTGAAACTAACCACCGCGCCGGCGTTGGTCCGGCCGGCGGAAAACCGGGTCAGCAAGGCGCCGGGATCGAAGGGCGCGGTTTGCAGGGAAATGCTCATCCGCCGCTCATCGGCGGCAGGAAGGCGACTTCCGTCGCGGGGCCGAGCGCGACGTCGCCACGAACGATGACCCGGTCGACGGCGACCTGAACGCCCTTGCCGGCGAGGGCCTCGCCCAGCGCCGGGTCCTCGCTCGAGAGCAGGGCCGTCAGGGCCTGCAGGTTGGCGGCGTCGATATCGCGCGTCCGCCAGCCGGCGACGTCGTGCAAGGCGCCAAACAGCAGGACCTTGGCCAAGGGGTCAGCCCCCCGTCGTCGACATGTGCCGCGAGACCGCCGGCGCCGCGCCGCGCGCGATCAGGAAGTCATGACCCTTGGGCTTTTGGCCGATGGCGGCGCGGATCGCGGCGGCGAGGTCGCCGCCTTCGCGGATCACGCCGCGCAGGTCGCTGGCGTCCTCGCGGCCCAGGCAGGTGTGCAGGGTTCCCGTGCAGGTCAGGCGCACCCGATTGCACAGCTCGCAGAAATTATGGCTCATCGGGGTGATGAAGCCGAGCCGGCCGCCGGTTTCCTCGACCCGGACATAGCGCGACGGCCCGCCCGTGGCGAAGGCAAGGTCGGTCAGGGTCCAGAAGGAGGATAGCTCGCGCTTCACATCCTTCAGCGACAGATATTGATCGGTGCGGTCGGCCTCGACCTCGCCCATCGGCATGGTCTCGATCAAGGTGATGTCGCAGCCGCGCGCATGGGCCCATTGGATCAGGTCGGGGATGTCGGCGGCGTTGTCGTCGGCCAGGGCGACAGCGTTGATCTTGACCTTCAGGCCGGCGGCCTGCGCCGCGTCGACGCCGGCGATGACCTTGGCGAGGTCGCCGCCACGGGTCAGGCGGCGGAAGACCTCGGGGCGCAAACTGTCCATCGAGACATTGACCCGCCTGACGCCGTGGTCCGCGAGGCCCGGGGCGAACTCGGCGAGGCGGGTGCCGTTGGTGGTGAGCGTCAATTCGTCCAGGGCGCCGGAGCGCAGATGCCGCGACAGGCCCTCGACCAGGCTCATGAACCCCTTGCGCATCAAGGGCTCGCCGCCGGTGAGGCGTAGCTTGCGGACACCCAGGTCGACGAAGGTCGAGGCGATGGCGTCCAGTTCCTCGAGCGTCAAAACCTCGGCCTTCGGCAGGAAGGTCATGTGCTCGGCCATGCAATAGGTG
>Ga0207668_10002758_pt1 | contig 10263 bp, 9 predicted proteins | sample KBSS43metaG_FD_184323 | JGI IMG/M metagenome (GOLD analysis project Ga0207668, IMG submission 184323) | Switchgrass rhizosphere microbial communities from Kellogg Biological Station, Michigan, USA - KBS S4-3 metaG (SPAdes) (version 2) | ecosystem: Host-associated > Plants > Roots > Rhizosphere >... | reverse complement strand
ACCGATCATTCGGCCCGTGTGCCACGGCCGCGGGGGGATGCGGAAGAGGTCCGGTTGAGCCATGGCTCGCCTCCAGGCGCCCCCAAGCCCTTCCTGATCTTAGCTCAGGACCGGCTCAGCCTTGGTCGCGCCAGAAGCAGAAGTTGGCTCCGATCCGAGATGCGGACCTTCGCGCCGTCAATCGAACGGCGCTACCGTTCCCTCTCGCCTGCTGTGCTTGGTCGCTCTGCATGACGGCTGGTCCATGAAGGCGCTAGCGCAGCGGAGGATCTCTGCAGCGGTTAGCGCCGCGCTCCCGGCGGAGACTTCCACTAGGTAGCGGCGCAGTTCTGCAACGCCTGTCGCCAAAAGGATGTCGGAGGTCTGTTCCGCGACGGAAGCGACCTCCTCCGTTTGCGCCAGGAGGGCGCGCAGCGCCTGGGCGGGTTCGCGATCGATCGCCGAGACGGCGGACATGATGATCTTTACGGCTTCGGCGATGCGGACGTCATGCGGCTCCGCCGCATTATCGGCGGCTCGCTTCAACTTTCCCCTGTGCCCGGCGGTGTTGAAGCGCCGGCGGTCGGGACCGACGTAGTCTACGGCCTCAACCCAGTTGCGTGGCTGAAGCGTGATCGCCTCTAAGCGGCGGTGCAGGTCGCGTAGGGTGAAGGGGCGACGAAGGAACTCGTGGGCGCCGGCATCCCGCGCCGCGACAATGAGCGTCGCGGTGGGCCTCTGCAGCACGAAGACAATCGGAGCCTTACGACAGCGCATGTCGCTTCGGCGCAGGCTGCGTGTAAAGGACAGGCCGTCAAAAGCCGTGCCTGCGTGCTCGCAAATGATCAGATCGGGGTCCACCTCGTCCGCAAGCTGAGTAGCTTGAGCGGCCGTACGAGCCGTCCAGATGTGCGGTAGACATGCCTCGTTCAGGAGTTCGCCCGTCAAACGGGCGCGGGCGGGCTCGGGATCGATGATCAGGACGCGGCGCAGGGCGGCGGCCACGCGACGGTGCGACTTAACGGCTGGGCCTAGCACGGCTCCCTCCCAAGGGTATTTTCTTCTTGCTGTGAATAATAGCCGATGAAAAGGTTAAGGCCCCAATACTTTCAATCTCCCGCAAGATGAGATGAGATCTACAATTTGATTAAACAACGGCCGGTAGTTCTATTGATGGCAATGCAACTCAGACGCTCCTGCGACCGTCGGGCGGCCGACATTGCGGCAGCTGAATAGGCCACAACGTGGGGGACTACCTCCGCATTGTTGCTGCGCACTGGAACGTTCCTTGCTTAGATCAGGCTTGGGTCGTCCTCGCGTACCAGTACGGGATCAGCCCATTCTCCTAGTCTGTGTAGGGCTCCGGCGCATCCCCTCGCGCCGGGGCTTCCTCTTGGCTGACGGCGCAGAAAAGCCCCGGCTGCATGTCGGGACAGCCGGGGCTCTGGGGGTGGAGGTGGCCTTGCACCCGGCCACGCGCTATCAACAAATGAAGGTGGGCGTGGTTCTAGCTCGGCCGGCAAAATGTGCATTGCCGGAGGTGTGGCCGATAATCACGATCAAAGAGCCAATCAGCCAGGTTACTGGATGTGTCCACCACGGATCGCGGCGTACGCCTGATCGGCGCTGCCCGCGGCTCCGCCGCCACCGTAGCCCGCATCGCCTCGGGACGGATCACTCCTTCGGCTCCTCGATGACCCACTTTGTGCGACCGCAGTATCGAGACCAGATGAAAGCCTCGGGGGTGAGCCTCCCATTGATGTCGGTCAAGCTTGCACAGCAGGGCGCGCCAAAGCCTGTTCACCCACCGGTTCCTGCCATGGTGTTCAGCAGCGCACGATAGGTCACGACTAGGCTACGTCGTTCTGCTGCTCAATGCGCTCGGCCTCGGGCAGATCGTCACCGGCGAGGACGTCGTCGGCCGCCGTCACGTTCCGGTCGGCAGCATCCGCTTTTTCGGGAGCGGGCGTCTTCTCGTTTGCGAGGATGGGATGCGGGTCCATGGCCACCGAATGCCCAGGCCACGGCGGGGTTGCGGCGCCGCTCGGGACTAACCAATCTCCCCACCGACCTGTAGCGCTGCCGCGACCATGGCTCAAACGAGTCTCTGGTTCGCTGAAACTTCCGGTTTGGCCGGCGAGTTGGCCTCATCAAATATTACAAGGAAGCGCCAATGAACGACGCGGCCGAGTGCCTGCGCCGCGCGGAGCTAGCTTTGCGCCTAGCGACTAGGGTGGCCGACCTCGAAGTCGCTCGGGAGCTGCGGTCCTTCGCAGACGAACAGCGAAGGCTGGCGGCCGAGATCCATCAGCGTGAGTTCATGCAGCTCCGTCGAGATGCCGTCGCCGCCGATCGCCTAGCAGACGTCGTGGGCGAGCCGGACAAGGGCCTGTTACGAGAGCAGGCCGACCAACTGCGCAGGCGGTCCAGTGGCGACTGAGGTGGCAGGGTCGCGCGTCAGGCTGGAACTGCAGCTGCCCGACCGGGTCCACCCAGGCTGACCTGCACGGAGTGTTCTGCACCAATTCCGCGACCACTGGACGCACGCAAGGGAAGGCGTCAGCCGCGTCGTGTAAGCCGGTATCCGGGTTTGGCAGCGCGCCCCAATGGGCAAGGCGCTGCCGATAGTTGAGCCCGAAGCTCTATTATCGCACTCGGCCGCGGCGGATCACGTTGACGATCGCCAGAAGGACGAGTGCGCCTAGGAAGGAAACCAGCAACGACTGAATGCTGAAGCCGCCACTGGTGATCGGAGCGCCGCCAATCAGCGGTGTGATGACGAAGCCGGCTAACAGAGCACCGACGATCCCGACGACCACATTCAGGATTAGTCCTTGCTGCGCGTCGGTCCGCATGACGATGCTGGCCAGCCAGCCGAGCACCCCGCCCACGACTAGCAATATGATAATTCCCATTTCAGCCTCCCAAAGCTGCGGGTGTGCAGCGCTGCCGTAGCGTTCGAGATGCGCTTCGGTTCAATCGCAAGCCTTGCGCTTCGGCCAAGCCCTATCCACGTCAGCCGCCGCCCGCATGACTTGTTCAGCGCTCACCGGTCCCAAATCCGATCCCGCTGCCTCGTGCGTATTCTCGCCGTGCCAACGCGAGCTCGGACATGCTGCAGTAGGCGTCGCGCGCGTCAGCGCCTCAGCTTGGCAAACGCGAAGCTCATGATTCCAGCCACGACGCCCAATGCGCCGGCCATAATGTACGGCTTTACGCCGCCATTTCGCCGGGCGGACAAACCAGTGGCTGGGATTTGTGGCTTGCTCATGTGATCCGCTCCGTGCCGGCATCGGGTTGCTTAGAATGTTGGGGCACGCGCCCACACCGACCCCTGAGATCGACAGGCTTGGCGTCAGCGACCAAGCAGCGCCATCAGCGGACCCCCGGATAGCTCCAGGAAAAAGATATTCGCGAGCGCGGCTTGACGGGGCTGAACGAACGATAGCGGACGCTATAGGCGCAAAAGGTAAGGTGTGCGGCCCTTTGCGCGTTCGCCGCCTAGGTCCTCTGCGGGGCGTATTCGTCTTAATGGGCCCGCGAGCGCAGCCCCGGGTAGTTCTCGGCTCGCGCCTCGGCGCTCACGCCGGCGGTTCGCGCAGGTGTGGGGGCCGTGGTGGCGCGATAGCTCTGCCACCTTTTGCGCTTCGCCGCCTCTGCATCCAAGGCGGCTTTCTTTTTCGCTGGGATGGCGCTGCGCTTCGGCGGCGCCTCAACGACTACGCCCGGCACGCTGCCGGCTTTTGTCGCTGCAGGGCTGCTCGCGCTCTGCTCAGCCGCCTGAGCCTCCCCTGCGATCACCAGTAAGGCGACGATGCCGGCGAGCATGACCAGCGGTCTCATGGTTCAGCCTCGGATCTAACTGCAAGGACCCAGGAACGCTAGGCGTCTGAGGCTCGGCTTGCATCGGGAGTTTCCCGGGCCGCCTGCGTGGCGACGCCGGAGCGCACAAGACCAGGAACGGCCGCGCAACCGGTTCAGCCGCTCAAGCTAGGGCGCGCAGGCGAACGACTGCTCGCGACCGAGGCTGTGTAAAAACTCGCGGCCGAGCGGTTGATCCCAAGGCTTAGCGCCGCCGGCGCTCAGGCCCGCATCGCGGCGATGAGCGGTCCGGTTCCGAGGATCTGCATCACCCGTTTCAGGTTGTAGGCCAAGACGTGGAGGCTGATTTCGGTCTTCACGTTCTTCAGCCGCTTCATCAGGAAGTGGGTCGAGCCCATCCAGGCTTTGATCGTGCCGAAGGGATGCTCGACGATCTTGCGTCTCAGCTTCATCAGGCTCTGTGGCGCCAGGTCCAGCCGCCGCTGCATGGCTTCGAGCGTTGCCTCGTGCTCCCAGCGGGTGATGCGCCGCTCCACGCTGGGCGTGCACTGCGGCTTCAGCGGGCAGGCCTGGCAGCTGGCGCGATCCCAGTAGCGGTGCAGCGTCAGCCCTCGCTCGACGGTGGTCATGTGGTGGCGCAGGAGCGCTCCGCCCGGGCAGCGGTAGACGTCCTGATCGGGAAGGTAGGTAAAGTCCTGCTTGCCGAAGCGGCCCTCGGCCTTGGCGTTGGAGGTGAGTGGCTTCGGCACGTTGGGCGTCACCCCGATCGCCTCGCAGGCCACGATCTCCTCGCCGGAGAAGTAGCCGCGGTCGGCCAGCACTTCGAGCGTTTCCACGCCCATCGCCGCCTTGCCCTTCGCGCTCATGGCGGTGAGCTGCTGGCGGTCGCTGCCGGTCATGACTACGTCGTGGGCGACGATCAGGTGGTGCTCGGCCTCGACGACGGACTGGACGTTGTAGCCGACGATCCCCGGCCGCTGGTGGCCATCGAGCGGGCGTCGGGATCGGTCAGCGAGACCTGGCCATCGGGTGAGGCCGCCACCTCCGCTTCCATCGCCTTCAGCGCCTGCATCTGCGCTCGAAGCGTGGCGATCTTGTCCTTCAGCTTCCCCGCCCGCGCCTCGGCGGCCGCGCCCTCCTGCCGGTCGGCGGTGTCGAGGTCGGCCAGGTAGCCGGCAATGTGCTCGGCGACCTGCTCCATCCGCTTCTTCAGCTTGGTCGCGGTGAAGTTCTTGTCGCGCGTGTTGACCGCCTTGAACTTGCTGCCGTCCACCGCCGCCAGCGCCTGGGTGAAGAGCCCGATCTGGCGGCACAGCGCCACGAAGTGCGCGCACGACGCCTGGATCGCCGGGCCATGATCCTTGCGGAAGTTAGCGATGGTCTTGTGGTCGGGCGCGAGCTTACCCGTCAGCCACATCAGCTCGACGTTGCGCTGGGCTTCGCGCTCCAGCCGCCGGCTCGACGGCACGCGGTTCAGGTATCCGTAGACGTACAGCTTCAGCAGCGTCGCCGGCTGGTACGCTGGCCGGCCGGTCGCCGCCGGCGCCACCTCGAAGCCCAGGCCCCCAAGATCGAGCTCGTCAACGAAGACGTCGATCACCCGCGCTGGATTGTCTTCGCTGACGTAGTCATCCAGGCAGCTCGGCAAGAGTGTCGGCTGCCGGCGACCTTCACCCTCGACGAAACGACCCATCCGAAGCCCCGACACGGCGATGTCAGGAGTCTGAACTGCTTCGCGTTTTTACACAGCCTCGACCCGTAGCGGACATGTGAGAACGGAACCGAAGACCGTGGCGTCCTAAGGGTCTAAAACCCTGCGGTCGTCGCCACCGAGCTGGCTCGACACGAGGCCGGAGTCGACGGGCGAGTTCAGGCCGCGTCCCCGTTGATGGCCGTTTGCCCATCCGCGGGCGGGCTGTTCGCGCCGCGACACCTCGACCGCCACAGGCGAAATTCTCCCAGGGTGACGCAGACCTCATGCGATAACTTCTTTCCGACGATGGGCGAGCAGATAGAGGGCTGGCAGCACCAGCAGCGTCAGCGCCGTCGATGACAGCACCCCTCCGATCACGACGGTGGCGAGCGGCCGCTGCACTTCGGCGCCCGCGCCGACGTTGAAGGCCATCGGAATGAAGCCCAGGCTGGCCACCAGCGCCGTCATCAGCACGGGTCGCAGGCGGGTCAGCGCGCCCTCCCGGATGGCGTCCCGTAGCGGGTGTCCCTCGGCGATCAGAGTGCGGATGAAGCTCAGCATCACAACACCGTTCAGGACAGCCACGCCCGAGAGGGCGATGAAGCCCACTCCAGCCGAGATCGAGAGCGGCAGGCCACGCAGCAGCAGCGCCGCGACGCCGCCCGTCAGGGCGAGCGGTACGCCGGAGAAAACGACGGCCGAATCCTTCACCGAGCGGAAGAGCGCGAACAGCAGGCCGAAGATCAGCAGCAAAGCCGCGGGTACGACGAGCTCCAGGCGTTTGGCCGCGGAGATAAGCTGCTCGAACGTCCCGCCGTAGCCCATCCAGTAGCCGCTTGGCAGCTCGACTTCGGCGTCCACCTTGCGGCGCACCTCGCCGATGAACGAGCCCAGGTCCCGGTTGCGGACATTGGCCGTCACCACCACGCGGCGCTTACCGTTCTCGCGGCTAATCTGGTTCGGGCCGATCTCGACCTCCACCCGCGCCACGTCGGCCAGCGGCACGAAACGCCTCGGCCCCTCGCTAGTCGCCGGCAGCGGGACGCGGAGGTCGCCGATCTTGTCCACCTGGCTGCGGATGTCCTCAGGCAGGCGGACCACGACGTCGAAGCGGCGGTCGCCTTCGAACACCTGTCCCACCACGGCGCCGCCTAGGGAGGCCGCCACCAGCGCCTGCACGTCGCGGACATTGAGCCCCAGGCGGGCCAGGGCCGCCCGGTCCGGCGTGATCTGCAACACGGGCAGCCCCGTGGTCTGCTCGGTGCTCACGTCCGCCGCGCCCTCCACGCCGGCGACGACGCCTTCGATCGCCTCGGCGATCTCGGCGAGTTGTGCGGTGTCGTCGCCATAGACCTTGACGGCGACGTCCGCGCGGACGCCTGAGAGAAGCTCGTTGAACCGCATTTCGATGGGCTGCGTGAACTCGTAGTTGTTGCCGGGGATGGCTTCGACGGCCTCCTGCATCTCCGCCACCAGCTGGTCCTTCGGCTTGCGCGGGTTCGGCCAGTCCTTGCGGTCCTTCAGCATGACCAGGGTGTCAGCGACGGACGGCGGCATCGGGTCGGTCTCGACCTCCGCCGTGCCGATCTTGCCAAACACCCGCTCGACCTCGGGGAACCCCTTGAGACGCGCCTCCAGGGTGGATTGCATTCGGACCGCCTGGGTGAGGCTGGTGCCGGGGATGCGCAGCGCGTGCAGGGCGATGTCGCCTTCATCAAGGGTCGGCACGAACTCGGAGCCCATGCGGCTGGCGGCGAACCCCGAGAGGAGCACGAGTGCCACCGCGCCGCCCACCATCGATGCGGGCCTTCGGAGCGCCCAGTCCAGCGCCGGTGCGTAGCTTCGCCGCGCCCCGTGCATCACCCGGCTTTCTTTCTCCTCGACCCGGCCGGTGACGAACAGGGCCACGGCCGCCGGAACGAAGGTGAGCGACAGCACGAGCGCCGCGGCCAGGGCCATAACCACCGTGATCGCCATCGGATGGAACATCTTCCCCTCGACCCCGGTGAGGGCGAAGATAGGCACATAGACCAGCGCGATGATGAGCACCCCGAACAGCGACGGGCGGATCACCTCGTCGGTCGCTTCCGCGGCGAGGCCGAACCGTTCGTCCCGGGTCAGCAGCCGGCCGAGCCGACGCTGCGCCTCGCCGAAGCGGCGAAGGCAGTTCTCGACGATGATCACGGCGCCGTCGACGATCAGTCCGAAGTCCAGGGCGCCCAGGCTCATCAGGTTTCCCGACACCCGGCTTTGCACCATGCCGGTGATGGTGAGCAGCATGGAGAGCGGAATAATCGCCGCGGTGATCAGCGCCGCGCGCAGGTTGCCGAGCAGCAGGAAGAGCACGACGATGACCAGGAGCGCGCCTTCCAGCAGGTTGGTCTCGACGGTCCTGATCGTCCGATCCACCAGGTCTGTGCGATCGTAGACCGGCGTGGCGACCACACCCGGCGGCAGCGCCTTGGCCGCCTCCTCCAGCCTGGCCGCAGCGGCGCGCGAGACCGTGCGGCTGTTCTCGCCCATCAGCATGAAGGCGGTGCCCAGCACGACCTCGCGGCCGTTTTGGGTGGCGGCGCCGGTGCGCAGTTCCTCGCCCAGCCCGACGTCCGCCACGTCCGCGATGCGGATCGGGACGCCGCCGCGGTTGGTGACGATGACGGAGCGGAGATCCTCGATCCCGTTCGCCTGGCCGGGCACCCGGACCAGGTACTGCTCGCCGTATCGCTCGACATAGCCGGCCCCCACGTTGGCGTTGTTCGCCTCTAGCGCCGCTATCACCTCGCCCATGGTGAGGCCGTAGGCGGAGAGGCGTTCCGGTCGGGGCGTCACATGGAACTGGCGCTCGAACCCGCCGATGGAGTTCACCTCGGTCACGCCGGGCGTATTGCGCAGCTGCGGCCGGATCACCCAGTCCTGCAGGGTGCGCAGGTCCTCCGGCGTGTAGGCGCCGCCGTCGGGCTTTCGGGCGCCGCGCCGGGCTTCCACGGTGTAGAGGAAGATCTCGCCCAAACCCGTGGTGATCGGCCCCAACTCCGGCGTGATCCCCTCCGGCAACTGACTGCGTGCGGCTTGCAGGCGCTCGTTCACGAGCTGGCGGGCAAAGTAGATGTCGGTCCCGTCCTTGAAGACGACCGTCACCTGGCTCAGGCCATAGCGCGAGATCGAGCGGGTGTAGTCGAGCCTTGGGAGGCCGGCGATGGCGGTCTCCACCGGAAAGGTGATCCGTTGCTCGGACTCCAGGGGGGAGAAACCCGGCGCCTCGGTGTTGATCTGAACCTGGACGTTGGTGATGTCCGGCGTGGCGTCGATCGGCAGGCGCTGGAAGCTCCAGACTCCCACGGCGACGCTGAGCAGCACCAGCGCCAGCACCAGCCAGCGATAGCGGATGGAGAGGGCGACGATCCGTTCGAGCATCTCTCGCGCCCTCAGTGGTCGTGGCTCGCGCCGGACTTCTCGATGTCCGCGCGGATCAGGAAGGCGCCGTCGGTGACGTATTCGGTTCCAGGCTCCAGCCCGCCCAGCACCTCGGTCCACTCCGGCGTCTGGCGACCTAGCTCCAGCATGCGGACCTCGTAGGTGTTCGCGACCTTGGCGAAGACCACGGTGAAATCCCGGAAGCGCTGCAGGGCTTTGGTCCGCACAGCCAGCGCGGTCGGCCTCGTCGCGATCTGGAACGATCCCTCGACGCCCATGCCCGGCCGAAACGTCTCAGCCGAGCCCGATGGAAGGTTGACGTGCGCCATGAGCGTCTGGCTGGCGACGTCGGCCGTGGGCACGATGGCTTGCACCGGCGCCACGACGCGGGCGTCGCCTGAGAGCGTCCGAACCTCCACCCGCTGTCCAGTCCGAACGCGTTCTGCGTCGCGGGGATAGACGAAGAACTCCGCATGCAGCTTGTTGGGATCGGCGATGACGTACAGTGCGTCCGCGCCAGCGACGTCGCCGACATTGGTGTGTTTCTGGATGACCACCCCACTAATCGGCGCGGGAATGGAATAGGTCTGCAGGCTGTGGCTGGACTCCACACGCGCGAGCACCTGCCCCTTGCGGACCTGCTGTCCTACCTGTGCGGTCAGGGCCATGACCCGGCCGGGGTACCAGGCCCGAACCTCGCCCTGCCCCTCGGGCGTGATCTCGATCCGGCCGGCCATGTCGACCAGCTCGGCCATCACCACAGGCCCGGCCTTCTCGGTCTTGACGCCGCCCGCGCGCGCCGCTTCCGCCGTGATCGTCGTGCGCCCCTCGTAGGACGCATAGGCCCACTGGTGCGCCTTGCCGCGATCCGTCGCTCGCACCTTGACGTCGAACGAGTGCGGTTCGCGGACCACGCCGGCGCCGCGCAGGAAATCGCCCTGCGGCGTGAAGGCGAAGCGATCCACCCGCCCGCCCAGGCGCGTGAGCTCCATGGCGAGCGTCACGCCACGAGGATTGACCGGCTTGTCATCGTGATAGGCGTAGACGCGGAACTCCGGCGGCACGCCCTCCTCGAAGATGGTGATCTCCAGAGCGAAGTCGCCGCTGCGCAGCATCCGCCCGCGGTGGGGCCCGCGTTCAAACGCTTCGGCCGCTGCGCCATGCTCGTCGGCGTGGCCCTCGGCGGCCTTCTCGGTGCGCCCGCCGCAGCCGGCCAGCGCCGCCACGGCGAACAGCATGACCAGCGGACGAGTAACCGGCGAAAGGAAATGGCGGCGCATCAGCGGCGCTCCTCGGTGTTGATGGCTATGAGGCCGCGGTGCTTTCCCGTCTGACGGTCGAGCACGGCCAGGCTG
>Ga0207668_10002756_pt1 | contig 10266 bp, 9 predicted proteins | sample KBSS43metaG_FD_184323 | JGI IMG/M metagenome (GOLD analysis project Ga0207668, IMG submission 184323) | Switchgrass rhizosphere microbial communities from Kellogg Biological Station, Michigan, USA - KBS S4-3 metaG (SPAdes) (version 2) | ecosystem: Host-associated > Plants > Roots > Rhizosphere >... | reverse complement strand
GTGAAGGCCTTCGACCCGATGAAGACAAAGGCATTGTCGCTGCCGCCGGCCTTCGCGTCGATCGCGCTAAGGTCGATGCGGTCGCCCGCTGCATGGCTGAAATCGGTGATGCGGTCGGCGCCCGACGGGGTCTTGCCGAGGTCGCCCGGCTTGAAGACGAAAAGGTCCTTGCCGCTGCCCCCGGTCTGGGTGTCGCGCCCTGCCCCGCCGCTCAGCGTGTCGTCACCGCCGCCGCCGGCAAGCGTGTCGTCGCCGGCCAGGCCCAAAAGCGTGTTGGCCTTGTCGTTGCCGGTCAGGGCGTTGCCGAGCTCGTTCCCAATGCCCTTGATCGCGCTGCTGCCGGTGAGGACCAGGTTCTCGACATTGGCAGACAGCGTATAGGTCACCGCGGCCTTGAGGGTGTCGGTGCCGGCGCTCGTCTGCTCGACCACGCGATCGCCGGTGTTGTCGACGACATAGCTATCGTTGCCCTTGCCGCCGCTCATCACGTCGGCGCCGCCCCTGCCGTCGAGGGTGTCGTTGCCGCTGCCGCCCTTCAGTGTGTCCGCCCCCGCAGCACCGATCAGCTTGATGGCCGTGCTCCCGCCATAGCCGAGGGTCAGGCCTTCAAGGCCCAGCGCCTTGATCACCGCGATCTTGCCGGTCACGCTGGTCGAGGCCGAGACCCGCAGCTCGTTGCCGTTGACGACGTCGAGCTTCTCGTTCTGGCCGGTAAAGGTGATCGCCGCGACCACCGCGCCGTCCAGCCCGGCCCCGTTCAGCATCACCGCCTGCGTCGCGTTCGCCTGCGCCGCGATCGAGTAGCCGCCTTCGGTATAGCTGGCGACGCTCGTGCTGCCGATCTTGACCTTGAGCGTGTCGCGCCCCTCGCCGATCGAATAGAACTGGTTCCTGTCCCTGTCGGCGAAGGCTACGCCGACAAGCTGGGGAGAGATGGAACGGCGGCCGAAATCCTCGGTGGCGATCAGCGGTCCGACCTGGGTCTTGCTGCTGGTCTCGGCCAGCACGCCGAGGCCGATCTCGTCATAGCTGCCGTTCAGGATATTGAGACGGTGACCGGCCGGGTTCTGCATGCCATTCGGCCCGGAGCCCCAGTCGACCAGGAAACCGGCATGGATGTAGAGGGCCGACTTCCCGAAGGCGAAGACGTTTTCGGCCAGGGCGGTCCAGTTATACCCCGCCTTGGTCACGCGGGCGCCAAGCGAAAGCTCGCCCGGCGCCTGGTGGGTCTGGGTATCGGTGTCGATCACCACCTGCGAATGCGCCTTCGCCGCCTTCGACAGGTTCGCGTTCCAGGCGAGCGGCTGGACCGGCGGCGCCGCTTTCAGCGCCGCCTCCAGCACCGTGCCCGAGACCTTGAAGAAATCGAGCGCGGCGTCGATGTCGCGGTCGGCCGAAGACAAATTGCCGAACGAGGTGACGAACCGGCTGGCGCTGCCCAGCGGGTCGAGCCGGCTCTCGTTGATCAGCTCCAGCAGCAGCTGCTCGGTCGCGCTCGGTCCCGACATGGTGAAACCCCAGGCTGAGCGACCGCATCCCCCGCGGCCGCGGTGCACACGCTCACATCACAGGATGAAGTCACCCTTGGTCAGGTCGATCTTCTGTTCGACGTAGATCATGAAATCTGCGGATTTGTCGCCGTTCAGGTCACCGGTGATCAGCGTGTGACCGCCGGAAATCTCGTAGCGCAGCTCACCCGCGACGCCGTGGAACGCATCCTTGCCGATGAACTTGAACGCGCTATCCTTGCCCCCGGGCACCGCGTCGACGGGCGAAAGATCGATCTTGTCGGTGCCTTTCGCAAAATCCAGGATCTTGTCGGCCGTCTTCGTGGTCTTGCCGCCGAAATCGCCGTCATCGAAGGCGAAGACGTCTTTGCCGGCACCGCCGGTCAGCTTGTCGGCGCCCTTGCCGCCGATCAGCCGGTCGTCACCCTTGCCGCCGCTCAAGGTGTCGGCACCGTCCTTGCCATACAGGCTGTTGGCGGCATCGTTGCCGACGATCACATTGGCGACCGAATTGCCGGTGCCCTTGATCTTGTCGGTTCCGAGCAACTGGAGCTGCTCCAGATTGCCGCCGAGCGTGTAGCTCACCTTGCTGGCGACGAGATCGGTGCCGCCCCTCTTGTCCTCGACGACCTTATCGTCCTTGCTGTCGACGACGTAGACGTCATCGCCCTTGCCGCCGGTCATCTTGTCCTTGCCGACGCCGCCGTCCAGCGTGTCGTTGCCGTCCCCGCCCGACAGCGTGTCGTTGCCGCCACTACCGAGCAGGCTGTTGCTGGCACCATTGCCCTTGATGATATTGGCGAGCGAGTTGCCCCCGCCGTTGATCTTGCTCGAACCGGTGAGTGTCAGATTTTCGACAAACGGGGTGAGCACGTAAGACGTGCTGGCGAACACCTGGTCGACGCCCTGGCCCTCGTTCTCGACGGCATAATCCTGAGGGGCGTCGACATAATAGACATCGTCCCCGAGGCCCCCGACCAGCACGTCCTTGCCGGTCCCGCCGTCCAGCGTATCCTTGCCGGCAAGCCCCACCAGCGAATCGTCGCCGGCGGCGCCGAAGATCTGGTCGTTGCCGGCAAAGCCGGCGAGGATGTCCTTCGCCTTGCTGCCGTAGAGCGTATCATTTGCCGCGAACAGCGCGGCGAGCGCCGCCGGCGTGTTATTGGCCTGGACATAGCCGACGAAGGTCGCCGCGCTGGTCGAGGTGCCGGTCAGCGTGAAGAGGGTTTTGCCCGCATCGACGCTGGTGACCGAGGTGATCGTGCCGCCCGACAGGTCGCCATTGCTGGCATAGGTGAAACTGCCGCCGAACAGCACGTAGGAGGTGGCGTCGAACACCACCTTGATCTGCGTCGACGACCCTTGGAGATCGCCTTCAAGAAGATCCGAAACGTCGATTTCCCCGAAATCGACGCCCTGATCGCCAGCACGCAACACCGCCATGATAAACCCCCGAAAACACTATACCTTTTGCCGGGAACGCCATAGCAAAGCGCAGCCCTCTCGAGAAGCCGGTTGTACTGACGCAAAGGCGTGGTTTTACGAATAATTAAGCTGATATGCCGCCCTCAGGCGGCGCGAGTCGGCCGTTGGTCAACGGCATCATCGTCGTGCTCGATATCCGCGCCGAGCACGATGGCCAGCGCGGCCCACCGCGCGCGATAGTCCGCGGCCCATTCGAGCAACTGCCGCGCGAGGATGGAATCGCCGATGCCGAGCGAGATCCGCTCGCAACGGCGAGCCTCCTCCAGCAAGTGCTCGGGATGATCAACCATGGACGTCGCACGGCTCCTGCAAGCTGGGACAATCTGACGGCACCGGACGCCACGCCAATCTTGCTAAGCGAAGATGGTTCACACCCTGTGTGCAGACATGCTTAACGTCATGCAACAATATTTATATTAACCTATTTTTTACTCGATGATTTCGGAAGCATCTACGCCCCAGAGGTGTCTCGTTTCGACATAACCGCGTCTTCCGCCGACATCGAAGCGGCACCAGCCGCCGCTGCACTTGGAGATCGTGCCCACCACCCCCTGCTCCGCCTCCCAGGCCACCGCGCTTCCCGGGTCGGGTGCCTTGCGCAGCGGCTGAGTGCCGCCGGTGATCATCGCGGTGCGGCGGTCACTGAGGAGGTTGACCATCACCCAGCCCTGCGCCCCGTCCGGATCCTGGATCTTGCGCCAGCTCGGGAACGTCTCGACCACCCGCACTGGCAGATTCGCGCGGCGGTACAGCCAGACCGCCGGGTAGTTGCGCCCCGGCCCGGTGCGCGTCCGCGCCTTGCCGGCGGCGATCGAGACCCAATAGGGCGGCGTCCGGTCGGCGCCCTCGGCCCGCGCCGGCAGCGGCGCGGTCAGGGCCGCCAGTTGCACCGATGCCACAATCCCCAGGCTCATCGCTCTCACACTGCACTCCCGCTCAATCCTCACCGACGCCGTTCGGAACAGCAAACCGGTCTCGCGCATTGATCCGCCGTAATCGCAGTGAGGACAACACCATGTTTGCGCGTATCAACTCGTTTGCCGCGACCGCCCTCGTCGCCGGCGCCTTCGCATTCGCCTCCCCTGCCGCCGCCCAGTCGGCCGGCGAGATCCTGAAGGGCGGCGCAATCGGTGGCCTCGGCGGCGCCGCGGTCGGTGCGGTCGTGCCGGGCCTTTCAGTCGGCGACGGTGCGCTGATCGGTGCGGCCGGCGGCGCGGTGATCGGCGGTGTCAACGGCGCCAAGAAGGACAAGCGCGAGCGCCGCTGGTACCGCGATCGTCGCGGCCACAGCTACTATGTCGGCCGTGACGGTCGCCGCCATTATCGTCGTTGAGGTCTCTGGTCATGCGTAGCGTAATCATCGCGGCGACGATGTCCCTCGCCCTCGCCGGCTGTGCCAATGGCAGCCATGTCGGCCGCGGCGCTGGAATCGGCGCGGCTGGCGGTGCCGTGCTCGGTGCGGTCGTGCCCGGCATCAACCCCGTTGAAGGTGCGGCGATCGGTGCCGCTGGCGGCGCCGTGGTCGGCGCTATCCAGGACGGCAACCGCGACCGTGACCGCCGTCGCTGGTACCGCGACGACCGCGGCAACCGCTACTGGGTCGATCGCGACGGCCGTCGCCACTACGACTGATAGCATGCTCCCCTCCCGTCCGCGGGAGGGGAGAGCCTATTCCAGCCCGGTCAGCCACTCCCGGATCAGCGCGCGCCCGGCTTCGACCGCGCCGCTGCCGTGGATCTGGTACTCCTCGATAAGCCGCTCGACCGTGGTTCCCGCTTCGGCGACATAGTCGTCAGCGCCCCTCAGCCATTCGTGGAAGCGCAAATCTTCGCCCATTTCAGGGTGACATTGCAGTGCGAGCGTGCTCGCCCCCATGCGGAACGCCTGAACGTAATTGCTGGTCGCCGCCAGTACCTCGGCGCCCGCTGGCACGTCGAAGGTGTCGCCGTGCCAGTGTAGCACCGGCACCCCGGCGATGTGGTTGACCGGCGACTGCCGTCCCTCCGGAGAAATGTCGACCGCCGCAAAGCCGACTTCCTTGACCGGGCCGGGATAAACCTTGGCGCCGGCCGCCGCAGCGATCATCTGCGCGCCAAGGCATACGCCGACCGTCGGCTTGCCCGCCGCCAGCCGCTCGGCAAGCTTGCGCAGCTCGCAGGTAATCCACGGATGCGCCGCGGTCTCGTAGACGCCCATCGGGCCGCCCATCATGATCAGCAGGTCGGGCGCCATGAAATCGGCATCGCCGAAACACGGATCGCCGACATCGACGCGGTCGAGATCGTAGCCCGCCTCCTCGATCGGCAGGCGGAAACCGGCGACGCCCTCATAGGGCGTATGGCGAATGATCAGCGCGGACTTCATCCGCCGCAATAAACCGTCCTCGGCCCCGCCCGTCCATTTGCTTTTGCTTGAGGGCGCTAAAGCTCCTCCCGGCAGGGGGAGGAGCTGATGGTCGTCAATCCCCGGTCAGGATCCGGTCGACGAGCTGCTTCACGTTCGGCACGAAGCCGTTCGAATAGAACGGGTCCTGCTTGAACCGGTAGGCGGCGTGCCCGGCGAACATCAGGTTCTGCTCGATCGGCCCGCCATGGGCGATGTCCTGCAGCGTCTTCTGGATGCAGAAGCTGCGCGGGTCGGCGAGGCGGCCGGTCGAGTTCTTCTCGTTATCGGCCCAGGCCGAGAAGCCGCACTGGCTGAGGCAGCCCATGCAATCGGCCTGGTCCTTGCGGATGACATGGGTCTCTTCGGCGGTGACGAAGACCAGCGTGTTGTCGGGCGTCTTGAGCGCGTTGACGAAGCCGAGGCCGAACCACTCGCGTGCGCGCAGCAGGTCGTTGCGCGTCACCCAGTACTGCTTGCCCTTCACCGCGACGTCCAGCTGGTACTGGTGGTCGCCCGCGGCCTGCGTCGAAAAGGCGATCTGCCGCTCCGACCGCGCCTCCAGATTGCGCAGGAACGGGTTGCGCACCGCCGAGGAGTAGAAGCCGGTCGGCGAGAACTGGTGGAGGAGGATGTCGCCCTCGTCGAGCTGGGTCAGCGCGCGCTTCCACTCCTCGGGGATCGGGCTCTCGCGGGTCAGCAGCGGCCGGGTGCCGAACTGGAAGGCGATCCTGCCGAGCTCGGGATTGTCGATCCAGTCCTCCCATTCGCGGAGGTACCAGACGCCGCCGGCCATCACGATCGGCACCTCGTCGGAAATGCCGCCCTCGCGCATCGTGTCGCGCAACGCCTTGACGCGGGGATAGGGATCCTGCGGGGCGAGCGGGTCTTCGGCATTGGACAGGCCGTTATGCCCGCCGGCGAGCCAGGGGTCCTCGTAGACCACCGCCGCCAGCCATTCCGCCGCCTTCGAATAGGCCCGCTTCCAAAGCGCACGGAAGGCGCGGCCCGAACTCACGATCGGCAGATAGTTGACGTTGTAGGATGCGGCGATCTCGCTGAGCTTGTAGGGCATCCCCGCGCCGCAGGTGACGCCGGCGACCAGGCCCCTGGTCCGCTCCAGCACGCCGTGCAGCACGCGCTGCGCGCCGCCCATCTCCCACAGCACGTTGATGTTGATCGCACCCTTGCCGTCGGCGATCTCGAAGGCGCGTTTCACCTGCTGGACGGCGCCCTCGATGGCATAGGCGATCAGCTCCTCATGCCGCTCGCGCCGGGTGAGGGCGCTGTAGACCTGCGGGATGATCCGGCCCTCGGGATCATAGCTGTCGGCGTTGACTGCCGAGACGGTGCCGATGCCGCCCGCGGCCGCCCAGGCGCCTGAGCTGGCGTGATTGCTGACCGCCACGCCCTTGCCGCCCTCGATCACCGGCCAAACCTCACGGCCGCCATATACGATCGATTGCAGACCCTTGAACATCATTCCTCCGCGTCGGTTCGCGCCGCCCCTACATGACTTCCTCGCGAAATGCGTGCGGAAAGTCCGTGACAGGCGCCGTTTGAGGAGTCCGGTACCGGCCCGCGTTATCAAGCAACCCGCGCGAGCAGCCGGTCGATCGCCTCGACGCATTCCGGCTCGTCCAGGCTCGGCGCATGGCCGACATTGGGGACAGTCACCAGCTCCATCGCCGGCAGCCGCTCGGTCATCCGCGCGGCGGTCGGCCGGCTGAGAATGTCGGACAGCGCGCCGCGAATCAACAAGGCCGGCACGTCGCGCAGGCGGTCGAGCGTGCTCCACATGTCGAAGCCGGCCTCGCCATTGGGGATGCGGAAGGGCTCGGCGATCTTCGCATCGTAGTCGTAGACGATGCGCCCGGCACCGGTCAGCCGGCACAGCCGCTTGGCCATGACCAGCCAGTCCTCCAGCTGGTAGCCGGGAAATGCCGGGCCATGGACCTCGGCGATGGCACGCGCGGCGTGGAGCCAGGTCGGGAACGCCGGCTGCCGCCCGACATAGCTGCGGATTCGGGCGAGCCCCGCCTCGTCGATGGTCGGCCCGACATCGTTGATCACCGCGCCTGCCAGCCGCCCCGGCTCGGCCGCGGCGAGGAGGAGGCTGATGATCCCGCCAAGCGAGGTGCCGATCGTCACGAAGCGGCCGATATTGGCCGTCGTCAGCAAAGCCTCGATATCGTGGAGGTAGGTGAGCGGCACGTAGCTCATCGCGTCGGTCGCATAGGCGCTCTCGCCGCGGCCGCGCAGGTCAATCGCGATCACCCGCCAGCGCCCGGCGAGATGGTCGGCGATCCCTGAGAAGTCGCGGGCATTGCGGGTCAGCCCGGCAAGGCAGATCACCGGCGGCTTGTCGCTCGGGCCGGCGTAATCGCGGTAGTGCAGGCGAAGCCCATCGCGCGACCACCAATAGCCATCGCTCCACTCGGCCAAGTTTCGTCTCCTGTCCCGGTTGCGCCGCGCCGCCGCCCGCTCCCATATCGGCGGATGCCCGCACGCCCGCAACCCGCCCCCTACCGCCCCGACACCGCGATCCTGACCCTGGGGGACACCTTCTACGACCGCGTCGCCGCCGCCGATTTCCCGAAGACGATCCTGCGCTTCCGCAACGATCGCTGGGCCGGCACGGTCGGCCTCTCCGGCCTCGACGATGCGCTGTGGATCGCCCATTTCGGCCGCTTCCGCCCGCTCGACGGCAGCCTGGCCGAGCCGCTGGCGCTGCGCTATCACGGCCACCAGTTCCGCAGCTACAACGCCGATCTCGGCGACGGGCGCGGCTTCCTCTTCGCCCAGCTCCGCGATGGCGCCGGCCGCCTGCTCGACCTCGGCACCAAGGGATCGGGCCAGACGCCGTGGAGCCGCTTCGGCGACGGCCGGCTGACGCTCAAGGGCGGCGTCCGCGAGGTGCTGGCGACCGAGATGCTGGAGGCGCTCGGCGTCGAAACCTCGAAGAGCTTCTCGCTGATCGAGACCGGCGAGGCGCTGACCCGCGGCGACGAGCCCTCCCCCACCCGCTCGGCGGTGCTGGTGCGTCTCAGCCACGGCCATATCCGGATCGGCAGCTTCCAGCGGCTCGCCTATCTCGACCAGCCCGACGACATGCGCCGCCTGACCGACTATTGCCTGACCGAGCTCTACGGCGACCGGCCGGGCGAGGGCGGCCCGGCGCGGTTGCTGGCCCATGTCGTCGCCGCCACCGCGCGGCTGGCAGCATCCTACATGGCGGCAGGCTTCGTCCACGGCGTGCTCAATTCGGACAACATTGCGATCACCGCCGAGAGCTTCGACTACGGTCCCTGGCGCTTCACCCCGAAATGGGATGCCGGCTTCACCGCCGCCTATTTCGACCAGACCGGCCTCTATGCCTTCGGCCGCCAGGCGGAGGCGATCCACTGGGATACTTTCCAGCTCGCTCTGTCGCTGCGCGCGGTCGCGCCGGTCGAGGCGCTGGCGCCGGTGCTGGAGGGGTTCGGCGCCGCCTACGAGGCCGCGTTCCGCGACGCGATCTTCGCCCGCCTCGGCATCGCACCGAAAGGCGAGGAGGACGACCTCGCCCTCCTCACCCTGCTGGAAACCGCGCTGGCCGGCGGCGCGGTGGAGATCGACCGCTTCTTCTTCGACTGGGCGGGAGGCCGCCGCCGCGCCGCCTCCCCCGCCGACCCGCTCTACGACCAGCCGCCCTTCAGCGCCCTTGCCGAGGCGCTCGCCGGCTTCGCCCCGACCCGCCGGCTCGACCATCCCTATTGGTCGGACGCCAACCCCTGTTCGATGCACATCGACGAGGTTGAAGCGATCTGGGCGCCGATCGCGGGCGGCGACGACTGGGGCCGGTTCGAAGCCAAGATCGCCGCGGTCCGGCGGATGGGTGAGGCGATGGCAGGCTCAACCCGATAATTTCAAACGCTGACGTAACCCGTTCGTTCTGAGCGAAGTCGAAGCACGAACGATGCAGGTGGTTGCACGCAAACGTCCCATCCCCTTGACCAGCCGCGCAAAACCGGGCTGATCCCGTCCTCTCGCAAAGGGTGGGAATGACCTTCGAACTGATCTCGACCGACCCGTGCACGGGCGCCGTCGTCTGGCGGGGGCCGGTCGGCAACGTCGATGCCGAGGTCGCGACCGTTGCGGAAAACTGGTCGATCTGGGCGTCGCGCCCGCTGACCGTCCGCGTCGAGACAATCCGCCGCTTCGCCAATGTCGTGCGCGCCCGCGCCGCCGAATTCGCCCTGCTGATCGCACGGGAGACCGGCAAGCCGCTCTGGGAAGCGCGCGCCGAGGTCGATTCGGTGATCGCCAGGGTCGAGATTTCGATCGCCGCCTATTCCGAGCGGACTCCGCAGCGCCGCCTGCAGGGGGCGATGGGCCAGCGTACCGCGGTCCGCCACAAGCCGCATGGCGTACTGGCGGTGATCGGCCCGTTCAACTTTCCGGCGCAAGTGCCGAACAGCCACATCTGCCCGGCGCTGATCGCCGGCAACGGCATCGTCTTCAAGCCATCGGAGAAGACACCGGCCTGCGGCGACTTCCTGGTCGACTGCTACCATCAGGCCGGCGTGCCGAGCGGCGCGATCCGCTTGCTGATCGGCGGGCCCGACGAGGGCCGCGCACTCGCCGCCCATCGCCATGTCGACGGGCTGCTGTTCACCGGATCGGCGCGCACCGGCCTCGCCCTCAACCGCCTGTTCGCCGACACGCCGCACCGGATCCTCGCGCTGGAGCTCGGCGGCAACAACCCGCTGGTCGCCTGGGACCCGGCCGACATCCACACTGCCGCGGCGATGATCGTGCAATCGGCTTTCTCGACCGCCGGCCAGCGCTGCACCGCGGCGCGCCGGCTGATCGTGCGCGATGGCAGCCACGAAGCGCTGCTGCGCGAGGT
>Ga0207668_10002754_pt1 | contig 10271 bp, 9 predicted proteins | sample KBSS43metaG_FD_184323 | JGI IMG/M metagenome (GOLD analysis project Ga0207668, IMG submission 184323) | Switchgrass rhizosphere microbial communities from Kellogg Biological Station, Michigan, USA - KBS S4-3 metaG (SPAdes) (version 2) | ecosystem: Host-associated > Plants > Roots > Rhizosphere >... | reverse complement strand
GATGTGCCGCGCGAGCTGCGCGATTGCCGACGGCAATCCCATGCACAGCATGGGGTGCCTGCGCAGCAGGTAGCTCGCGGCGCGCTCGAGCTGCTTGAACGTGAGATTCTTCGTCGTGCACACGCGGCAATTGCGCACCCAGTCGAGCAGCGGATGTCCCCCGCCCCACAGCAGGAGCGTGCGGCTGCCGGGGGGAATGCCGAACCAGTACATCGAGCGGTATTCCTGCGCCCAGCTCCAGCCGCCTGCCGCGGGATTGTAGGCAACGCGCACTATCTCGCCGGTGGATCCGGAGCTGCGGCGCGAGAAGACTCCGCTGTTGATCCGGCGAGCGAGCAATGCGCGGCGTTGGGTCATCAGCAGCTTGCGGTCGAGAACCGGCCACGCATCGAGATCTTCCGCATTGGCGCTCGACAACGCGTGGCCCCATTGCCCGCTGGAGTACAGCGGCACGCGTCGGAATGCGAAGCGCAAGGCGTTGCGCAGCAGTTCGTCGGTCAGCGCTTCGAACTGCTCCCTATCGAGTCGTTCCCAGCGCTGCAGCTTCTGCACGAAAGGTCCGACGTGACGCCCGCGCAGACTCTGCAGCGAGTAGTACATCGCCTTGTGAAACCGCTGCTCCAGCGCGTGCGGTACCGGCACCGGGCCGTGGGCCGGGCGCGAGCTCCGAGATTCGCTCGATCCTATCGTCAGAGTCTGCATGGTCGTTCGCTCTGTTGCTGTCGTCGGCACAGGAAATACAGGTACACGGCGAACCGTCGCGGGAGTGCAGCGTGCGCCTCGGCCCAACGCCAGGCGCCGGTCGGCAGGATTCGCAGCAGCGCCTTGTCGTAGGATCCGACGCCGTACCATTCGACGACCTCCAGACCATGACGAGCTGCCAGGCCGACGCTCTCCGCGATCGACATCGAGGAAAACTGCTCGCGCGTGAGCTTCGCCTTGGCCGCAACGACCGCGCGGGTGCTGAAGCGGTTGCCATGCACGTTGAACAGCAGCCGCGAGTCGTTGTCCCGGAGGGCTGAAGCGAGGAAGCCCATCGCGGCGTCGCGCAGCGACGGCTGTGCGTTGAGAAAGAACCGGAAGGCGCTGATGAAATCGAAGCGCCGGCCTCCCAGCACACCGGGATCGCGGGTCGGATCGCCTTCGACGAGCCTCGCAGTTCGTACGCGCTCGCGAGCGACTCCCAGCATCGTGGCGGAGATGTCGAGACCTACGGACGTTGCGAAGCTCCGCTCGAGATGCGAGAGCACGCGCCCCGTGCCGCATGCGAAATCCAGGTACCGCTGCCGGCGCGGCACGTGCTCCAGCACGATGCGATCCAACAGGCGCTGCTCGCTCTCCCAGATCGCGGCGTCGAACGAGCCGGGCGCGAACAGCTTCGCGTCGTAGTCCTTGGCCCAGGACTCCGGCCCCATATGCGTCGTTCTGTAGTCCTGGTAATGCATCGTGCTCACGGCGCCAGGTCGTCGGTACGAAACAGGCGAGTGCGACGCAAGTAGCGTCCGCTGAACGTCGCACCGAGATAGGTGTTCTCCAGCAGCTCCGTGATGGTGCTCGCGAGCATGCGCTGGTCGTATTGCGCAGGCGCGGCGCAGAAGTAACCGGCGATGAACGCACGCGCCAGTTCGCGCAGCTGCGGCCGAAATGCGAGATGCAGCCGCTGCGGCGGATACTTGGCGCGCACGAAGAGCACGAGCGTGCCGATGTCCCAGTACGGATTCGCCTGGTTGTAGCAGCGGAAGCGGGCATACTCGGGCGGCGTGAAGTCGACGAAGGCGACGCGCTTGGCGCTGCGCTTCACCAGGATATTGTCGAAATCGAAGTCGCCGTGGATGCGATGCGTGTGGCGATGAAATTCCTCCAGCGCCGCGCCGATCGTCCAGAACGTGCGGCGCAGCTCTGGCGGCGACAGTCCGGCAAACGTGCGATGCCGGATGACGGTCTGTAGCGGATTCCAGTCGGTAAGAAATTCGTAGTCGATTCTTAGAGCGCCATAGTCTGCATGCAGAACACGCGGTACTCGCAGCCAGGACGATCGCTGCGCGGCGACCCAGGCTCGCAACGAATTGCGCAGCGTCGCGCGAAAAAGCCATTCAGCGACAAAGAGTTTGCTGAAGCAGCGTTCGCTCGGATTCGATGGCGTGATCGCCGTGCCGGGCTGCGGCAACTCGGCCAGCGGAGGCAGCGCGCTCTCCCCGATCTTGCTGTCCGTCCGGCTTGTCATTTGCGTGTTCGTCCGGCGTCAACGCCTTGCGCGCGGGATGCCAACGCCGCGCAGATTACATTTACGTAATGAATACGTAATGAACCCTGTAACAAAGGAGTTCCGGCGCACCGGCGCACGGGCCAGCTTAGGGGGGCTGCTGGGACGCGAGTGGCGCGCTCCAGGCAAGCGCGATTGCGCCGGGCAGCAGAGAGATGAGGAACAGGACGAACAGGGCCATGAACAAAATCAGCGCCGCAGAGTAGTCGTACCCGAGGGCGACGAGCAGCGCGGCCGCGCTGCCTTCGCGCAGTCCGAGCCCCGCGTACGTCAGCGGCAGACGCTGAATCAGCACGGCGACGGGCGCGACCGCGAGGCAGACCATCCACGGCAAGGGCGCGCCAAGTGCATGCGACACGACCCATAACGTGAACACCGGCGCTGTCTGCTCGATCACTGACAGTCCGAGGTTGATCGCGAGAGTCTGACGCCGCGCCGAGTACGCGCGCGCCGCGTCTGCATATTTCGCGAACCGTCCACTTGCGAAGGCCGAAGGCAGCTTGCCGCGACTCAGGCGGCGGGCAAGGGTCGGGTGCAAAATCAGTGCAGCGAGCACAGCGGCAGCGATCCCGGCAACTACGGCCGAGAGCACGGAAAATTTCTGCAAGGGCGGTTGCGGCGCGAGCTGCGCGAGTACTGCGAGGCCCACGACGATGAGCACGAACGTCGCAACGATGCCGTTGAGACGTTCCATCACGATCGAGGCGAGCGTAACGTGCGCATCAAAGCCGCGATTTCGCACGCGCAGGAAGCGAACGATGTCCGGCCCGAGCCCGCCGAGCGGCAGCGCGAAACCGATGAATGTCGATTCGTAATAGATGCGGATGGCATGCCAGTGCGTTAGCCGCGCGTCGAGCACACGCAGCAGCTGATGCCACTTCAGCGCCATTAGCAGCCGGTCGGCCGTCTGGATCGCAATCACAGCCACCAGCAGCAGCGGCTGGGCTCCTCTCAGTAGCGTCAGGCTGCGCTGCCAGTCGAGTCGCGAGATCAGAAAAGCGAGCAGCGCAAGGCTCGCAGCGAGTTGCAGGGCCACGCGCAGCCGGGGTTCGATCCGCGGCAGCACTTTCACGCCGCCCCCCAATGCTCGCCGGCGACGTGCGGGGCGACTATCATCGGCGGCGCGCGTACCTTCCACACATCGGTCTGATTCTAACGTAGGCCATGAAATCGCCGTTCTTCGACAGAAAAGTGTTTGCCTGGGCCCTGTATGACTGGGCGAACTCGGCATTCGCGACGACGGTGATGGTTGCGTTCTTCCCGGTGTTCTTCAAGCAGACACTGGCTGCGGGCATGACGCCGGTGGACAGCTCGATCTGGCTCAGCAACGCGAACGGCATTTCGAGCCTGATCCTCGCCTTGACGGCGCCATGGCTCGGGGCGCTCGCCGACAAGGGCAGTGCGCACATCCGGATGCTTGCGATCTTCACCGCGATCGGCGTCTTGCCGACTGCACTGCTGGCATTTGTGAGCACGGCCGACGCGCTCACGGGCTTGACGCTGTTCGTGATCGCGTCAATCGGTTTCTGGGGCGGGCTCATCTTCTACGACTCGCTGTTGATCCGGGTCGCGCCGGCGGGCCGTGTCGATTCGGTGTCGGGCTTCGGCTATTCGCTCGGCTACCTCGGCGGCGGCCTGCTGCTGGTCGTCAACGTCGTGATGTACCAGAAGCCGCAGTGGTTCGGGCTCGCGAACGGCGAGTCGGCGATCCGCGCCTCGTTCGTGACGGTCGCGGCGTGGTGGTTGGTGTTCGCAATTCCGTTGCTGCGCCAGCGCGGCACGTTTGCCACCGGGCCGTCGATCGGGCTGGTGCGAGCCGCGCGCGAAGGGTTCGCTGAGCTGCTGCGCACGTTCCGCGAAGTACGCAGGTTCCGCCCGGTGATCCTGTTCCTGCTCGCCTACTGGATGTACATCGATGGCGTCAACACGATCATGAAGATGGCCGTCGACTACGGCCTGGCGCTCGGCTTCCCCGCGAGCAGCCTGATCACCAGCATCCTGATGATCCAGTTCATCGGCTTCCCGATGACGCTGCTGTTCGGCTGGTTCGGCGATCGCATCAGCCCGCTGCTCGGAATCTTCGTCGCGATCGTCGTGTACACCGCGGTGACGTTCTACGCGGTGCAGATGACCAACGTCACCGAGTTTTACGTGATGGGAGCCGCAATCGGCTGCGTGCAGGGCGCAATCCAGGCGATGAGCCGCTCTTACTACAGCCGCCTGATCCCGGCGGACCGCGCCAGCGAGTTCTTCGGCTTCTACAACATGATGGGCAAGTTTGCCTCGGTGCTCGGGCCGTTCCTGATGGCAGCGACGGCGGCGATCACCGGCAACAATCGCAGCGCCATTCTGTCGGTCGCCATTCTCTTCGTCGGCGGCGCAATCATGCTCGTGGTCCAGGGACGTAGCACGCGCACTGCGCCAGTGGCCGCACAGGAACCTGCTTAGCAACGCGGACGTTGCCTCTACTGCTCGCCAGTGGAGGCCGCGATGCCGAGCAAGACGCCGGAGCCTGTCGTGCCCGAGGTCCGCAAGGGCCAGGGCGACATGCACATTTCAGCAGACGTGTTTCGCGAGCGATTGCGCGAGCGCTTCCACGATCCCGCGTTCGAGCGCACCAGCGCAGAGATCGACAAGATCATCGACATCGCGTGGCGCGCGTACCAAGAGTCCCACAAGAGCCCACGCACGCGTGCGGCGGGCGAACGCTTCGCCGACCCTGAAATGCAGTTGTCGGTGCAATGGCTCGCGACACGAGATGCGATCGCAGCGGCACAGCGCGAGCATGACGATCCGCAGGCAAAGTCGCGCGTGCTAGTGATCTGCGGCGCGGCGCGCAACGATCAGACGTGTCCGGGGGAAATGTCCAAGACGTATCGATTGTGCTCCACCGCGCGTGGCGTGCTGTCGAGCGCGGCGATTTCGAGGTGGACTTTCTCGACCTCAGCCGGCTCACCGCCGAGTACGGCCGCATCATCTACCCGTGCAAGGCGTGCGTATCGACTGCGATGCCGCTGTGTCACTGGCCGTGCTCGTGCTATCCGAATCACGGGCTCGGCCAGGTGCAGGACTGGATGGGCGAGATCTATCCCCGGTGGGTGGCCGCTCACGCTGTGATGATCGTCACGCCGGTTTACTGGTATCAGGCACCGAGCACGCTGAAGCTGATGATCGACCGGCTGGTGTGCGCCGACGGCGGCAATCCCGATCCGACTTCGACCGCGGGCAAGGATCCGGCGAAAGCCAAGGAGCTGGAGCTGCGCGGTTGGTCTTATCCGCGGCATCTGGCGGGCCGCGCTTACTCAGTTGTCGTGCACGGCGATGCAGCCGGTGCGGAGACGCTGCGGCGCTCGCTCAGCGATTGGCTCGCGGACATGGAGCTCGTCTCAGCCGGGCAGGTCGCGAATTTCGATCGCTACGTCGGCTATTACGAGCCGTATGCAACGAGCCACGATGCGCTCGACCAGGATGCTGCGATCCACGAGGAAGTGCGCAACGCGGCGCGCGCGTTGATGGGCAAGGTGCGCGAGCTGCGCGGCGCGAAACACTTCGACGCGAACGCCCTCGAAAGTCCTCGCCCAAAGTAGGTTAGCGCCCTGTAGGTCGGGCTTTAGCCCGACTCTCACCTACCACCGCGCCGGATCGACTCGGTAATACCGCCGCAGTTGCTCGTACAACCCTGCGTGCTGCAGCTCCAGCTCGCGCGGCTTCTCGAAGAACGCTTCCGTGACCACCGCGAAGAATTCCGCCGGCGCGCTCGCCGCGTACGGATCGAGAAACGTCGGCTGTCCGGTACCGAGCGCGACTCGCAATCGATCGAACTCCTCCCAGAACACTTGCGACCATTCGCGGTAGGCGCGCGCGCTGCCGAGGCCCGGTGCCCCGTCCATCGTCTCGTCCTCCATGTCGAGGTAGTGCGCGAACTCGTGCAGCACCACGTTGTGACCGGTCGTCAGACCGTCTTCGATGTCCTGCCACGACACGATGATCCGGCGCGAGTCCCACGCCTGGCCCGACAGCACGCGCTGCCCTTCGCTGACCACGCCGTGGCCGTCGCGATGCGTGTGCGGCACGATGAACGGCGTCGGATATACCAGGATCGAGAACAGGTCGTCGTAGAAGTGCGAGCGCGGCACGTCAGGCCGGTTGACGACGAGCAGGCAGGCGTAGGCTGCGATCACCACGCGCATCTCTTCCGTAACCGACAGACCGTTGCAGCCGACGAAGCTCTTTTCGCCGACGAAGATCTGGATCAGCGCATGCAGGCGCGGACGCAGCTCGGGCGGGACCCGCGCGTAGATCGAGGTGCGGGCGCGCAGCCAGTCCTGCCAGTGCGGCGGAAATGCCTGGCCGCCCAGCGCCGCGCGGCGCCGGCGGCGCCACCAGGCTTCGCCGGCGACGAACCACGCGGCGATGCCGACCGCGATCGCGACTAGAAAGAGCAGCAGCAGCACGCGAGGTTCTTCTGTCGGCCAGTGTTAACGACGGGATGCGGGCGCGGCGTCAGACTTTCAACTGGTTCACGATGAATTTCAGCCGGCTCAGCTCGGAACGATTCAGCTGCGGGCCCCACGAGCGGGGACCGTAGCGGAGGGCGACATAAAGGTTGCGCGCTTCCGCCAGTTGCTGGGCGAGCTCGGGCCGTGCCTGCAAGACGCGCGCGACGTAGTCACTCGGCCCTTCGTGTGCCGCGCGCGGCAGACCATGACGCGCGAGCTTGCGACACAGTTGCTCGTAGATCTGCGCGAGCGGATCCGGCGGGCGCGGCCGGAAGCGCCATGACAGGTATGCCGACATGATCGCGAAGAAGGCTATCAGCGTCAGCACCAGCCCGATGCCGAGCTCCTCCCAGTCGGCGTCGCCGATGTTCAAACGTTCGAGCAGCCAGCGCTGCTGCGTTTCGCCGAACGCGACCACCTCGCTGTTCCAGAACGTGTTGGCGGCATCCCAGGCGAGGCGCAACTGCGAAAGCAGCGCGTTCCGCCGCAGGAAGTCGCCGGGCAACGATTCGCCGCTTTCGGTCAGCGCGGCCTCGATCCCCCGTTCGATGCGCTCGGGCGCTATCGCTGCGGTTGGATCGACTCGCACCCAGCCGCGGTCCTCCAGCCAGACCTCCGACCACGCATGGGCATCCGACTGGCGGATCAGCAAGTAGCCGCTCATCGGGTTGTACTCGCCGCCTTGATAGCCGGTGACCACGCGCGCGGGGATGCCAGCGGCACGCGCCAGCATCGTGAAGGCCGAGGCGAAGTGCTCGCAAAAACCGCGGCGCGTGTTGAAAAGGAAGTCGTCCACCGAGTCGCGCTCGAGGCGCGGCGGCTCGAGCGTGTAGAAGAATTCCTCGTCGCGAAACTTGGCGAGCACGGCTGCGATGAAGGCTGCGTCGCTCCCGGCGCGCTCGCGCATCTCGCGCGCGAGCGCGATCGAGCGTGCGTTGCGACCGCCGGGCAGTGCCAGGTCTGCGACACGCATGGCCCGCGGCAACGGACCGCTCACCGCATACGTCGTCGCCGACTCGAGACGGAAGGAGCTCAACGTGGCGATCGACGCCTCCGACCACAGTTGCAAGTCGGAACTGCGCATCACCCGCCCGGTCGGCCAGCGCGTCGCGACTTCGAGCGCAAAGATCCAGCGTCGCTGATGCGGCTCGAGCATCACTTCGTATTGGTAGGTCGGGCCGGTGGCCGTGACTCCCTGCGATATGAACGGGTCGCGCCGCCGGCGCCATGTCCGGCCGTCGAAGTCGTGCAATACGGGCCCGCGCCAATAGCGCTCGCGGGCCGGCGGCAGCGTGCCGGCAAACTTCGCGCGGAAAGCGAGCTGGCTGGAAAGACTGAGCTCGGAAACGTTACCCGGCGACATCTCGTCCGACAGGCCGGTGGTCGCGGCGCCGCGCGACGGCACCACCGCCCAGAACTGGCCCGGCAGGCGCGGAAACAGCAGGAACAGCAGAATTGCGAGCGGCACGGCTTGCACGAACATCTTGCCGGTGATGCCGACGGCTTCGCGCACCGACATCGACATTGTCGTCTGATGGATGCGCATCAGCGTGACAGTCAGCAGCCACGCGGTGACGAGCATGTACGGCAAGCGCAGCAGGCTTTGGTTGTAGAGGAACGCCGCGAACAGCGCGAAGTAGGACAGAAAGACGATCACTGTGAGATCGCGCAGCGTGCGCGTCTCGAGCAGCTTCATCCCTGCCATCAGGACCAGCAGCGCCGTCCCCGCATCGATGCCATTCAGTGTTCGATAGTCGAGCAGCACGGCCAACAGTGCGACGAACGCGAGCACGCCGCGCAGCCACTTCGGCGGCAGCTCCCAGCGCTTCACTTCGATCGCAACTCGCAGCGCTGCAGCGCCGGCCGCAAGCAGCAGGACCCAGGCCTGGATGTGACTGGCGTGCGGTAGTACCGAGAGCGCGAGCGCGCCGATCACCCAGACGAGACGCTGGAGCGCCGGTGGCCAGTGGGCTGCCGCTCTCCAATTCAGAGCGCTGACTTCAGCCATGGGCAGTTTGCTCATCGAACAGCGCCAGCGCAGTCAGGCAACGCTGTCGATGTCCCGGCCCGACGTTCGGAGCAATCTCCTGTCCAGGCAACCGCAGGCCAAAGGCGCGGCCGGCGGCGTGTGCATCTTCGATCCAGCGACACAATTGCGACAGCCGCGCTTCAGTGCCGAGCCCGCTCAAAGCGTCCCAATCGAAAGAATGCGAAGTTACGGCAGTGCCTGCGTACTGCTTCACCTGCAGGCCTTGCTCGCGTGCGTACGCCTTCCAGGCGATGCGTCGCGGCGAATCGCCCGCGTGAAATGCACGCAGGCCGGCGAAGTCTTCGTCGCCGCGGGTCGTGTCCTGCGCGCCGCCGGTGTCGGTTTCGAGCGGCGGCGGCGCCAGGCCGCGCGGGCCCGGCTTCGGATACACCACGCAGCGGATGTCCATGTTCAGGTAGGCCCACGCGCGGTACATGCCGAACGGATGCCGCGTCGTGATCTCGAACGAATCGAGCCGCAGCAAGCCGCGTTGCGGCGCGGGCACTTCGAGATCCAACACGACGCGCGCGCCAGGCTCTACCCGCACCGGCTCTGCGATGCCGTGCTCGTTGGCGATCGTCAGTTCGTAGCGCGCGACCTTGGCGTCGTTTTCCAGGGCGATACGGAAGCGCGCAGTCTGCCCTGCGAACACCGGCTCGCTCGCGGCCGAGCGGATGTGTACGCCGGCCAGATTGCGATGAGCGTAGTGCATCGCTGTGAGCGACAAGGCCCCGAGCATGAAGGTGAGGCCGAGCGCGAGATTGTTGGCGTAGTTCATCGCCCCGAGGAACATCGCGAACAGCATCAACGCGAAGGCGATGCCGAGCGAGCTCGGCACGATGTAGATGCGTCGGCCGGAGAGCAGCAGCGGATCGGGATCGATGCCGTGCCGCTTGCGCGCCCAGGTGCGGGTCCGACGGCGCAAGGCGGCGAGGGCGCGCGCGAGCATTTCAGGGAACCGCGACGGCCCTCAGCACGAGCTCGCCGATTTCGGCGGGCTTCACGTCGTCGTTGCGCGGCTTGAGGCGATGGCCGACCACCGCGCCGAGCACGGCCTGGACGTCTTCCGGCGTTACGCCGGGATGCGAGTGGATCAATGCCCACGCCTGCGCGGCGCGCAGCAACGCTATCGATGCGCGCGGCGAAAGGCCCGCTTCGAATTGCGGCTGTTCGCGCGTGTAACGCACGATCGCCTGGACGTAGTCGAGCAGCGCGTCCGAAGCGTGGACTCGCGGCACCATCATCTGCATGAGCAGCAATTGTTGCGGCGATAAGGTCGGCGCCAGCGTCGCGAGCAGGTCGCGCCGGTCCTGGCCGAGCAGCAGCTGACGTTCCAGCGCCGCGTCGGGATAGCCGAGCTGGATGCGCATCAGGAACCGGTCGAGCTGCGACTCCGGCAGCGGATACGTGCCGATCTGATACACCGGGTTCTGCGTGCCGATCACGAAGAACGGATTGGTGAGCGGATAAGTCTGGCCGT
>Ga0207668_10002746_pt1 | contig 10284 bp, 6 predicted proteins | sample KBSS43metaG_FD_184323 | JGI IMG/M metagenome (GOLD analysis project Ga0207668, IMG submission 184323) | Switchgrass rhizosphere microbial communities from Kellogg Biological Station, Michigan, USA - KBS S4-3 metaG (SPAdes) (version 2) | ecosystem: Host-associated > Plants > Roots > Rhizosphere >... | reverse complement strand
CGGTGAAGCGCGTGCCTGGCAGGCTCTTCGGGGTGGGTGTCGGTCCGGGCGATCCGGAACTGATCACGGTCAAGGCCGCGCGGCTGATCGGCGAGGCCGACGTGGTCGCGTACCACTCGGCGCGGCACGGGCGGAGCAACGCCCGGGCGATCGCCGCGGCCCACCTGCGGCCGGGCCAGATCGAGGAGGCCCTGATCTACCCGGTTACCACCGAGGCCACCGACCACCCGGGCGGCTACCAGGGCGCGATCGACGAGTTCTACGCCGAGTCGGCGGCCCGGCTCGCCGCGCACCTCGATGCCGGGCGGGACGTCGTGGTGCTGGCCGAGGGGGACCCGTTCTTCTACGGGTCGTACATGCACATGCACAAGCGCCTCGCCGACCGCTACGAGACCACCGTCGTCCCGGGCGTCACCTCGGTCAGCGCCGCCTCGGCCGCGCTCGGCCGGCCGCTGATGGAGCGCGACGAGGTGCTGACCATCCTGCCCGGTACGCTGCCGGCGGCCGACCTGACCGCGCACCTGACCGGCACCGAGTCCGCCGCGGTCATGAAGCTGGGCCGGACCTTCCCGCACGTCCGCGAGGCGCTGGAACGCTCCGGGCGGCTCGCCGACGCCTGGTACGTCGAGCGCGCCACCACCGCCGGCGAGCGCACCGCCCCGCTCGCCGAGGTCGACCCGGAGACCGTCCCGTACTTCTCGCTCGCCCTGCTGCCCAGCCCGGCCGCCGCCGCGTTCGCCGGCGAGCCGCGGCCGGCCACCGGCGGCGGCGTCGCCGTCGTCGGGCTGGGCCCGGGCGACCCGCGCTGGCTCACCCCCGAGGCGCGGGCCGCGATCGCCGAGGCCGACGACCTGGTCGGCTACGGCCCCTACCTGGACCGGGTCGCGGCGCGCGCCGGGCAGCGCCGGCATCCCTCGGACAACCGGGTGGAGGCCGAGCGCGCCGCGTTCGCGCTGGACCTGGCCAAGCGCGGGCGCCGGGTCGCGGTGATCTCGGCCGGCGACCCGGGCGTCTTCGCGATGGCCGCCGCCGTGCTCGAGGTGGCCGAGGACCCGGCGTGGAAGGACGTCCCGGTGCGGATCGTCCCGGGGCTCACCGCCGCGCAGGCGGTCGCCGCCCGGGCCGGCGCGCCGCTCGGCCATGACTTCTGTGTGCTCTCCCTCTCCGACCGGCTCAAGCCGTGGTCGGTGATCGAGGGCCGGCTGGCCGCGGCGGCCGCGGCCGACCTGGTCATCGCGATCTACAACCCGGCGTCGAGGTCGCGGACCGAGCAACTGGTCCGCGCCCGTGCGCTGCTGCTCGAGCACCGCGACCCGCAGACCGTCGTGGTGATCGGCCGGGACGTCGGCGGGCCCACCGAGTCGGTGCGGGTCACCACCCTCGCGGAGCTCGACCCGGCCGGCGTCGACATGCGCTGCCTGCTGCTGATCGGCTCGACCCAGACCCGCGCGGTGGTCGCCGGCGACGGAAGCACCCGGGTCTTCACGCCGCGAACCTATCCGCAACCCTGAGCCGCCAACCGGTTCGCACCCGAACGCGGTCCACACCGGGCCCGGCGCGACGGATTTCCCTGCCCCGGCGGTCGTTCCGCGGGCGCCGCCACCGGCCGGCAACTTTTCTCCCGGTGCCGAAACTGACCGTCCTCTGAGGCGTCTCCGCAGTTCAGCATGCCTTTTTCATCGACCGTCCCGTGTGGTGCGCGGGGCGGGCAACCGCCGTGCCACCGAACAGCACCGTCGATGCAATCAGGAATCTTCGACACCCACGATCCCAGCCGCCGATTGGAGGGCCGCTCCCGAACTGATACTGACGAAAGGCCCGACCCGCCGTGAAGCTCTCCCGCCGCCGCGCCGCACTCATCGCCTCGACGGTCCTGGTCGGCCTCGTCCTCCCGGCCACTCCCGCGCTCGCCGCGACGACGCCGACCCCGGCCAAGACGACCACCGCGAAGCCCACGGCGGCGAAGCCCACGGTGAAGACCGCCACGATCCCGGTCCTGGCCGACCGCCTCGCCGCGGTGAAGGCCGCCAAGTCGATCAACTACTACCCGTCGACGGCCGCCTGGTCGAAGATGTGGACCAGCTTCGACGCCACCAAGGTCGACGCGGACTTCGCGAAGGCGCAGGCGCTCGGCGCCACCACGGTCCGGGCGATCATCTTCCCGACGACCGTCGGCTACCCGACGCCGAGCGCGACCTACGCCGACAAGCTGGCCACCTTCGTGAAGCTGGCCGACGCGCACGGGATGACCGTCAAGCTCACCCTCTTCGACTGGTGGGGCACTTACTCGGACGTGGCCGGCAGCACCGCCTGGGCCACCTCGCTGCTCAAGCCGTACAAGGACGACCCGCGGGTCATCTCGGTCGAGCTGCAGAACGAGTTCGACGCCACCGACACCGCCGCCGTCGCCTGGGCGAAGAAGATGGTCCCGGCGATGCGGGCCGCCTTCCCGACGATGCCGCTGACCTTCTCGGTGGACGGCCAGGCCGGCGCGGCCGGGATGGCGAAGATCAAGGCGGCACTCGCGGCTACCCCGATCGACTACTACGACTACCACTTCTACAACAACTCCGAGCGGGCGCTCGCGATGATCCGCCAGGCGCAGGCCGCGGTCTCTCCGGCCCCGATCGTGATCGGCGAGACCGGCCTGAACACGCTGCAGAACACCGAGGGCGAGCAGGCCGCGTTCCTGGCCCGGGTCTTCGAGGCGGCCAAGCTGGCCGGCGTGAAGTCGGTCTCCCCGTGGACGCTGACCGACTTCGCCGCCGGCGCCATCCCGGACTCGGCGGTGGCGAAGCTCCCGGTGCAGTACAACTACGGGCTGTACCGCACCAACGGCGTCGCGAAGGCGGCCGCGGCCGTGGTCAAGGCCGAGTTCACCGGTACGGCGCTGCCGGCCACGCTGGCCGACAACGGCTTCGAGAACGCGGTCGGGCTCACCCCGTGGCGCCCGTTCATGCCGGAGCTGGGCGAGGCCGTCAAGACGACGTCGGCCGCGCGTACCGGAAAGTGGTCGGTCAGCCTCTCCGACACCGGCAAGACCTCGGCCGGCTCGCCGTCCTTCCGCGTCGCCCCGATCCAGCCCGTGCAGTCCGGCCAGAAGTGGCACGGCGAGGTGTGGGCCAAGGGCAACGCGGCGACCGGCACCACGCAGATCGCGGTGAGCTGGTTCGACATCAACGACAAGTGGCTCGGCGGCACCAACTCGGCGTCGCTCCCGGCCGGCACCACGAGCTGGACCAAGCTCACGGTCGACGGGGTCGCCCCGGCCGGGTCGGCCAGCATGCAGATCCACCTGAAGTCCGGCGACAACTCCGGCAGGGTCTGGTTCGACGACGTGGTGATGACCGCCTCCTGACCCCCGCCCGAACCGCGACGCCGCCTCCGAGCTTCGGGGGCGGCGTCTCGCCGTGCACTGCCGTCCGTGCGCACCGACCGGAACCCTCCGGAAGCCGGCCGATCGTTCGGTTGATCGTGGTCACCGGCGACCCGCCTGTATAGTCCTCGCGTGCCGCAGCCCGACCCCGCTACGACCCTCGCCGCGCCCAGCCTCCAGGAGGAGGCGCCGACCGAGGTTTCTCCCAGGATCGACGCCCGAGCCGAGCCGTCGTCGGCGGAGAACCCGCCGGTGGCGTCCGGCAGTTGGCCGAGGGCGGCGCGGGCCGCGCTCGCGACATGGCTCGCCGCTTGCGTGACGTACGCGCTCGTCACCGTGTACGCCTGGCGTATTCCGAAGGACGGGGCGCCCTCGCTGCACCACATGTTCTCCATGTGGCAGTGGCAGGACGGCGGCTACTACGTCACCATCGTCGAGCAGGGTTACCGCTGGGACCCCAGCGCCCCGGCGTTCTACCCACTGTTCCCGATGACGTCGTGGATTGTCGATCGCATCGTTCCGGGCGGAGCGCTGATCGCTTGCGCGATCGTGTCGGCTGCCTGCGCGTACGTCGCACTCATGCTCATGTTCCGGTTCGTGGAGATGGAGTTCGGCACCGAGACGGCCACCCGGACGCTGCTCTACTTCGCCGCGTTCCCGATGGCGTTCTACCTCTACGGCGCATACAACGAGTCGATGTTCGTCATGCTCGCCGTCGGTGCGTTCTACGCCGCCCGCCGCGGCAACTGGTGGCTGGCCGGCGCGCTGACCGCCCTGGCGGGAGGTACCCGGCTTTTCGGGCTGTTGATGGCCGTACCGCTGGCCTACGAGTACCTGCGGCAGTGCGGTTGGAACCTGCGCCGGCTGCGCTGGGACGTGCTCAGTTTCGCCACCATTCCGCTCGGGCTGGTCGGTTATGCGATCTACTGCCAGCTGGCCCTGGGCAACTGGCGCGCCTTCCTCGACGCGCAGGATCACTGGGAGCGGAAGTACGGGTGGCCGGGGGAGGCGTTGTTCCGGGCCATCCGAGACGTCATCGTGCACGGTCCTCGCGGCGCGGATTTCGTCCCGGACCAGTCCTACCTGCTCACCGCCTTCGAGGCCGTCTGCATACTCGGAGCGGTCATCCTGATCGTGCTCGGCTTCGTCGGCCCGTGGCGGGTCCGCCGCGACCAGTACTTCCTCCTGATCGCGACGATCATGCCGCTGATCTTGATCACGATGACCATGGTCGGCTGGGGTCACTGGCTGATGTCCGCCCCGCGCTACGCGTTGGAGTTCACGGCGGCGTTCGTGATCCTGGCGAGGATCGGACGCAATGTTTTCGTGGACCGCATGTACCTGATGCTGGGCTTCGCCATACAGGCGCTCATGCTGGCCGCAGTCACCCTGCAGGCGAACTTCGTCGCCTGACCGACATTGCCGGCCACCATCACGCGCCGTAGTCATCCTTGGACGCCCTGCTCGGGAGGGCGTCGGCGGGTAGGGCGGGCTGAGAAGGCACGACGGGTGGGTGCAGCCCGATCCGGGTGAGCAGGTCGTCGTACGCCCGAACGGTGTCCTCCCACGAGGACGGGTCGGCATGCCGGCGTCCGATCAGCGGTGCGGCGTCGAGGATCGCGCCGGCCAGTGCCACCGGGTCGGCGGGCGGGGCGAAGCGCACCCCGGGGTAGTCGCCGGCCGCCTCGACCAGGCCGCCCACCGCGGTCACCACCACCGGCAGGCCGTGGCTCATCGCGATGTGCAGCGGGCCGCTCGCCGAACTGCGCCGATAGGGCAGCACGACCAGGTCGGCCGCCGCGAAGAAGTCGTTCACCTCGGCGTCGGTGACGTAGCGGTTGACGAACGCGATCCGCTCCCGGGCCGGCGAGGCGGCGATCAGCTCGGCCGGCAGGGTCCAGCCCTCCCAGGTCTCCCCCACCACGGTCAGCCGCCAGTCCTCCGGCAGGCGGCCGAACGCCTCGATCAGATCCTCGAGCCCCTTGTAGGGCCGGATCGTGCCGAAGAACAGGACGTTGCGGGACTCACTCCGGGCGGTCCGCTCACCGTCCGCGTTTCGATGATGGTCGTACGGGCCGTGGCGCGCCACCACCTGCGGGACGGTGCTCACCCCGTACGTCAGCCGGATTTGCTCTTGATCGAAGCGCGAGTGGACGACGATGCCGGACGCGGCACCCAGCAGGGGTTTGATGCCGGCGCGCACGTAGCGCGCGGCCCACCGCAGCCGTGCCTCCCCGGTGTCCTGCACCTCGTGGAACTCGATCACGACGGGCACCCCGGCGATCCGGGCGGCGGCGCAGAGGATCAGGTACGAGTGCAGCACCGCGCCGGTCCACCACTGGAGCACCAGCACGTCCGGCCGGAAGCGGCGCAGGAAGCGCACCGCCCCGGCCAGGCTGGGCAGCCCCCACCAGTCGATGCCGTCGAAGACCTCGACCCGGTCGTCGTAACGGAGGTCGTTGAGCGGCTGCCCGACCCTTTCCCGCCCGGGGTAGAGCCGGGTCGGCAGCAACTGTCGCATGAGGACCGCGCCGACGTCGTACCGGCCGCTCAGCGCGTTGGCGAGCCGGCAGGTGTAGTAGCTGATCCCGGAGGTGAACCGCCACCCGGAACCGACGACGAGGACACGTTTCCGTTCAGAGGCAGTCACGATAGATCTCCTCGATCTGCGGGACGACGCGGGCGGCGGTGTAGTCGAGCCCCCGCCGATAGCCGTTGACGCGCAGCCGGTCGGCCAGCGCCGGGTCGGTGAGCAGCCGATGCAGGGCCGCGTGCAGGGCGTCCGCGTCGCCCGGCGGCACCAGCAGGCCGCTCTCGCCGTCGCTGATCATGTCGGCCAGACCGCCGGTCCGCGAGACGATCAGCGGCGTGCGGGCGAGCAGCGCCTCCACCGCAACCTGCCCCATCGCCTCCATGATGGACGGCACCACGCCGGCCACCGCGCCGTGCCAGGCCGCCATCACCTCCGGATGCGGCACGTCGTGCCGCACGTGCACGCCCGGCGGGATCGGCGGGGTGTCGGCGCGTGGCGTGCCGACGCAGACCAGGTCCGGCGGCGGCTGCGTGCCATTCCAGTCCAGGACCAATTTCCGGTACGCGGTGAACAGCACGTCCACGCCCTTGTGCGGGCCGAGCGCCCCGACGAACAGCAGGTACGGCCGGTCCGGCAGCCAACCGGGCCGGGGCGTGTCGCGGGCCAGTTCGTCCAGACCGTCCGGCACCAGGCTGGACACCACCCGGACCGGCAGCCCGGCCGGCAGCCGGGCGCCGTCGAGCGCCCGGGCCACCGACGGCGAGATCGCGGTGAGCGCGTCGATCCCCCGGTGCCGGTGCGCCCGCAGCGCCGCGGTCAGCGCCAGTGACCGCGGCCGGCCGTACTGCCCGGTCGCGCAGGGCAGGCAGCGGCCCAGCCGGGGACCGGTCGGGCAGTGCCGGCCGTCCTGGGTGAAGGTCTTCTTGACGCACATCAGGCCGAAGTCGTGCGCGGTGTGCACGTGCGGCACCCCGTCCCGGCCGTGCCGCAGCGGCAGGTACGAGTACATCAGCCAGTCGTGGCTGTGCACCACGTCGTACCGGCCGGCCCGCAGCTCGCTCCGGATGTCCACGGTGGTCAGCGGGTCGGGCGCGGTCGGGTGGAACGGCTTGGCCGGGTCCTGGTTCATCCGGGGCAGCAGCGTGGTCGCGATGCTGCGGGCGCGGACCACCCGGACCCCGTTGCGCATCTCCTCGCGCGGCGCCCCCGGGTGGGCGAGGGTGAGGACGGTGACCTCGTGTCCGCGGCGGACCAGCTCCTCGCTGCTGGTGGCGACGCTGCGTTCCAGCCCGCCGATGACGGGGGCGTAGAGATTGGCCAGTTGCAGGATCCTCACGGGGCTCTCCATGATCGGGTACGCGGGCGGGAGTGCGGGGCGGGGCGCCGGGTCCGGGCGCGGAACCGCATGGCGGGCCGGCCGCGCACGACCGGGTGCAGCGGCGGGCGTGCGGCCTTCGGCGACCGGGGGCGCGAGGCCGGCCGCGCCGGGTCCGGCCCCGAGTGAAGCCGGCGGAACAGCGCGTGGCCGGCCACGGTCAGCGCGCCCAGCCCCTGGCCGGCCAGCCAGGCGTAGCCGGCCGCCTCGATGCCGAAGGTGGGCAGCCATTGCCAGGTCAGGGTCAGGCAGCAGGCCGCCATCAGCAGGTTGAGCCGCAGACAGCGGCGCAGCGCGCCGGCCGACCGCCAGTGCGCGACCGCCAGGTTGGTGATCGCGTCCGGGACCGCGGCCAGCACCAGGACCTTCAGCAGCGCCGCCCCGCCGGCCGCGTAGGCCGGGCTGAACAGGCCGAGGATCCAGCCGCCGGCCAGGAACAGGCCGGTCGCCGGTGCGCCGATCACGGCCAGCACCACCAGCGCGGCCCGGGGCAGCGACGCCGACCGCCCGGCCTCGTTGGTGCGCTCGGCGTAGAACGCGGAGGCCACCGCGGGCGAGACCATGAACAGCACCGAGGCGGTCATCCAGGCCATGTAGAAGTGGGCGTTCGCGCCGGCCCCCAGCCGGGCGGTGACCAGCACCGGGAGCAGCGCGCTCGGGCCGGCCTGGGCGAGGTTGATCAGGTGGTGGCCGGTGAGCGAGCCGCGCACGTACGGCAGCTCCGCCCCGAGCCCGGCCCCGGCCAGCCGGCAGCCCGGGCGCAGCCGGGGCAGGCTGTGCCGCAGCGTGTACCCGGTGACCACGAGGGACGGCAGCGTCCAGGCCAGCACCACCGCCCCGGCCGAGCCGGCCCCGGCCGCGGTCAGCCCGGCCAGCGTCAGCACCTTGCCACCGGCCAGCGTCAGGTTGCGCCAGAGCATGCCCTGGCTGGCCCGGTGCGCCACGAAGACGTAGTCGAGCAGCATCGACGCGGTCAGCGCGACGGCGGTGGCGACCAGGGCGACCGCGGCGGCCGGGTTGCCGAGGAAGGCGAAGTTGCCGGCGACCCGGGGCAGCACCAGCACCGCCGCGAGCGAGGCCACCGCCGTGGCCACGCCGCCGAGCAGCAGGCCGGCGCTGACGATGCGGGACCACTCGCCGGCCGGCGCCGCCGGCAACCGCTGGATGAACATGTGCCCGAGGCCGAGGTTGGCGACCATGCTGACCACGGTGGCCGCGGAGATCAGCGCGGTCGCGGTGCCGATCGCCGGGCGGGGCAGCTCGCGGGCCGCGACCATCCAGTAGAGATAGCCCAGCCCGCTGGTGCCGACCGTACTTGCCATGATCAGCACGCTGTTGCGGGCCAGCGAGTCGCGGCCGACCCGGGCTAGCACGGCGCCGGCCCGCGGCCGTAGAAGACGATGCTCGACGGGCCCAGGCTGATCTCGATGCGGTGCGGGCAGCCGTTCGGCGGGGCGGGCACGTGCACCTCGACCGAGCTGGTGGTGTCGGCGGCGATCGGGATCGGGTGCGGCGGCGCGACCCGGAGGGTGTCGACCATGACCGAGAGCGGCGCGACGGCGGCCGGCTCGCCGGCGCTGCTGACCCGGATCGGCACGTCCAGGCCGCCGTGCGGGATGGCGACCGGGCCGTCGATGCCGGCCGCCCAGCCGCCGAGGGCGACGCTGGTGTATCCCGGCTGCGGTGGGTGCGGCAGCCGGGCGTACGCGAAAACCGCCGCACCCCCGACGACCAGCGCGACCACCGCGGGAAGGGCGAGGGCGCCGAGCGCGCGCGGCGAGGGGCCGGCGCCGGGCCGGCCGGAGCGCTCCCGCGGCAGCGCCACCGCACCCAGCAGCACGGCCAGCACCGCAAGCCCGGCGGCGAGCGAACGCGCCCGGATCGGCACGCCGGTCAGGTGCAGCCCCAGCGCGATCAGCGGGAGGCTGATCAGGCCGCAGACCACCGCGAGCCCGATCCGGCCGGCCGCCGGCTCGAGCTCCAGGGCCAGCGCCCGCAGCCACAGCTCGCCGACCGCGAGCAGCGCGATCAGGGCGGTGAGCGGGAGCGCCCCGGGCAGGCGGGCGGCGAGCAGGCCGGCGGCGACCAGGGCGGCGGCGAGCACCCGGGCCGCGCTCACTGCGGACCGCCCAGGGCGGCGGCGAGCACCCGGGCCGCGCTCACTGCGGACCGCCCAGGGCGGAGAAGTCGAAGCGGTAGATCGCGATGTCCCCGCTGTCGTAGATCTTGATGGTCCACGGGGTGTGGTCGAACTTGGTGAGCTGGCCGAGGGTGAACGCGGGCCGGCCGTCGTGCCGGATCGGCTCGTTGGTCTCGAAGTAGATGCCGATCTCGGGGGCCTGCTCGGCCATCCGCCGGTCGACGATCAGGTAGCCGAAGTTCCACTCGCTGAGCTGGTGGATCAGCGCCGGCGGGACCGGGCGGCCGGGCGGGGTGAGATACAGGTCGTAGGTCGGGAAGGTGACCGAGCCGGTGACCGGGAACTGGCCGCCGAACGAGCCGAAGACCAGCCCGGAGTAGCGGTCGGCGACGATCCGAAGATCCCGGCCCTGGGTGGCGCGCAGCCAGTTCGCGGCCGCCCGCACCTCGGGGGTGATCGAGCGGGTGTCCGAGCCGTAGGCGGCCGGGCCGGGGAACCGGTAGGACGGGTTCATCCCGGCCGCCGTGTTGCCGACCAGCAGTACCGCGAAGAGCGCGGTCAGCGCCGGCCCGGCCGCTCGGGGCCACCGGTTGAGCAGCGCCACCACCAGCGGCGCCACCACCAGGGCCAGGCCGAGATAGCTGAACGCCCAGGACCGGCGGGCGCCCTCGGCCCCGGACGGGGTGAGGATCAGCAGCGCGGCCGGGAAGTAGCAGAGGCCGATCACCAGCGCGGCGATGGCGCTGCCGCGGTCGACCGGGTCGGCGGCGCGGTGGACACGCAGCCGCCAGGCCGCCGCCGCGATCGTGCCGAACGCCAGCACCGGGGCGGCGAACGCGGCCTTCTGCTCGTACCAGGGC
>Ga0207668_10002744_pt1 | contig 10285 bp, 9 predicted proteins | sample KBSS43metaG_FD_184323 | JGI IMG/M metagenome (GOLD analysis project Ga0207668, IMG submission 184323) | Switchgrass rhizosphere microbial communities from Kellogg Biological Station, Michigan, USA - KBS S4-3 metaG (SPAdes) (version 2) | ecosystem: Host-associated > Plants > Roots > Rhizosphere >... | reverse complement strand
AAGTACTCCCCAGAAGGAACTGAATTTCTCAGTCCAACTTCCGGGGAGCACTTCACTTTCAGGGCCGTTTGCGTCTGCTCGCGGGAGAAAAGTTAGTCGCCGTCCTTGACCTTGGCCATCGCCAGCACGTCGAGCCGCTTGTCGAGCTCGGCCTCCGACAGCTTGTCGCCGATCAACCCGCGGTCGATGACCGTCTGGCGAATCGTCTTGCGCTCCTTGAGCGCTTCCTTGGCGACCTTCGCGGCCTCCTCGTACCCGATGGCCGAGTTCAGCGGTGTCACGATCGACGGCGAGGACTCGGCCAGCTCGCGCAGGTGCGCCTCGTTGGCGACCAAACCGTCGATGCACTTGGAGGCGAACAACCGCGACACGTTGGCCAGCAGCGTGAACGACTCGAGCACGTTGCGCGCCATCATCGGGATGTAGACGTTGAGCTCGAAGGCGCCCGACAGGCCACCGACGGCCACGGCGGCATCGTTGCCGATGACCTGAGCGGCCACCTGCGTAACCGCCTCTGGCAGCACCGGATTGACCTTGCCCGGCATGATCGAGCTACCCGGCTGCAGGTCGGGCAGCTGCAGTTCGCCGAGCCCGGTGAGCGGGCCTGAACCCATCCAGCGCACGTCGTTGGCGATCTTGGTCAGCGACACCGCGATGGTCTTGAGCGCGCCGGAAGCCTCCACCAGGCCGTCACGCGCGGCCTGTGCCTCGAATGAGTCCACGGCCGTGCGCAATTCGGCGATACCCGTCTGGTCGACGAGCACGTCGACGACCTTCTTGCCGAAGCCGTCCGGCGCGTTGAGCCCGGTGCCGACGGCGGTGCCGCCGATGGCCAGTTCGCCGAGTCGGGGGAGCGTGGCCTTGACCCGCTCGATGCCGGCCTCGACCTGGCGCGCGTAGCCGCCGAACTCCTGGCCGAGCGTCACGGGCACCGCGTCCATCAGGTGGGTGCGGCCGGACTTGACCGTGGTGCGCCACTGCTTCGCCTTGGCCGCCAGCGACTCATGCAGCACCTCGAGTGCCGGAATCAGATGGCGCACGGCACCTTCCGTCGCAGCGATGTGCGTGGCGGTGGGGAACGTGTCGTTGGAACTCTGCGACATGTTGACGTCGTCGTTGGGGTGCACGGTCACGCCGTTCGCCGCGGCGATCGACGCGATGACCTCGTTGGCGTTCATGTTGGAGCTGGTGCCCGACCCGGTCTGGAAGACGTCGATGGGGAACTGGTCGTCGTGCAGACCGTCGGCGATCTCGGCTGCCGCCGCGATGATGGCGTCGGCCTTCTCCGGCGCGAGCAGACCCAGGTCCTTGTTCACCTGCGCGCACGCGCCCTTGAGCAGACCGAGCGCGCGGATCTGCGTGCGTTCGAGCGGTCGGAACGAGATCGGGAAGTTCTCAACGGCACGTTGGGTCTGGGCGCGCCACAATGCGTTGATCGGCACCCGCACCTCGCCCATGGTGTCGTGTTCGATGCGGTACTCGGTGGTGCCTGCTGCGTTCTCGACGACGCTGTCGGCGGTCATGTGCTCCCTGTTCGTTTGAATTGTGTTGGCGGAAGGGGTGTTATGGCAGTGGGTAGGCAGCCGTCTTGTCGCCGGTGAAGTCGACGGCGGAGTATTCATTGAGCTTGGTGAGCCGGTGGTACGCCTCGATCATCCGGACGGTGCCGGACTTCGAGCGCATCACGATGGACTGCGTGGTGCAGCCGCCCGCGGAGTAGCGGACACCCTGGAGCAGGTCGCCGTCGGTCACGCCCGTCGCGGAGAAGAAGACGTTCTCACCGGAGACCAGGTCCTCGGTGTGCAGCACCCGGTCCAGGTCGTGGCCGGCGTCGATGGCCTTCTGGCGCTCGGCGTCGTCGGTGGGGGCCAGCACGGCCTGGATGGCGCCGCCCATGCAGCGGATCGCCGCCGCAGTGATGATGCCCTCCGGGGTGCCGCCGATACCCGCAAGCATGTCGGTGCCGGAGTTCGGCCGGCAGGCCGAGATGGCGCCCGCGACGTCACCGTCGGAGATCAGCCGGATCCGCGCGCCTGCCTCCCGAACCTCTTCGATCAGCTGTGCGTGGCGCGGCCGGTCCAGCACGCACACCGTGAGGTCGGCGACGCTGGAACCCTTCACCTTGGCGACCTTGCGGATGTTCTCCCCGATGGGCGCCATGATGTCGATGACGTCGACGGCGTCGGGACCGACGGCGATCTTGTTCATGTAGAACACCGCCGACGGGTCGAACATCGCGCCACGCTCGGCCACCGCCAGGACGGAGATCGCGTTTGGCATGCCCTTGCTCATCAGGGTGGTGCCGTCGACCGGGTCGACGGCGAAGTCGCAGTCCGGACCGTCGCCGTTGCCGACCTCTTCGCCGTTGTAGAGCATCGGGGCGTTGTCCTTCTCGCCCTCGCCGATCACCACGACACCGCGCATCGACACGGAGTTGACCAATTCGCGCATGGCGTCGACGGCAGCGCCGTCACCGCCCTCCTTGTCGCCGCGGCCGACCCAACGACCCGCCGCCATCGCGCCTGCCTCCGTCACCCGCACCAATTCGAGGGCCAGGTTCCGGTCGGGGGCTTCACGTCGCGATGGCGTCATGGGTCCAGATTCTCCCATTACCGGATCGGACTTTGGGACCTGGGATACTGGTCGTCGTGACCGTCCCGCCGCAGCCGCCCCAAGGGCACGACGTCACCGAGCAAGCGGTCCCCGTGAAGCCGCCCGAGAAGTCCCGGCTACTTCAGGACGGCCGCGACATGTTCTGGTCGATGGCACCCCTGCTGCTGGCCTGCATCGTGCTCGCCGGCGTGCTCGGGATGTGCTCGTTCGCGCCGAACGGCCCAGGTCCAGGGCCTGCGCCGCAGTACGACGCCCCAGCCGCACTCCAGGCCGACGCCGACGCGCTGAAGATTCCGATCCGGCTTCCGCGGCTACCGCAGGGGTGGCAGGCCAACTCCGGTTCCCGGGGAAGTATCGAAGGCGGACGGACCGAAGGCGGTCAGGCCGTGCGGGCGGTGACGTCGCGGGTGGGGTATCTGGCCCCGACCGGAATGTTCATCAGCCTGACGCAGAGCAATGCCGACGAGGACAAGCTGATGAGGTGGCTGGACAGCAGCTTGGTGCCCACCGGCGTGCAGGACGTCGACGGGGTGCGCTGGGTGGTGTACGAGGGGGGTGACCCGCAAGGCGAGGTCCCCAATCCGGTGTGGACCACCCGGCTGCAAGCCGCGTCGGGATCGGCGCAGATCGCGATAACCGGCGCAGCGGGTACGGCCGAGTACCGTACGCTAGCGGCGGCGACTCAGACGCAGCCGCCCTTGCCCGTCTCCTAGGAGTGCCCGATGACCTCACGCAAGCCTGATGTCGCCGGCGGAGCGGCTCCGGAAGCCGACCTCACTGGATGGACCGCCGCCCCGTTCACCGCGGAAGGCTTCACGTACGACGTCTACCGCAAGGGCGAAGGCCCGGGCGTGGTGTTGATCCCGGAGATGCCCGGCCTGCATCCCGGCGTGCTGGCCCTGGGAAATCACCTGGTGGACAACGGTTTTACCGTCGCCTCGCCGTCGCTGTACGGCACGCCGGAGGCGCAGAGTCTGAGGCCCGGCGCCATACCGGTGATGCTTCGAGGTTGTGTGGCAAAGGAATTCGCGGCGTTCGCGACCAACGCCGACCGGCCGATCGCCCACTACCTGCGTGCGCTGGCCCGCGACCTCAACGAGCAGACGCCTGGCAAGGGCGTCGGCGTGATCGGCCAGTGCTGGAGCGGCGGTTTCGCTTTGGCGGCCGCCGTGGACGACAGCGTGCTGGCGCCGGTGCTGAGCCAACCGTCGTTGCCGATCGGGCTGACGGCCAAGCAGAAGGCCGATCCCGGGCTGTCCGAAGCCGAGCTCAAGGTGATCGAACGCCGGGCCGCCGACGAGGGGTTGTGCGCACTCGGGCTGCGGTTCAGTGAGGATCCGCTGTCACCGGGCGCCCGCTTCGCGACGCTCAAGGCGCGACTCGGCGACGCCTTCGAGGTCATCGAGATCAACTCGAAGAAGGGCAACGAGCACGGGTTCGGCAAGATGGCCCACTCGGTGCTGACGCTGGAGGTCCGTGACGTCGAGGGGCACCCGGCCTACGAGGCGCGCAAGCGGGTCGTCGAGTTCCTCAAGGAGCGGCTGGTTTAGGCGCCTGCGCCGCCGCTTCGGCCGCGCGCTTGCGCGCCTTCTCGGCGTCGGCCCGTTTGCGGGCCCGATCGAGCAGCACCCGCAGTCTGCCCGGCTTCTTGGGCGCGTCGTCGTCCGGTTCATCGAGTGGGACGTCCTTGTACACCGCGAGATACACGCTGATCGTGGTGACGATGACGATCATGATGACCGGCCCGATGATCAGCCCCCAGAATCCGAACATCGTGATGCCCGCGAACACGGCCAGCAGCATCAGCGCAGAGTCCAGCCGAGCCTGCTTCGGTACCAGGATCGGCCGCAGGAAGTTGTCGATGTTGGTGACCACGATGAGGTGGAACGCGATGACGAAGATCCCGCCGACGACGTTGTCGAACAGGATCATGCCGATCCCGAACGGGATGCTGACGATTCCGCCGCCCAGCGGGATCATCGACAGCGCCGTCAGCAGGATCGCGAAGATGAAGAACCCCTCGTGGAAGCCCGCGATGTAGATCGACAGCGCGCCGGACAGCCCCTGGGCGAGTGCGATGACGAACTGCCCGCGTACGGTGCCGCGCACCATGGCGCCCATCTTCGCGAGGTAGAGGTCGGTGACCTCCTCGCCGAGCGGGTTGAGTTGGCGGATCAGCGTCTGAACCTGTTCGTGCTGGGACAGCAGCGAGATGAACACGTAGAGGAACAGAAACGCCGCGGTGACGCCGCCGAGCAGCCCGCCAGCGGCTCCCTGCAACACCTGGAGCAGATACTCGCCAACGTGCTGGGCGACGGTGGTCACGCGCTCGCGTAACAGTTCCGGCGTCACGTCGACGCCGTTGAGTAGCGGCACGCGGTCGATGAGGTCGTTGGTGTACCTCAGCGCGCGGTCGCCGAGCGAGCTGAGATCGGTCTCCGCAAGCCACCCGGAGACGCTGTCGACCATGGCGCTGATCTGGACCACCGCCAACAACACCAGCAGCGTCACCGGGATGATCACCATGAGCAGGGCCGCCAGCACGGTCAAGGTGACCGACAAACCGGTGCCGAACCGCTTGCGGAAGCGCTCGAAGAGTGGCTCGAACAGGTACGCCGCGACGGCCGCCATCACGATGAGGATGAAGTAGCCGCGCAGGAAGTACGCGCCGAACGCCAGCGCGAGCACGGTGGCGATCGCCAGCGCCCGCTTCTGCGGTTGCGTGAAGGTCTTCTCCATGGCCACGGTGGTCGTCGCCCGTCAGGAGGTGGGTCGGTCTGGGCAGGGTTCGCCCCACTTGCCGCGGATGGCGCCCCACGGGTCGGCGTACTGGCCGGGGTAGTCGCGGTACGCCGACTGCCTGCGCAGGAAGTACCCAATGAGCGGGGCTGCGAGCCGGAGCGGATAGCGCTTCCAACCGGCCTTCTCGGCGGTTTCGGTGAGAATGTCGGGCCACGAAATGCTTTGGTACTTCAGCACTTCCTGGGCGCGGGTGGTGTCCATCCAGTCGGTGGCGAACCAATCGTCGTCACTCTCCGGATTGCCGCGCCGGCCGATGGGGATGGCGCCGACCATTCCCATGGCCGCGGCCATCGCCTGGCCGATCTCGCCCTGGGTGAGCCGGTGCGTGGCGTCGTCGCCGCCGATCAACAGGATCTCCCCGACGCAGTCGGCGGTGGTGGCCGCGGCGAACGCCGCGGCGACGTCGCGCACGTCGACAGTCTGCAGCCGACCGTCGGTGGGCAGCGCGCTCTCGAAGAAGAGGAACTCCGGCTTGATGTCGAAGCTGAGCTCGGTGGTCAGCACGCCGCCGAGCCGCAGCACCACCCAGTCCAGGCTCGACGAACGCACCAATTCCTCGGCCTCGGCCTTGTGCGTGCCGTACAGATCGGTGGGGTGCATCGGGGTGTCGGCCGACAGCACCTCGGTGATGCCGTGTGGGTTGCGCGCCCCGTACACCGCGATGCTGGAGGCCTGCACGAAGCGCGGCGGCGTTTCCTGCGCGGCGGCGGCCCGCACCAGGTGGCCGGTGGCGTCGACGCTGACCTTGCGGGCCAGCGCCGCCCTGGCGTAGCAGAACGGTGCGATGATCGCGGCCAGGTGGATGACGGCGGCGGGCTGGACCGCGTCGATCAGCGCGTCGACGGCCGCCGGGTCGGTGAGGTCGGCGTACCGCACGTCCACCCCGGGTGGCAGGTCGGCGGCGGCCCCGCGGTTCTCCGGAACGTCGAGGTCGGTGGCCACCACGTTGTGGCCGTCGGCGGCGAGGCGGTTGACCGTCGCCGAGCCCACCAAGCCGAAGGCGCCCGTCACGAGCACGGCGTCAGACATGACCCTCCCCATCTAGAACGTGGACGTCAGCCTAGGCGAACGCAGCGGAACCCGATGTGGCTCATCCCGGTGTCCACCATCTGCGGGCGACGCGCCGCGGGCCGGTAGCGCAGGCAGTAGCTGTCGGCGCACAGGAACGATCCGCCCTTGACGACCCTGCGTCCGATCTGGAACTGCGGCTGGTTGGGGTCGTAACTATCTGCGGCGCAGCATGATTCGACGGACCGGTCGTCGGCCCACCAGTCGGTGGTCCACTCCCACGCGTTGCCCGCCATGTCGTGCAGCCCGTAGCCGTTGGCGGGGAAGGAGCCCACGGGCTGCGTGGATCCGTACCCCGTGTCCGGTAAGTACGGGAACTCGCCGTGCCAGTAGTTGGCCAGCCGCTGTCCGGCGGGCTCGGGCTCGTCGCCCCAGGTGTAGGTGGCGCCAGGCAACCCGCCGCGGGCCGCGATCTCCCACTGCGCCTCGGTGGGCAGCGCCAGCCCAGCCCAGTCGGCGTAGGCCTGTGCGTCGTCGAACGCGACGTGGACGACCGGATGCTGCTCGCGGTTGCGCAGCGACGACTTCGGTCCGCGGGGGTGGTTCCAGCACGCGCCCGGCGTCCAGGTCCACCACTGGTTGAGGTGGCGGAGGTCGACCGGGCCCGCGCTGCGGTGGAAGACCATGGACCCCGGCTGCAAGTTCTCTGGCGGAGCGTCGGGGTAGTCGCCTGGGTTCAGCGGCCGCTCGGCGACGGTGACGTACTTGGTGGCGTCGACGAAGCTGGCGAATTGCGCGTTGGTGACCTGATGGCGCTGAATCCAGAACCCGTCGACGGTCACCTCCCGCGTCGGGGCCTCCTCGGGGTAGTGCGCGTCAGAGCCGAGGAGTGCGGTCTGCGCCGGAATCCACACCCAATCGTCAGTCACGTCGCGCCCCTACGCGTTGAGATAGCAGTGGCTGCGCGAAAGTGCGAGTGGCTGTGGCACTGAGCGCTATCTCAACGGATCTGTCAGGCAAAGACGGCCGTCCAGTCGTTGCGCATGCTGACCACCGTCCAGCCGTCCCGACCTGCCTGCTCCAGCGCGCGTTCCGCCCCTGCGACATAGTCGAATTCGCGCTCGGTGTCGTCGTGAAGCACCAGCAGCCGCAGGCCGCGCGTGAACTCCAGCATCTCGATGTCGCCGTTGGAGTTTCCGGCAGCCAATATCGGCCGACGCCCGATTCGGCTCCACAGCCGCGCTGGCTTGATGGGCCCGTCGTCGAGGAACTCCGGCTGGTCGGTGGTGTAGAGCTGACCATCGCGGTAGACGAGACCGACCGAACTACCGACCACTCGCTCGGGTGGTATCCCGTACAGCGGCCCGGTCACCGGACGCATGAAATCCCGTCCGCCGCCGGACACGATGTAGCAGACGAAGCCGTTGGCCTCCAAATAGCGAAGCAACTCCACCATCGGCGCGTACCCGCACGACGTGTACGGCCGGCCCAACGTCGGATGCTTGGCCTCTGCGAAGAACGCGTTGATCCTGCCCGCGTGCTCCTCGACGGTGATGGCGGTGTGGGCCGTGAGTATTGCTCCCATAAGAGGTTTCAGGTCGGTGTCGTCACCCTGGTAGTGCTTGGTGACGGCATCACCCAGCCACTGCAGGTCGCCTGTGTAGGCGGCCTTGTACGGCTGTTGGTCGCGCAACGACGGCTCCGCCTCGGCCTGCTCCTTGAATCGTCGCAGCAGGAAGTCGAGTTGGATGTACATCGGCTTCTCGCACCACAGGGTGCCGTCGTTGTCGAAGACGGCGATACGTTCTTCTGGCGCAACGTAATCCGGACCTGGATTGGTGACCCGGCCCACGAAGTCGAGGATCGTCGACTTCGTGGGCCCATCGGTCCACGACGCGAGTTCGGCCACGCTTATCCGCCGCGGGAGGCGAGGAACTTGTTGAGCTCTTCGACCGCGTGGTTGATGGTGAACGACGACGGCTCCTGACGCGGCGGGAACTCCTTGAACGTCTCGAGGAACTGCGTCGCGATCGCGGAGCCGTAGAGGACCAGGTAGACACGATCGATCAACCAGTCCCAGTACGTGTTCGACGTGATGTCGGCGCGTTCGTACGGGTCGGTCCGGAGGTTGAACAACTTCGGTGCCCGCAGTGGCGTGAACGGTTCGAACCATATCTGCAGCGTGCCCTGGCAGCGCTGCTCCTGGAATACGACCTTCCAGTTCTCGGCACGGATGCCGAGCACGTCGCAGTCGTCGGAGAAGTAGATCATTCCGCGCCGCGGGCTCTTGTCCACCTCGCCGGTGAGGTACGGAACCAGGTTGTACCCGTCGATGTGCACCTTGTACTTCATATCGCCGGCCTCGTGGCCCTTCTTGAGCTTCTCGACGATGTCTGGCTCACCCGCGGCGGCCAAGAACGTCGGAAGCCAATCATGATGCTGCACAATCTCGTTCGACACCGAGCGGGGCTTGATCTTTCCAGGCCAGCGGATCATCTCCGGAATCCGGAAGGCGCCCTCCCAGTTGGTGGCCTTCTCGCTACGGAACGGGGTGGTAGCACCGTCGGGCCAGCTGTTGGCGTGTGGGCCGTTGTCGGTCGAGTAGATGACGATGGTGTCCTCGGTGATCCCGAGCTCATCGACAAGATCGAGCAGCGTGCCGACGTTGCGGTCGTGGTCGATCATCGTGTCGTGGTACGGCGACTGCCAGCGGCCCGACTGGCCTAGGCTCTCCGGCTTGGTGTGCGTCCGGAAGTGCATGTGAGTCATATTCATCCAGACGAAGAACGGTGTGCCTTCCTCGTGTTGGCGCTTGATGAAGTCGACGCACGCGCCGGTGGTTTCGTCGTCGATGGTCTCCATCCGCTTCTTGGTCAGCGGTCCGGTGTCCTCGATGCGTTGCTTGCCTAACGGGCCGTACCGCTCGTCGGTTTCACCGGAGTCTTCGTCGGTGGCCCAGGAGTGGATCACGCCGCGGGGTAACAATGCCCGGCGCAGGAGCGGGGCCTCTTCCTCCGTGGGATAGTCGGCGTTCTCCGGTTCTTCCTCGGCGTTGAGGTGATAAAGGTTGCCGAAGAACTCGTCGAACCCGTGTGCGGTCGGTAGGAACTTGTTCAGGTCGCCGAGGTGGTTCTTGCCGAACTGGCCGGTGGCGTATCCCAGTGGCTTGAGCAGCTCGGCGATGGTCGGGTCTTCCTTCTGCAGCCCGAGGTCGACGCCGGGCATGCCGACCTTGCTCATGCCGGTGCGGTACACGCTCTGGCCGGTGATGAACGACGACCGGCCCGCGGTGCAACTCTGCTCGCCGTAGGAATCGGTGAAGAGCATTCCCTCGTCGGCGATCCGGTCGATATTGGGCGTGAAGTAACCCATCATTCCGCGGCTGTAACAACTCAGGTTCGAGATCCCGATGTCGTCACCCCAGATGACGAGGATGTTTGGCTTTCCGTTGGGCACGGCGACTCCTTCGGCTGGTGAACCCCTCCAGGCTAGGAAGCCCGCGGCCCGAGTATGCGGGATTGACCGAGTCCGCCGCCCGAGCTTCATATCAAATACACGTCGCGCCTTAACAATTCCGTTGCTGAATCGTGCGGTCCGCTACCGGCGGGTAAACAGGGCCGAACCGGGGGGTGCGCTAAGGTCTAAGAATCGTAGGTTCCTAGTGTGCCGCCGGTTACGGTCTGCGATTGCTCCTCGATAAGACGGGAGCACCAGCCATGGTGCCTGTTTCTCCGCCCACGACGACCAAGTCAGCTCGATTGGCCTTCTGCAGCAGAGCCACGGGCCGCGGAGGTGTCGACGGGGCGTGGTGGCCCGGCAGCGACAACCTGGGCGCTCAGCTGCCCGACCTGGTCGCCGTCGT
>Ga0207668_10002742_pt1 | contig 10287 bp, 8 predicted proteins | sample KBSS43metaG_FD_184323 | JGI IMG/M metagenome (GOLD analysis project Ga0207668, IMG submission 184323) | Switchgrass rhizosphere microbial communities from Kellogg Biological Station, Michigan, USA - KBS S4-3 metaG (SPAdes) (version 2) | ecosystem: Host-associated > Plants > Roots > Rhizosphere >... | reverse complement strand
TATCCCGTTCCGGGAACGCGCTGCTTCGCCTGCTCGTCGCTCGACATGAAGCAGATGTACGCCGCCGACGATCGCGCCCATGTGGAGATCGGCACCGTATATCCGACGACCGACATCCGCGGCGCGCTCTACGTCGACGCGATGCTCGGCAAGCATTTCGCCCTGCTCGGTTCGACCGGCACCGGCAAGTCGACCAGCGCCGCGCTGATCCTCCACCGGATCTGCGAAATGGCGCCCGAGGGCCATATCGTGATGATCGATCCGCACGGCGAATATTCGGCCGCCTTCAAGGGGACCGGCGAGATTTTCGACGTCGACAACCTCGCCATGCCCTACTGGCTGATGAACTTCGAGGAGCATGCCGAGGTCTTCGTCACCTCGGACGGGGCCGACCGCCAGCTCGATTGCGACATCCTCGCCAAATGCCTCCTCCAGGCACGCAGCAAGAGCCGCGTCGCCGAGGGGCTGACCAAGCTCACCGTCGACAGCCCGGTTCCCTATCTGCTGTCCGACCTGTCGAACATCATCCAGCTCGAGATGGGCAAGATGGACAAGGCGGGCGGCGCCGCGCCCTATCTGCGCCTCAAGAACAAGATCGACGAGATCAAGGCCGATCCGCGCTACAGCTTCATGTTCTCGGGCATGCTGGTGGCGGATACGATGGCCGCGTTCCTCGCGCGCATCTTCCGCCTGCCCGGCGTGGGCAAGCCGATCTCGATCATCGACGTCTCGGGCGTGCCCTCCAACATCACCTCGACCGTGGTCGCAGTGCTCAGCCGGATGGTGTTCGATTATGCCATCTGGTCGCGCGGCGAGGCGCAGCGGCCGATCCTCCTCGTCTGCGAGGAGGCGCACCGCTACATCCCGTCCGACCGCATTCCCGGCGCATCGTCGGTGCGCAAGATTCTCGAACGGATCGCCAAGGAGGGCCGCAAGTACGGCGTCTCGCTCGGCTTGATCACGCAGCGGCCCTCGGACCTCGCCGAAGGCGTGCTGTCGCAGTGCGGCACGATCATCTCGATGCGCCTCAACAACGATCGCGACCAGGCCTATGTGAAGGCGGCGATGCCGGAGGGCGCGCGCGGCTTCCTCGATTCGATCCCGGCGCTGCGCAACCGCGAGGCGATCGTGTGCGGCGAAGGCGTCGCCATCCCGATCCGCGTTGCGCTCGACGACCTGGAACCCCAGAAGCGCCCTGCCTCGACCGATCCGCTGTTCTCCGAACTATGGACCCAGGTCGGCGGCGAAGGCCCGATCCTCGATCGCGTGATCAAGCGCTGGCGAAGCCAGGGGCGCTGACCCGATCCTCGCCGTTTGCGGTAGGCCGGCGCTCGTCGCGATCCACGCAACTGCAGCGGGCACTGGCGGGTTATGCCGCCCATGAAACAGGAACCGAAGAAGGGCGACCGTGTCGCCTGGTCGAGCCACGGCGGTACCGCCCACGGCAAAGTGGTGCGCAAAGCCACCTCACCGACGACGATCAAGGACCATAAGGTTGCCGCGTCGCCGGACAGTCCGCAGTTCATCGTCGAGACGGACGAGGGCAAGCGCGCCGCGCACAAGGCGAGCGCTCTGCGCAAGGACTGAGCGTCAGGCCGCCTAGCGCTTGACCTCCGCCATCGCCGAAGCCGGAGTGGCCTTCTCGCCAGGGCGGATCGCGGTGAGCCGAGCGAGCGTCGCGCGGAAGTTGGCAAGTTCGGCGCCGGCGAGCAGCGACACGGTCTGGAAGGCGACTCCGCGCGGGTTGACCGCCGCGCCGCCGCGATAGACCTCGAAATGCAGATGCGGGCCGGTCGACAGGCCGGTCGATCCGACGTAGCCGATCACCTGGCCCTGGCGGACGCGCGCGCCCGAAGCCACGGCGATGCGGCTCATATGGGCATAGCCGGTCGCCATGCCGCCGGCATGGTTTAGCTTGACGTAACGGCCATGGCCGCCATGCCAGCCGGCGTAAGAGACGGTGCCCTCGGTCACCGCGCGGATCGGCGTGCCATAAGCGGCGCCGTAGTCCACGCCCTTGTGGAAGCGCGAATAGCCGAGCAGCGGATGACGGCGCATGCCGAAGCCGGAGGTCATCCGACCGCCGGTCACCGGCTGGACGAAGCCGGCAGTGCGCTCGCCCACGCCGGATGCCTCGAAGAACTGCGCCTTGCCGTCCTTGGTCCAGCGCAGCAGCCGCGTCTTGCGGTTGCCCTGGGTCAGCCCGGCATAGAGCAGCTGGCCGACTTCGACCTCGCCGGTCTCGGCCTTGCGATGCTCGATCACCAGATCGAAGGTCGCGTCCGAGCCGATGCTCCCGAGCGACAGACGCGTGCCGAGCGCGCGGATATAGGCTTCGACCGCCTTGGCCGGCGCGCCGGCCGCGCGCGCCGAGCGGTACAGGCTCGATCCGACGATCCCCTGGATGCGCAACGGCGTATCGTCCACCGCGATCGGGATCCGTTTGATCCGCAGTTGGCCGTCGGTCCGCCCGATCTCCAGCTTGAGATCGAAGCGCGCGCGGAACAGCATGTGATCGAGCGGCCGCGGCTGTGATTTGGAAGCGCGGCGGCCGAGCGTCATGTCGAGCCGCGTGCCCGAACGAAGCTCCTCGAGCGCGACCACGCCCGAAACCATATCGGCCACGCGGCGGGCCTCGTCGCGCGCGACGCCGGCGCGCTCGATCGCGCGGGCGAAGCCGTCGCCCTGGCCGAGCGTAGCAGTGAGATCGATCGACGGCCGCTCGGGCGTGTCCGCGAGCGGCAGGACGAGATCGTTGGCCGCCATGCGGCGCCCGGTATCGGCGCCCGAAGCGAGCGGCGAGATGGCGAGCGCGCGCGCTTCCTGCCATTGGGCTTCGCCGAGCGCAGGGCGGTCGGCACCGACGAGCGGCGGCGCATCGGGGACCAGCAGGATCGGCGCAAGGCAGAGCGCGGTGCAGGTCGCGAGACCGCGCCACCATTCGCGCGTCCCGATCCGCGAGCCGAGATCGACGACGAGATCGAGTTCGGCGAGGCGATCGCGCCACCCAGGCGTCTCGATTGCGGGCGCAAGGCGTCGCCCGGTGCCGGGGATAGCCGCATCGAGGCTGAGCACGGCTGTCGCCGCGCCATGGCCGAACCCGGCTTCACTGCGTTGATACAAGGCTGATCGCCCCCGGCTGTTCCCGACCCCGCGACCGCCTCTGGGCGGTTCCGGGTGCGATGACTGTGGACAAGCAGGGTTAAGGTCAAGCTAACAATCGCGCCAGGCCAAGCAGTTGCGGCGAGTTGCGCGGCGCGCAAGACGAGCAGACCGATGGAAACGGAACACCGGTCCCCCTTGTGTTTGCCGGCGGACCGGCCAATCTTGGGGGATATGAAGCGCTTCGCCGCTCCGCCGGTCGCCGCCGTGCTCGGCCCGACCAACACGGGCAAGACGCATCTCGCGATCGAGCGGATGTGCGGCCACTCCTCCGGTATGATGGGCTTTCCGCTGCGACTGCTGGCGCGCGAAGTCTACGACCGCGTGGTGTCGATCAAGGGCGCCGAATCGGTCGCATTGGTCACCGGCGAGGAGAAGATCCTGCCCGACAAGGCGCGCTGGTTCCTGTGCACCGCCGAATCGATGCCGATGGACCGCGACTTCGCCTTCGTGGCTCTCGACGAGGCGCAGCTCGGCACAGATTCCGAACGTGGCCACGTCTTCACGGATCGCATCCTGCGCGCACGCGGACGCGAGGAAACCATGATCCTCGGCTCGGATTCGCTCGCCCCGGTCCTGCGGTCGCTGGTCCGCGACATCGAGATCATTCGCCGCCCGCGCTTCTCCACGCTGAGCTACGCCGGCGCCGCAAAGCTCTCGCGGCTGCCGCCACGATCGGTGATCGTCGCCTTCTCGGTCGAGGAAGTCTATGCCGTGGCGGAGATGCTGCGGCGGCTGCGCGGCGGCGCTGCGGTGGTGATGGGTGCGCTGTCGCCGCGGACGCGCAATGCACAGGTGGCGATGTTCCAGGCGGGTGAAGTCGATTATCTCGTTGCGACCGACGCGATCGGCATGGGCCTCAACCTCGACGTCGCGCACGTCGCCTTCGCCAGCCTGCGCAAGTTTGACGGTCGGCGCACTCGCCGGCTGACGATTCCCGAAATGGCACAGATCGCCGGCCGTGCGGGACGACACCAGCGCGACGGCACCTTCGGCCTGCTCAGCGTCGATGGCGGCCGCGGCGGGTTCGAGGAGGAGGAGATCGAGGCGATCGAACAGCATCGCTTCGCACCGCTCGACTTCCTCTACTGGCGCGAGGGCGAGCCCGACTTCGCCACGCTCGACACGCTGATCTCCAGCCTCGAACAGCGGCCGGCGCAGCCAGTGCTGCGCGCCGCGCCCAAGGCGCTCGACCTCGACGTGCTCAAGCGGCTCGCCGACGAGGATTGGGTTCGCGAGCGGGCGAAGGGCGCGGGCGCGGTCAAGCGGCTCTGGACGGCGTGCGGCCTGCCCGATTTCCGCAAGACCGGAGCGGAACCGCACAGCCGCTTCGTTGGCCGAGTCTACCGCCATCTGAGCGAAGGCGCCGGTCATTTGCCGGTGCAATGGTTTGCCGACGAGACCGCTCGGCTCGACAACGTCCAGGGGGACGTCGAGACCATCGCCGACCGGATCGCCGGCGTACGCACCTGGGCCTACATCGCCCAGCGCGCCGATTGGCTCGACGATCCGGCGAAGTGGGCCGAACGTACCCGGACGATCGAGGAAAAGCTGTCGGACGCGCTGCACCAGCGGCTCACGCAACGGTTCGTCGACCGGCGCACCGCCGTGCTGATGCGCGATCTCGGCGCCCGCGGTGCCGATGCGCTGCCGGTGACGATCACCGGGGACGGCGAGGTCGCGGTCGATGGCGAGCATATCGGCCATCTCGAGGGATTTCGCTTTCGTGCCGATCATAAGGCGCGCCATGCCGACATGAAGCGACTGCTTGCGGCGGCCGAACGGCGGCTAGGCGGCGAGCTGCACGCCCGCGCGCTGGCGCTGGCGGCGGATGACGATGCGGCGTTCACGCTGGCCACCGACTCGGGCCGGCCGGTCGCGATCTTCTGGCGCGGCCATATCGTCGCGCGCCTCGGCCGGGGGCGCGGGCTGCTCGGACCCAAGCCGCATCTCTACAAGGCGCTCGATGCGCTCTCGCCAGACGATCGTCGCGGGGTCACCGACCGGCTGCTCGCCTGGATAGCGAGCGCGTCGCGCGCAGCGCTCGGGCCGCTGGCGGAGATCGCCGGCGCAGCGCGCGACCCCGGCCAACCGCCCCCACTCCGTGGCCTTTGCGCGCCCGTGGCCGAGGCCGGCGGGGTCGTGCCGCGCAGCGTGGTGGAGCCGGCCATCGCCGCGCTCGATCGGCCGATGCGTCAGGCCGCGGCTAAGCTCGGCCTGAAGATTGGCACGCTCGACGTCTATGTGCCGGCGCTGCTCAAGCCGGAGGCGATCCGCTGGCGCATCGCTCTCGCCGCCGCACATGAGGATGCGGTGATGCCCGCGCTTCCGCCGGCCGGCGCGGTGGCGATCGACACGCCTGGGGACAGCGACGCCTTCGAAGCCGCCGCGCGCGCCGGTTTCCGCCCGCTCGGCGCGCAGATGCTGCGGCTCGATCTTGCCGAGCGACTCGCCCGCATCGCACACGACGGCCGCGGCGGACAGAGCGAGCGCGGCGCCGCCTTCGCTCCCGATGCGACGCTCGCGACCTCGCTGGGGCTGCGATCGGCAAGTTTCGCGCAGCTCATGCTCGCGCTCGGCTTCCGCCCCGTCGACGGTCAGGCGCAGTGGGTCTGGCGCGGCGTGCGGCGGGCGAGGCCGATAGCCAAGCCGCGCCCGGGCAACGCCTTCGCCGCGCTAGCCGAACTGCGCGCTTCGGATGGATGAGACGCTGCGGATCGACAAATATCTGTGGTTCGCGCGCTTCGTGAAGACGCGCACCGCGGCGCAGGCCGTCATCGCCGAGGGCCGCCTGCGTATCGACGGCCGCGTCGTCGATCGCGCGCATATCGCGGTGCGTGTCGGCAACGTGCTCGCCTTTCCGCTCCACGGCAGAGTCCGCTTGGTACGCGTGACGCGGCTGCCCATGCGGCGCGGGCCGGCCGAGGAAGCACGGGCCTGTTATGAAGAAATACCGGATCCGCACGCGCCGGAAACTGCGAACGTCTCGCAGCAGCTGGCGGAATATTGACGCGCCTATCCCGGCGACCTAGCAGGCGCCCGATAGAATGAGCCCGAGGGAACCATGACCTACGTCGTCACCGATGCCTGCATCCGCTGCAAGTACATGGATTGCGTCGAGGTGTGCCCCGTCGACTGCTTCTACGAAGGCGAGAACATGCTGGTGATCAATCCCAGCGAGTGCATCGATTGCGGCGTGTGCGAGCCCGAATGCCCGGCCGAGGCGATCCTCCCCGATACCGAGAGCGGCCTGGAGCAGTGGCTCGAGCTCAACACGACCTTCTCGGCGCAATGGCCGAACATCACGCGGAAGGGCGAGCAGCCGGCCGACGCCGACGAGCACAAGGGCGAGGCCGGCAAGTACGACAAATATTTCTCGGCCGAGCCCGGCGCGGGCGACTGATCGCCCGTTTCAGTTAACGCCCGCGCCACCCCCGCCGAGCCGTGGCCCGGCAGCGTTGGCGTGCGCGCGCGCAAAGCTGGCCTTTTGTCTACGAATCTGTTACAAAGCGCGCGTCGAAGCGGATGCTGCCGTATCCGTGCGAAGGAAAACCATACGAATGTGTCGCCGCCTGTCGCTGCCGGCCTGCACGCCAGATCGTGCGTTCAAGGACTGAACAGGGAAGCGGGGGCAACTCCTTAGAAAGGTCGATAAATTCATGGCTGCAAAGGCGCTGAGCTTCGTCGTCGGCGATTATGTGGTGTACCCCAAGCACGGCGTGGGCCGCGTGGTGGAACTGCAGAGCCAAGAGATCGCCGGTGCGAAACTCGAGCTTTACGTGCTTCGCTTCGAAAAGGAGCGGATGACGCTCCGCGTGCCCACCAACAAGGCCGAAGCCGTCGGCATGCGCAAGCTCTCCTCGAGCGTCACGCTGGGCGAGGCGCTGACCACATTGAAGGGCAGGCCGAAGGTCAAGCGCACCATGTGGTCGCGTCGCGCGCAGGAATATGAGGCGAAGATCAACTCGGGCGATCTGGTCTCTATCGCCGAGGTGGTGCGCGACCTGTTCCGCGCCGACGACCAGCCTGAGCAGAGCTATTCGGAGCGGCAGATCTTCGAGGCAGCGACCAGCCGTCTCGCGCGCGAGCTCGCCGCGATGGAGCAGGTCGACGAGCCGACCGCGCAGGAGAAGATCCTCGACATCCTTCGAACTGCTGCGGTGGCACACGCCAAATAAGCCGGAGCGTCGGGACAAGGAGGGCGGTTCTCGAAAGGGAGCCGCCCTTTCCATTTGAATCCCCCCGAGCTTTGCTTGGGAGGATTGCCAAACCTCACCCTCCCCGCGCCTTCCTGAAACGCGCCAGCCCCTGTTCCAGATCGGCGATGAGGTCCGCCGGATCCTCCAAGCCGATGTGCAGGCGGACCAGCGGGCCCTCGGCGTCCCACGGCACGGCGCTGCGCAGCGAGACCGGATCGCTCGGCAGGGCAAGGCTTTCGTAGCCGCCCCATGAGAAGCCGATCCCGAACAGCGAGAGCGAATCGACGAACGCCGTGCGCGCCGCATCGTCGCCGCCGGCGAGGATGATCGAGAAGAGTCCCGACGCGCCGGTGAAGTCGCGCTTCCACAGCTCGTGACCCGGACACCCGGGCAGCGCCGGATGGAGCACGCGCGCGACCTCGGGCTGCTCGGCGAGCCAACGCGCGACTACGAGCCCGCCCTCCTCATGCTGGCGCAGCCGCACGCCCAGCGTGCGCAATCCCCGAAGCGCGAGCGCCGCATCGTCGGGGCCGACATGCTGGCCGTGCAGATGCGCGTAACGCCGCAGGCGATCGAAGGTCGCAGCGCTCGCCGTGACCGAGCCGAGCATCGCATCCGAGTGGCCGACGATATATTTGGTGCAGGCGAGGATCGACAGGTCGACTCCGTGCGCAAAAGCAGGGAACAGCAGCGGCGTCGCCCAGGTGTTGTCGAGCAGGGTGATGATCCCGCGTTCGCGCGCCGCCGCACAGATCGCCGGCACGTCCTGCACCTCGAAGGTCAGGCTGCCGGGGCTTTCCATGAAAACCGCGCGCGTCTTCTCGCCGAACAGCGCGGTGATGTCGCCGCCGATCGCCGGATCATAGAATCGCGTCGTTATGCCGAGCGGCTTGAGCAGCATGGCGCAGAAGTTGCGCGTCGGCTCGTAGGCAGTGTCGACCATCAGCAGCTCGTCGCCCGGCGTGAGCACCGAAAGCAGCGCCTGCGCGACCGCCGCAACGCCCGAGGGATAGAGCATCGTGCCCGCGGCGCCCCGCTCGAGCCCGGTCAGCGCTTCGGCGAGCGACCACTGCGTCGGCGTGCCCCGGCGACCGTAATAGAGCCGGTCGTTGGGCGATTTCACGGCGGCGCGCAGGTCCGCGACGCTGTCGAACAGGATCGTCGAGGCGCGCCACACCGGCGGGTTGACGATCCCCAGCGTCCATTCGGGCCGCCGCCCCGCCGCAACCAGCTTCGTGCCCGGCCCGGCCTTGTCCCGAGGCTCTTTGCTCATGCCGCTGCGCCTACCGCCTTGGGGGTATCCGCGCGCGCGCCCCATTCGCTCCACGAACCGTCGTAGAGCGATAGCCGATCGAGCCCGATAAGTCGTGCCGCGAACAGCACGACCGCGGCCGTAACACCCGATCCGCAGGTGGTGATCAATGGCCGCGCGGGATCGATCCCGGCCGCGGCGAAGATGGCGCGCAGCTCTTCCGCCGTGCGGAAGGTGCCGTCCTCGTTGAGCAGCGCCGTATAGGGCAGACTGAGCGAGCCGGGGATGTGACCATCGGCGAGCCCGCGCGGATCGCTTTCCTCGCCGGTAAAGCGCTTCGCGCCGCGCGCGTCGACGACCTGCTCGGCCGCGCTGTCGAGATTGTCGCGCATCGCCGTCAGATCGCGCACCAGCGTCGGATCGGGTGGGGCCGCAAAGTGCACCGGCGTGCGTGTCTCGATGTCGGCGACGAGCGGGCGCCGCTCGGCGCGCCACTTGGCGAGGCCGCCGTCGAGCACCGCCACCTTATCGGCGCCGAACATGCGGAACAGCCACCAGGCGCGGCAAGCGGTCCGATGCGGGGTATCATCGTAGAGCAGGATTCGATCGCCCGCGTCGATGCCGAGCCCGCCGACGCGTTCGGCGAAGATGTGTGCCGGCGGCGCCATGCCCGGCAATGAGCTGTCCTCGTCCTTGAGCTGCCCAAGATCGAGAAACAACGCGCCGGGGATGTGGCTGGCGCGATAGTCGGCCGCAGGATCGCGCGATGGATCGAGCGCGAAATAGCTCGCATCGACGACGCGCAGATCGGGCGCGCCAAGTTCGCTCGCCAGCCGATCGGTCGATACCAGCATGTCCATTCGCGCGCTCCGCCAAGGCTTTCCGGCGGTTACATAGGCGCTGGGCGCGGGGCTGTCCCGCGCGAATGGCTCAAGCTTTCAGAGACCGAAATTGACGACGAGATCGATTTCGGTGCCCTGGGTGAGCGGCCGGAAGCTCAGCATGTAAGCGGCGGCGTCCTTGGATCCGGCCAGCGCGTGCTCGCTGCCATCCACCTGATGGGTCGAATCGAAGCCGGCATGGAGCGCGCGCGTGTAGTACCAGTCCATCACCCGATCGAGCGCGGCGCGCGTCGTGAAGGTGACGATGCGTACGCGACAGCCGTCGTCGTCGGTGCCCGCCGCCTCGGTGACTCGCGCATCGGGATAGAGCGCGATGTCGGCGGGCAGCCGATCGGCCCAAGCCATGCTGTAGCGCAGCCGCGAGAAGCATTTGCCGCCGTTGCCCCGCGCGGCGGCGCGTTGCGCGCTCGCAAGTTCGCCCAGCGTCGGATTCTCGCTCACCGGTTCGGCCGGCGGCGTGCGGAGCAGCGCGCCGGTGGGAATCGATGGCGAGCGTCCGCCGGGTCCTGCAGAGGGCGGGATCGGCGCCTGCGCCGGCCCGTCGGTGGGGCGAACGCTCTTGTCGTTCGATTGCGCGACCAAGCCGGGATCGACCATGATCTGATCTTCAAGCGCGGCGGTCATCGCAGGATCGGTCTCGTTCGCGCTGCTGACGAGGCTGCGATCGAGCCCGTCCACCGCATTATCCCCGCCGTCACCGCAGGAACCGAGCAGCAGTGAGGCCGCCAGGGCGAGCGCCGGCGGAAAGGTGCGGATGGTTGGACGCATCGTG
>Ga0207668_10002740_pt1 | contig 10287 bp, 9 predicted proteins | sample KBSS43metaG_FD_184323 | JGI IMG/M metagenome (GOLD analysis project Ga0207668, IMG submission 184323) | Switchgrass rhizosphere microbial communities from Kellogg Biological Station, Michigan, USA - KBS S4-3 metaG (SPAdes) (version 2) | ecosystem: Host-associated > Plants > Roots > Rhizosphere >... | reverse complement strand
CGACCTGATCGAAACACCGCCGGATCGGTCACCGAAGCGGACATCGCGGTGGCGGTGATGATGCCGACGCCCGGTATGGTGGCCAGCCGCTGGCTCGCTCGATCCTGACGATGCCAGGCCAGCAGTTTCCGCTCCAGGGCATGGATCTGCAGCCTCAGCCCGGTAAGCTGATCGCCCAACATCAAGACCGCCGCGCGGCCGATCTCGGGAAGCGAGGCCACCGCACCATCGCGCACCTGACCGACGAGCTCGAGCACACGGCGAGGGCCTTGCGGAGCGACCACGCCAAACTCTGCGCAATGACCGCGAATGGCGTTGATCAACATGGTCCGCTGTCGGATCAGAAGCTCCCGAGTCCGGTGCAGCACCAGCACGCCCTGGCTGTCGGCGCTCTTGATCGGCACGAAGCGCATGGTTGGCCGGGACACCGCCTCGCAAATCGCCTCGGCGTCGGCCGCGTCGTTCTTCTGCCGGCGCAGGTAGGCCTTCACATAGGCCGCCGGCATCAGTCGAACCTCATGTCCCAGAGCAGCGATCTGGCGAGCCCAATGATGAGCCGTTGCACAAGCCTCCATGCCGACAAGGCAAGGCGGGAGCGCTTCAAAGAACGCCAGCAGCTCGCTACGTCGCAACGTCTTGCGGGTCACAGCGCCGGTGCTGTCAATGCAATGAAGCTGGAAGACGCTCTTAGCGAGATCGAGGCCGATCGTGGTAATCTTCATCGCGGATGGTCCCTGCACATGGTTGCCTGACGACAGCCACCCTATGGCGCACCGACGCCGGACACAGGGGCCATCCACCCCATCAGCGCAAACGGTTCGGATCAGGCTTCGCCCCGCTCCCGCCCCGGTTTTCGGGCAGCAGGGAGCAATCTTCCAAGATAACCAAGGAGAGACGCGGCCGCCGAGCATCCCCCTTATGTGGCGGAGCGACCTAACGAGACGTGAAAACAACGCCCAGTGCGTTTGCCTGGACAGTGCCCGCAGAAGGATTGGCTGAAGCCCGGCGACCGGCCGCTGCAGACGCATTCCCGGACCGAGTACGGCTGCCCCTACGATTGCGGGCTCTGCCCCGACCACGAGCAGCACTCCTGCCTAGCCATCGTGGAGGTCAACGAAGCCTGCAATCTCTCCTGCCCGGTCTGCTTCGCCGACTCCTCGGTCCAGCGGGAGCATCATCGCCCGCTCAGCGAAATCGAGCAGATGCTGGATGTGATCGTCTCGGCCGAGGGCGAGCCTGACCTGGTGCAGCTCTCTGGCGGCGAGCCCACGCTGCATCCGCAGTTCTTCGAAATCCTTGACGCGGCGCGCGCGCGGCCGATCCGCCACCTGATGATAAACACCAATGGGCTGCGCATCGCCCGGGAGGCGGGCTTCGCCGAGCGCCTGGCGCAGTACATGCCGCGGTTCGAGGTGTACCTGCAGTTCGACAGCCTCAGGCGTGACGCCCTCATCGCCCTGCGCGGCGCCGACCTGTCCCGGGTACGGACAGAGGCGCTGGAGGAGCTGGAGCGCAACGACATCTCGACCACCCTGGTCGTCACCCTGAAGAAGGGGGTCAACGACGCGGAGATCGCCGACATCGTCCGCTTCGCGCTGCAGTGGCGCTGCGTTCGCGGCGTCACCTTCCAGCCGATCCAGGACGCCGGGCGCAACGAAGGTTTCGATCCGCGAACCGACCGCATCGTGTTGACCGAGGTGCGCCGCCTTATCGCGGAGGCCGGCATCTTCGCGTTAGAAGACCTGATCCCGCTGCCGTGCAATCCGGACCAGATCTGCATCGGCTACGGCCTCAGGGCGGGCAATCGCGTGCAGCCGATCACCTCGCTGCTCCCGCGCGAGCTGTTCGTGAACGCCGCCCCCAACACGGTGACGTTCGAGACCTATCCGGAATTGCAAAGGCGCGTCTTCGACCTGCTCTCCCTCTCGACCGCTCAGGCCGACACTTCGGACAAGCTCGCAGGTCTGCTTTGCTGCCTGCCCGATGCGCGCGTCCCGCAGGATCTCGCTTATGAGAACACCTTCCGGGTCGTCGTCTCCCAGTTCCTCGATCGGTTCAATTTCGACCTCGGCACGGTCAAGCGCTCCTGCGTCCACTTCGTCGAGCCTGACGGGCGGATCATTCCATTCGACACCTATAACACCTTCTATCGGCCAGGCGCCCCCGGCGCCGAAGCGCTGGCGCACGCGAGGGCGCGGCTATGAGCGAGCCCGAAGCGCGAGAGCAACAGGCGATCCGGCGCTTCTGGGGAGCGCTGTTGATGGCTGTCGGCGCGCTTATCGCGACGCTGTGTGGCGGCTGCGCGCTGCTCGTCGCCGGCAGTTTTATCGCCTATTCCACGAGCCTGAAAGAATGGTCGATCCTGCTCGTGCCGGCGCTCCTTGGCGGCCTGCCGGCCATGGGGGGAATCGTCGTCTTCCGGCAGGGCCTCAAGCGCTTTAGCGGACCAGAGCCTCGACGGAACACCGCCAAGACCTTCGACTAGGTCGTCCAAATCCGCGCCCACTGCCGAGGTGCGCCAATTGCAGACATTGGCTTCCTTCGGGAATAGGACATTCGCGAGCTGCTCTCAATGGGTGCCATCCCCTAGGCACCTGGAGGCAGCGACCGAGCGACCTTGCCTCTCCCTCAACCCAACCCTACATTGGGGGTTAAGTTAGGAAGACAAAGTGCCAACACCCCAAGACGGAGAGCCTCGCGGTTGGACTACCGCAGAGGCGGCCTTCATCCTCGAGGAACCCCTTGACCTCTTCAAGAAGGTCGTCGATCGGTCGCCCGTGAAGCCGCAGGTCGTTAAGCAGGGTGGTGGCTTGAAGGTTCGAACCTTCGCTTTCGATGACCTTGTTTTCCTCCATGCCCTTACCGACCTGATCAAGGCATTTACCCCAGAGACGCGCGAGAACTTATACGTGGCCCTGAAACGGACGCCGCGGGATAAGCTTCGCGAAGTCGCCTTGGGCTCATTGAAGTACGACCTCCGGTCTCATGTGCAATTCGTTCAGGTTAAGACGCGTCAGCTCGACCAGCTGGCGAGGCAGATCGACACTTCGGGCGGGGAAGCTGTGATCAAGGGCACTTCGATCGCGGCCCACCGGATCGCGGCCCTCCTGGATGGGGGCACGACGGTCGCCGAGGTGCTCGCAGACTATCCCTCTCTTAAGGAACACCAGGTGCTGGCCGCCAAGGCCTACGCCGAGGCGAATCCCAAACCCGGGCGGCCGTATCCCAAGACGACCGCTAAGGCCGCCCTTCGCTCGGCAGATCTAAGCGGTCTTGGCGCATTCCTGGATCCAAAGGAGTGATCGGCTATTTGCTCGACACCGACGTCGTGAGCCTGCTGGCGCTTCCCAGCCCTCACGAGAACGTCGCCACCTGGTTTATGACCGTCGACGATCATCAACTGGCCATCTCGGTGCTCACCCTGCAGGAGCTTTGGAAGGGCGTTTCGCGGGCACAGAAAGCGGCCAAGGATCCAGAGGGGAAGTTGACCGCCGCCGTTCAGGGGATCATGGACGCCTTCCAGGGACGCATTCTTCCCCTCGAAGCTGAGGCCGCCAAGCAGTGGGGCATTCAGATCGGCAACCAGGAGAAGCACGTGAACGACAAGGGCATCGCCGCGATCGCGGCGGCTCACGGCGTGTTGCTGGTTACCCGCAACGTCAAACACATGACAGGGCTCGGCGTTGACGTCCTCGACCCCTTCATCAGCCCTGCGAAGCTTCACAAATCCAGCTAAACCAACGCTACTAACCGGGTGCATACGGTTCGAGCGCGCCAGTAGCTGACCTCGGCGGCCCGCTGACAAGCGGACCCCAAAAGTAGAGGTCTCTCAAATGGAAGGATTAAACGCGAGCCGCTGCCGACAAGGCGCGCGTCCTCCTCGCTCAAGCTGACGGAAATTGGAGGTCGCTTCGCGTGCCAGTCGCTCCAGCTCGCTGTGCGGAGAGACCGCTGCATAGTTGACCCACAGACTTCAGCCTTAACAATATTGACGGCTGCCACAGGACTGCGTCTCGTTCCACTCTTGTTCTCGAATCGAGGGCGTTTCCGGAATCCCAGATGTCGCATGCTGCGTCCGTAAAGACCCTTGCCTCGATCCTCCGCGCGGAGAACGACGCACGGCCGGTGTTTCTCCTTGGCGCAGGCGCGTCCTTCTCCTCGGGGGTGCCGCTCGCCGAGCAGTGCGTGAAGCTTATCGCGCGCCGCGTCTATGCCGAGCGGGAGATGGACGGCACGCTCCAGCCCCACCAGGTGCGCCAGACCGAATGGACCCGGTGGCTGGCCGGCCACGACTGGTTCGATCCCGATCCCGAACGTCTCGCCGATAACTTCCCCTCAGTGGTTCAACATCTGCTGCGCCCGCAGGACTACAGGCGTCGCCAGCTCGGCTCGCTCATGCAGGCGGGCGACGAAGGGGTGTCCCAAGGCTACCGGGCCCTGGCTGACCTGGTGCTGAAGGGCTTGGTCCGCACGGCGCTAACTACCAATTTCGACGCCTGCCTGCCGACCGCGCTGGCGACCCTGCGACCTCACCTCTCCCAAATCTCGGAGGTCAATCGGACCAAGAACGACCTTCGGGAATTCGACTTCTACTCACGTGCCCAGATCGTCTGGCTTCACGGCCGGATCGAGAGCTATGCTGACCAGAACCTCATCGAGGAGACCGCGACCCTCGACCCAGCGCTGAAGCAGCTGCTGATCCCCTTCCTGAGATCATCGCCCCTGATCGTGATGGGCTATCGAGGCGCCGAAGGTTCGATCTCGCGCGACCTCCTGATGGGAAGCCGTGCGACCGCGCTAAACTTCCCCCGCGGCGTCTACTGGTGCACCCGTGAAGGCGAAGCCCTTCACCCGAACGTCCCTGACCGTTGCGAGCACGATCTGGGCCCACGCGCGATAGTCTGCAAGTGACCAGAATCCAACACCCTGCAGCTGCGGGACACAGCCAGCGGTCATATGGGTTGCCGACGTTACGAGGACCGGCAGAATCTCCGCGCCGGACACCTCAGGAACATTCGCCTTCATCCAGTTTGGGTGACCTTGCGCTTGTCGCGCCTTTGCGACCGTGAGGCCGCTATCGTCGCCCTCAGGCTGAAAATCCTCGAACACTATGCAGCGCGCTTCCCGACGTTGCCATTCAGCTTCCGACAGGAAGTGGCAAGACGCTGGTTGGGCTGATGATCGCGGAATGGCGCCGTCGCAAGTTCGGCGAACGGGTCATATACCTTTGTCCCACCAAGCAGCTTGTAAACCAAGTCGTCGAGCAGGCGAGCGATCAGTATGGCCTCGCGTTGACCGCGTTCACAGGGAAGAAGTCGGAATACTCTGCAGCCGACCGGGCAGCCTATCGGCAAACCGAGCGCGTGGCCGTGACCACCTATAGCTCCCTCTTCAATTCGAACCCGTTCTTCAAGGACGCCGATCTAATTTTGATCGACGATGCCCATGCGGCCGAAAACTACATCGCGAAGATACCGGCACCGGACGGCTGGGACCGTCAGGGCATCGGACGCCGATTCTTCATCTTCCCCGCGCTGTCTTTGGGCGACGATGAGGCAGCACGGCTGCGCCTCGACCTAATGCGCCTCGGCGGACGCTCGCTTGTCGAAGTTCCTAGCGACCGTGAGAGGTCAAAAATCGAAGCCATCGTGACCTCTGAACTTGGGTTTCCCACATTCAACGCTGGCGACATCGAGGAATCGAAGAAGCCTTTTACCGACGCACCGAAGGCAGTTGCGATTGTCGCCAATCGATACGACGGCATCGATTTTCCAAAACGGATGTGGCAGGCTGATTATGCCGGGGCTTATCAAACCGCTTTGGATGTATTGGAGCTTCTGAACAATAACGACCTTCGAGGGTATCGAGCCCTGTGGCAGTACCTTGCCGGATCAGCAGCATTGCTTGCGGCGGCCGACGGCGATCCCGGACTTGGCCCCAAGGGTCGACTTCATCTGCAGCGCTGCAAGGAAACCGTGGGGGGGACGCTTCCGTGGCTCGCTGCTCTTGCGCGATATCAGGGGGTCGAAGCGCCTCAATCTGCGCCTGGCGAAATCTCTCTAGCAAAGCAGGTAGAGCGATTTGAAGAGAAGCTGATCAGCCTTGGCGTCGAGTCTGATAGCAAGTTTAACGCTCTCGAAATCCGAATTCGGGAGGGACTTGCGTCGTCGAAAGCCCCCCAATTCGAAGAAGCTCAAAAGCTCTTGGGCGAACTGATTGGGCTACGGGCCGGCAAGATCGAAGGCGATGCAACCCCGGATCCTTGGTGGTCCCATGAGCGTCCATGGCGTCACGAATATAGCGCTTAAGTACGTCGCCCTGATGTTGGAGAAGGTCCGGAATCTTACGCCGCGTAAGGGTCTTGAGCAGGTCTTGCGGCGCGTCGGGCACAACAACGGACGGCCCTCTTGGCTTGAATGCCATTCTTTCCTCAACTCTCGCGGGACGCTCCCGATCGGTAGTCGCACCCCTGGGTAGATGGCACTCATCGCACGCGCCTAGTGTGGCGTCCACGGCGAAGCTTGAGGCAGCGATCCAGAGTGGCACGACCGCATAGGGCATCGTCGCGTCAGCCCCAGCGCCTATGGCCAAGCTCGGATGGTCGCCCAGAACCGGACCGTCCCAACGGGCGAGAAGAGTCAGACTTCGCGCTGCTCAGGACTTAGCGCAGGTGGCGTTCAGCCCGGTGGTGTCCCACGCTCGGCCGAGTGTTGCGGCCGGGCGCGTCACTCCACGGCGGCCGTTGTCTCCGCCGCCAAACGTGTCCGAGTCCCGATGGCCAAGCGTCTGGCTAGGCCTAGGCAACTTCCGGCGACGCCTCCCGTCAGCAGGGCGGCAATGAGATGTGGCGGCTCGGGGGTGCGGAAATCGAAAAGGCGCTCCAGCGGGGAGAGGTTGAGGACTGCGAACAGAATGGCCCCTGCGCCGCCGGCGATGAGCGCAAAGGGCCAGCGGTGGCGTGAGAATAGGCGCGCGCCCGGGGACATCGAGTCCGTCAGCGCGAGCGCAAGAACGGACACTATGAGAGTGAGGTATGCGATCGCCCTCGCCTCGTCCTCTGATGCTCTGGTGAGAAACCAAGCATAGAGACCTAGTATAGTGGCGAGAACGAGCGCGCCCTGCACGACGGCCCAGATGGTCTGGCGCGCCGCGAACAGCCCTTCCCTGGGGTTGCGCGGCGGACTCCGCATGGCGCCGCGTTCGCTGGGCTCGTTCTCGAAGACCAACGCGCACGTCGGATCGATCGCAAGCTCCAGCAGCATGACGTGCATCGGCCACAGCAACTGGGGCATGCCCAGCAGCACAGGCGCCAGCGCCAGGCCGGCGATCGGCACATGAACGGCGACAATGAAGGTGAGCGCTCGGCGAAGGTTGCTGAAAATTCGACGGCCGAGGCGCACGCCGCCCACGATCGAAGCGAAGCTGTCGTCCAGCAGGACCAGGTCCGCAGCCTCACGCGCCACATCTGTGCCGCGCCGTCCTATGGCGATTCCGATGTGCGCAGCCTCCAACGCCGGCGCATCGTTGACGCCGTCGCCGGTCATGGCCACCACCTCGCCGCTCTCCTTCAGCGCCTCGACGACAAGCAGCTTCTGCTCAGGAGCCACGCGGGCGAGCACGCAGACAACTCTCAACCGCTCACGTAGCGTTGGTAGCGGCAGGCTAGCGGCCTCCGCCCCCAGGAGACATCCGCACCGGGTGTCGAGGCCGAGCGCGCCCGCGACCGCCAGGGCCGTCGCGGGATGGTCGCCGGTGATCATCATCACCTTGACGCCGGCGCGTCGGGCTTCCGCGATCGCTGCGGGGGCTTCAGGCCGCAGCGGATCCTCAAACGCGAGCAGGCCCAGGAAGCTGAACGAGATCTCCTCTGGCTCGTCAGGGGATGCGCCCGGGACCTGGCCGCGCGCCACCGCGAGCACCCGAAGCCCGGCTTCGGCGTAGGCTTGCAGCTGACGGCGCACCCTTTCGGTGTGCTCCTCCGCGCCGCCGCAAAGGCTGACGATCGCCTCCGGAGCTCCCTTCGCCGCGACCATCGCCGTGCCGTCCGGGCTGCGCCAGAGCTGGACGACTGCGAGACGCTCCGGACGCAGAGGCCAGGTCTGCTCGGGGTCATCACCACGCGCGCCGATCGCCAGCGCATCGCAATGTCGTTCGATGGCCAGATCCATAGGATCGATCGAGCGGGGGGTGCAGGCGAGCCGCGCCGCGGCCAGCAGATCCCGCGCGGGCGCGCCGAGTTGACTGGCGCTCAACGCCTGGTCCTTGTCGCGCCAGACGCGCATGAGCTCCATCTTGTTTTGGGTGAGCGTGCCGGTCTTGTCGACGCAGAGCACGGTCGCGCCGCCTAAGGCCTCTATGACCGCGCTGCGCCGCACCAGCACCTTGTGGTTCGCCAGCCGCCAGGCGCCCAGCGCCATGAAGACGGTAAGCACCATCGGGAATTCTTCAGGGACCAGCGACATGGCGGCGGTCACGCCCGCCAGCATGCCGCCGATCCAGTCCTGCTGCAGAAGGCCGTAGGCCAGCACGATGAGGCCGCAGAAGGTCACGGCCATGACGCCGAGACCGGTCACAAGGCGCCGGGCCGTCACCTGGAGCGGCGTGGGCTCCTCACGCAGACGCGCGAGAGAAGCGCCAATCTTGCCTACCGCGGAGGACGCGCCCGTGCGTGAAACCTCGACGGCGCCATGCCCGCGCACGATCAGCGTTCCGGCGTAGACCCCGGCGGCCTGCAGGTTCTCGGAGTCGATGGTCGCGTGTTGCTCCCCCAGAGGCGCCAACCTTTTTGTCACCGGCGCGGACTCGCCGGTCAGGGCGGCCTCATCCACCATGAGCGCGTCGCCGCCCACGAGCAGGCCGTCCGCGTGCAGCCGTTCGCCTTCCGAGACGAGGTAAATGTCGCCGGGAACGAGCTCGCGCGCGGCGATTGTTCGCTCGGCCCCGGCCCGGATGACTCGGGCGTGAGGCGCCGACAGATCCCGCAGCGCCCGCAGCGCGCGTTCGCTGCGGGCCTCCTGAACCACCACCAGCAACATCGCCAGCAGCGCTCCTGCGAGGAGGAACAGGCCTTCCGCAAGGTCGCCAAGACCGAGGTAGAGGACTGCCGCCCCGCCCAGCAGCATGAACATTGGCTCGCGCAGGGTGCCGAGCGCGATCCGCGTGAAGGATCGATCCTCGGCCCTGGGAAGCTCATTGGCGCCGAATTGCGCCAGGCGACGCCGCGCCTCGTTTTCCGAGAGGCCTGCCCAGCCGTCCACGGCAGTTCCTCTAGTGCGCGAGAAGCGTCGGGACGGGAGGATCCTGGAGAATGAATTCCGTGGCGCCGCCGAGAATGAACTCGCGCAGACGCGAGTGGCCGAATGCGCCCATCACGAAGAGGTCCGGCGCCTGTTCCTGGAGATAGCCGCCCAGCGCCTGCTGGATGGACTTTCCGGCGCCGTCTACTTCGTCCGCTGCGGCTTCGATCCCGTGGCGCCGCAGATGGCGAAGCGCCGCCTCCGCCGCGCCGGGCTTGAGATCCGGCTTTTCGTGGAGCACCGAGACCAGGCGGACCTCGGCCGCGGACGCGAGCAGCGGCATGGCCTCGGCCAAGGCGCGCGCCGCGCAGCGGCTGCCGTCCCACGCGGCGACGATCTTCGCGAGCCGGCCGAACACGGCTTTCGCGGGCTTGTAGACGAGGACCGGCCGCCCGGATTCGAAGATTGCGGCGATGGCGATCTCGACCTGCCCGTCCAGACGATCGCTGATCGGTACGATGCACAGGTCGCGGGTTCGGGCCTGCATGGCGACCTCCGCCGGCACGGCGTAGAGCGAGCGCTTCACCAGCTTCGCGTCCTCGAAGACGCCGGCTTCCTTTGCGGTCCTCGTGAAGTGATCGATCGCGCGCTGGCCAGCTTCGAGGCTTTGATCCTCGACCTCCTTCTCGAGCTTGCTGAGCCCGATCAGATAGTCGGCGAAGCGGTTGCTGTGCAGCGGCAGATCGACCGCGACGGCAAGCGCGGAAATTCGGGCGTTCGCGAGTTTCGCGAACTCGACCGCCCGATCGACGGCCATCAACGGCGTCGGATCCGGGTAGGTGTCGATCTGGAGCAGAATGTCTTTGATGCTCATGGCCAAGTCCTCCGGAAATGAGGATCGGCGGCTGCAAGGGCGCACACCTTGATCGAAGTCAGGTCGCCGTAGCTTGACGGCGCTCAAGGTGAATTCCTTGGACGGCCTTCAAGCTCCAGCGCATGCAGACGCCGCCCGCATTGCAACGACCCCGACCGGAACGCCAGCGCGAGATAC